>ERZ779840.1942-NODE-1942-length-18721-cov-6.616576_pt1 | contig 18721 bp, 19 predicted proteins | sample MGYA00511561_ERZ779840 | MGnify/ENA primary metagenome ERZ779840 (study PRJEB29588, sample SAMEA2162036) | human gut metagenome | biome: human gut; feature: human-associated habitat; material: faeces | place: Denmark | collected 2008/2010 ...
CGGTGATCGGTCATTCCCAGCAGGCGGAACAGACAGACCGCAAGCTGAAGGAAAAAGAGCTGAAAACGCTCCTTGCCCGTGACGAAGAATTGGACGGCCTCTTTGAGCGCATCTATGAGGACAATGTTTCCGGCAAGCTCTCCGATGACCGCTTCGCAAAAATGTCCCGGCGGTATGAGGACGAGCAAAAGGAGCTGTCGGAGAAAATAAAAAAGCTCCGCTCCGAGATAGAGAAGCAGAGCAGCCGTTCCATGACAACGGATATGTTTATCGGTCTTGTTCGCAAGTACACCAGAGCGAGGAAACTGACGCCCCGGATGCTGAACGAACTGGTTGAGAAGATCGAAGTATTCAATGCGGAGAAGATCGACGGCGTATGGGAGCAGCGGCTTCGCATCCACTATAACTGCGTCGGAACGATTGAGATTCCAACGGTGCTGCCCCTGCCGATCCCGGAAGTGTCCATAAATACAAGAAAAGGCGTAGTCGTCAACTACGCCCCCTGTGAACTCGCTGTATAAAAAGCGAGTGTTCTTACAGCCTTTCAAATGCTATAAGAACACTCGCCATGGTGCGCGAGGCGGGACTTGAACCCGCACGTCCGGAGTGGACACTAGAACCTGAATCTAGCGAGTCTGCCAATTCCACCACTCGCGCATATCGTGAACGCTCGATTATAATAGCATCCACAGCCCCGCTTGTCAAGTCATTTTTCTTCCCGATTCCAATTTTTTCTTTACATGCCCGCTTCGGAATGATATATTGTAGTAAACAAAGTACTACTGAACAGGAGCTGCCGCACCATGCCTGATCGTTCCGCGCTGAAACGCAATGCCACTGAAAAAATACGTACATCAAATCCCAGAGTCATCACCGTCGCGCTGGTCTATCTGCTGCTGAGCCTGCTTGTGAACCTGCTGTCATCAAGGCTGCTCTCCATCAACATGACCGATGCCGACGCCGCGCGTTATCTCCAGTATTACGCCGAGGGCAACTATGAGTACGCGCTGAGATACCTTGACATTATCGCCCCTCCCGCGACCTCCTATTTCCTCGACACGCTGCTCACCGTCGTGATGAGCATCGTCGGCGCGGGCTTTATTCTTTTCCTGCTCAACACCGCCCGCGGCAATGCGCCCTGCTTCGGCAACCTCCTTGATGGCTTCGGCTTCGGGCTCAAGGTCGTTATCCTGAACATTCTCGAAGCGGTCTTTATCGGCCTGTGGTCTATGCTGCTCGTGTTTCCGGGAATCATTGCCTACTACCGTTACAGTCAGGCTATCTATATCCTCGTCGACGATCCCACAAAGTCGCCCATGCAGTGCATCCGTGAATCCAAGGCCATGATGGCCGGGCACAAGGGCGAGCTTTTCGCGCTCGACCTCAGCTTCCTCGGCTGGTACCTTCTCTCCCTCGTCCCCATGCTCGGCTATGCCGTGCGCGTCTGGACGGTGCCCTATATCGGCATGACCAAAACGCTCTACTTTGAAGCTCTCCGCAGCGGCGCGGCCTATACCCGCGATACCTTCAACGTTGATATATAAAGCAAAAAGCTCGGTTTCCAAGATGGAAACCGAGCTTTTTCAGGTCAGAACACGAGCGCGAAATGCTCTGGTTTGGGCTTGTATTTGACCCCCGAAACAAGCCCCATCGCGCAGAACATCGTCACCATCGACGAGCCTCCGTAGCTGAAGAACGGCAGCGTTATGCCTATGACCGGCGTAATACCGATGCACATACCGATGTTTATGAACATCTGGAACAGCATTGCCCCGGCAACGCCGAAGCAGATCAGCATATCATAGGTGCGGCTCGAATGCAGGCCGATCCTGAGGATATGGATTATGATTATCAGCAGCAGCGCGACGACGATAAGGCAGCCGATCATGCCGAAATGCTCGCCGATACAGGAGAAGATGAAGTCGGTATGCTTGCCGGTAAAGACCGTGGTGCTGTGCTCATCGTCAACTCCGGTGAGACGTCCGGATGCAAGGCTCATCTTGCTCTGCGTGGTCTGCCATCTGATGCCCCAGCCATCGGGGTCGACGCTTGCATCGTAGGGGGCGACAAGTCTCTGCTTCTGATAGTCCTTCAGGAAGTAGTTCCACAGCAGCGGTATCGCCGAGGCGACGAGCGCGCCGCCTATCGCGAACCAGTAGAGCTTCACGCCCAGCGCATAGAACATTACGAGAAAGACGCCGAGCAGAATGCCCGCGCTTCCAAGGTCAGAGGAAACGCCGACGATCATCAAGAACACGATGCCGAAATGCGCCGCCATCTGCACCACCGACAGGAACGAATTGATATCCCGGTACTCTTTAAGATAAGTCATCTGCTTTGCGGCGACGACTATGTACAGGACCTTGATGACCTCCGAGGGCTGTATGCCGATACCGGCGAAACGTATCCAGCTCTTGTTGCCGGTGCCGTCGTCCTGCCCGAAGATGACGAGTGCAACGAGCAGCAGCACATTTATCGCGCACAGTATCTTCCACTGCTGGCCGAGGATATCCGCGTCAATTACCGTAAAGAGCACAAAACCGGCGATACCGAGGAACAGCGAAAAGGTCTGGACCGCGATGTACTTTGACGGAGCGGACATGTCCCAGCCGCCCTCCGACATACCCGTGACCGCGATATCGATCGAGTATATCCCGTATATCGAGCATATGATGCACATTATAAGCAGAAATATATCCGCCCTCTGAAAGAACTGTTTTATATATTTCTTTGTCTTTGTGATACCTGTCACCGCCTTTCAGCAAATTGACACAGCGCCTGCCGCGCCGTAAGACGTATTTTATCACATAATTGCTCTTTACGCAACGCCCCGACGATGTTATAATATCTGCCGGGATTTTATCGAGAATGATTTTATCACAGTCCCCCGCCGGGATTGTTATCACAGTGTTAAAACACGGTATTGCTAATTGCACGTTAATTAAAGGAGGAGCGTATGTCGGAATACATTTCACACAGCGAGCATGATACCGAGGATATCGGCGCCTCCTTCGCGCGCACGCTCAAGGGCGGCACGGTCGTTGCGATGTACGGCGACCTCGGCGCGGGCAAGACGGCTTTCGTGCGCGGCATGGCGCGCGGCATGGGGCTTGACTGCCGCGTCTCCAGCCCGACCTTTACGATCGTCAACGAGTACCTCGGCGAGCGTGAGCTCATCCATTTTGATATGTACCGCCTATCCAGCGCGGACGAGCTGTTCGACATCGGCTGGGAGGACTACCTCAACCGCGGCGCGGTGTGCGCCGTCGAGTGGAGCGAGAACGTGCAGGACGCTTTCTTCGGCGACGAGATAAAGGTCACCATCACGAAGCTTTCCGACACCGAGCGCAAAATCGTTATCGAGGGGGACGCAAAATGCTGATACTCGCTTTTGAATCCTCGGCAAAGCCCGCATCCGCGGCGCTTGTGAAAGACGGGCAGCTGCTCAGCCAGTATACGCAGTGCAGCGCGCTGACCCACAGCCGCACGCTCCTGCCCATGGCGGAGGATATGCTCAAGAATGCGGAGCTTACACTCCGTGATGTTGACCTTATCGCCGTCGCCCACGGCCCTGGTTCCTTTACAGGCATACGCATAGGCGTGTCTACCGTCAAGGGGCTCGCGTGGGCAGCCGAAAAGCCCTGCGTCGGCGTCTCGACGCTCGAAGCGATGGCGTGGCACGGTCTTGCCGTCGGCGGCTATATATGCCCGGTCATGGATGCGCGCCGCAGCCAGGTCTATAACGCCCTTTTCAAAATAGAAAACGGTCGTCCCGTCCGTATGACCGAAGACAGACCCATCGCGCTCGAGGAGCTTGCGAAAGAAGTCACGGCCCTGGGCGCTCCGGTGTTCCTCATCGGGGACGGTGCGGCGCTCTGCTTTGAATATTTCACCGCGCACGGTGTTCCCTGCGTCATGGCTCCGGATAACCTGCGCTGGCAGGACGCCTGGGGCGTCGCGATGGCCGCGGCGGACAAGACCCCCGGCAATGCCGACGAGCTGCTGCCCGTCTACCTGCGTCTCTCGCAGGCGGAGCGTGAGCGGCAGGAGCGGCTTTCACAATCAGTCAATTCTTAAATTGAATATAAAGGAGAACGACTTAAATGAGCAAAGTATGCGTGTTCGACCATCCCCTTATTCAGCACAAGCTGTCCATCCTCCGCGATGAAAACACCAGCGTCAAGGAGTTCAGAGAGCTTGTTTCGGAGATCGCAATGCTGATGTGCTATGAAGCCACCAGAGATCTCCCGCTTGAAGAGGTCGACGTTAAGACGCCCGTCGCCGTTGCAAAGTGCAAGCGTATTTCCGGCAAGAAGCTTGCCATCGTCCCCATCCTCAGAGCAGGTCTCGGCATGGTTGACGGCATGGTCAGCATGATGCCCAACGTCAAGGTTGGTCATATAGGGCTGTTCCGCGATCCTCAGACTTTAGAGCCCGTGAAGTACTACTTCAAGATGCCCGCCGACATTGAGGAGCGCGACGTTATCGTTGTCGACCCGATGCTCGCGACCGGCGGCTCCGCCTCCGCTGCGATCACCTTCCTCAAGCAGGACGGCGTCAAGCATATCAAGCTCATGTGCATCATAGGCGCACCCGAAGGCGTCAAGCGTATGCAGGAGGATCACCCGGACGTTGACATCTTTGTCGCCGCTCTGGACGATCACCTCAACGACCATGGCTACATTGTCCCCGGTCTCGGCGACGCCGGCGACCGCATCTTCGGCACCAAGTAAAAACCATATACAGCATAACCGCGCTGACGCATTGCAAGTCAGCGCGGTTTTTCTATGCCGCTCATTTCAGCAGCTTTTCATAGGTAAAGTTCCCGGCAGTGCCCCTCATCAGCGGCACATCAAGCGCCGCTAAAACGGTGCCCAAGCCCCAGAGGAGTCCCGAATCTATCAGGATAATGCCGGTGCAGTTTATCATTTCCGGGGTGATCGTTACCCCGTTGAGCTTTGTCCACAGAGCGGCGGTTTTCTCACGCAGAGGGCGTCGTCGTTTGTGACGGTCGCGACCCGGGCGTCGCACTTTTCGCAGTCCAGCCCGCAGCAGCCGATCAGTTGGTTCATATATATTCCTCCCCTATATTTCACGCTTGCTTTGCACGCAGTTGACTTTCCGGAAGCGTCCTTGTCAGAACCAGCGTATAGGCCACCGTAATTACGATCAGAGCAGTGAGATGGAGCAGGTGCATTTCCGCGGTAAGGTTCCTATCGTCTGCAAACGTTCCGAGCGTATTTATCGCGGAATGGACGATGATGCATGGTATCAGGCTCCCGCCGCGATAAAAGATCGTGATCAGCAGGAAGCCGACCGCGATGGCAAAGACGATCTGGCACAGATTGCTGACCAAGTCCATTCCGCTGCCGTTAAAGATGTTGATGATATGTCCAATGCCGAAAGTCACGCTGGAGATGATGATCGCAGACCTGATATTATTCTTTGCGATAGCCGTGAACAGGAAGCCACGGAAGATCAATTCCTCCAGGAATCCTACACAGAGCATGCACGCGATACGGCAGACAGTTTCCGCCGGTGAATAGTTGAGGACGACACCGTTCCAGAGATTTCCCGATGCCAAAACAAAAAGCGGCACATAGTAAAGAAAACGTCGGGCGGGAACGGACGTTCTGCAAAGCCCGTACCGTTTCTGCAAGTTGTTCTTTCGGACAAAGGCAAAAAGAACAACAGTCTGCAGGATGCAGAAAACGGCGCTTGCGGAGTATCCGACGCCGATCATTTCATTGAGCGGATTGGCGAAAGACTGCAAGGCACAGTAAATCGCGATCCACACAAGTGCAAAGCTCAGCTCGTTCTTATCATACAGTTTATTCATTTCACACCTCCTGCTCATTCACCGGGGCGGAGATGAGCGTGATCTGCCGTGTCTTGCTGTCCGCTTTCGCTTCGACTTTCATATACTTGAGGGCGACCTCGTTGATCTCCGAAAGGAAATCTGAAAATTCCCCGTCCGTCAGCAGCAGTGTGCAGTTGGTGAACAGCAGCATATCCCTTTCGGGATCGGCATTGCCGCCGGAAAAATATTTTGCAAACGCCGCGCAGATGCTCAGCAGCGACATCTGCACAGCATTGCCGCTCTCTTCCCCGGCTGACAGCGCGCTTTTATTCAGCCGGTAAATGCTTTCGACCGTGCCGCGTATCCGGTTTTCACCGACGACCACGAGGATAGAGCTGTCCGCAAGAATTTTCACATGGCGGTACAGACTCGCGCTCGGTACATCGGGCAGGGCTTTTTTGATGTCCTTGACCGTACCCGTTTCATGGAGCAGAAAATACTGGAATATCCTCTGCCGGACGGGGTTCATTACCACTTCTGCCATTTCCATTTATATCACCTCTTGGATTATTTTCTTCTTGTATTATATTCTTATTTACGAGAATGTCAAGCGGGGATCTTTATCCCGCGTTTCTTATGTTTTTTTTGCAAATGATATGCGGAAATAGAAACGCAAAAAATCACACCCTGCCGGGCTTTGAAAGCCCAGCAGGGTGCTTTTGTTATCAGGATACAGTTTATATTTTCCAGCCCACAGCCTGACGGCGCTCGACCACGAAGCGGCGGTAGAGTCCGTCTACGGCAACGAGTTCATCGTGCGTACCCTGCTGGACGATTTCGCCGTGATCGACGACGAAGATACGGTCAGCATTGCGCACGGTCTTGAGCCGGTGCGCGATCATAATGACGGTCTTGTTATGGGTCAGCTCTGCGACTGCCTCCATCAGCTCTTTCTCATTCTCGGGGTCGACATTCGCCGTCGCCTCATCGAGGATGATTATGGGCGCGTCCTTCATAATTGCCCGCGCGATGGAGATGCGCTGGCGCTCGCCGCCGGAGAGCGTCGCGCCGCCCTCCCCTATCACGGTGTCAAAGCCGTCGGGCAGCGCCATGACGAAGTCATAGCAGCGCGCCTTCTTTGCTGCGGCCATCACTTCCTCCATGGAAGCGTCGGGCTTGCCGAAGCGGATGTTGTTGGCAATGGTGTCGGAGAACAGGTACGTCCGCTGGAACACAAATGAGAAGTTGCGGATCAGGCTGTCATAGCTGTAGTCCCGCACGTCGCGCCCGCCGAGGCTCACGCTGCCGCCCTGCACGTCCCAGAACCGCGCCATGAGGTTGCAGAGCGTGGTCTTGCCGCTGCCGCTGGGGCCGACGATGGCGACGGTGGTCTTCTCCGGGATCGTCAGCGACACATCATGCAGGATGGGCTTGCTGTCATAGGAGAAATCGACATGGCTGAGGGCAATGTCCTCCCGCTCGGGCGTGAGCTCCTCGCCGTCAATGTCCATGGGCTCAACGTCGAGGATGGAATTTGCCTTGTCAACGCCGATGTCAATGGAGCGGAAAAGCGAGGAAAAGCTTCCCGCGGAGTCGAGCTGCTCAAAGAGGATGAACGAGCAGATGAGCATCAGCAGGCAGTTGGAAAGCTCCATCGTGCCGCCGAAGTAAAAGACTATCGCCGCGGCACAGACGGCAACGCCGGTGAGCTTATTGACGACGAACTGCGCCAGCATATAGAGCACTGACGGAAGCTCCATGCCGAAGGATGCACGGCGCGCTTCCTCGACGGCGGCGTGCACCTGCGTCGCGGAGTCGCCGGTCAGGTCAAAGTTTTTGACCTCGGCAATGCCCTGCACATATTCCAGAACCTTTGTGACCAGCCGCTCATCGGCATTGAACTTGCGCTGGGCAAGCGTCTGCTCCGCGCGCTGCATGGCGGAATTGACTACAAAGAACAACAGCAGTCCCGCAAGGGTGATGATCCCCATGCGCCAGTCAAAGACGAACATCATAACGGCGATGATGCCGGAGGTGAGAAAACCGCGCGTCGTGACCATTACTACACGGGTGGCGACGTTCGCCATGTTCTCCATGGTGTTGGTGGTGACGGAGGTGACTTCGCCGAGGCTGTTGTCATTGAACCAGCCCATGGGCAGGTAGCGCAGATGCTCGGCGATCTCGATACGCTTGTTGGCGCAGGCGCGGTAGCCCGCGCGGGTCTGGAGCATGGTGGACTTCATGTTGATGGCAATGGTCACGATCAAGGAAACCACGATCACGCCGAGGCTCGCCCAGAGCGTTGTCATGGTGACGTTCTTTTTCAGGAGCGCCTGAATGACGATGGCAGCGGCAGGGATGCGCATGGCGGAGCAGACAGCGCTGACAACGCCCAGCCAGATGGACGCGACGAACATCTTGCGGTTGTCCTCGCCGCAGAAGGCGAAGAATTTTTTCAGAGTCTTAAACATTTATGCCACCTCCCCGTCGTCTTTTACGCTGATGTGGGCTTCCCACATGGTCTTATAAAGCGGGCAGTTTTCCAGAAGCTCCGCCTGTGTGCCTGCTGCTTCGATCTGCCCCTGATTCACAACAATGATCTGGTCGGCGTCCGCGATGGTGGACAGGCGGTGAGCGATGACCAGCAGGGTCTTTCCGCGCACGAGCTGTGCCAGCGCGGACTGGATGACCGCTTCATTCTCGGGGTCTGTATAGGAGGTGGCCTCATCGAGAATGACAATTGGCGCATCCTTCAGCATTGCCTGCGCGATGGAAATGCGCTGACGCTCACCGCCGGAAAGGTGCCCGCCGGAAGCGCCGCACACGGTCTGATAGCCGTTTTCAAGACTCATGATGAAATCATGGCAGCCGCAGGCCTTGGCGGCAGCGATGACGTCCTCGTCGCTTGCGCCCTTTCTGCCCATGCGGATGTTGTCCATGACGGTAAGGTCAAAAAGGTAGTTATCCTGAGAGACATAAGCGATGCGGTCGGTGCACTCCTTGAGCGGGAGCTTGCGGAGGTCAACGCCGCCAAGCTCGATCGCGCCGTCCTTCACATCCCAAAGGGAGGCGATCAGGCGGGCGATGGTGGATTTGCCGCTGCCGGAGGGGCCGACGAGAGCGTTGACCGTGCCCGGCTCGATGCGCAGGCTGACGCCGTGCAGCACCTCTTTATCATGGTAGGCAAAGCGGACGTTTTTAAGCTCGATGGAGTTGTCCGCTGGGAGCTTCTCCGCCCTCTCCGGGCGCTGCATATCCTCAAGGGAAAGGACGTCCGCCACCTCGCCGACGATGGTCGTCACCTGCGCGATATCATCGGTGTAGGAAAAAGCGGTGATGAGCGGCTGCATGACGCCGAAGGACATGACAATGACCGTCAGAAAGGTATCGGCAGAGAGCGTGCCGTGCATATAAAGGATGCAGCCCACGGGCAGAATGCCCAGCAGCGTTGAGGGCAAGATCGCCATACCGGCGACCTGCCCGAACAGGCTCCCGCGCATCCAGTCGATGAAGCAGTCCGCGCCCTCCTTGGCGGCGGACACGAACTTTGCGTAGCTCGTCTTGGACTGGCCGAAGGCTTTGATGACCTCGATGCCGCCGATGTACTCAACGGCGGTGTCGTTGAGCGCCTTGGTCGATGTCACGGTACGCTGGAATTTTTCATTATAGCCGCTGAACATGGCCATGAAGCAGAGTATGCCGAGCGGCACGACAATGAACATGGAAAGCCCCATGCGCCAGTCCGCCGTGAACAGCAGCACCAGCACCGCCAGCGCGCCGACGATGTTGGCGGTCATCTCCGGCAGCAGGTGGGCAAGGGTGGTCTCGATGGAATCTACCCGCTCCACGATGATGTTCTTATAAGAACCGGAGGAGCGATCCAGCACCGTGCCGAGCGGCAGCGTCGCGAGCTTATCCAGAAGCCTGACGCGGGTGTTGGCCAGCACACGGAAGGTGGCATGATGGGAAAGGGATGTGGAAACGCTGTGCAGCACATAGCGCAGCACCCAGCACAGCGCCATCCACGCGCAGAGAGTCAGGCACTGCGTCAGCTCCGCCGTGCCGTTCACAAGCGCGGTGATGATTTTAATAATGATGAAATACGGGATCAACGAGCAGGCGACGCCGAGCAGTGCTGCGAGGATGCTCAGAGCGTATTCGCCGCGCTGGCCTTCCGCAAGCTCCATCAGCCATGAGGCGGCGGAGCGTTTGGGTTCAGAATTTTTGTTCATGTGTCATTTTCTCCGTTTATTTTTTATGCAGCCAAGTGCTTTTTCACTATACGCTTGCCGATAGCAGCGCCGATGAGAGCGGCGACGATCACACCCACTGCCAAAGCGACCGACCACCATGACTGGAGGATGTTCGACGCGGCAAGGATATTGTCCTGACGGCCGTCCGTGACCATCTGATCCGCCATCGCCTTTGCGGCAATGCCGTAAGGGATAATGGTGCTGCCGAAGGCGGCGAGGAGCTGATTGATGACATAGCTGATCGTCAGCGCCTTGGAGTTGCCGTAGCCCATCTTCCACAGGAGCAGCTCTGCGATGAGACCGGAGAGGATGAACAGCAGGATATACGGCAGGTACCCGCCCATGATGGCGCGGACGATGCTGTAAATGAGGATAGCGCCGGGCTTTTTCACCTTGGTGCCGATGATGAAGTAGACAACACCTTCGAGTAGTGCGAAGAACACCGGCATCAGAATGATGGTGACGGGTGTCGCATAGAGCAGGGAGCTGGCGAAGAAGACGACGACATTTATAAGCGCCAGCAGGACGACGGTGATGATATCTTTAACCTTTAGTTTATTGGTGCTTGCAGTGCTCATGGTAAAACTCCTTTATATGTATTTATATTGAAGGCCGCTTTCGGGCAGCGATCACAGAATAAGACCGGCGGCGACGGACACCGCCAGCAGGGAGCATAACACGGCGTCCCACGCGGAAAAGCTGAGAGACAGATAATTGCTCTTGCGGCGCTTGAGGTCGATGCCGCGCGTCTCGGCGGAGGCGGAGAGCGTCTCCGCGATGCGGATGACACGCAGCGCCATGGGTACCGTCAGAATTTCTATGTAAGACGGCAGCGCCCGCAGCTTCTGCCAAGGTGTCGCAAACGCGCCGCGTGTGCGGATGGATTGCCGCAGCAGCTTCATGTCGCCCGAGAGCACCGGGAAAAAGCGGAAGATCACCGCGACGATCATAATAAATCGCTCCGGCAGGTGCATATTGCGCAGTGCCGCCAAGGTGCGGCTCGCCTCGTTGCGCCCGATGAGCGTCCGCATGGAAATGCCGATGGCAATTATCCTCGGGAACAGCACCAGCATAAATGAAAACACCGTGTTCGGAAACAGTGTACCCGCCGCCCAGAGCACTGCGAAGCTCAGTCCGCCCATCAGAGCCGTTCCGAACCAGCCGTCAGCGGCAGTCAGGAGTATCAACGATGCATATGAAGCGTATACGAGGTGATTGTTCGCGGCAGATATCACGACCATCAGCGTGAGCCAGAAGATGAGCTTCGTCGCCGGGTGGAGCAGTTCTCTGTGCTGCTTCTGTTTTCGCAGCTCGGCCGGGCGGAAGCGCTCCATATACTGCCGCACGGCCTGCAGATCATGCGCCGAGGCTATTGGGAACTCAGTCTCGGCCTGCCCGTTTGACAGGCCGATGCAGCGGCCGCAGGCTTTGGCGATCAGCTCAAGATCATGCGTGATGATGAGGACAGTCTTTTTCCTCCACATCTCGCGGATCAGCGCCGCGCAGCGCTCAAGACTTTCCGCGTCCTGCCCCGCTGTCGGCTCGTCCAGCACGATGACCGGCTTATCCGAGAGGTACGCCATCATCAGCGTCAGCTTCTGCATCTGCCCGCCTGAGAGGGAAAACGGGTGCCGGTCGCGGCACTCCCACATGCCCATGCTCTTCAGCAGGTTCTCCGTTCTCTCTTCAAATTCCGGTGTCACTGTGTGTCCGTATTGCAGCTCGTGCAGAACGGAGTTTGTGAAGAACTGGAACTCCGCCTCCTGCATGATGAACAGCACCTGCTTTTGCAGCTGCCTTAGGTTCTGCGTCTTTCCGAACAGCGAGACCGTGCCGCCGCTTGGCTTATACAGTCCTGCGATAAGCTTGCCTATCGTCGTTTTCCCGCAGCCGTTCGCGCCTACGAGGCCGACGATCTCATGCTCCCGGACGGAAAAGCTCAGTCCGGTGAGGATCGGGTCTGCGCCCTTGGCGTATGTATAGCGTATGTTTGAGACGGAAAGCGCTGTCGGCGCCTCAGGCAGCTGTGCTCTCTCCGGCACGTCGATATTATCAAGGTCAAGCGTGCGCAGGGAGAGCTCGTGAAGCCTCTCCTGTGAGAGCGCATTAGCTTCTTCGGCGGTATATTTTTCTTTTATCTCACCGTCCGCCATGACCCAGTATTCATCTGCGATACCGGCAAGATAATAGAGCCGGTGCTCGCTGAGGAGCAGCGTCTTGCCCTGAGCCTTCAGCGCGAGCAGGATATTTTTAAGCTGCTGCGTCGCGGCAAAGTCAAGGTTCGCCGTCGGTTCGTCCAGAAGAAAAATGTCTGTGTCCAGCGCCCATGCCGAGAGAATGGAGATGAGCTGCCGCTCGCCGCTTGAGAGCTCGTATACATTGCGGTTCTTCAGCCGCTCCAGATGAAACACGCTGAACGCCTCGTCCACCCGCCGCCGTATTTTCTCCTGCGGCATTCCGTGGTTTTCAAGGCCGAAGGCCACCTCGTTTGAGCTGTTTACGGTGAAAAACTGGCTCCGGGGATCCTGAAAAACCGACGCCGCCAGCTCCCCTATCTCGCCGATGCTCAGTCCGGCGGTATCCCGCCCGTTCAGGCGGCAGAAGCCTTTCAGCTCCCCCTCGTAAAACTGCGGGATGAGGCCGTTTATGCTTCGGAGCAGCGTAGACTTCCCACAGCCGCTGCCGCCGCAGAGCACGATGCAGCGCCCTTTCGGTATGCTCCCGCCGGTCTGCCGGAGCGCGGGAGTCTTTTCCTCCGCGTATTGGAATTCAAATTCAAAATCTATCATGTGTTTCTCTTCTCTTTTAGTTAGTCATATCTAACTGCATGCCGTAAGAAACGGGCGGGGACTCCGCCCGAAAAATCGAAGATAATCAATCCAGCGTGCCGCACAGCTGCCTCCAGCCGGCATTAAAGAAGTCCAGCAGCGCGCGCAGGCAGGCGAGCATCCGCTCCTCCTCCATGTGCTCGTCCAGCAGCTGCCTGAAATACCCAAACTGTGACCCCATGAGCAGGCGGATCGCATCGGGGTTCGGTGCCTTTCCGTAGACCTGGGCGAAGAACTCCACGGTCTGTTCCGTCTTATAGCGTATCAGGTCGTTCAGCAGCGCCTCCACGGAGCTGCCGCCGCCGCGGCAGAAGAACAATGTGCATTCGTCATAGCACTCGGTCAGGAGCTTTATGTAGATGCGTTCTTCAAAATTGATAGCGTCCAAGAGCGCCTGCGGCGTGCCGAGCTGCTTCGCCTTATCATACTCCGCCGCAGCCGGGGCGAAATAGTCGTTCAGCTTATTCATAAAGTCCTGAAGCAGGCTGACAAAAAGCGCGTCCTTATTTTTGTACCGCGTGTATATTGCGCCGGTGGTGACCCCGGCTTTCTCGGCGATCTTGTGGAGCGAAGCCTTCTGATAGCCGCAGGAAAGGAACTCCTCATGTGCCGCCCGCGTAATGCCGCCGTCAAGCGAATGATCTCTGTTGGCTATGACTTCCGCCTCCTTCAAAATCAATAACGCCGTTATCGATAGTGGCGTTATTATAGCACCGCGAAATATAAAATGCAAGAAAAAATCCCGCTGTGTTCCATTTATGGCGGTAAGCTCTCGAATTAAAAAGGTTATTAGCAAAAACAGACCTGCTTTCACACAGAAAGCAGGTCTTATGTTTTCATCCCAGTGCCACGTCCAGAACCATCATAAGGCTGAACCCAGCGGCGAAGAAAACCGTGCCGATATTCGAGTGCCGTCCCTGCGACATTTCCGGTATCAGCTCCTCCACGACTACATAGAGCATCGCACCAGCAGCAAAGCTCAGCAGGTACGGCAGCGCCGGAATAATGAACTGCGCTGCAAGGATCGTAAGCACCGCGCCGATCGGCTCAACGACACCGGAGAGCACCCCGCCGAGGAACGCCCTGCCGTTCTTTTCCCCCTCGGCTCTGAGCGGCATGGAAATTATCGCTCCCTCCGGGAAGTTCTGTATTGCGATGCCGAGGGACAGCGCTAGCGCGCTTGCCGCCGTTATCTGGGAGCTTTCAAAGAGAAATCCAGCGTACATCACACCGACCGCCATCCCCTCCGGGATGTTATGCAGCGTGACCGCCAGAACCATCATTGCGGTACGGCTCAGGCTGCTTTTGGGGCCTTCTGCCTGCTCGCTCCCGATATGCAGGTGCGGGATCAGATGGTCAAGCGCAAGAAGAAACAGCACTCCGAGCCAGAAGCCGGCGAACGCCGGGAGGAACGAGAGCTTGCCTAATTCTGCCGATTGCTCGATCGACGGTATCAGCAGGCTCCATATTGAAGCGGCCACCATCACCCCTGCGGCAAACCCGGCAAGCGAACGCTGGGCCAAATCGCCAAGCGAGCTTTTCATAAAGAACACGCAGGCCGCACCGGCAGCCGTTCCGAGAAAGGGGATCAATATTCCGAGAAAAACCTCCACCGCTTCACCGTCCTTTATGTTTGATCGAGTTCTTTATTTCCTGTCTGATCGGTCAAAAACTCATCCGCGTACCGGCAGAAATCCTCCGGATGAATTATGACGAGCTCCGCATGCGCCATTTTGGGGAATTCGCGGAGCTGTATCTGCGGGAAATAGCGCTTGACGAAGCGGATGTTTCCCCGGCGGTCATGCTTTTCATCCTCGCCGTACCAATAGGCAAGAGTCGTGCCGCGCTCGGCGGGCGTCTCCGGCAGGGCGTAATTGTTGCCCGACCAGAACACATTGCGGATCGTCCGGTCAGAGTAGGTCTTGAGATAGCTCTCCATAGCGTCGTACTCCTTTACCGGATCGTGCCCGGGAAGAGTAAAGCGCTCCGGGGAAAATGCAGCCTCCAGCACCCTGCGGCTGTTTGCCGCGATTTTGAAGAACAGAATATCCCGCGCCAGCACGAGCTTACGCACCGGGTACGGGAACTGATAGGGCGTGACACCGCCGTCGATGATTGCACGGCTGACTGGGATCTCCCCCAATGCCAGCAGACGCGTCAGGCACGCTCCGCCCAGAGAGCAGCCGTAGGCCGCGCCCAGCCGGGAAACTCCGCGGTTTCTAAGATATGCCGTTACCTCGTCCACCGTCTGCTCAACGGAGCTGAAATCCCCTCGATACTCTGGCTGATGCCCGTCATATACCACCTGAAAAACGTGCCACTTTTGAGAGAGCAGCGCAACTGTATTTTCAAACACCCACGCGGGCTCCGCCGTGCATGGGAAAAACAGCAGCGTCCGTTCATGCTCCTGTCCGTGCTCCAATATCTGCATAGTTCACACCCCCGATTTATAGATCAGCACTCGCGGTTTAATATCTCTAACTTGCAACAAGCATGGTAGCAAAAATTTCTTCTCATGTCAAGATGCCGCGGTCTCTCAAAAGCAAAGCTGCGGCAGTATATTTTCACTGCCGCCGTTTTGACGTCTTATATTTTCCAGCCAACAGCCTGTTTGCGTCCGCTGATGAAGCGGCGGTAGATGCCGTCCTGTCCCATCAATTCATCGTGTGTGCCGCGCTGAACGATCTGCCCATTGTCCACCACAAGTATCTGATCCGCGCGGCGGACGGTCTTGAGCCGGTGGGCGATCATGATGACCGTTTTCTCCTGCGTCAGCTCCGTGATGGCCTCCATCAGCTCCTTTTCATTCTCCGGGTCGACGTTTGCTGTGGCCTCGTCGAGGATGATAATGGGAGCGTCCTTCATAATAGCGCGCGCTATCGAAAGCCGCTGGCGCTCGCCGCCGGAGAGAGTCGTACCGCCCTCGCCGATTATGGTATCGAAGTCCTGCGGCAGAGCCATGATGAAGTCATAGCAGCGGGCTTTCTTCGCCGCTTCCGCCACCTTTTCCATCGGCGCGTCCGGCTGGCCGAAGCGGATGTTATTGGCGATCGTATCATGGAAAAGATAGACACTCTGGAACACAAAGCTGAAGTTCCGCATCAGGCTGTCCATATCGTATTCGCGCACATCATGTCCGCCAAGCGTCACGCACCCGCCGTCCACGTCCCAGAAGCGGGAGAGCAGATGACACAGCGTGGTCTTGCCGCCGCCCGAAGGACCGACAATGGCGGTGGTCGTCCTCTCGGGGATATCCAGCGTTATCCCGTTGATAATGGGCTTTTCGCCGTATGAGAAATGGATGTCCTCCGCATGAAGGTCATGCTGCTCCGGCCTAAGCTCCGCACCGGAAATGTCCATGGCCGGCAGGCCAAGAATGGCCATCGCCTGATCCACGCAGGTCTCAACCACGCGCAGCAGGCTCGACTGCGTTCCCGCCTGCTCCAGTCCTTCCGTGAGCAGGAAAGAGCAAATGCAGAGCATGACGCAGTTCAGCAGCTCCATCCGTCCGCCGGTGTAGAGGACAAGAGACAGCACCACAACGCCCACATCAATGAGCTTGGCAACAACGTTCTGTGCCAGCATCAGCGGCAGGAGCTTCAGTTCCATGTCCGTATTAGCGGCGGAGTTTTCATCGATCGTGCTTTCCAGGCGGCGATTATATCTGCCAGTAAGAGAATAGGACTTTACCTCGGCAATGCCGCGGATGTATTCCAGCACGCCCTCGATCACTGCCGTGTCACCGGCGAGCTTTCGTCTCGTCGTTTCCTCGGACTTACGCTGCAAGGCATGATTGACAAAATAATATATCACGACCCCAGCGACGATCAGGAGCCCGACGCGCCAGTCAAAGAGGAACACCGCCAGTGTAAGAACCGCTGTAGAGACGATACCCTCGGTGACAAACATAAGCGACGAGCTTGTTGTAATGCCCGGCGGAAATATCCCGGATGTCCGCGCCGCCGACGGTGATGCTGCCGCTCCTCACATCCCAGAAGGACGCGATGAGCTTTGCGATCGTAGATTTGCCGCTGCCCGAGGGGCCGACAAGTGCGTTGACCGTACCCTCGCGGAAAGTGAGGTCAATGCCGTGCAGCACCTCGGTATCATTATATCCGAAGCGGACATCGTGCAGCTCAACGGCGCTGCCCTGCGGTGTCTGCGCATCGGCCTCCGGGCGGGGCAGCTCCTGCGCGGTCAGAATATCCGTCACCTGAGAGATTATCGTCCCGACCTTGGCAAGGTCGTCGGTGAACTTCATGCAGCCGATGATGGGCGTGATGAGCCCCATCGAGAGGATCACGATGAGCACGAACATCGTAGGCATCAGCGTGCCGTTTTTCAGCAGCAGCCCGCCTATGGGCAGCACTGTCAGCAGCGTTGCTGGCATGATGTTCATGGCAAAGGTGAAATAGAAATTGCTCTTGTTCATCCAGTCGATATAGCTCTGGGCGCACTCCTTGGCGGCGGCGACGAACTTCTCATAGCTGCTCTTCGCCTTGCCGAACACCTTGATGACCTCAATGCCGCCGATGTATTCCACTGCCGTGTCATTGAGCGTGTTCGTGGCCGCTACTGTGCGGGCATAGTTCTTATTGTACCCCACCATCATCAGCATGAAGAACACCATGCCAAGCGGGAACGTGATAAGGCTTGCCAGCGCCATGCGCCAATCGAGAGCGAACAGATATATAAGCGTTGCGATAACAACAACGGCGTTGCTGCTCATCTCCGGAATAACGTGCGCCAGCGTAGGCTCAATGCTGTCCACGCGCTCGACGAGGATGTTCTTAAGTTCACCCGAACCTCTGGCCTGAACGTCGCCCAGCGGCATACGGGCAAGCTTACTAAGCCCCTGCTTGCGGATATTGCCCAGGACGGCAAAGGTCGCCTTATGCGACTGCGCCGTGGAGAGCGAGTGGAACAGCACCCGCAGCAGCCAGAACGCCGCCATGACGGCGCAGTCAATGAGATAAGCGGCCAAGTCCTTATTCCCCGCAAGCAGCTTGCCGATGACCTGTGCCATCACGAAAAACGGCAGGATCTGAAACGCCGCACCGATGACAGCAAACGCCACGCTTGCGATATAGCCCGATTTTTTCTGCCCGGCAAAGGTAAAGACCCAGCCGAAGGTACCTTTTTCTTTCTGCATTATCTCACCTCACATTGAAAAGCTCTTTGATCCTCGGAACGTTTTCCTCCGAAACGGTCAGATCGTCCCGTATCCCGCCGCCGTCCAGATGCAGGACTCTGCAACAGGTGCGGCAGACAAATTCATAATCGTGCGTGACGACAAACAGAATATTCATATCGGGTCTGAGTTTTCTCGGTGGTGCCCTTTTCCTCCGCAAAAAATCGTTCTACATTTTTCTGTGCCCGAACCAGTTCCTGCATCTCGTTCCGTGCCTTGCGGTAGTCCGGGTAGGCTGCTTTCTTTTTGGTCAGCAGCTCTGCAAACTCCGCATCCAACTCCTTGACCTTAGGCAATTTTTGCAGTCCGGCCTCGTCAAAGGCAGTTTTCGCCGCCTTGTGCAGAGTGATCTCCTCTCGGTGGGCTTCCAAAAAGGCTTTGCTGTACCCGGCTTTCCGATAGGCGGCGTACACTTCACGGGTCTTGGCATAGTTGATAATGTGGGTTTTCAGGATAGCAATTTCTGTCAGCCTTGCTTCCGCTGCCTTGATGGAATCCCCCATAGCATGATAGCGTTCTGTTGCTGCCGTTGCACGTTCCCGCAGCTCCTCGGCACTGCTGATTTTCTGCTCTTGCAAGAACAGCAGAGTTTTGGACATCTCCTTCAGGTTGAACTTGGTTGCCCACTTTTTGTAGCCGACACTTTTGC
>ERZ779840.1945-NODE-1945-length-18689-cov-3.282709_pt1 | contig 18689 bp, 18 predicted proteins | sample MGYA00511561_ERZ779840 | MGnify/ENA primary metagenome ERZ779840 (study PRJEB29588, sample SAMEA2162036) | human gut metagenome | biome: human gut; feature: human-associated habitat; material: faeces | place: Denmark | collected 2008/2010 ...
GGGTGTGGCGCAGTTTGGTAGCGTGCTTGAATGGGGTTCAAGAGGCCGGAAGTTCGAATCTTCTCACCCAGACCATCAAAGAGTCGATTTTGTCGGCTCTTTTTTCTGTTTATGAACGGTATTCAAAATTTTTTACACAGATTTCAAAAATAATATCTTGAAAATCGGGAAGAATATGATAAAATAAAGCCGATTTTTAAGGATGAAAGGAAACCGACAATGGAATATACACATGAGGTGAACAATATGTGCTTCGTCCGCAAGGGCGCGGTGCATGATCCTGCTCCCATTCCCGAAGAGGGCAATTGGGTTAAAGCAAAACAAATTTCCGACATCAGCGGCTTCACGCACGGTGTCGGTTGGTGTGCGCCGCAGCAGGGCGCATGTAAGCTCACGCTGAACATCAAGAACGGCATTATTGAAGAAGCTCTTATCGAGACCATCGGATGCAGCGGCATGACTCATTCCGCCGCAATGGCCGCCGAGATCCTTGCCGGCAAAACGATTCTTGAAGCTCTCAATACCGACCTTGTCTGTGATGCTATCAACACCGCCATGCGCGAGTTGTTTTTGCAGATAGTTTACGGACGCAGCCAAAGTGCGTTTTCCCAGGACGGACTTGCAATCGGAGCCGGGCTTGAAGACCTTGGCAAAGGGCTCCGCAGCATGATCGGCACGACTTACAGCACACGCGAAAAAGGCGCAAGATATCTTGAATTGACCGAAGGCTATGTCACAAAGCTTGCTCTTGATGCAAACGATGAGATAATCGGTTATCAGTTTGTCAACCTCGGCAAAATGATGGAAGCCATAGGCAAAGGCGCGACGCCGAACGAAGCCTACAAAAAGTTCCTGAGCACCTACGGCAGATTCAACGAAGCTGCAAAGGTTATCGACCCAAGAAAAGAATGAAATGAGGTGCCGTTATGATTAATTTTGAAGGATATTCCAGAAGGATCGACAAGATTAACTCCGTTCTCGGTGAATACGGGATCGAGAGCCTTGAAGCGGCGCAGCAGATTGTTTCCGATAATGGAATCGATGTCCGTTCAATCGTGCTCGGAATTCAGCCCATTGCTTTTGAAAATGCAGTTTGGGCATACACCGTCGGTGCTGCGATCGCAATCAAGGCAGGCGCAAAAAATGCAGCCGAAGCCGCAGAGTACATCGGAAAGGGTCTTCAGGCGTTCTGTATCCCCGGTTCGGTTGCGGACCAGCGCAAAGTCGGCCTCGGCCACGGCAATCTCGGTGCAATGCTGCTGAACGAAAACACAAAGTGCTTTGCATTTCTCGCAGGCCACGAGAGTTTTGCCGCTGCCGAAGGTGCAATCGGAATTGCAAAAACCGCAAACAAGGTTCGCAAGACTCCGCTTAAGGTCATCCTTAACGGACTCGGCAAAGATGCCGCTTACATTATCTCCCGCATCAACGGCTTCACCTTTGTTGAAACAAACTATGATTACTACACCGGCGAGCTTCATATCGTCAGCGAAAAAGCATTCAGCAGCGGTGAACGCAGCGCAGTTCGCTGTTACGGTGCGGACGATGTAAACGAAGGCGTTGCAATAATGAAGTTTGAGGATGTTGATGTTTCCATCACCGGCAATTCAACCAACCCCACCCGCTTCCAGCACCCCGTTGCAGGCACTTACAAAAAACTCTGCGTTGAAAACGGCAAAAAGTATTTTTCCGTTGCTTCCGGCGGCGGCACGGGCAGAACACTTCACCCCGACAACATGGCGGCAGGTCCTGCCAGCTACGGTCTGACCGATACTATGGGACGTATGCACTCCGATGCTCAGTTTGCGGGCAGCAGCTCCGTTCCCGCGCATGTTGAAATGATGGGGCTTATCGGCATGGGCAACAACCCCATGGTTGGCGCAACCGTTGCAGTTGCGGTTGCAGTCGAGGAAGCAGCAAAATAATACCGCCTTTCGACATATGGTTTTTCCCGAATTCATTTTCGGACAGCGCACCGATTCCCGGCAAACGCCTTAGGAATCGGTGCTTTTGTTCTTTACGGCTGCATGTGCCGCTTGTTTGGATGCCGATAATAAAAAACTTTCCCGCTTAATGCAGAATGAATAACCGTGAAGGTGTTCCATTATTTGATTCAATGTGGTATAATATGCCTGTATTGAAGCGGCATCATAATATCGAGAGTATTATTTGCCTTAAAAAGTTGAGAAATGGCTGAATAATCTGTTTTGGACAAAATCGTTTTCGTATTTATTCGAAAACAGTCTCAGCCGTCACTTGCTTAACAGCACATATTCAGGAGGAAATTATATGGAAAATGTAAAAGTGGCTCTTTGGGGCTTCGGCGCAATGGGTTCCGGCATTGCAAAGGTTCTTTTAAGAAAAAAAGGTGTTGACATCGTCGGTGTATGCGACATCCATCCCGCACGCGTCGGCAGGAGCATCTATGAACTGCTCGAAATCGACCGCGGTTCCCGCGATGATGTTCTTGTTAACCCCAAAATCGAAGAAGTTGTCCACGACGGCAACTGCGATATCTGCGTTATTGCAACCGATTCCTTTACCCGCAAGGCATACAACAAAATTAAGTTTGTTGTTGAGCAGAACGTAAATGTTGTTTCCACTGCGGAAGAAATGAGCTTCCCCATGGCACAGGAACCCGAGCTTTCCGCCGAAATGGACAAGCTTGCAAAGGAACACGGCGTTTCCATCCTCGGCACCGGCATTAACCCCGGCCTTATGATGGATCTTCTTGCAATTTGCCTCAGCGGCTGCATGACAGATGTTGAAAAGGTCACCTGCCGCAGGGTCAACAGCCTGTCTCCCTTCGGTCCCGCCGTTATGGAAGAGCAGGGTGTCGGTCTCAGCGTTAACGACTTCAACACAGGTGTTGAAAACGGAACTCTTGCGGGTCACGTCGGCTTTGCGGAATCCGTCGGCATGATCGCAAGAGCCCTCGGTTGGAAAATCGACAAATTCGAACAGCAGATGTCTGCAATCGTAACCAGCGTTGACAGAAAATCCCCTTACGGCTATGCAAAAGCAGGCGATGTTGCGGGCGTTAATATGACCGGTCAGGGTTATGTTGACGGTGAAGTCAAAATCGATATGGTTCATCCGCAGCAAATCGAGCCCGAAATGGAAGGCACCCATACCGGTGACTACATCGTGCTTGAAGGCTCTCCCGAGGTTAACATGAGCGTCCGTCCCGAAGTTGACGGCGGCATCGGCACCATTGCCATGGTCGTAAACATGATTCCTCACGTTATCAATGCACGCCCCGGCCTCAAGACCATGCTTGATCTCCCCGTTCCCCACGCGATCATGGGCGATTTCAGGGATTATATCGAAAAATAATAATTTATAGGCTTTACTCGGTTTTATGCGTCTCCCCCGCCGCACTCCCGTTAAGGCAGGAAGATTCAAAAACCGCTTAAAATGATTCGGAGGTTTTTATGGCAAAGAAAGGCGATTGGGTTCAGATTCACAACATCGTTCTGACCCCGGAAGAACGTTCGAGCGCATTGCCCGAGGATACGAAATCTCACCCCCTTGAAATGTGGGTAAAAGGCTATTTGCAGCAGGACGAAGCGCAAGTCGGCGATGAAGTCGAAGTCATTACCCGCACCGGCCGTCATGCGACGGGCAAACTCGTGAACGAAGCTCCTTATTTTGAGCATAATTTCGGCTTTCTGATTCCCGAAGTTCTCAAAATCGGCGATATGGTTCGCGAAATCACTTTCGGAGGTAACGAATGATGAAAGACAACAGCTATGCGGCAATTATGGCGCGGAAGAACGAAATCATTCGCAACTCCGTCGGCATGGATTACGAAAGTTTTGAAAAACCCGGCATCGGCTTTGACTACGAAGCAATGATGGCCGCAACCGGTTATACCCTGCCCGAGCTGCAGCGCGTTCAGGCTCTGTTCAGCGTCGGCAACACGCCGCTCATCGAGCTGCGCAATCTCACCGCACTCGCAAGGAAGTGCGCTCCCGCCGGCAAGGGCGCAAGGGTTTTCATCAAGGACGAAGCAACCAACCCCAGCGGCAGCTTTAAAGCAAGGCGTTCCTGCACAAGCGTTTATCAGGCAAAAAAACTTGGTTACAAGGGCGTTGTCACCGCAACCAGCGGCAATTACGGCGCAGCGGTTGCATGCCATGCCGCAATGGCGGGACTTAAATGCATCGTTGTTCAGGAGTGCTACGACAGCCGCGGAGTAGGTCAGCCGGAAATCATTGAAAAAGCACGCAAATGCGAAGCTCTCGGTGCAGAAGTTGTCCAGCTCACCGTCGGTCCCGAGCTTTTCAGCACGGTTCTCCGCCTGCTTGAAGAAACAGGCTATTTCAACGCTTCCCTCTACACCCCGTTCGGCATTGCCGGTGTTGAAACTCTGGGTTATGAAATTGCTCAGCAGTTCCGTGCAAAGTTTGATCGTGATCCCGATGTTGTTGTCTGCACCAATGCGGGCGGCGGCAATCTCACCGGCACTGCACGCGGTCTGCGCAAAGCCGACTGTCATGCAAAAGTTATCGGTGCAAGCGTCAACCTCACCGGCCTGCACATGGCAAGCGATGCTCAGTTCAACAAAAAGAGTTTCACAACCGGGCACACAGGCTTCGGCGTTCCGTTCTGCGTAAACCCTGACCGTTCCGATGTTCCGCGCAGTGCGGCACGTCCCCTCCGCTACATGGACAGGTATGTTACCGTTTCTCAGGGCAGCGTATTCTTCATCACCGAAACTCTCGCTTCCCTCGAAGGCCTTGAAAAGGGACCCGCAGGCAACACCGCTCTTGCAGCAGCATTCCGTCTTGCACAGGAAATGGACGAAGATCAGTGCATCGTTGTGCAGGAGACCGAATACACCGGCGCAGGCAAGCATATCAATCCCCAGCTTTCGTTTGCAAGGCAGAACGGCATCGACATCCACTTCGGCGACCCCAAGGATGAGATACCCGGCAAAAACATCATTCTGCCCGCACACCCGAGCCTTATCAGGGTTGATGACGTTGACCTTGACCGCGTTCGCAGGTCCAATATCAAGAATGCCGTCGGAACGCACAAGGATGAGCTTACCGATGACGACATTCGCTACCTTGTTGAAGAAACCAACAGCAGCGAAGAATTTGTCCGCAGCGTTATAGCCGGACTGTAATTTGCGTCACAGCGGCATTAACATTTTTAATGCCGCATAGACCGAACCCCCCATGCGGTGCGTCGGATTTCCGCTTTTCGGCTCATTCACGCATCGCATATCCCCCATGGTTGAAACATTATCTGCAAAAGGGAGAATATATGAAAAGAACCGATGATTTCCAGGAACGCAGAGCTCATCTTGCAAATCTGACCGATGATCAGCTTGAAGCAAGATTTTGGGAGCTTGCAAACAAGCTCGTTGACCCCCTTCTTAAAATGGGTTACGAGTACACCTCACCCGCCGTTGAACGTTCCGTTCTGCTGCGCATGGGGTTTTCTTCCATCGAAGCAAAAGCCATTGTTGACGGCTGCATTGAACATAACCTCATTGCGCACGGCGCAGGCAACGTGATTTACCGCCTTGCAAAAGCGCAGAACTCCGAAATCCGCCCGGCAGGGCTCGCACTTGCCGACGGCAAGCTTTGGGATGAAGCTGAAAAACTTTTTGACGGAGGCAACAACTGATGAGCGACTATAAACTTTCCCCCGATAAACCCATTGACGTTGCCGAGATCCTCAAAGATCTTGAAAACTACCGTCCCCGCCGCAGGGGCTGGACGTGGCGCAAACCCGTTGAAAACCTGCATATGGGACCCTTTGTTTACCATGACTGCACCGAACCGCTCAAGTCGAGCGTTCCCCTGCCCCCCGCACACTATTTCGAGAACATCGACCCGCAGCCCGCGCCTGTTATCACGACAGAAATCGCATCCGGCCGCTTTGAGGATGATATTCGCAGAATGCGTATGGCAGCGCACCACGGCGCAGATCACATAATGGTTATCCGCACGGCCGGACAGAGCCACTTTGACGGACTTATCGAAGGCACACCTCAAGGCATGGGCGGCGTTCCCATTACGCGCAAGCAGGTTCGTGCACAGCGCAAGGCACTCGACATGATCGAGGATGAAGTCGGAAGACCCATCAACTACCACAGCTATGTTTCCGGCGTTGCAGGCCCCGATATTGCTGTTATGTTTGCAGAAGAAGGCGTAAACGGCGTTCACCAGGACCCGCAGTACAACGTCATCTACCGCAACATCAATATGATTCGTTCGTTTGTTGATGCGTGCGAAAGCAAAAAGCTTATCGCATGGGCCGGCATGGCGCAGATTGACGGCGCACACAATGCAAACGCAACCGCACGTGAAGCATGGAAAGTCATGCCCGAGCTTATGGTTCAGCACGGTATCAATGCAATTTTCTCTGCGCGCGTCGGCATTAACAAAAAGAACATCTGCCTGTCCACCGTTCCCCCGACGGCAACCCCCGCGCCCTGCGTATACATGGATCTTCCTTATGCGGTTGCTCTCCGCGATCTGTTCCATGAATACCGTATGCGCGCTCAGATGAACACAAAATATATTGAGTCCAGTACCCGTGAAGCAACCGTCACCCACGTTCTGAACATGTTCATCTCCAAGCTCACCAGTGCGGATATCCAGAGCACGATCACGCCCGATGAGGGCCGCAACGTGCCGTGGCATATTTACAATATCGAAGCATGCGACACCGCGAAGCAGACTCTCGTCGGTCTCGACGGCCTTATGGAAATGGTCGAGCTGAAAGACAGCGGCTATCTGCGCGAAAAAGCACGCGAGCTGAAGGAAAGAGCGATCCTCTTCATGGAAGAAATGCTTGAACTCGGCGGCTATTTCAACGCCGTTGAAGAAGGCTTCTTCGTTGACAGCGGCATTTACCCCGAGCGCAACGGCGACGGCATTGCAAGAAAAATCGACGGCGGCATCGGTGCCGGAACGATTTTCAAGCGCGAAGCTGACTACATGGCCCCCGTCACCGCACACTACGGCTACAACAACGTTGAGCAGTACAATCCCGATTTTGTCGACAATCCCTCCGCACTCATCGGCGGCTGCACGCTTGAATGTCCCGAAAAGATCATCTATATTGATGAATTGGACGAAACCGACAACTGCCATGTCCGTATGGAAGAAGTCAAAGATTTCGTTGCAGGCGGCAAGCAGATTCGTCCTGAAATGGAATGGCTTGCAGACGGCACTGTCATGCTCACCATGTTCTTCCCCGCACCCAAGCCCATTGCGGAAGCGGCTGCGCTTGAATGTGCAAAGCGCATGAATCTTGTCGAATGCGAAGTTATCAGCCGTGAAATCATGCATTCGCAGGAAGGCACCCGCATCGAAGTCAAGGGCAAAGTTCCGTTCGCAATCGATGTTGATTCCCTTGTCATTCCCAAGGAACCCGATGTTCTGAGCGATGACGTTATCCGCGCCGATATCGAACGTCGTCCGATGAAGGTCGTTGCTGCGACAGTCGGTGAAGACGAACACTCCGTCGGCCTTCGTGAGATCATCGACATTAAGCACGGCGGTATTGAAAAATACGGCATCGAAGTGCATTACCTCGGCACATCCTGCCCGCCCGAAAAACTCGTTAACGCAGCAGTCGAGCTGAATGCAGATGCCATCATGGCATCCACCATCATCAGCCATGACGACATTCACTACAAGAATATCGCCAAAATCGATGCTATTGCGCGTGAAATGGGTATCCGCGATAAGATTATCTTCATCGCAGGCGGCACCCAGGTCACTCCCGAACTTGCGCGCAAGGCGGGAGCGGATGAAGGCTTCGGCAGGGGCAGCCGCGGTGTCCATAATGCAACCTTCCTTGTTAAACGCAGGGGGGAAATGGAAAAAGGCGGCAGCCGAAAAGGCCGACAGCGAAAACAAATAATATTACGCGGGAACACTCCTGACGTTCTCGGTATATGCTGACACAAAGGGGGACGGTCAATCAAGTTGCCATCCCCCGAAGTTTTGTTTTTGCGGTTTCTCCGCAGAAACGTGCAAATTTCAGATACTCTATGTTTATTGATATTCTTGTTGCCGAAATCGGCTCAACAACAACGCTTGTAAACGCCTTTAACGGCATTGAAACCGATACGCCGCGTTTTATCGGGCAGGGACAGGCTCCGACAAGCGTGCTTGCAGGTGATGTTCGCATCGGTCTGACCGAAGCAGTAAATGACCTTGCAAAGAATCTCGGAGCACAAAATATTGAATACGGAAAAATGTTCGCAACGTCCAGTGCTGCGGGCGGATTGCGCATGTGCGTACACGGACTTGTTTATGATATGACCGTGAAGGCCGCTCAGGCGGCGGCTCTCGGTGCAGGTGCAATCATCAAACTTGCAACAGCGGGCAAACTGAGTGAATTCGACATTGACGATATTAAAGCAATCGACCCAAACCTTATCCTGCTTGCCGGCGGAACGGATTACGGCGAACGCGAAACGGCTGTTTATAACGCAAAGCTCATTGCCGCTTCCGGTTTGAAGGCCCCCGTTATTTACGGCGGAAATATTCAGAATCGCCGCATTATTGAGGATGTTTTTTCAAGAGCAGGCATCCCGGTTTATATAACAGAAAACGTCTATCCGAAACTCGATCTTTTGAACATCGAGCCCGCACGCAAAATTATTCACGCCGTGTTTGAGGAACACATCATTAAGGCTTCCGGCATGGAGCATATCCGCGATATGGTTACGGGCAACATAATCCCCACTCCAGGCGCTGTTATGGAGGCGGCACAGCTTCTATACAACGATATCGGCGACCTTGCCGTTATTGATATCGGCGGTGCAACCACGGATGTTCATTCCGTCACAAAAGGTTCCGATGAAATTGCAGTCATGCAGACAACACCCGAGCCTTTTGCAAAGCGTACCGTTGAGGGTGATCTCGGCCTTTTCGTGAATGCAAAAAACCTTGTTGATATGTTGGGCAGTGATAAGCTTTCCGCCGAACTCGGCATTAATACTGCCGAAGTGATGAGCAGATATCGCCCGATTCCAAACACTCCGGAGCAATTCAAGCTTACCGAAAGGCTTTGTCTGGCAGCGGGTCTTACGGCGATTGAACGTCATGCCGGCGCACTCCGATATATTTACACTCCGCGCGGAAGGCAAACAATTGCGGAAGGCAAGGATCTTTCAACGCTCAAATATCTTGTCGGCACAGGCGGTGCGTTGACAAGGCTTCCGAATCGTGAACAAATAATGCGCAAGCTTGCGGACTGCAATTCCGGCGGGATGATGCTCTATCCAAAACCCGGCAGGCTGAAGCTGCTGTACGATAATCATTATATAATGGCTTCCCTCGGAGTGCTTTCGAAGGAGTATCCCGACGCTGCGCTGAATTTGCTCAAGCAGAGCATCGATGAAAGCAACCTTTAACCTTTTTTGCTGCGGGTTAAAACTCAAACATCAAAAAACGGCTGCAAAACCTGAGGTAGTAATATGAATCCGAAACTGATAATAAACCTGTTCAAACTGCGTACGAACCTTGACAGACTGGTTGACCGTTGTCACGCTGTCGGCATTAAAACCGCGATTGTCACGAAAGTCTTCTGCGCCGATGAACGTATCTGCAGAATGATTTCAGAAAGCGAAGCAGATGCTTTTGCTGATTCGCGCGTGCAGAACCTTGCCGCAATTGCGGAGCTTCATTCCGATAAACCGACTCAGCTGCTTCGCATTTCAATGCAGAGCGAAGTCGAAGATGTCGTCCGCTATGCCGACATTTCAATGCAGAGCGAAAAAGAAACCATTCGACTTATCGGCGGTGCTGCAAAAAAGCTCGGCAAAGTGCATAAGATTATTCTTATGGTCGATATGGGCGACTTGCGGGAGGGCATTTTCAACACGGATGAAGCGCAGATTTTCTCCGCAGCGGAAGCAATTCTTGCCGAACCTGCACTTGAATTCCACGGAATCGGTGTTAACCTTACCTGCTACGGCGGCATCATTCCCGATGAAACGAATCTCGGCGGACTGCTTGCAATTGCAGACAAGCTGCGCAAAAGGTATTCTGTCCCCCTTCCCATCGTCTCGGGCGGTAATTCCTCAATGCTCACAATGCTGGAGGAAAATCGTATCCCCGAAGGCATTACCCAACTTCGTCTCGGCGAAAGTTTCGTCCTCGGCAACAATACCGAAAGCGGTAAGCCCGTCGAATGGCTGAATACAGATTGCTTTACCCTTGAAGCAGAGCTTGTCGAAGTTCAGCGCAAACCCAGCAAACCTATCGGAACAAGCGGTCTTAATGCATTCGGTGAACGTGTCACTTTTGAAGATCGCGGTGAAATGATTCGAGGCATTCTTGCAATCGGAAGGCAGGATGTGAACCCCGACGGACTCACCCCGCTTGACCCCGATGTTGAGATTATCGGCGCAAGCAGCGACCACTTAATCGTCAACCTCACCAACTGCAAAAAATACAAAGTCGGCGACACACTGAGGTTCATCCCCGATTACGGTGCATTGCTGAAACTGACAACGAGTAAATATGTCCACAGAGAATATGCGGAGCAATAAGCGCTCTGCCCCTTGCTGCGAATGTGCGATATTCAATCGTGATACATAAGGTTAAAAGGCGGTGAATTATTATGGCATTCATTAAGATTAACAGTATTCTCAAAAAAAGAGGACAAAACGAGGTTCGCATTATCCCCGCAGCTGTTAACGGTGCAAGGATCAAGGTGCTTGTCGGCAGCTGTGCACATTGCGCAAAGCTTCGCGACAACGTTGTTGCCGCAATGAAGCAGGCGAATATCCCGGAAACCGAGCTTGAAACCATAAGTGATCTTGTGAAAATCACCCGAATGGGCATTATCACAACGCCCGCGCTCATCGTTGACGGCAAACTGCTTTGCTGCGGAAAAGTTCTGAGTGTTGAGGAACTGCTGCCGCTGCTGAAACAGAACAGCGAGCCAAAAGCGGAATAGTTTCATTTCGATAACATTTGGAAACAGCCGCCGACTTCCATGCCGGCGGCTGAAAATTTTGTTTCCGCATTTAGTTATTTAAGCATTTAAATTTACGCTGCCGATCGGGCATTTGCAGGCGCGTTAAGTCTGAACGGGCATTCAAATCTATTCTGTTGCCTTTTTTAAACGTGCAAGCAACTCGTCATCGTTCATCAAATGAGCATTTTCTATGAGCTCAATGCCCATCTCTTCCGCACGTCTGCGGAACGGATCCATTTCCCTTCCTGAACCCATCTTGCCAAGATAGGTTGCTGCAATGATTTTTTTTGCATATATGCTTCCAAACCTGTCTGCAACCGTGTTAAGTTTGTATAATTCATTTGAATCCACTGCACCGTTTTTACATGAAACAAACACCGGGATCACGCCGCGCATAAGCATAACATCAATCTCATTTTCGGTGTTTATGTCACAATAATCCGTTGATTGATCGTAAAAATTCCATCGGCGGACAGAAGAACCGTGATTGCTCCAAACGATTGTTACACCGCTTGCCGCATCGTTATAGTATTGGTTCCCGTCATCGTCAAGTGCGGAATTCGCAAGCAACAGCATCTTGATTTCAAGCACACTTCCCGCTTTTGCAAGGCAGCGTTTAATCTGCGCGTTTTTATAGCGAAACGCAAGCAGTCCCGAGTCAACGCGGAGTTTTTCAATGATACCGCGCCTTCCGAGTTCTTCCGCCAATCGGCATACGCGGTTGAGCTTTTCCGTACAATTAGGGATGTGCTCCTCAGCATAGCGGAACGTCAGAAAAAAGTCCAACGGATCATCATCCTGCATTTTATAATGCGACAGCAGTTCGAGTGCATTCAGATTCATGTTCCACTGTGCAGGATCTGTTCTGCATAAATCCCACATTGAATTAACATCTTCGGCAAAATCATCGGAAAGAGACATTCGGTATGTTCCGTCACCCAGCACACTGTTGCTGTAGCGCAGTTTTCCTCCGTGCAGGACAATATCATCCACTATTGAAAGCTTTGGGTTTGTGTTGTTGAATACCTTATTATTGTTATCGCAGTCCTGAACCGCTCCTGTCCGAACATTATAGTGATGCAGCTCAATATGGCGTCCGCCGTTCTTTGCATATCTTTCTGCAACAATTCCGGCAGCAACAAGCAGAAGATCCTCTCCTCCGGTGAGGTCAATAGAAAAATCTCCGGGTTCCGACTCAATGATGCCGCATAAACCCGAAACGGCATTTGTCAGGTTATTTCTGTCAACGGGCACGCAGCTTATCTCGATATCAAGGCCATGTGCCGCTGCAACCCGTTTCAAGATGCGTCCGTGTTCGCTCATATCACTGCTGCCGCCCGCAAGAATAACCTTATTCGGGCGCATCGACAGACAGCTTATTATATTTTCTACCGGGGTTCTGTCAAAAAATTCAATAACGGTCATTCCGAATACTTTGTCCTCCGTGAATTGCTTATACGGGTGTAAGCATTTATACATTTCATCAAGAAATTATGCCGCGCAGCCCTCCCGCACAGAAACCTTTCTTCGGATACTGCAAATCATGCCCACAGTGTTTTGCGAAAAAGTTCAATTCCGTATCCCCTTTTCGCAAAACTAACTCAAACCCGAATTATCCTTAGTATGACCGATTCAGCCTTAAAACTCACGGTGCGGCATCCTTAATCGGTGTCGCTTCGTTCCCGTTTTCTGATGATAATGCGAATCGGGGTTGCCTTGATTTCAAATGATTTGCGAATGTAGTTTTCAAGATAGCGCCTGTATGAAAAATGCATGAGCTCCGGTTCATTCACAAAAATAATAAATGTCGGCGGCTTGATGCCGGCTTGGGTGGAATAATACACACGCAGACGCCTTCCTGCATTCACGGGCGGTTCATTCATTGTGACTGCTTCGCTGATTATATCGTTCAGCTTGCCCGTCGATATGCGGGTGCAGTTCTGCTCGTATGCAAACTCCGCAAGTTCCATAACTTTGTTGACGCGCTGTCCCGTTTTTGCAGATATGAACAACATCGGAACATAGCTCATGAACGCAAGATCAACAAGCATTTTCTTCTTGAATTTCTCGGCTGTATAGGTATCTTTTTCGATAAGATCCCACTTGTTGACAATGAGTACGGAAGCCTTTCCTTCCTCGTGTACATAGCCGGCAATGCGCACGTCCTGTTCGCTCAGTCCGCGTTCCGCATCAACAACAATGAGCGCAATATCACAGCGGCGAATGGCTGCAAGCGAGCGGATAACACTGTAACGCTCAACGGTTTCATCTTCAACAGAACGCTTGCGGCGTATGCCCGCAGTGTCTATCAAAGTGTACTCCTTATCGTTCCATGTAAACGGTGAATCGATTGCATCCCGCGTTGTGCCCGGAACGTTGCTGACGATCGTCCTTTCGTGTCCGAGAAGTGCATTTACAAGGCTGGATTTACCAACGTTCGGCCTGCCCACAATCGCAATGCTCGTGTTATCGTTTTCGCTTTCCTCTTCAATCTGCGGAAAGTACGAAACAATTTCGTCAAGCATATCGCCGAGACCCAATCCCTGTTCGGCGGAAATTGTTATCGGACTGCCTATACCGAGAGTATAGAAGTCATAAACAGCATCTTCGTATTTCGGATGATCAATTTTGTTTACGACCGTCACGATCGGTTTTTTGCTGCGGCGGAGCATATCCGCAACATCCTCATCCGCTGCTGTAAGCCCCGATTTGCCGTCAAGAAGGAAAACTATAACCTGCGCCGTTTCAATTGCAAGCTCTGCCTGCCGACGCATTTGTTTTGCAATTATGTCCTCGCTTTCCGGCTCAATGCCGCCGGTATCAATAAGCGTGAACCTGTAATTCAGCCACTCCGCATCCGCGTAAATGCGGTCACGTGTCACGCCCGGAGTATCCTCAACTATCGCTATACGTTTCCCCGCTATTTTGTTAAAAAGTGTGGATTTGCCGACATTCGGCCTTCCCACTATTGCCACCAAGGGTTTCATTATTTATGCGTTCCTTTCAATCAGGTTAATTATATCGTCAATAAAATCATAACCGTCGTCCGCGCTGACGCGCCAAATCGGTTTTTGCAAGGCAGCCGCAAGTTCGTCAGTGCACATTCCGTCAAGAAAAACAACATCATTCTCTCTCAGCATAGTGTGCGGTATCAGCAAAGCTTCTCCGTTCAAACAGTCTTTGCATTGCTTAATTATATCTCCCGCCGTAACCAATCCCGTGACCGTGACGGTGTTGCCGAAAAAATCGTTAACAACGGGGTGCACATTGATTTTTATATTGTATGGCAGAAGTTTTTTGAAAAGCCTGCTCATGTGCGGCGCGATGGAGACCCCGCTCACGGAATCAAACTCACGCATTCGGGGCGCAGTCGGTAAATCTTCCAGTGCATTCATAAAGTCGTGTTCGAACCGTCTGAACAGTCCGACGCCGTTTTCTATCTGTTCAAAATCACCGCATTCCTCAAACGTCGGAAGCTCCTGACCGGCCGCAAGGTACATTTCGTCCGATGCATATACAAAGTCCGAAAGCCCATGATTCTTTTTAAACTCATCGATAAGTTTGATGGCAGCGGATGCACTTTCCGCAGTTGTCGGCTGAATCTCTGCAAGTCCCTGCCTATGTGCAGTGAGTCCAACAGGAACCACAGCCACAGAACGGCATTCCGGGCGGAGGGCAAAAAGGTCATTCAATGTTTGCTTCAGCACATCGCCGTCATTGTAGCCGGGACAAAGCACAATCTGGCAGTTGAATGCAAGTCCTTCTTCGTGCAGACGCGTAAGCCGTGAAAGAATGTTTTCGGAATTTGGGCTCCGCATCATGCGTTTACGCACTGCGCCGTCCGTTGCATGAACGGAAACATAGAGCGGTGAAACGCGGCGGGCAATCATACGTTCAAACTCTCTGTCGCTGACATTTGTAAGCGTGACATAATTGCCCATTATCAGCGACAGTCGCCAGTCATCGTCCTTGAAATACAGCGTTTTTCTGTTGCCGCGCGGCATCTGATCGATAAAGCAGAATATGCAATGGTTTGCACACTGCCGTACCGGACTCATGAGACTTGTTTCAAAGTTCAGTCCGAGCGGCTCATATTCTTCCTTAGTGAGCGAAATTTTGAATTCTTTCTGCTGTTTGCCGCATTGAGCGCCGTCCGAACAGAGTGTTAATTCAATGCTTTCTTCGGCAGTAAGACGTTCATAATCGATAATATCAACAACCGGCAAATCATTTATGCAGGTGAGGTACATGCCGGCGCAGACACCCGCACAAGCCGCAGGAGAGCCCGGGTCAACTCCGATTATCTTATGTTTCATAGAAAGCATCCTCCCTGCCGACTCAATATTAATGCGCAGCCGCGCATTTGCGCTCAAAAAACCTCCGGATAACCCGTTTTGCAGAAAAAATACCCCTTATCGGAAGAATTCCACAGGCATTTTTTCCTCAAAAGCCTTATCCAAAGTTTCATTTGAATTATACCATATAAAGCAGCATTTAGCAAATATCGCAGCCGAATACCCCCGGAGCATATCATAATGCGCAGCCGCAGCGATACAAGTCTGTTTAATCTGCACTCGCGATCATATCGCTACACCTCGTATCTGAAATCTATCGGCTTATAGACTTCGTATGTGTAATAATTTTGTTTTTCCTGAGAAAGAACTTTTCCGTTGCTTTCGATCAGTGTGTATTTCTTTGCTGCACCGTTATCATCGAGCTCAAAGCGGTATCTTTCTGCAATATTGATTTTGTAGCCATCAAACCTACCGAAGCTCGCAACTCCACCGAACCCTTTTTCGAGCCTTCGCATAACAACATCAACATGATGACTGTCAATGTATTCGTACTCTTCCGAAGTGAACTCCGACCAAAAATGCTTATTCAGAGGCTTAATCACAACATTACGGATATAATGGTATTCTTTTATATAACCGTTTTCACAAATAACAACAGAACCCGAATTATTGTTTGCATCGTGCATGTGATAATTCAACCCTATCTCAATTCCGTTTTCGCGCTTTATAAATTCGTATCCCCGCGGGATAAGCATACCGTTTTTTGCATCGTCCAAAAACGATGGAAATGCTTTTTGAAAGTCGGACACATCGAAGTTTGAGACTGTTATCTCCAGATCCAGATCACATTCTTCGCAGTTTTCGGCCGTAATTAATTTGCCGTTTTTATCAAACCCGTATCTGTACGTTGGAATTTTTGTTCTCGGCTTTGTTTTTAGCAGACGGCCTCTCGTCACGTTGCCGATAACCGTATCAAGAACACGACTGGGACAAAAATAACCGCGCGGCAAGTAAACACTTCCCGATCCGTATTTTACTGCCGTCACATTCTCCTTTACAGACTTATAAGTCTCCCATCGATTCGGGTAGTTCTCGATAATCATGGAAATCAGTCTTTCACGCCATTCGGTTATTTTGTTGTCACTTAACATAGTTTTTCGCCCTTCACAGTCCATTTAAATGTTTCATTCATCATTTTCAGCTTCGCCGAACCGAACGCTGCTGCATGCCACCCGCAGTTTGTCGCCGGACGAAAACTCAATCAAAACTTCTATATAGTCGTCTTTAGATTTTAGTTTGCAAAATTTATATTCAGGTTTCATATTTTCAAACAGCCTTTGCACAAGATGCGATTTCTTTCCGTTTAATATGCTCAACGAAAAAATATACGGCGATGCACCCCAATACTCGCAGTTGGACATCTCCGTTCCGATCACGTCAACGCAGGTAATGCGGATTCTCTTGAGTTCAGCGTGTTCAAATGATTCGCTGCTGTCAAAATCGGGTGGTACGACAAACGGCCACTCCGGTTTGACCACTGTTTCAAGTCGATTATGTACACGATCAAAAACAAAACTTTCGAAGCAGGCATCGTGCAGACTGATATTGTTCACTTCATGGATATTTCCGTTGTTTATTACCATAGTACTCCTCAAAAATACAAAAACACACAGCTCGGGCACACATCAACACGCACGACTCGTATCCGGCGCTTGTCAGTCCGCAGCTTGTTTATTGATTGACCGAGGCCGTTTCTTCTTACTGCCCGTGAGTTTAAGTATATTTTATAGCACAGCTGCCGCTGCTGTCAATGAGTTTTGCAGCATTTTTCGCAAGCGTAGTGTCCCGGGCGTCAAATCATACAGTCCCGGTTCTTTCATCAACGTGCATATCCCGCATTTTGTGAATCGAGCTTCGTAATTTCTTCAGCTGTATTCGCATCATATTCAAATACATCGATCAGTTGTTTGCGGAAAGAGTGTGCAAACACAATCCACATTACCATCGGCATTCCTGTATATTTCATTATTATTCCTCCGTCTTAACGATCCGTCCTTATCCCGATACTCGGGATGTTCTTTCGGATAGGCATCCCTATCTCCGCAGATTGTGCAGTCACATTTGTTTCCGTTGGCACATGTTGTTTTACGCACCAATTTTGCATGTATCAATTCCATTGCCTCAAAATCCGGGTTGCACAAAGCCGGCATTATTTCCAAAAGACCATGTTTTTTTTGCGAAATCCGCTGCCGGGCAGGCGATGAACTCATAATACATATGTTCTTGCGCATCAAACGCTGCAATGTTCATTTTGTAATCGTTCCATTTATCACACTGTCGCTTGGCCTTTAAAAAGGACTTATACATCATTTTTTTATAAAAAGGCTTGTTGCAATCAACAAATTTCGAAAGAATTCGAAAAGCCGACAGAAACAGATTCCCCTCCATTTCTTCAATTTCTTCCAGGTTCGTAACTTCCTTGCAAGTCACATAGTAAGCCATTAATGCAATGCAATCATATTTGCCGCCCGCACCGTTATGGAAATTCTTTTTTCCGCCAAGATCCTTTCTCAAGTCTGAAAGGAACCATCCATATTGTCTTTGAACACATTCCCAAACGGATTCACGCTACGCTTTCGGATAGTGCAAGGCTATTTTTTGCTTTATTTGCCGCTTGCACGGTTTTGAGTACAGCACATGACAGCTGTGATCAAACTGCAATTGATTATCTTTCATGCCCGCTCCTTTCAACGCTGCCTTTGTGAGCCCTATGCTGTTTCTGAAAATCACTTGCGGCGTTCTTCGACAAACACCACACCCCTGCCACGAAACAGTACTGTCAATTTCGGGTTCGCCCCGCCAAATTCAAAGTATTTCATGCGCTTTCTCTCCCATCGCAAATTGTCTTAAAAGTTCTGTACACTGCTGACATATTGCTTCATCTCCGTTCATATCATTATCTGAGCAAAAGCTCCTTCTGTAAAAGCCCAAATTTTCAGCGCATTTTCTGCAGCATCCTCACAGTTAGTGTATGCTCACTCGGTTGCTTTTAAAAAAAGCATTGTCGCAGAGTTCCTTTTTCAAAGCAAACGCTGATTTCAGGATGCCTTCCGACAAGCATAGTTACTCAGCTCTTTAAGTATACAAAGCACGGCCTGTCCGGTTCGACCTTAAAGCTGTTCTTTGTGTACTCTGGCACACATGTTATAATATATATAGCTTCGACTTGTCAAGAGCGATTGAGCATACTTTCAAGATTTCCCCCCTGCCGAGCACCTTCTCGGGCACATGTTCGAGAAGGCGCAGCGGGTTCCGATGGGGGGCGAAAAGAGGCAAAATATATTTAAATCGGGCTTTGAAATATATTTTTCTTTTTATGTCGAAAACGGGCTGTTTTCGGCTTCGTGTCATCTTTCAAGGCCTGAAAACGGT
>ERZ779840.1949-NODE-1949-length-18667-cov-3.947131_pt1 | contig 18667 bp, 20 predicted proteins | sample MGYA00511561_ERZ779840 | MGnify/ENA primary metagenome ERZ779840 (study PRJEB29588, sample SAMEA2162036) | human gut metagenome | biome: human gut; feature: human-associated habitat; material: faeces | place: Denmark | collected 2008/2010 ...
CGGCTGGAGCTGGTGCCACTCTCCGGCGGCCGCCAGCCCGCCTTTGCTGCGGTCCATCTGAGCATATTGGGCGAAGAATACATCGTTATCATATTCGTTGGGCATCATATCTCCCGGCCTTTCCCTGAAACTGAACTAGTCCTGCAGGCAAGCACAGAACGCTTTCGGAATTTTATCGTACCATCTCTCGCCGCAGGATACAACCGCGTTCCGGAAAGCAAGAGAGAAATACCTTGCATCTTCCTCTCCCTAGAGGTACAATACCCCAAACCCGAATATGAAAAGAGCCCTTCTGGACAGGCGGCGGCAGCTGATTCCGCACCTGGTCAAGAAGGGCTTTTTGACCACATGTTTGACCACAGACAGCTTCGGAATGCACGGAAACAGTGGAGTTAATAGGTTCGGAGAGTGCGCTGAAACGAGCAGAAACTACCGAAAATGTCCGGAAACGCACAGAAAAAATTTAGTTCAACCGTTTGGGACTAGAACCAATTAAAAGCGATTATAAAAAAATAATAGTATTAGAACGAACTCTATAACATGAGAGAGTAGTCTGCCTTGCAAGTTGCCTCCCGCACACGGATACTACGATGGCAGTTATAATTTCATCGCGGAAAGGGATTCCTGTTCTGGTTTACAGTTATGTGTCTGCATGAAAACAAATATTTCCCGGTAGGCACAGAGCATAGGTGGACTGCATGACTTTCCGATCTTCTGCGGTCAGCGGACAGTAATGTCCTGCCTGGAAACAAGCTTGCAGGGTAGCAAGATCCATTCCTGAAGTGGCAAATGGAATTACGGTTTCCTGCTTTAGGTTTTCCAAAATCAAAGACCCATATGGATCCAGATCCCCATGGTGCAGATAAAAAGCGTCTGACTTGGAAGCGTGGACCATGCGATGGACACTCGTCCGTGTGGAATTTGAGAAACCACCCAAATATAAAACGTCTCGATCTTCTGGTGGCATGTCGTGATAAGTAGTGAGGTTCTCTATGGTGATGACGGTGGTGATGACGATCTGGGCCTCCAGGAGGGCAGACCGTATTGCACTTCAGCCGTCAGAGGTCAAGCCAATACCATCTGGAAGATCAGTAACGTGGGTAAATGAGTCCGGAAGTTCCGATGTACAGCCTCCTTTCAAATAGAGGTAGGTTGGATTTTTCTCAAAATTGTAAAGATTGTAATTTTCAGGATCTGCTTTTTCCGCCGACTAGTCCGTCAGATCAGAGAGAATACTGAAGATCATTCCGGAAACAGACTGAAAGTGCTTGGAGTCATGGAATACTGCCTCTGAAAAATTACGCACATAAGTCTCTTTGTTCAGTTGCTCGATCTTTTCCAGGGCTAGCAGAACATCCCGCAGTTTCTCAAGATTTCCCTACAGACTGTATCCGGGGGAACGCCACGCCGTAACGCGGCAATCATCGCTCCTGCAAATCGACTGGATAGGTTGTCTGGCTTGCATCACCAGAATGCAAGGGGAAGATCCAACTGTTCCTGCTGCGCCTTTTGGGCCGGTTTTCGCTCTGAAACTTCAAGGATTTCCGGGATGTGGTCCAGCTGCAAGGTCACTTTCGTATAGTATCCCTTACAGAATATTTTCCTGGAAATGCTGGTGGAACCGCTTCTGTGCTGTCACTTTTCTGTCCAAAACCGACTGTCCTATTTTGGAGGATTTGCCGCTTGACGGAACTTCAAAAACCAATATAATAAATTTAGAATAATTCTAAATTGGTACTGAGCGCTATGACAAAGTATGGAAAGAAAATTTTACAGATTGTAAGTTCCTCTCGCAGTCATATGACGGCTGAGGAAATTTTTTGCGTGCTTCGTCGAACCTATCCCTCGGTCGTGCTGGCCACTGTATACAACAACCTCAATCGACTGTGGGAGGATGGACTGATCCGCAAGGTGTCGGTGGAGGGAATGCCGGACCGGTACGACCGGATCCAGCGCCATGACCATCTGGTGTGCAAAAGCTGCGGCAGACTGCTGGACATTGACCTGGGGGATCTGACTGCGCAGCTGGAGCAAAAGGCGGGGATCTCTATTTTGTCCTATGATCTGAAATTGACGTATCTATGTGAGGACTGCAGAAAGAAAATTGCAAGGAAAGGAATGTGAGGAAACTGAACCATTTGCCGTTATCGATTCGCGTCCCCATCGAGGAGGACAACCCCAGCATTGTTCGTTGGGAAGAAAAATGTATTCGCTGTGGTATGTGCAAAGAGGCCTGCACCAACCTGATGGGGGTACACGGCACTTACACGCTGGAACAAACCGGAGGAAAGGCCATCTGCATCTACTGCGGTCAGTGCGCCAATGTCTGTCCGGTGGACAGCATCACCGAGCGGGATGAAATCTCCCAGGTGCAAAAGACCATTGCTGACCCGGACAAGGTGGTGGTGGTTAGTACGTCCCCCGCCGTCCGTGCCTCGCTTGGCGAGGAGTTCGGTCTGGAGCCCGGCGCCTTTGTAGAGGGGAAAATGGTGGCGTTGCTCCGGGCTCTGGGGGTGGACTATGTGCTGGACACCAACTTTGCCGCAGACCTGACCATTGTGGAGGAGGCCAGCGAGTTGATCCGCCGCATTACGGAGCAGGACCGGCCTCTGCCCCAGTTTACCAGCTGCTGTCCCGGCTGGGTGCACTTCGCTGAGATTTATTTTCCCCAACTGCTGCCACACCTGTCCACTGCCAAAAGCCCCATCGGGATGCAGGGGCCCACGGTAAAGACCTACTTTGCCCAAAAGATGGGGCTGGACCCCAGGCAGATCGTCCATGTGGCTCTGACCCCCTGCACTGCCAAAAAGTTTGAAATCCGGCGGGAGGAGATGCACGCCGCCGCTGATTACCACGGTGCGGAGGGGATGCGAGACACCGACCAGGTCATCACCACCAGGGAGCTAGCCCGGTGGGCCAGGGCTGCGGGAATCGACTGGGACACCTTGGAGGACTCTGCCTACGATTCCCTGATGGGCAAGGCCTCCGGTGCGGGCGTCATCTTCGGCAACACCGGCGGAGTGATGGAGGCCGCGCTGCGCACAGCCTATGAATATCTCACTGGCCGGAGCGCCCCGGAGTCTTTGCTGCACCTAAGCCCGGTTCGGGGCTATGATGGGGTGCGGGAGGCCCGGGTGAAAATCGGAGAGCTGACGCTGCAAGTAGCCGTGGTTTACGGCACCGCCAATGCCCGCAATTTCCTCCGGCGGATGGAGGAGAGCGGAAAGCAGTATCACTTTGTGGAGGTCATGGCCTGCCCCGGCGGCTGCATCGGCGGCGGTGGACAGCCCAAGAACCTCATGAAAAATGCCGACGAAGTCCGCAAGAGCCGCATTGCTGCGCTCTACCAGCGGGATGGCTCCATGATCCTTCGTACCAGCCATGAAAATCCGGAGATCAAAGAGGTCTACGAGGCTTTTTACGGACAGCCCCTCAGTCCGCTGGCTGAACAGATGCTTCACACCACCTACCAGGACCGAAGCGAACGGATTCATCAGAAGGGAGGAGATTCTGTGAAAAAATGGGTCTGTGGAATCTGTGGCTACATCTATGATGAGGAAAAGGAGGGCGCTGCCTTCGAAACACTGCCGGAGAGCTGGGTGTGTCCACTGTGCGGCGCTGGAAAGAGTGCATTTACCCCGCAGCAGTCCGCTGATGCGGCGAAAGGGCGTCCAGCTCCCATCCATCCCATCGGTGAGATGAGACAGCTGTCTGCCGGGGAGTTGTCTGCCGTCTGCTCCAACCTGGCTCGGGGCTGCGAAAAGCAGTACAAGGAGCAGGAGGCCACCTTGTTCCGGGAAATTGCGGACTATCTGTCCGCTGCCCAGACTCCGGTTCCCGATCCCAGCCTGGACAAGCTGTTGGATCTGGTCCGGCAGGATCTCAGGGAGGGATATCCCAGCCTCAGCGCTGCCGCTGTGGCCGTTGATGACCGGGGGACCCAGAGGATCTGCGTCTGGGGAGAAAAGGTCACCCGGATGCTGGAGTCTCTGCTGAGCCGCTACCAAAAGGATGGGGAAGCCTTTTTGAAAGACACCCAGGTGTGGGTCTGCACGGTCTGCGGATTTATCTATGTGGGCGACAATCCTCCCCAGCTCTGCCCGGTCTGCAAGGTGCCGGCATGGAAATTTGAAAAAATAGAAGGGAGAGGCTGAACCATGAAACAAGTTGCAGTGCGGAATCTGCGGTTATGCACCAAGGACTGTCTGTGCCTGTATGTATGCCCAACCGGGGCTACCGACACCGAGAACAGCGTCATTGATGTGGATAAATGCCTGGGCTGCGGCGTGTGCGCTGATGCCTGTCCCAGCGGCGCTATCTCCATGGTCCCTACGGAATACCCGCCCCAGCAGAAAAAGAAGCAAGATGTGACGGCCCAGGCCAATCATATGGCCGGCAATAAGGCAGATCAGGAGAACATTGCCCGGCAACTGGCGGAACACGCGGACCAGGACGGCCTTTACCGTCTGATGCGGGCTGCCGAGAAATCCGTCCGTTTGGTCAACGAAGACCTGCTCCGGGAGGCCGGGTATATGCTTCCTCAGAGTGCCAACGCCCATCAGCTGCTTAGAGACTTTGCGGACGCACCGCCCGCCCCTGATTTTCCTGTACAGGCCGCAAAAGAGTTGTTGGAGCGCATTCCCTGCAATGAAATCAGATCAGAAGGAGAAAAAAAGGTTATGAACAAGTGGAAATGTAAGGTATGTGGTTATATCTACGAGGGCGAGACACTGCCTGAGGACTTTACCTGCCCCATTTGCAAGCAGCCCGCCTCTGCGTTTGAACTGATTGAGGGCGTCCCTGTCAAAAGTGCAAGCAAGTACGCCGGTACCCAGACTGAGAAGAACCTGGAGGCTGCCTTTGCCGGTGAGTCTCAGGCCCGGAACAAGTACACCTTTTTCTCTTCTGTGGCTCAGAATGAAGGATACGAACAGATTGCGGCCCTATTTCTGAAGACGGCGGAAAACGAGAAGGCCCATGCGAAAATGTGGTTTGAGGAACTGCATGGTGTGGAGAGCACCGCCGAGAACCTGCTCCACGCTGCTGAGGGTGAAAACTACGAGTGGACCGATATGTACGATGGCTTTGCTAAAACCGCCGAGGAGGAGGGGTTCCCCGAGTTGGCTGCCAAGTTCCGTCTGGTGGCTGCCATTGAGAAGCGCCATGAGGAGCGCTACCGCGCCCTGCTGCACAATGTGGAGACTGCCCAGGTCTTTGAAAAGAGCGAAGTTAAGGTATGGGAATGCCGCAACTGCGGCCACATCGTGGTGGGGACTGCCGCCCCGGAGGTGTGTCCCACCTGTCTGTACTCCAGGAGCTTTTTTGAAATTCACAGCGACAACTATTGATCCATAGAACATTGGGAATGCTGCGGGACCAAAGTAAAATGTACGCCGTGACACGTTCAGTTTCTGCTGGATTCTGAACGAGGCCTGACAAGGCGAGTGGTATGCCTTCGAGGCGGCATGTGCTTTCTTCGGCGATTTCATCTCTCAAAAGTGAGAAACAAGGGCCTTTGATTATCTGCGGATTTTCAAAGGCCCTTGTTCTTTGATATAGCGACGCAAAAATGGATCTGTTTTCTCTTAAAAAAGTCTTGTATGTTTTTCAAGACAGAGGTACCATTTTTCAAACTTTGAGATAAACCGTGCCGCCTAGAGTATCACCGTGGGTCACGGATTCTGGCCGAAACTATTCCGCTGACCACATGTAAGACCACAGACAGCGCTGGAATACGCGGAAACAGTGGAAACAAGAACGCTAGAAAGTAACCGGTTTGAAACAAAAATGACTATAAACCACTATAAACATCTATAAAAAATGCCGAAAACCCCTTTGGGACATTCATGAAACAGAAACGAACAAATCGCAAAAAGATTGCGAATATTCAGCTAAAGGGCAGATGATTTCTCTAACAGCCTCATAAAAATTGCAACTTTTTATAGACAGCACTCATTCTGACCACATACGATTCTATAAAACCTGATTATTTCAAACATAAATATGAGAAAACTCGCTTTATTTCTATATAATCCATCTTTTTGAGCACATAAAAGCGGCGGTCAAAAATTTGCAGTTGAATATCAAATTTTTCTGCCTACTGATATTATAAGTTTATCGTTTATTTTTAGCATCGTTCATACATTTTCTATTGAAAATTTCAGAATTCTTATTCTTTGTCTATAACAGGTTAAAAACTGCTATGGCTGACGGACAGAAATCAACCAGTTACATATCGTTTTCTCCGGTAATCCCGACCTCCAGATGTTCTTTGGGCTGATCCAGGTACTGTCGGGATTCCTGAAGGCGCTGCTCCATGTCCGCAATTTCCGCCTGGAGCTGCCGGCGGCTCTTGGTTCGGTTCATCTTCAAAAAGAGGTGATATCGCTCTTGCAGGGATTCCTCTCTGGGCGGAAACGCAATGACCGTGTCGCCGATCTGATTGCCCTCCAGCTCGTTCTGGCAGATTTCATCGTCCATGACCGCCATATAGAGGGCATATCGGGTGAACTCCTTGAGGGGCATCCGGATCATCCAGCGCCAGCAGGCGACAGAGGCGGTTACGACTGCCAGGCAGCCCAGAGCAGCAATTTTATGACCTGTTTTCATCTCCCTTTATCCTCCCATGTTCTGAATTTGCCGGACAGACTTTGCCTCCAGAAAGCGGCGGAATTATGACATGCTGCCGCCATCCAGACTGGCTTTCTCCATGGCCAGGGCATGGTCTTTCCCCATCACAAAAATGAGGTGATCCTGCGTCTGCGCCAGCGCGAGGATCTTGTCATAGTGCCACCTGGATTCTGCCGCCGCAGTTTTTACCAGATAGTGGTCGGGATAGAATGAGGTATCGGCGGCATCGGTACCCGGCAGGGCTTTGCGCTTTGCAAAATAGCTGTTGAGGGCATCCTCTTTCCAGCTGACCAGCAACAATGCTGCAACGGCCACACAGTTTGCCGTCATCTGCCAGACAAATCCACAGGACAGCCAGTGGGATACCAAGGAAAGCCCAATGATAATCCAGGCATAGAGGCGGACCCTGCGGCTTCTTTTGACCTGGACTGTTTTCCGGATGGCCCTGGCCATGGCGGTCAGTGTCTTTTCATCGTATGGAGTATGACAGGAGAATTCCATCGGTACCTCCCGGGTCATCGTGGCCTTCCGTGTTATGCGTGGGCTCCATGATACCAGAGAAACAGGGATCTGGTATAAAGATTTCCTTAATTTTATTTAAGAATGAGCTGCTCGCCACTGCAATTCTTTGCGCACCAAGGCTTTGCTCATCTTTTGAAGATGGAAGGTTGGGAAATGGGAATTGCCTTTCTTACCCGAACCCCGTATAATGGCCACAAAATGAAAGCATGGCAAGCTGAGTGCTGCCTGCCGATCCATATGAAAAGGAGAACCCTATGAATTTGATTATCCAACACCTCTCCAAGCAATTTGAGCAGAAAGAGGTTTTGCGGGACATTGACTTTACCTTTTCCGATGGCAAGATCTACGGCCTGCTGGGCCGCAACGGTGCAGGCAAAACCACCCTCTTCAACTGTCTGAACCGGGATCTCAAGGCGGAGGGCGGCAGCTTCTGTCTGGAAGAGGGCGGCGTGCGCAGGGAGGTGGCGCCGGAGGATATGGGCTATGTGGTCTCCACCCCCACAGTGCCTGAATTTCTCACCGGACGGGAGTTTTTGAAATTCTTTGTGGACATCAACCGAGACTCCATCCAGGACCCCAAGTCTCTGGATGAGTATTTTGACATGATGAGCATTGCCCCGGAGGACCGGGACAAGCTTTTGAAGGACTACTCCCACGGCATGAAGAACAAGATGCAGATGCTCATCAACATCATTGCCCAGCCTAAGGTCTTGCTGCTGGACGAGCCGCTGACCTCCCTGGATGTGGTGGTGGCCGAGGAGATGAAGGGGCTCCTCCGCTCTTTGAAGGAAGGCCGGATCACCATTTTCTCCACCCACATCCTGGATTTGGCCCTGGATCTGTGTGATGAAATCGTGCTGCTCAGCCACGGGGAACTGGAGAAGGTGGAGAAGTCCAACCTGGACAGCCAGGAGTTCAAAGAGAAAATCATCGCGGCGCTGAAAGAGGAGACCTATGCTTAATACACTGCGGATATCCTTTTCCCTGAAAAATACTTACCGGGTCAACAGCATCCTCTACTCCATCAGGCAGATCCCGCTGGTGAAGCATCTGCTGCCCGCCACCATTTATCAGGTGAAAGGCTTCAAGATCTTTGCCAATGTGCTGTCGGTTCTCTGGGAACTTGTCACCATCTTTCTTTTCAAGTTCCTTTACTTCTTCCTGATGGTCCTGGCACCGGGGGATCTTCATCCCATGGTGCCTGCCCGGGAGTCCTTTTTGCACATCCTGTTGTTTTTGACCCTGGTGGGCTCGTACATGCACACGAACCTCTTCGACCCCTCCCGGGACAAGTACTATGCCATGATCCTTCTGCGGATGAACGCCCGGTCCTACACCCTGGTGCACTTCGGCTACGATCTGGCGAAGACTGTGGTGGGCTTCCTGCCCTGTATGCTCCTGTGGGGACAGATGCAGGGAGTGCCTTTGTGGCTGTGCCTGCTGATCCCCTTCTGCGTGGCGGGGGCCAAACTGGCGGTATCCGCTTACTCGCTGCGGGACTATGAAAAGCACGGGTATGTCCGCAACGACACGAAACTCCAGAAAAGCGCCTGGATTCTGACATTCGTGCTGCTGGCCCTGGCCTATTTCCCGCCCACCATGGGGATCGTTCTGCCCCTGCAGCTTTCCGCCGCTTTGTTCCTGCTCTGCCTCCCGGCGGGGATCTGGGGGCTTCGGGAGATGGTGCGTTTCCCCTATTACCGGGAGATCAACAAAGAGCTGCTGTCCCAGGTGACCAACCAGATGGACACTGTGAAAAAGGCGGCCAAGACTGCCAGCGAGAAGACCATCTCCACAGACGGCTCCATCACCAGCCGGAAGCAGGGCTTTGAGTACCTCAATGAGCTCTTCATCAAGCGGCACCGGAAGATCCTGTGGCGCTCCACCCTCCGCATTGCTGCCATCTGCGCCTTTCTCTGCTGCGGCGTCCAGGTACTCATGGCCGTACAGCCCGGCACCAAAGCAGATATTAACGAGATGGTGATGACCTGGCTTCCTTATTTCGCCTTCATCATGTACCTCATCAACCGGGGCACCGGCTTTACCAAGGCGCTGTTCATGAACTGTGACCACAGCCTGCTGACCTATTCGTTTTTCAAGCGACCGGACTTTGTGCTCAAGCTCTTCCAGATCCGCCTGCGGGAGATCATGAAAATCAACGCGGTCCCGGCTCTGGTCATCGGCGTGGGCCTGTGTTGGACCCTCTATGCCTCCGGTGGAACCAAGAATCCCTGGAACTATGTAGTGCTTCTGGTATCCATTCCGGCCATGAGCCTGTTTTTCTCCATCCACTATCTGACCGTCTACTATCTGCTGCAGCCCTACACGGCGGGGACGGAGATGAAAAGCGGCACCTACCGTATTGTGATGATCCTCACCTATGTGGCCTGCTACGCCCTGATGAATCTCCGCCTGCCCACCCTGGCTTTCGGGGCGGCGTGCATCGTCTTTTGCGTGGTGTACTCCGTCGTGGCCTGCGTTCTGGTCTACAAATTCGCTCCCCGGACCTTCCGGCTGCGCACCTGATGCCGCCTGAACATCCGCTTTATACTGGGACAACCGCCAAACGCAAGTTCACATTCAGATTTCCATCTTTCTTTGTAGGTACACCATGTCCACCAACTGCACCCCGCTGTCATAGATGGGGTGGTCGTAGTGGTCGGTGAAGAAGTCCTTGACCCGATGATGCCTGCGAAAGCCGCAGGATTCATAAAACGGGATGGTGGAGGGGCTGTCTCCGGTACCCACCTGCAGCACCGTATATAGCCCTGCGTAGGTTTTGATTAAAAAATCTACCAGGGCTTTTCCATAACCGTTCCCTTGAAAATCCGGCTTCACGGCGATGTTTTTCAGCTCCAGAACGCCGTTTCCCTCGTCGGTCACTACGCATTCTGCTTTGACGCCATCGTCCTCCAGCACATACATGGTTCCGCGCTCCAGGTAGCGGTCAATCATGTCCTCCTGCTCGTCCGCCAGCAACAGCAAATCGAGATACTGTTTTTTACCGGTTTCAACTTTCTTGATGTCCATGGGTACCCCTTACTTTTTCACAAGCCGCTTCAGTGCAGCGGCGTCCAGCAGATTCACCGTCACGAACTTTCCCCGATAAAATGCCGCCCAGTTATTGAAGACACAGGGCAAAGCCTTGGCCTTTTCCAGTGTATCTACCGGAATGAGGGTATAAGGCACCTCCATCTCGCCACAGGTTTTGCGTACCAGTTCCACACTCTGATGGATGTAGGGACACTGGGAACTGTAATAGATAGTCAGCTCCTGATTTTCAATCTCCTGCCGCTTGGCGTTCTCCGCAAACCGGGGCTTGGTTCCGTCAAAGGAGAGGGCCATGAGCCGGTAGCCGTCCGGGGTAGTATCCACTGTTTCAAAGCCGTATTTCTCTGCAAAGGTCTGGTCCGAGAGCCAGGCCTTTTGCTTTTCCGCTCCCAGCATACACACGCCGGATTTTCCCCTGGCTTTGGCATCGGCCAGGCAGTACTCCATCAGCTGCCTGCCGTAGCCCTTGCCCTTGAAGTCCCCGGAGACCCACAGACAGTAAATGTAAAGATAATTCTCACCCTCCACCGGTACCCAGGCCGTCTCCAGGGGGGCGTACTCGATGAACACCACACCCTTGGCGTCCAGCTTGCGGAACACATGGCCTTCTTTCAGCCTCTCTCTGAGCCATGCCCGCTTGGCCTCCACGCCGGGGTGGGGCTTCTTGCTGCGGATGATACAGCACAGGTGCTCCTGAGAAAGATTTTCTTCTGTCAGATTGAGAAAAGAATGCTCCATAGCGGTACCTCCCGGCGGATTTTTCTTTATGATACCATGCCCACTCCGGTGAAACAATCCCTGCTTGGCAGAACAAAAGATTACCGTTCTGAGTCAAACATGACAGACAGTTGTCGCGTTTCTATGGTATAATAGCAGCATAACGGCTATGATACTTTGATTTTCAGCCGTTTTTCCCAGCCCTGGGGGCAACCGAAAAACATGGCATGGTATCATACAGACAAATCAGGAAAGGCGGTGCATCCTATGAAGATGGAGCGGCTCATCGGCATCCTGTCCATCTTGCTCCAGAAGGAGAAGGTCACCGCCCCGGAGCTGGCGGAGCAGTTCGAGGTATCCCGCCGGACCATCCAGCGGGACATTGAGTCCCTGTGCCGGGCAGGCGTCCCCATCTCCACCACCCAAGGAGCGGGCGGCGGCATCTCCATCATGGAGGGCTATCGGGTGGATCGCACTGTGCTCACAGATCCGGAGATGCAGGCTATTCTGGCAGGGCTGAGGAGCTTGGACAGCGTCAGCGGCACCCGGCGCTATGCCCAACTGATGGAAAAGCTGTCCGCCGGGACAGGCGGACTGGTACCCGGTGGGGCCCACATGCTCATCGATCTCTCCTCCTGGTACAAGACCAGTCTGCCGCCGAAAATCGAGCTCATCCAGGGGGCCATCGAGCAGCACTGCACCATCCGTTTTACCTATTTCTCCCCTAAAGAGGAATCGGAGCGGACGGTGGAGCCCTACTACCTGGTGTTCCACTGGTCCACCTGGTACGTGTGGGGTTGGTGCCAGACCCGTGAGGATTTCCGCCTGTTCAAACTGAACCGCATGACGGAGCTCACCTCGGGGGAACCCTTTGCCCCTCGTTCCGCGCCTCTGCCAGACCTTACGCCGGAGCGCATCTTTCCGGCCAAATATCAGGTCACCGTTCTCTTTGATCCGGCCTGCCGCTGGCGGCTGGTGGAGGAGTACGGGGAGGACTGCTTCACTGTGGAGCCGGATGGCAAGCTGCGCTTTATCGGCGGCTTTCCGGACGCGGACAGCGTGCTCAGCTGGGTCCTGACCTTTGGAGATCAAGCGGAGCTGCTGGAGCCGCAAGAGCTGCGCAAGCTGCTTGGAGATTTGACCGAAACATTGTCCGACCGTTACCGTAGGAGGGATTAGCATGGCGTCTCATCAGGACTTTGTGGACTATGTGGCCGAGCAGCTGCGGGATGCGGGCGCCATCCGCAGCCGGAAGATGTTCGGCGAGTATGGGCTCTTCTGCGACGGCGTGTTCTTCGCTGTCATCTGTGACGACCAGCTCTTTGTGAAGGTCACTCCGGCGGGTGAAGCAACGTTTCCAAACCTATCCAAGGCTCCGCCTTACGAAGGAGCCAAGGATTACATCTGGGTGGAGGATGTGGACGACCGGGACACCATGACAGCCCTTACCCGCCTTACCTGTCTGGCCCTTCAGGAACAGCAGCCGAAAAAACGGAGGAAATGACCATGGCTTTTGACTACAAGAAAGCGTACAAGGAGTTCTATCTGCCGCCCAGGACGCCGGGTATCGTCACGGTGCCCGCCATGAACTTCCTGGCGGTGCGGGGACAGGGCGACCCCAACGAGGAAAATAGCGCCTACAAGCAGGCCTTGGGGATGCTCTACGCCGTGGCCTTCACCATCAAGATGAGCAAAATGAGCAAGCAGCACAAGCTGGAGGGATACTTTGACTATGTGGTACCGCCTCTGGAGGGGCTGTGGTGGCAGGAGGGTGTCCATGGGGTGGACTACGCCCGCAAAGCGGATTTTCAGTGGATTTCCCTCATCCGCCTGCCGGAGTTCGTGACGAAAGAAGTCTTTGATTGGGCCATCCGGGAGGCCACGGAAAAGAAACAGCAGGACTTCTCCACGGTGGAGTTCTTCCCCTGGGAGGAGGGCTTGTGCGTCCAGTGCATGCACATCGGCCCCTATGACGACGAGCCCGCCACCGTGGCCGCCATGGCCGAATACGCCAAGGTCCAGGGCTACCAGGAGGACTTCGGGGAAGGGCGGTTCCACCACGAGATCTATTTGAGCGATGTGCGTCGGTGCAAACCGGAGCGGCTGAAAACGGTGATCCGCCAGCCGATTAGAAGGGCGGAGTCATGAACCACATTCCGATACAAATCCGAAAAATCCATCCGGATGAGTACGGCCTTCTGCGGGAGTTTCTCTATCAGGCCATCTATCTCCCGGAGGGCGTGGTGCCGCCGCCCCGGTCGGTGGTGGATCTGCCGGAGCTGCAGGTCTATATTGCCGGCTTCGGCACACACTCCGGCGACGATTGCCTTGTTGCCGAGGCGGAGGGAACGGTGGTCGGCGCGGCGTGGAGCCGCATCATGGAGGATTACGGCCATATCGACAGCAGTACCCCATCCCTGGCCATCTCAATGCTGCCGGGATACCGTGGGCTTGGTATCGGGACACAGCTGCTGAACGGCCTTCTGCTTTTACTGCAGGAGAATGGGTATCTCCGGGCATCCCTCTCTGTTCAGAAAGAGAACCCGGCGCTGCGCCTGTATGAGCGAGCAGGCTTTCAGATCTTAGCGGAAAAGGACACGGAATACTTGATGCTGCGGGACATCGCCAAGTATATTGATATGGAGGCGGCACCATGAAAGGCTTTACCCGTACAGAAACCCGCTTTTCCCTGTGCGGCCTCAACTGCGCCGTGTGCAGTATGCACCTGGGTAGCTACTGTCCTGGCTGCGGCGGCGGAACAGGCAATCAGAACTGCGCCCTGGCCAAGTGCTCCCTGGAGCACGGCGGCGTCCAGTTCTGCTGGGAGTGCCCGGAGTACCCCTGCACCTGCTACGAGGGCTTCGACGATGGGGATTCCTTTGTGCCCCACCGGAACCGGCAGCAGGACATTGCCCGGGAACGGGAGGTGGGGCTGGAAGCCTACCTTGCCCAGTTGGAGGAAAAACGGGCAATTCTTCATGAGCTTCTGGATCATTACAACGACGGCCGCCGCAAGACCCTTTTCAACACGGCGGTTTATCTCCTGTCCCTGGAGGATTTGCGCTCCGTGATGGCCAATTTGGGCAGCCAGCCGGAGTTGGAAGATCAACCAATCAAGGAGCGTGCCCTTGCCGCCGTGGGGCTGCTTCAGGAGGCGGCTAGCCGTCGGGGCATCAGCCTGAAACGCAATAAGAAACCAAAGAAGGGGTGAGCGCATGGCGACTTCCAAGGTGACAGTCCATTTTCCCTGCCCGGTGGAACAGGTGTGGAAGATCGTGACCGACCTCTCAAATACCGCCTGGCGCAGTGATTTGTCCCAGGTAGAGGTTCTGGACGAGACCCACTTTTTGGAGTACACCAAAAGCGGCTATGCCACTCATTTTACAGTCACAGCCTGTGAGCCGCTCCGTTACTGGGCCTTCACCATGGGCAACGGCAATATGTCCGGCACCTGGGAGGGCATCTTCCAGGCGGCGGAGGGCGGCACCCGGCTGACCTGCACCGAGACCGTGGCAGGTAAGCACTGGTGGATGCGACCTTTCGTCCCCAGTTATCTGAAGCGGCAGCAGAAGCGGTATCTGGACGATTTGCGGAGGGAATTGCTGAAATAAGTTGTGTTAATCTGCGTTGCTTGCGGCAACGGGCCATTCTCCCTACAATGAGAGCGAAAGGAGTGAGCCCACATGTTAAACGAAAACATAAAGGCGATTAGAAAATCAAAGGGGCTTTCCCAACAAGAGCTTGCCGTGAAGCTGAATGTGGTGCGGCAAACCATCTCAAAATGGGAGCAAGGATTGTCTGTCCCGGATTCCGATCTGCTGATCTCCCTGTCGGAAGCCCTTGAGACACCTGTGAGCACGTTGCTTGGAGAGACTGTGATGGAGTCGGAGGCGGATGCGGTCAAAGCGCTCTCCGAAAAGCTGGAGATTATCAATTTGCAGTTCGCACGGAGAAAGACGCTTAGAAGAAAAGTCCTTCATTGGTCGCTGATTTCATTATGCGTAGTCATCGTGGCAGTATCCGCAGCCTTGGTGGTCGTCAACAGTCCTTACCTGGGTTGGGATTTTCATGACCCGGAAATTGCCGTTGCAGGCACGGCTTTTCACGCATTTGAATGGCTGTTTGTCAGGTTGGCACCCATTGTCCTGATGGCGGCAATGGTCGGAGTTTGTTTAACGCGGAAAAAAGCATAAGGAGTTTCTCCGGAAGGGAAGTCCCGCTGATTACAGAACTTTCCCCCTCAGGCTAACATCCATCCTCGGTTGAAATCAGCACAAAGGGCCAAAGGTGTCGTTCTCTTTTGCCCTTATATCCTCTATGATCATATCAGCAGCTGCCCAGAACCAATCAATCGATCATAAGAGGAGACTATTACCATGAATACGGATAAAATTTTTGCGGAAGCCATTGCCAACGAATATGCCCCTAAGGATACCTCCAAGGTCGTTGCCCTGAGAAAGCTGGACCGGAAGGCAAAGGGTCCGGCCAATATCTTCGCCTACAGCTTCGGTGTCCTGATGACCCTGGTCCTCGGCCTGGGGATGTGCCTTTCCATGCAGGTGATCGGTGGGGGCGGCGTCCTGATGACGGGGGCCGGGATCCTCCTGGGGATTCTGGGCCTCATCGGCGTGGGCCTGAACTACCCCGTCTACAAGAAACTCCTGCGGTCCGGCAAGGAAAAATATGCCTTTGAGATCATGCAGCTGGCCCAGGACATCAGCGAATCGGCAGAATAAACACGAGAGGAGGGCGGCAGATGAACAAGTCCGAAAGCAAATACTTCAATACCGCCCTGCGGATGGACGAGGCGCTCCTGGCCCTGCTGGAGGAGAAGGACCTGGAATATATCACCGTGAAGGAGATCTGTCACCAGGCCGGCGTGAACCGGTCCACCTTCTACCTGCACTATGAGACTATCGCCGACCTGGTGAACGAGACCTTAGAGATGATCAACCAGCGTTTTCTCTCCTACTTCCCCCAACAGGAAGAAGAGATCCTGGGCAACCTGGACAGCCGGGAGCGGGAAGAGCTGGTTTTGGTCACCCGGGAATATCTTCTCCCTTATCTTCGCTTCATCCGGGACAACAAAAAGGTCTACCGGGCGGCATTCCGGAATCCGAGCAGCGTGCAGGCTCATACACGATATGGGGAACTAAAGCAGCATATCCTGGGCCCCGTTCTGGAACGGTTTGAGATCCCGGCCTCCCACCGCCCCTACTACATCGCCTACTATGTGGAGGGCATCGCCGCCATCATCAAGGAGTGGCTGCGGCAGGATTGTGCAGATGAGGTGGAGATGATTGCCGACATCATCGAGTCCTGTGGGCGGCCCAGGGACGATAGCCATGAGAAATAACGGCAGGGCTGCGCGTTTCCTCCGGATATAGAGGGAGGATTGCATCTATCAGACTCTGATGAGTGCCGCTGTGCTTTTGGCAGCATGGCGCTCTTTGCATCAGCTCCGTATTGCTTCTGGTAAGCGCGTGATTTATGCGGTCATTATGGCCATCACTGTGCGGGTGCTGCGGAAAGGGTTAGGGCAGCCAGATGGCTCTGCTTGTGGACGGCAAACATAAATCCTCCCGTCCTGTGCTGCTCTGAAGGCGGCACAGGACAGGAGGATTTTTTCATTGATCATTTTTGGTAGAAGACCATATTTCCCATAGCCTTGGACTTTTCCGGGTTTGTATCTCCCCTTACTTCCGCAAAATCTGTTCCATGGATTTTCCCTTGGCCAATTCGTCCACCAGTTTGTCCAGGTACCGGATCTCCCGCATGAGAGGATCGTCTATTTCCTCCACCCGGACGCCGCATATCGTCCCTGTGATAAGCTCCCGGTTGGGATTCATGTCCGGGGCGTTGCGAAAGAAGTCACCGTAGCTGATGCCGGATTGTTCCAGCCGGGATAGCTCTTCCGGGGTGTATCCAGTGAGCCAGGCGGTCACCTGATCCACGTCTTCCCGGGTGCGGCCTTTTTTCTCAGCCTTGGTTACCAGCAGAGGATAGAGTTTTGCAAACGGCATCTCTGTTACATCCATACGGGGCATATCGTCATCCTTTCCCGGACTCAGTCATCCAACGGGGACTTGCCATCAGAGCTGATATATACCGCAGTTGATGGGTTCATCATAACATGAATACGACCATCTGACAATCCGCACAAGGGAGTAGAGGCAGGCGGTTTCATCCCCCTTTCTGGGGGATTCCCAGCTGCGAAAGAGGGACAGGCTCCCGGCTTTTCACCGAGGGCTTGTCTCGCCTTTATTTTGCCCAATTAACTACGGCGTCCCGCAGAAAGCGGGCACAGCCGGGTACAGCCTTGTCGTAGTAGACCGTGAACCGCGGGTCATCCACATAGAGTTCCGCGATTCCCCGGTGTTTGGCAGGGTCGTATTGATTTCCGGTGATGGTGAGCCACCGGCGGTGGAGAGCGCAGATTTCCTTTCCCGCCTCACTCTCCGGGGAGAGGCCCGCCTGGATGGCTGCTTCCAGCCGCTTTTGAATCTCACGGCCCAAGTCGGTCCACTCCCGGTACTGCTCCAGGGTCAGATTCATCACCGCGGCGTTGGCCTCGTCCACCTCTTTGTCGCCGTACTTGGCGCGGATCTCTGCTCCGTAAACTTCCTCGTTGTGGGCTACCGTGCGTTGCTTGAACGCCTCAAATTTCTGCTCATCGCTCATGATCTCATTCCTTTCTTCCGCTCCGATAGTGTCTTTCACCGACCGGATCAGCCTATCCAGCCGTTCCTGCTTCGCCTCCAAAGCGGCAAGATGGCTGCGCAGAGCGGCCAGACGGTCAAAGGAGGGATCGTCCAGACATTCCTTGATCCGGGCCAGCTCCACCCCGAGGGCCCGGTAATAGAGAATGTCCTGCAGCCGGTCCACCTCCGCCCGGCCATAGTAGCGGTAGCCACTCTCCGCCACCCGGCTGGGTTTCAGCAGGCCGATCTGGTCGTACCAGCGCAGGGTGCGGGTGGTCACCCCGGACAGGCGCGACAGTTCCTGAATGGAATACTCCATAAACATCCCTCCTTACGGATACTGTATCAGTTGACGGAACGTCAAAGTCAAGGGGGACTTTTAAATTGGAAGGTTCTTTTCCGTCAGCCAATTTCCATATTCCAAAACCCAAATTCGTAGTATAATGATAGCACATACACGTGCATATAAGGAGGCATTGCTATGCGCAAGAATTTTGGAGCCAAGCCCTGGACCTATCCCCAGCCGGTCTTTATCCTGGCTACCTACAATGAAGACGACACCCCTAACGCCATGAACGCGGCCTGGGGCGGCATCAGCGATGATCAGGAGCTGTCGTTCTGCGTCAGTCCGTCGCACCGCACGGTGAAGGACCTATTGACCCGCGGCGCGTTTACCGTCAGCATGGGCACGGCGGAGCAGGTTGTTGCCTGCGACTATGTCGGGCTGGTGTCCGGGAACCAGGTGCCGGACAAGTTCGCCCGCGCCGGCTTCCATGCCACAAAGTCCGAATTCGTCGACGCGCCCTGCATCGATGAGCTGCCCATCGCCGTTTCCTGCCGCGTCGTGAGCTATGACCCCGAGAGCTGCCGCCTCGTCGGCGAGATCGTGAATGTCAGCGTGGACGAGGCCTATCTCACGCCGGAGGGCAAGGTCGACGTGGACAAGGTCGCGCCCATCACCTATGATTCGTTCAACAAGACCTATGTCCGCCTCGGCGCGGTCGTCGGCCGCGCGTTTCACGACGGCGCAGACCCGGCGGACTATG
>ERZ779840.1953-NODE-1953-length-18653-cov-4.860576_pt1 | contig 18653 bp, 21 predicted proteins | sample MGYA00511561_ERZ779840 | MGnify/ENA primary metagenome ERZ779840 (study PRJEB29588, sample SAMEA2162036) | human gut metagenome | biome: human gut; feature: human-associated habitat; material: faeces | place: Denmark | collected 2008/2010 ...
GGAAAAGAAGACATTTTTGAAGAGCTTCCTGTCTGATGTATTTATCTATGAGGAAGAACAAAAGGATGGCAGGATATTAAAAGGTCTCCGGTTTAAATTTCCGATATGTATGAATGGCAGGAATGTATTGGGTGTGGATTGGGACAACGAAAGTACAGATGAGACGGTTGTTAAATTATCCCTCAAAAAAGATGTACCTAAGATTGAGGGGAGAGTATAGTGAAAATAATTGAAAGAGATAAAAAATAGATATTATTGAAAAACTTGAGTTTTTTGGAATAAAATGACAAAAAGAAAAAACAAGAGGTATAGTGCTGAAGGGTAAAAATGAAACATAGATGTAAATTAATAGATTGGGGTTTGAAAATGAAAAATGAAAGATGCTATGGTAAATTAAGTTGGAGTGTTGATGATAAAGATGACTATTTAACATTTGCAAATAGTAAGGATGCAAATTTGTGGGGAATGAAATATTATGAAAATTGGGCTAAGCAATATAAGAAAATTATGTATACATCAGAATCAGTAATAAAAGAAAGCTTATGTAGTATACCAATAGAATGTTATTGTGGTTATTCATACCAACAGATAAATAAATTTATGCGGGATAAAAAAGATGATGAGTCTAATACATATAGAGAATTGTCTGACATTTTGGCGATTGTATTAGCTTCTGCTCCTAGAATCCCTCAAAATGTGGTTTTATATCGTATGGTTAGTGATAAATTTATACAGACACTTATTGAAAAAAACAGACAGTCAACACCGATAAAAGAAAACGGATTTATGAGTACAAGTTTGATTAAAAGTATAGCTAGTGAGAATGAATCATATGCCAATGAAGAAAACCTGTTAAGAATATTTGTTCCGAAAGATACCATTGGCGTATATGTTAATGCTGTAACGGAACGTAGTGAAGAAGAAATGTTATTATTTCCGAATATGTATTTGGCACTGATTGCTTATCCTTATCATGATGAGGAAACGGGCAAGAGGGTTTTTGAATGTAAATTAATAGAAATTTAGCGAGAATATTGTAAAGAAATAAGATAAATAAAGTCTTGATTAGTGTCATGTGAAGAAAAGGGGAAACATATGCATTATATTCAATAAGATTGTTTGAAGTTATATTATGAATAGAAGGGTTATAGAAAGTTGGTGTATCTATGGTAAGAGATGTAAATGTAGGGGATGTATCTGGGTGTCTAGAGATCATTGGAGATTACAGTGAAGCTGAATATGAAGTAAGAAAAATTGTAACAACATGGGCTAAATCAGAGTGGGAGCAATTCGATAAGTGGAAAACATGTTTTGGTGATGGAGCTTTTAAAAGATATTATGAGTTAAATAAAATCGAATCAGATTTGTATGATTTAAAAAAGACAATGCCTGAATCTTTTGTAGACAAGTATAGGAACAAGAGCGGAGATCAATTGTTTTATGATAAACGTTTTTTATGTCATAAAAAGAAACCTAATACGAATGCGGATCTGAAAAAAGGATATATGGATGGACAATTATTCAAAGTAAAATGTAACATATGTAATAGGTTTTTTTATATGGATTCAGAGAGTTTTCAGTGTGTTAAATGGCGTTCTTGCATGGGGGCAGAATGTCTTGTTAATACGGTTAATGAGCAGGCAATTGATTATTCTCATAGTTTATATGAATGGAAGTCAGATGCCAAAGAGATTCAAGTATTGGATTATCAGATTTCTAAAGTTGAAGAGTTGAGTAAGCCACTTACTTATTATGGTCTAGATGAATCTTTAAGTATGGCTTATATATCGGATATTCATATGTTACATCATCGAAGGTATTACAATAATAGTGCAAAGAAGATGATACGAAATATAGTTGATAAACTGTATGGTTCGATAGAATTATGTTTACCTAAGTTAATTATTTTTGGTGGAGATATTTCTTCAGATAAAGATATGACAATGGAATTTTATGCACATTTTATGCGAAAGTATGATTTTAGATATTTTGAAGAATTTAAGTCAAGACTGGAGAAAGCTCAAAAAGCTAAAAAGATTATAGAGCATGAATCTGAATCTAAATATGTTAAACGTAGAAAAAATATAGGAAGATATATAGATAGGATAAAAAATGATTTAATGGAACAGTTTGATTTTTTTATATTTGAAACTTATAAAAAAACATACCGTTCTAATGATTCATATGAGACAGCTTTTGATTATTATAAAATGGTCAAAAGTTATAAAAAACATGAAATAACTGATAACGTTGAAAAACAAATTCTTGAAGTTGCAAAGTTGATGGATATTCGTGATAAATATGATGACATGATAGAACAATATGAAAGAGAAAAATTTAGTGAACAACAAAAAATTGAGCAGTTAGAAAAAAAGTATTTGAAGACAGTAGATGAAATGAATCTATCAGATTATGAGCATGTAGTGAGAGAAAATGTATTCGTTGTTTTGGGTAATCATGAATATATTGATTTTCCAAATGTTAAAACTGCTGTTTCATATTATGAAAAGGCATTATCAAGGTTAGGAATTACATTATTACATAACAATTATCAGTTAAATGATAGATATTTAATTTTTGGTGGAACTGGTTTTGCTAAATATGATTTAAAATGGAATGCTGACAGAATTATATGTTGTTCTGATTTTTCTAGAGAAGATGAGATAAAAGAAACAACAATATTTGAAGAGAACTATAAAAAAGCATTTGAGTACGCAAAGCGTAAAGGACTTTGTTTTATATGTGTTTCACATTATCCCATTTCAGCATGTCTTAATAACAAATTTGACAAAGAGGCTATTTATTTTACAGGGCATAATCATCATAATGAGTTTGTGAAAACAGTAGATAAAGTGCTATATGCTGATAATCAAATTGGATATAAGGATAATGATATTAGTTTTAAAATTGCAACAACGGGTTACGAATTGAATCCATATCACGAGTTATCTGATGGATTATATCAGACAACTATAGCTGATTATTTGCAATTTTATCGTTATGTAGGCGAAGATATTGGTAAAGGAGGTATTTTATATCAAAGATGCCAAGATGGAAAAGCTAATCTTTATGTCGTAAAACATAAAAACTATTATGGTTTTTTTATCGTAACATTAAAAGGAAATTCAAAAGGAATTTCAATTGTAAATGGTGGAAAGACAAAAAAGTTAACAATGTCTACAGATATATCTTGGATTTGTGAAAATTTTGATATTGTTTTATCTAAATATCTTCAGGCTTTGTTACCATTACGAAATGTACAAGAACGATTGTCAAAGGAGTTAAAAGAATTAGGGTTATCAGGGAAGATACATGGTTGTATCGTTGATATAAATTATTATCATCATATTATGCTAAATCCTGTTGATGGGAGTGTGACATTTTATTTCTCATCAGTTTTTGGTATGGTTAAAAATTTAGATTCTTTTGACAATGTCATAAAATCGTTGGAAATACATAAATCTGTGTTTGATACATATGATTGTAGCAAGATTCAAAGACTCTTTGATGAGAAATCAAAAAATGGAGGGTATCTGCTTGGGAGGATATCAAAAAATAATTTGCTTGAAAGTCAAGGGAATAACACTGTTAATATAGTTGAACAAGAGGAGCAAATAGTAAGTAGGAGGGATGGAATGTATGGAGTTTCAAGAAAGGTTAATCCATTACAAAGATTATTTAGTGCACATGTATTACGTGATTACGATTTGAGATTGACAGAAACAAAACAAGAATCATATAGACAATATTTATATCTTGGTCGTGAATTTATGTATGAAGGAATTGAATATAGAATAGTTGAGGATGATGGTAGTGAGATAATTACTGCGGAAGAATTACAAGAAAGTTCTAGTTCGGATAATAATGAACTACAGCTTGCAGGAGAAAGGCGTAAGTTTGCAATCTCGGCACTTAAATCTAAGTTTGCAAATATAAATGAGTTTGATTCATATTGGAAAAAAGATTAAATAGCAATGATTATTAGTAATAGGTTGTTTTTCAATGCATAAAGTAGACTTATTGAAACAGTATAACCAAAGTAAAACCAAAACATTGCAGGAAATAATTGAATTTCATTATCAATTTGAGAAAATACATCCATTTCAGGATGGAAACGGACGAGTTGGCAGGCTCATCATGTTTAAAGAATGTCTGAGAAATGGAATCACACCATTTATTATAGAGGATGATATCAAAGAATTTTATTATCGTGGTTTAAAAGAATGGAAACAGGAATCGGGATATCTGCTCGATACATGTCTGACCGCGCAGGATCGTTTTAAAGTCTATATGGATTATTTTGGTTTAGAATAAAATTTTTATAATTCACACAGCAGTAAAAAACCTATCCCACCACCCCAACGGAGGACAAAAAATGAACATCAGAAAAGCAACAGAAGAAGATCTATCGCGTATTGCCGAAATCTTTGTTTTCAATAATCGAATCAATTATTTTCCGATATTTAAGCAGGAGGATTTTTCATTTGGAGAATTGCAGGTAGTATCGCTGATAGAAAATTATTTTGGAAAAACAGAGATCATGGACACGCTATTTGTAGCAGAGGACAATGGGATCATCAAAGGATTTATGGAGATTCGGGGAACGGAAATAGGTAAATTATATGTTGAGCCATGCTTTCAAAGTGGCGGTGTAGGAGATATGTTGATAAAATATGCCATTCAAAATCTGCATGTGGATTTTTTATGGGCATTAGAAAAAAATACAAGAGCCCGTGCATTTTATAATCGTCATGGATTTATCGAAACCGGAGAAAAAGAACATGAAGAGGGTACCATGGAGTATTTGTTAAAGTTAGTACGCAGGGAAAAGGTATAGTAACGGCAATCCCTCTCCATCCTCCCATTGAAAGCCATCCCAAACCATGCTATACTCAAACCATAAACACATCCTACAAATACCGGATAGGATAAAGCAGCAAAAAGCAATCGGAAAATTTGTTCACAGAAAGGAAAATGTGATGAAAAAGAAAGTATTGGCATTATTTATGGCAGTCAGTCTGGCATCCGTTTCATTGCCGATGACAGCACTGGCAACGGAAACAGGAAATATTTCCCGGCAGGAGGAACTGGGTGTTACAGAAAATTCCGAAACAACGGAAGAATCGGAACTGACAGAAGCAGACAACGAAAAAGAGTCAGCAGAGGAACCGGAGTCAACAGAGGCTCAAAAGACAGCTGAGACAACAGAGACCACAGAAGATCAAAAGACAGTTGAAGCAACAGAAGCAATAGAACAGCAGGTAACTGCCGAAGTAACCGAGGCCACAGAGCAGCCGGAAACAGAAACCCTCAAAGAGCCGGAAACTGCAAAAGACTCAGAGACAGACCAAGAGCAGGACAAGTCAGCAAAGACTGCAACCAATAAAAAACAGAACAAGTCAGAGACCTTAGAAATAGAGACAGAAGAAGCAGACAAGCAGGGAACTTCTATAGAAGAAGTTCTTAAGAACCGTGCAGGCGGACTGGCACCTGTAGAGGGAACGGCATTATCAGAGGCAGAAGCAGGCCGGTTCAAAGAGATTAATCCGGACCGGGAGCAGGACATTCCTGTATATGGTTCTGCAGTGTATCACACCGAGTGGGATAAATATTCATCCAATTATATATACAATAACCTGAACAGTGACGAGCGGAAACTCTGGGATGCATTGGATTATGTATGCTATCTGTATCTGACAGGAAACGATGATGCAGTCAGTGTCAGTGGAATGGTACTGCCGGACTATAACATTGATTATTCCGCTTTATCCTTAGACCGTGCAGTGGAAGTCTATTTGATGTTCAATTACTCCAATCCGCAGTACTATTTTATTGATGGTGGATATGCATATATCGAGTCCAGAGGTGTCATGGCACCGACCTTCTATGAAGAGTTCCGGAGTGGAAGTGCGCGCAGCAAAGCAACACAGGCAATGAAGAATCAGATCACATCCTGCGAGAGTGCGATTGCAGCAGCGGGAAGTGCAGAGCAGAAGGCAAAAGTTGCTCATGATTACATAGTAAAAAAAGTAGAATATGACGATAACTATCTGACAGATCCGGAAAACCCGTTCCACCAGAGTGCCTATAGTGTATTCTGCGATGACCACAGCGTATGCGCAGGTTATACAAAAGCATTTGAAATGCTGATGAATGGAGCAGGCATTGATACCATAGCACTTCTAAGTACGGATCATGCATGGAACATGATAAGGATCAATGATTCCTGGTATCACATAGACTGTACCTGGGATGACATGGATGGTTACAGCGGATATGAGATGATCTATAACTTCTTTAACCGAAGCGAATCCGTCATAAGATCAGATGGCACACATGAGATCCAATCCATGTTTGACGGAAAACTTCCGGCAAGTACTTTAGATTCCGGTGCAGGAAATACCAGCATTGGAAAATGTGCAACACCATCTAAAAAAACAGCAACACCAAAGGTCACTTATAAGACAGTCAAAAATGGTGTGCAGGTAACGATCAGCAGTAACACATCCAATACAGAAATTTACTATACCACAAATGGACAGACGGCGTCCTCTTCCTATACAAAGAGCCATCGTTATAAAAAACCATTTACCGTATCGAAAAAAACAACCATTAAGGCAATTGCGGTAAAAGACACTTACTGGAACAGTGACCAGACAAGCAAAACAGTAGATGGAAGAGTGTATACCGTGAACTTTAAGTCCAACGGCGGCAGCAGTGTTTCAAAACAATATGTGCAGTACAATAAGGTCATTAAGAAACCGTCAAATCCAAAGCGGAGTAAATATACTTTCGCCGGCTGGTATACGGATTCCAAACTGACCAAAGCATGGGATTTTAATACAAAGATCAAATCCGGAAAAACATTGTATGCAAAGTGGAAAAAGATCAGCTTAAAACAGGCAGTGATCTCAAAAGTGCAGAATGTTTCCGGTAAAAAAATCAAAGTTACCGTGAAAAAAGTAAATGGGGCAGACGGATATCAGATTCAGTATTCCACAAAGTCCAACATGAAATCTGCAAAGACCGTGACCTCAAGCAAGACAACGACGACGATTTCAAAGCTTTCTAAGGGCAAAAAATATTACGTTCGTGTCAAAGCCTATAAGAAAGATTCTACCGGTAAAAAGGTAGCCGGAAAATGGAGTAAGGTAAAGAATCTTAAAGTAAGCAAATAAAAGCGATAAATTTTTAGATATATTGTGCCGAAATAAATAGTAGGTAAAAGGATTTACCAAATCATAAGATCAGGGAGGAATCAATATGAACACAAACACAGTGGCACAATCTGACTATGCAGCAAATGCATATACGGAAAACGTGCAGCAGACAACGAAAAAGTCAGCCGTTACGAATGGAAAGACCATTGGAGATCCACAGTTGAGCGAAAAGGCTCAGAAGTATTATGAGCAGTTGAAAAAGAAATTTTCCAATATGGATTTTATTCTGGTCAGTGCTGACAAAAAAGAAGAGGCACAGGCAAACGCAGCACAGTATGCGAATGCAAATCACACTGTCGTACTGATCGACACGGACAAGATCGAGAAAATGGCAGAGGATGAAGCCTATCGTAAAAAATACGAAGGGATCATCAGTGGAGCGCAGACGCAGCTTGCACAGATCAAAAACGGACTTGGAAGTAATGCATCCCATGTGAAAGGATATGGGATCAAGATCAATGACAATGGAACCGCATCTTTGTTTGCCGTGATAGACAAATCCTTAGCTGCCCAGAAAGAGAGAATCGCCAAAAACGCAAAAACGCGTGCAGAGGAGAAGAAAGCAGCTGAGAAAAAGGCAGACAAAAAGAAAACGGAAGAAAAGCAGGAATTGAAAAATGACAAGAGCAAAAAGGCGGAGGAAAAAGAAGACTACGTTACCGTTACCGCTTCCAGTGTGGAGGAATTGCTCAAAAAGATCAATGATACCATTTATGACAGCATGAGTGATCATGTGAAGACACCGCAGGAACAGCTCTTGGGTCAGCATATCAATTTTTCTGCATAAAAAAACAGTTTTTCCATATGCTATCCGAAAAAGAAGGAAGGCTACAGAATGGCGAAACGAAAAGAGACAGAATGTGCTGTTGGAAACAGACAGGATGAAGAAGAAATATTAAAGACTTATCAGACTGAAGATTATGACTATCTTGCGAATTCGGCAACCGGAATGGATTGTACGGGACTGATGCACCGGACACCTTCCAATGAGAATGAGATGGAGTCTTATCAGGAGGTCTACCAGTATCTTCCACCGAACGTCCGGGTAGATGCAATGGATGGAAAAGACAGTCACAAATAGCAGGGAGGGCAGATTTGCCCTCTCTGTTTGTATTAGATGAAGTGCAATGCTTGCAAAGCCCTAAAAAAGAGTATAGAATGAATGAGGATTTGTGAAATGGAAACAGTATTACAGTGAGGAGAAAAAATTTATGTATGGTTTTGGTGAATTAATTAGTGTTTTGAAGAAAAATCCGAAGACGATCGTCTTTACAGAGGGAACCGATCCTCGTATCTTAGAGGCATCTTCCCGCTTACTGGCAAGTAACTTTCTTCATCCGATCCTGATAGGAAATGAGGACGAGATTTATAAAGGGGCAGAGGAAAGTGGATTTAATATCCGCGGAGCAGAGATCATTGACCCTGAAAAATTTGACCGTATGGATGAGATGGTAGACTTATTCTGCGAGCTTCGTAAAAGCAAAGGTGTTACAAAAGAGCAGGCACGTCAGACCCTGTCACATGCTAACTATTTTGGAACGATGTTAGTAAAAATGGGAGTGGCAGATTCACTCTTAGGTGGTGCAACCTATTCAACAGCAGATACCGTGCGTCCGGCATTACAGTTGATCAAGACAAAGCCGGAAAACAAGATCGTATCATCCTGCTTTATTTTAGTACGTCCGAGAGCTACCGGTGAAAACGAGCTGTTAGCAATGGGTGACTGTGCAATTAACATTACACCAAATGAAGAAGAGTTAGTAGAGATCGCACATGAGACAGCAAACTGTGCAAGAATCTTTGGTTTAGAGCCGGAAGTTGCATTCTTAAGCTACTCTACATTTGGTTCCGGTTCCGGCGAGACCGTAGACAAGATGCGTAACGCAGCCGAGATGACCAAGAAAGCATATCCGGAGCTTCCGATTGCAGGAGAGTTACAGTTCGATGCAGCAGTATCTCCAAGAGTGGCTCGCACAAAATGCCCGAATGACCCGGTTGCAGGACATGCCAATACCTTTATTTTCCCGGATATCAATGCAGGAAATATTGGTTACAAGATTGCACAGCGTCTTGGTAACTTTGAAGCATATGGACCGATCTTATTAGGTTTAAATGCACCGGTAAACGATTTATCCAGAGGATGTAACGCAGCAGAGGTATATTCCATGGCGATCATTACCGCAGCATTAGCATAAAACGCGTAGAATTTTGTGAGTTGTTAGTAGAAAAATAAAAAAGGATGAGCAAAGTGGTCAAACCTTTCAAGATTGAGGGGTTTGACCACTTTCTTATTTCATAGGAAAGACCGTGTTACATTAACGTGCAAAAGCAGACACTTTCCTATGAAATAAAAACGCTCTGCGAGGATACACAGCTCGCGGTAAGGAAAATATCGCTTTGCGAACCGCGAGCGCGCGGAACAAAAGCTGTGTTATTGAAGTATTTGAAAATCGCGGAGTGTGCGAAGCACACTTTTGTTCTTTTATGTTTTATGCCAGCCGCTCAGAATATTTTAAAAAGGCATTCCGAGTCATATCCAGATAGGAACGCCCGATGGCAATATGCGTATTGTTAGACAGATAAATGGAACTTCCGGAAATTTTATAAATGTGCTGCATATTGATAATGTGGGAGCGATGGCAGCGGATAAAAAGATCCGGCAGATCATCCAGGATCTTTCCAAGCGTTGTATACTGACAGAACAGATTATCCGCGGTCAGAATATCGACATAGTGCAGACGGCTGCTAAACGTTAGGATTTCACGATAAGGGATCTGTATCGTATTTTGTTTGTCCTGAAAAATGTAGGATGCTTCCGAAAGCTCTTTGATGATCTCATTCATACAGGTACACAGAGCATCCGGGTTTACCGGTTTTAGAAGAAACTGAAAAGCATGTACATTATAGCCTTCAAAGACATATTCACGAAACGCAGTTAAAAAGATAATATATCCGCGATATCCGACTTCCCGTAAATGTCTTGCAACAGCAAGCCCGTCCATGCCCGGAAGCTGGATATCTAAAAAGAATAAATCCGGGAAATCTTCGGTATCTTCCTGTTCTAAATAGAGTTCCCCGGAAGAAAACGCTTCCATAGAATAAGCGATCGTACTCTGCTGTTTCCAAAGCAACAGTGCATTGGACAATTTTTCTAATTCCGCACTCTGGTCTTCAATTACAACAATTCTGAATGGTTTCATCACAATTCTCCTCAAGTGGTATCATCATATGTACAGTAAATAAAGTTGCTTCCGGTGAGATTTCAATTATGCCGCCGGCAGATTCTACAATAGAGCGGATTCTGCGTAAGCCGATTCCGTGTCCTGATTCTGCTTTGGTCGACAGCAGTGTCTGATCTTTTTTCTGATGGTAGATGCCGGTACTGCTGTTTTCCATATGAAAAATCACCATATTCTGATAGGGTTTTATAAAAAAATTAATACGCGGAGTCAGCTCCGGGTGCAGTTTCTGATATTGAAGACATGCTTCAATGGAATTATTCCAGAGGTTTCCGATCAAAGAAGAAAGCTCCAGGTCATCCATATGAAAAGAAGCGGGTATCATCAGGGAATAGTCCACATCGAAATGAAGCTGTTTTGCATAGAGGATTTTATTAGCAAGAATACAATCCATAACAGCATTTCCGGTAGATAAAAAATGGTGGGACTGTTCGAACGTGTAATGATATTTTTCCATATAAGTTTTTAAAGCAGGAAGGTCATTTTTTTCTAAAAGGGCTGCCATCGTATCCATATGAATGGACATATCGTGTTTTAGGACACGAAGAGTCTGTGTCATTTCCAGGATGTTCTGCAATTGCTGTTCTTCTAAATTCTGCTGTTTTACCTGCTCTAATAATTCTAAATTTTTCTGCTGTGACAACCCCACCCGGTAGATAAATAAGAGCAGAGCAAAGAAGAAAAATAAAAATGCAAATAAAATTAAGATCAGTTCATCGATCAGATTTTTCTCCGAAATTCCCGCCGTATAGTGCAAAACAATGCTCAAAAGATAGTAGGCTACAAAAGTACCAAAAACCGACAGTAGCATATAGACACACCGTTGCAGTCCGGTAAAGGAAAGCGTCTTTGTATTCAGATGGATCAGGATCAAAATGATAACTGCAAGAATGATCAGATGTAAAAAAGTGATCGGAACATGCAGGCTTCCGCCGAACAGGGAAGCATTTACATCGACTCCTGCAATGGCACAGGGCAGAAGGATACAGGCATAGTCGGCAAAAAGACCGATGACCGCATAGATACCCGACCATAGAATACTCTGCATCAGAGAGCACTCAAAAAACGAAAGAGCAAATAAAATATCTGTTCCGAGCAGAAATACCAATATGACGATCACGGATGTGGAAGTACAATTAAAAGTGGATAAAATAAGTACCTGTAGAAGCAGAAAAGAAAAAAGCTTCAACCGACTGGAACCGTCAGCTTTTTTTAACTGAAATTTATGACTGAGTAAGAGATAGAATAGAAAAATCTCTCCGATATTTACAATACTTTCTAAAATAAAACTGATTAAAAAATCTTTCACAACGTATATCCTCCCATGGAAATTCCTCATTCAGTATAACACTTTAGCAGAGTAAAAACAAGAAATAGTCTGTCAGTTTTGCCGTTTTTTTGTCGTTCGTGTCGGTAGGAACGTCGTTCAGGTAAAAACTCTTGAAAAATGGTGGGGAATGGTTATAGTGAAATTGTTGGGGCATATATGGCATGTACAAAAATACATGGTCAGGAGGAGGTGTGAAAAAGTCGGATAGACAAGGGAGTTATTTGTGTGAGTTATATATGTGAAAACATAAAAGAAAAATTAAAGGAGAAAGAGAAATGAAAGCAGGAAAAAGAATTGCAGCATTAGTATTAGCGGGGGTTATGGTATTTGGAAATGCAACACCGGCAATGGCAGCGAATGTAAAGGATACTACTTTTTCATTTAAAGCGGGTACGAAATATACGGCATCAAAAGAACGACAGAAGACGAATACTTCTTCTGTTTATGTGAAGGTGGACAGTTCAAGAGCAAAAGCCAGAATACAGGTCTATGGAAAAATTCCAACCGGCCAGTCTGGAACAATGAAATGGACAAATTGTAATTGTAAGACTAAAGATGGAAGAACCTATGTAATTGCAAGACCAGGAGTTGCATCTTCCATCAGAACGGTAGTTTACGAAAAAGGTGGTCGCTCAGCAAAGTTGCATGGAAGATCTGATACTGGAAAGTCTGCAACAGCAGGAGTTTGGAGTCCGGATAGTACAAAACAATATAAGGTATTAAATTAGTCATATATTATATAACGGAGGAGTGCAGGGCAGAGAAAATCTGCTCTGCATCATAATGAGGAGAAAATTACACATGAAGAAAAAATTAATGCTCACACTGATGCTTATGGGATGTTTGTGTCTTTGCATCGGATGTGGAAAAAAAGAAAAAGAGCAGGAGCAGGATGCTGATGAAACAGAAGAAACTGCTCTAATCAAAACATCAAAAGAGTTAGATATCCAGAAGGGAAAAGATGGAGTGGTAGAGATTAAGACCGGACCGAAAGAGATTGTAGATGAGACATCGAATGTTACATATCGCCTCTATGATGCACAGTTCTTTTCAAACATTGATGAAGCAGACATTGATTATAGCGAAGATGATTTAGCGTTGGAGTTCTTAGGACCTGAAGAAGCCGGATTTATTTTAATGAAGATGGATGTGGAAAATATCGATAACCCCGGAGATGATTATGGTACGATTAATGCAGGTACTATATTTGTAGAGCCGCGTGATTATGATGAGGAAACAGACTGGACTGGAAGTGCACCAAATTATTTTGTGCCGCATCAGGAAGGCAAAAATTTTTATGGATTATCGGTAGAACCGGGAGAAACAAAGACCTGTACGATAGGATTTTTTGTCGATACTACGGATGCGTCAAAGAAGGATAACTATATTATTGATTATGTGGGAGTACGGGACAACGGTTATGTATTTGAAATCCCATGGAAGGAATAATACATGGCACAGTTAATGAGAATGGGATGAAAGAACAAGGGAGAAAATGACACATGAAGAAAAAAATAATGTTCACACTGATGCTTATGGGATGCTTGTGTCTTTGCATTGGATGTGGGAAAAAAGAAAAAGAGCAGGATCAGGATGCTGATGAGACAGAAGAAATGGCTCCGATCAAAACCTCGGAAGAGTTAGATATCCAGAAGGGAAAAGATGGAGTGGTAGAAATTAAGACTGGACCGAAAGAGGTTGTAGATGAGTCATCGAATGTTACATATCGTCTCTATGATGCACAGTTCTTTTCAAACATTGATGAAGCAGGTATTGATTATAGCGAAGATGATTTAGCGTTGGAGTTCTTAAAACCTGAAGAAGCCGGATTTATTTTAATGAAGATGGATGTGGAGAATATCGATAATCCGGGAGATGACTATGGGACAATTAATATAAGCAGTGTAATCATAGAACCGCGAGATTATGATGACGATACAGACGAATGGACTGGAAGTGGACCAAATTATTTTGTACCTCATCAGGAAGGGCAAAACTTTTTTGGCTTATCAGTAGAGCCGGGAGAGACAAAGACCTGTACGATAGGATTTTTTGTCGATACCACGGACGCTTCAAAGAAGGATGATTATATTATTGATTATGTAAAGTTTAGGGAAGATGGTTATGTATTTGAAATCCCATGGAAGGAATAGCACATGGCACAGTTAATGAGAATGGAACGAAAGAAGCTGTTCCAAAGTAAGATTTTCTGGATTGTATTAACAATAGGGATGATCCTGGTGTTATGGGATATTGCAGATCTGGCGATCGAAACCGGACAGGAAATGGAAATGTATGAAGAATGGTATAATCCGGAGCTTCCTGCATCGACTTTATATAATGTCTGGTTAGGGAACGAAGGATATTCTTTTGCCTTTTCTGTCTTTTACTGCCTGTTTCCGCTGCTCTGTGTGCTCCCATATGGATGGTCACTGAGCCTGGATATGAAGAGTGGATATTTAAAGAATATTGCAGTGCGGACAAGCAGAAAGAAATATTTTCTGGCAAAGTATCTGACCGCTTTTTTAGGAGGTGCACTTGCTGGGACCATACCGTTAGTAGTAGATTTTATCGGGAATGCGATGTTTATCCCGGCATTGAAGCCGGATATCATCTATCCCTACTACACAATGATGGAAGTGGATTTTTTATCGGATCTGTATTGTGTCCATCCGCTGTTGTTTAATCTAATCTTTTTTGTATTTACGTTTGTTTATTTTGGTTTGATCGGAGGATGTGCGGTCTGCTGTGCTTTTTTGGTAAAAAACAGGATTTTGTCTGTATTATTGCCGGCAGGAGTGCTATTGTTTTTCCATTATATCAGTTCTTTGGTCAGCTATAGTGTCTGCAGGTTTGATCTGTCGCCATTATATTGTATTCATCCGACCGTAGTGCGTTATCATTCCAGTGGCTGGATACTGTTTGGATATATGGGACTGTTTGTGATCTTTTCAGTTCTGGTAATTGAGTTAAAGGGGAATGACCGATATGAGATTTATTAAAAGTGTGCATAATGACTGGAAGTTAGCAGTGCACAGACAGTGGAAAGCATTGCTGATATTAGTTGGCATGTCCGTTATATTTTGCGTAGATTTCCGGCTGTTGCTTGCTGAAGCATATGAAAACCATCCATATATCCCGAATACGGCGGATTATCTGTTCTACATTTTTGGTGGAATGGAGGAATATGTACCATCTAAGGTGGAGGCATTCCTGTTTCCGAGTATCTGGATCTGTATAAACGGACTGATCTTATTTCTGTCGTTACGTTATCCGGTGGAAGGGCTGTATGAAAACGGACAGCAGATATTGATCCGGACAGGGGGCAGGCTGCGTTACTGGATTTCGAAGTGTGTGCTTCTTGTCTTAGAAAACCTGTTTTACATATTTATCTGCTATGGAACGATTTCACTTGTAACTGTCTTTACAAAGGGACAAATCTTTGCAAAACCTAAGATAGGATGGATCTCCGAATTTGGCAAAATTGATTTGGCAGAAAATATTTCGCAGGGAATTCCGGTCTGGATCTATCTGGCACCTTTTTGCATGCTGCTTTTTTTTGCAAGTATACAGATGATCGTGTCCCTGTTCTTAGGAAGCAGCCTTACCTTTACGCTGATGTTGGGAATTCTGGTGGCATCTGCCTATATTAAGAGTCCTTATCTGGTGGGAAATTTAGGAATGTTTTATCGAAGTGCATGGGCTGCTGAAAATGGAATTGGAACAGGAAGTTATATGGCAGTGGTGTTTGGGCTGTGTGCAGCCTTGTGGATTGTCGGAGGGATTATTTTCTGCCGGATGGATTTACTGAAGAGGGAGGAACTGGGATAAATGGAAAAACCAATGATTTATATGGAACATGTGACAAAAAAAATAGGTGGGAATGTCATCTTACAGGATGTCAATCTGAATTTAGAACCGGGATGTGTCTATGGGATTGAAGGAACCAATGGTTCCGGAAAAACAATGCTGATGCGGATGATCGCAGGACTGATCTATCCTACGCAGGGAAAAGTACTGATCCAAGGAAAAGAGATTTCGGGAGGAAAAGCCTACCCTGTGAATTTAGGAATGTTGATTGAAAATCCGGCATTTTTAGATGGTTACACAGGATTGAATAATCTGAAATTTTTAGCTTCGATCAATCAGAGGGTCACAGAGCAGGAAATCAGGGATACCATTACCAGGGTAGGTCTGGATGCCGATGACACACGAAAATATAAAAAATATTCTTTGGGAATGAAACAAAGACTTGGGATTGCAGCCGCCATTTTTGAACATCCTGACATTTTGATCCTGGATGAACCGGTAAATGCATTGGATGAAGATGGTGTTGCACTGGTTCAACAGATCATTGAGGAAGAGAAGCAAAGAGGTGCACTGATACTTTTAAGCTGCCATGACAGAGAGTTCTTAGAAGGAGCATCGGATGTGTTGTATCGGATGAAAGCAGGTGTATTATCGGAAATGTTGGGAGAAGTACAGGGATGAAAAAATATTGGAAGATTGGAATGGCCGGAGCAGCAGTAGTTGCAGGCTTACTGGTGGGAATCAAAATCCATGCGGTCAATACAGAAACCAAGGATGTGCCAGAAGAAATTTATGAGATGGGTCAGGACGTGTCATTGGATCAATGTGTACTGTTTTCCTATCCGATGGACGGGTATTCCATAAAAGTAAAGAATGCAAGGGTGTTAGACACGGAAAACTTCTTAAAGGAATATCATGCTGTCGGAAAGAAAATTCCGGAATTGTATTATGAACCGCAGATATACGAAGTAGAAGTAGAGATCAGCAATAAAGACAATGAAGAGAGCGGCATTAATCTCAGAGAACTCTATTTACAGGATAATGCCGGGCTGATAGGATTTAATGAAGTATATTACCGGATCGCGAATAAAGAAAAGGGCTATGAGGAGACAGGCATAGCAGTTCGTCCGGGGACCAGTATTACCATGCGGCTGGAGTTTTCCATACCGGAGAAAAATTTTAGTAAAAAAGCCTGTAAAAATATGGAGAGCGAGGACTTCAAGCTCGTCGCGACACTCTATCCCGTAAAAAAGATGATAAAGTTAAAGTAAAAAGAGGTTCTTAATACTCAGACACGAAAATGTCCGGGTGTTAAGAACCTCTTAACGTTATAAGGTTTTGTATAAAGAAAACGGAAAGAAACCCCTGTTTTTCAATTATCTCAAAAATGCTAAAAATGAGTTCCTGTATTGCGGAGAAACTCGAAGGACTTAGAGCAAAATGCCCAAGGAAAGAAAAAACAACCCATAATTTTGCTCAATGTGTAAAAAATAAAGTGGAATATAGCAGAAAAATTATTGAAAACGCACAAAGACAAAAAAGCACTGATGCAGGGAAAGAAAAATTGACAATGAAATACAATAGAAGTAAAATCCATGCAATCTAAAGAAAAGGGGGTGCAGTACGGACTTAAACTAAGAAGAGAGGAAGTGAATTTGATGGAAAAACTGACAAACGAATTGCTCTCGGAATTGAATTGCAATACAGCGTTTACCATACCGATCGGCGGGGGAATTGCAGTTCCCGAATCCGTTGTGCTCACCTGAGGGATCATGGCAGTGTTGATCTTTGGTTCTTATCTGCTGACGAAAAACCTGAGTGTGGAGCAGCCCGGTCGTGTGCAGTTTTTGTTAGAATCAGCCTATCAGACGGCAGCCGATTTTTTCGGAGAATTGTTAGGAGAAAACGGATTGCGTTACATACCATATCTGCTTAGCGTTTTAGTGTATATTGCAGCAGCAAACCTGATCGGCATTTTGGGAATGAAGCCATCGACAAAGGATCTCGGAGTTACGGCAGGACTTGCAATTCTAAGTATTTACAAGACCGTTGTCGATGTGCATGCGTCTGTTTGGAAATGTCCTTGGAGCATTTGTAGTCATGGAAATTTTAAAACTGGTAGTTCCTATTTTTCTGCCGGCAGTCTTCAGTGTATATTTTGACATCTTTGACGGACTGATTCAGGCATTTGTATTTGTATTTTTAACAGCCTTATATATTGGTGAGGCGGTAGAAACGGAAGAGTAACAAGTAAGAAAATAGTAGTTAAAATTGATAAAAAAAGAAAAGAGGTAAATTATTATGACATCATCACTTATCGCAATTGGAGCAGGAGTAGCAGTATTAACAGGAATCGGAGCGGGAATCGGTATCGGAATGGCAACCTCAAAGGCAGTGGATGCGATCGCAAGACAGCCGGAAGCAGAAAAAAGATTAAAGTGAACTTAGTCTTAGGATGTGCATTAGCAGAGGCAACCGCTATTTATGGATTTGTTATTGCGCTGCTTATGATCTTATTGTTGAAATAGTCATAGAAATAATCATAGAAAGGCGGCGAAGCAGATGTTAAGATTAGACGCCATTGTGTATACGCTGGTAAATCTGCTGATCCTTTATGCAGGGTTAAGGCATTTTTTAATAAAACCGATCCAGTCTGTAATGGAGCAGAGAAAGTCTATGATAGAAAAACAGTTTTCAGAAGCAAAAGAGACTATGGATGAAGCAAACCGGCAGAAAAATGATTATGAGGATCTGTTAAAAGGTGTCAAAGGAATGGTGCAGGATATCAAAAAAACAGAAATCGGCTGCATCATATTTGGAAAAGATACAGGGATCCGTGAGGGGATGATCTGTGGAGTGAGATGAAGGAATCGGGAATTACACCAGAAATCAGACAGGAAACTATAGTTAAGAATATACTGGAGATCAGAATAAAAAAGGCCACATACTTTCTAAAATAAAAGTATGTGGTCTTTGAAGTTATAGATCTAAATAAAATCCTATAGGATAGAATTTTATTTATTGCTGCGTCTCCAGATGTGCATCTTTTCAGCC
>ERZ779840.1954-NODE-1954-length-18649-cov-3.018070_pt1 | contig 18649 bp, 12 predicted proteins | sample MGYA00511561_ERZ779840 | MGnify/ENA primary metagenome ERZ779840 (study PRJEB29588, sample SAMEA2162036) | human gut metagenome | biome: human gut; feature: human-associated habitat; material: faeces | place: Denmark | collected 2008/2010 ...
TCAGGGCTGCATTGCGTGAAGATCCGGATGTAATTCTGGTCGGAGAGATGCGAGATCTGGAAACCATATCCACGGCGGTAACAGCGGCGGAAACAGGGCATCTGGTACTCAGTACACTGCATACCATAGGAGCGGCAAGTACGATTGACCGTATTATTGATGTATTTCCTCCATATCAGCAGGAGCAGATCAGGGTACAGCTTTCGATGGTGCTGGAAAGTGTTATTTCACAGCAGCTTATGCCGAATACCTCAAATGGAAGATGTGCAGCATTTGAAGTCATGCACAGCAATCCTGCGGTAAGAAACACAATCCGTGAGGGAAAAACCTTCCAGCTCGGTTCTATTATGCAGACGAATAAAAAGATCGGTATGCAGACCATGGATGATTCCTTGTATGAATTATTTGTTATGGGAAAAATCAGTAAAAATACTGCTTTGGAATATTCCGTGGATTATGCATCAATGCGTTCTCGAATAAAAGTAGTATAGAAAAACAGTTATTTTGTACTTGAAAATATACAATGCATGTGTTAATATATTGTTTGTATAAAATTCATAAAATTATGAATGAAACGTAAATAGATGATATTTGAGGAAGGGAGAGAGAAGAGAATTATGGCAAGTTTTACATATGAAGCCATTGACAAAGCCGGGAAAACAAAAAAAGCGAATGTCGAGGCAGATTCCATAGAGAAAGCAAGAGCCATATTGAAAAATGAGGGATATAGCATTCTGAGCATTGGTGAAACGTCACTGTTGAATAAAGACATCAGCTTCACTATAAAGAAGAAAGTCAGCTCAAGAGATCTGGGTGTGTTCTGCAGACAGTTTGTAAGTATTTCCAAAGCCGGTGTCAATGTTGTAACTGCATTGGCAATGTTAGCAGAGCAGACGGAGAATAAAGCATTGAAGCAGGCATTAAAGAATGTCCGTGATAATGTGGAAAAAGGTGATTCCATGGCACTTGCCATGAGAAGAGAAACGGTGTTTCCGCCATTATTGCTGAACATGGTAGATGCCGGAGAAGCATCCGGTAACCTGGAAAGTGCAATGGGAAAGATGGCAAGCCATTTTGAAAAGGATGCAAAGCTGAAAGGAATCGTCAAGAAAGCACTGATGTATCCCTGTGTATTGATTGTGGTAATGATAGCAGTTATGATTGTAATGCTGGTTGTAGTTATTCCAAACTTCCAGTCCATGTTTGATCAGATCGGTGGACAGTTACCGGCATTTACCGTGGCAATCGTGGCAATGAGTCAGTTTATTCAATCAGACTGGATTTTATTGATTGGAATTATAGCAGTAGCTGTTGTGGCATTTAAACTATATCATTCAACCCCACAGGGAAAACGTCAGGTAGCAAGGCTTGTCTTGAAACTACCGATATTTGGAGTATTGATACAGAAACAGTCCTGTGCAAGATTTGCAGAGACTCTAAGCACACTGGTCAGTTCCGGTATGGGTATGGTGGAAGCCGTGGAGATTACCGGAAAAACTCTGGACAATGTCTTATATCAGGATGCCGTCCTGGAGGCAGCGAAACAGGTACAGCAGGGTGTTGCTTTATCCGTACCGTTAAAAGCTTCGGGATTATTTCCACCGATGATTATGCATATGTTGAGCATTGGGGAAGAAACCGGTAATCTCGAGGAGATGTTAAACAATTCGGCTGCATATTATAATGAGGAAGTTGAGATGGCAACCCAGCAGATGACAGCTATGATGGAACCGATTATCATCGTATGTATGGCTGGTATGGTGTGTCTGCTGATAGCGGCAATCTATGGACCTATGATGACAATGTATGACCAGATAGGAAATCAGGCAGGATAATCAGTTTCCGCACCCGAAGGAAACTTTTATCAGAATCAGGAGTACAGACTGAAAAGTTCCTGATTCAAACATAAATAAGTCCGGCATGAGCCGGCGGAATAATTAATAAGTATAAGTAAAAGGAGAAATGATTTATGAAAAAGAAAATGAACAATAAGGGTTTTTCCCTTGTAGAACTTATCGTAGTTATCGCCATTATGGCAGTACTTATCGGTGTATTAGCACCAACATTATTAGGAAACATTGAAAAATCAAAACTTGCAAAAGATAAAGATGCAATTGATGTACTTTATAAGGCATGGCAGAATACTGCTGGGGATCCAAAGTATGCAATAGGATATGACAAGACTTATACTTATGATGTTACTAATGGTAAGATTACCATTAATGCAGCACCAAAAGATGGAGCAGGAACAGCATCGATTATGAGTGCAGATGATTCATCAAAAAATTTAACTACTGAATTTGTAAATGAATTAGTAAGTTATGTAGGTGGAAATGATATTCAGCTTTCATCTAAATATTATAAAACTGGTTCTGCAAAAGTAAATATTATTATTTCAGCACAGGGTAGAGTAGGATTATCTGTTGAAGATAATGAGTCTGGTGATAGCAAAGGTGATTATAAAGTAAACGAATAATTACATATTAATTAACCACAGGAGACATATATTATGCAGCCACAGACAATACTGCTTGCATTTATCTTCTTTCTATACGGCATTGTAATAGGAAGCTTTGTGAATGTATGCATTTACAGGATACCAAAAAAAGAAAATATTGCAGTGAACCGTTCCCATTGTATGTCATGTAATCATGTACTTGCATGGTACGACCTGGTTCCACTTTTCTCGTGGATTTTTCTGCGGGGAAAGTGCAGATACTGTGGTGAGAAAATATCCGGGCAGTATCCGTTGGTAGAGTTTATCAACGGAGTCGGGTATGTCTGGATCTTCCTTGTAAGCGGTATGAATGTCGGTTGCATTCTTTATTGTCTCACATTTTCCGCACTCATTGCATTGAGTGTCATAGACTGGAGAACATATGAGATTCCGGTCGGAATCAATGGTTTCATCCTTGTAATGGGAATCATTGCAACAGCCATTGATTATAAAAATATTTTAAATCATATAATAGGTTTTGTAAGTGTCAGCGGTTTTCTGCTGATACTCTATTATGCCACAAAGGGACGCGGAATAGGCGGCGGAGATGTCAAGCTTATGGCGGTGGCAGGATTATTAATTGGATGGCAGAAGATTCTTCTGGCACTGGTTTTAGGAGCAATATTAGGCTCTGTGATACATATAGCGAGAATGAAAATTTCAGGTGAAGAACATATACTTGCATTCGGACCATATCTTTCCGCAGGTATATTTATAGCCATGCTTTATGGGGAGCAGATGATAAACTGGTATCTCGGGTTCTTTATCCTGTCTTAATAATATCCCCATAGAAGATGAAGATGACTATAACAAAAGGAGCTGTTTTGGTAACCTTTTGACTAGATAGAAATAAAACAAGGAGGAGTGGACATGGCGAATATTTTGACCATCAGTATTGGAAGTATGTCAATCAAGCTGTGTGAAGTAAGTTATTCGGGAAATAGCATCCACCTGCAGAAAGCGGCGGTAATCAGAACACCGGAGGACAGTGTGGAGGATGGTTTTATCAAAGATGAACTGGCAGTCATTGATGCGATCCAGCAGTCTCTGGCAGTGAATAAATTTGAAGCAAAGACGGCGATCTTATTCTCAAGCCGTATCGCATCAAAGGAAATCACGGCACCGGATGTAAAAGATAACAAACTTACACAGTTAATTACAGCAAATGCAGGAGATTATTTCCCTGTAAATATTGATGAATACATTATCACACATAAGACATTGGAGCAGATCGGTGCGGGAAAGGAGAAGCAGTTAAGAGTACTGGTTCTGGCAGCACCGAAAGAAATCGTTATGTCCTGTTACAGTATCGGATATAAACTCGGTTTATATGTAGAACGTGTCGATTATGCAGGTAACTCGGCGGTGCAGGTAGCAAAAAGGGAAATCAGTGCAGAAACCACACTGGTTGTCCAGATTCAGGAAGATAATTCCACCATTAATATTTTGAAAAATAACGTTCTCCAGCTTCAGAGAATCGTGCCTTACGGAAAGAGCATGGTAGTGCAGACCATCGTGGAAGAAAAGGGCATAGATGAATATGAAGCAGAAGAAATGCTGGGAACAGAGGAACTGATTCATGATCATTTCGATGATGATCCGGTTACGAATTCACTCCGTTATCTGACGAATAATATCGGAAGGGTAGTGGAATATTATGTATCCAGACATGATGGAGACCGTATTGAAAAGGCATATATCACAGGAGCAAGTGCGGAAATGCTCGGAGTGGAACAGCTGTTTGTCAATGAATTTGACTTTCCGGTAATGGAAACACTTCCGATGCATAATGTAGTAGCGGCAGGAACTCTGATGCTCACAGAACGGGTTATGCCTCGTTTCATTGCAAATCTCGGAGCCGGAATATCGCCGGCGGACTTTATTCCAAATGAAGAAATTGAAAAAGTAAATAAAGAAGTAGATTTCAAATTGTTAAATCTGCTTTTATTTGGTTCTGTCATGGTAGCGATCGTTATTATTGCCATACCGCTGATTCAGTACATGACGGCAAAGAGCCAGCGCAACAGTATGCAGGAAAAAGTAAATGAAATCATCGAAGTAGAAGCTGTGATGAATGATTACTACAATGCAAAAGACAAGCTGGGAGATATGCAGAACTTCTATGCTTTAACGGAAAATGCGGATGATTCCATGGGCAGATTTATCAAAGACATGGAAACATATATGCCGGCAGATTCCGCAGTTACCGCATTAAGCATTGCAGCCGGAAGCGTGAATTTCAATATTACTGCGGCATCCAAAGAATCCGTGGCAAAATTCATTATCCAGCTGAAAAATCTGGATTATGTAAGTGATGTGGTGGCAGGTGCGTTATCCGAGAGTGAAGATACAAGAGGTGTTAAGACCGTGAATTACACATTGACCTGTACATTTACAAAAGTGGCAGAGGAATAGGAAGGAGGGAAACATCATGAAATTAACAGTATCAGAAAAAGATAAAAAAACACTGATGATACTTCTTGTAGCATTGATCGTTTTCTGCTCCTGGTATTTTGGATACCGAAATATCAACAATATGACAGTGGCAATGAAGGAAGAACGGAATGAACTGACAAAGAAATATGATTCCTTATATCCATTGTATACAGAGAAAGATAATTACAAGAGCCAGACAGAGAAGTTTGAGCAGTCTTATGAAGATTTACTGGAACTTTACCCTGCAGGAAGTTCACAGGAAGGTATGATTGTGCTTGCAAAAGCCATCGAGGAAGATACCGGAGTCGAATTCAGTACCCTGAGTATGTCAGAAATCACCCCGGTTTATACCTTTGGACAGATTACCTCCACAAACCCGTCCGCAATGGGACGGGCAGTATATTCCACCGATTATGTGGGAAACAGGGTTACACTGACGATGAATTACAAGGCAACCTATGATCAGGGAAAAGGCCTGATCAGCTATTTAAACAGTGCGACGGACAGAAAATACACCATTGATTCCATGAGCATGACATATAATGAAACGGACGATGCCATGACAGGAACGATCGTATTATCTACGTTTGACATAACCGGCAGTGACCGTACCGTACCGGCAGTAACCGTACAGAATGTACCGATTGGAAGCAGTAATCTCTTTACTTCCGATTCTTTCTATTCCGGAAGCGGTGCACAGGGACAGGAAGGTGACAGTATTGTATCAGATTACGATATTTTCCTGACCGCAAGTGCATTTGAATCAGATATTGATTCCGTTGTAGTCGGATTAAAGAATGATGCCTTAGGAAAGACTCTTGCATCTGCAAGCAGCAACTCTACGGAAACCGTAACCGTAACCGTAACCGGAACGGCAGGAAATTACCGCGTAAGTTATAAGGTAGGTGCATCTACCTATCCGGTGGACAATTATTATGACGGAGCTGTACTGAACTGTGGAGATACCCTCGATATGCTGATTATGAGTTCAGCAAGACAGAGTGAATCCGATAAGGCCGGTGCAAAGATTAACTTTGTAAACAGTACGGATAAAGAACTGAATGTAAAGATTATCAACGATGATGTAAATACACCTCGTATTTCTGTAGGAACAACAACAGGAAGCGTCCGTATTTACCGTTAAAGGGAAAGGAATGGAGGAAACATGAAGCGGAAACTTAATAATAAAGGTATTTCGCTGGTAGAAATACTGGTAACCATAGCAATTATATCCCTGGTGGCGATTCCATTCCTGGATTCTTTTGCCGTAGGAATGCGGATTAATAACGAGGCAAGAAGGACAGCGGATGCTGAGCAGACGGCACAGGATGTCGCTGAAATATTTAAAACCATGACGATCAAAGATATTGTCACGACCTATGGAGGTGTGGCGGAAGCAGATTATCAGGACGGGCAGGACACCTATACCGGAATTGTTTACGGAAAAGAGAAGGACCTTGCCGGAAAGACATATGTAAAAGGTGCTGCCAATGAGAAATTCTATGTTTCGGCGGAATTAAAGGCAGACCCGACATTGGATGAGGCATACAAATTCTATGCGAATAAGAACTCTGTACCGGTTATGAATAATCTGAGTGATTCCAATACCATTCTTGTCTATGATAAATATACGAAAAATGATGCAGGCCTGAGTGCCGGAGATGCAAAATCTGCGGTATTAAACATTAATTGCAGTTACACTGTAACCGGGGGCGAGAAGAAATATCTGGTCAAAGTAACGGTGGACACCTATCGCAATGATGTTTCGGATGTAAATAAGATCGGGCAAACCATACTGGTAAAACAGAAGAGTGTGGATGTAACCGAAGATGCACCTGTTATCTACGTTGTGCCGGCATTATACGATCGGACCGGTGCAGTGGAAAGCGGGGTAAAATACAGCAGTGATAAGCTGGAAATTAATTATTCCTATGATGGAAGTCTTGCCGGTGCAGATGAAGAAAAGCCGCTGCATATCTTTCTGATTGAACAGAATACGCAGGCAATGCGTGCAGATGGCAGTATATCTTCATCAGAGGGAGATAAAATCATCTGGAAAGATGCCAATATCAGATACACCATAAATGGAATCGCGGCGAATCCGACCAATGAATATCCGTTAAATACCAGCCTTGTGCTGTATTCCAACATTCAGAATTTTGGAAACTCCTGTACGGCGGGACTTACGGGCAGACTGGTATCGGCAAAAACCGGGCGGAATACCTTTAATCTTCTGACCGATAATAAAGAAGAAGTAAATCATATTTATCAGATGGAAATAGTAGTACATAAAGATGCTGTGGACGGAGAAGTAGCAGCGAGACTGACAACAACACTGACAAAGTAGAAAGGATAAGGCTATGTGTGACAGATGGAAGAAACGTATCAAACTGAATAACCACGGTTCAACACTGGCACTTGCGGTAGCGACGATTGCATTTGTTGCATTGCTTGCGGCGACCGTGATATCAGCGGCTTCCGTGAATCTTGCACTGAAGCGGGCGCAGGTCTATTCCGACAGGGCATTTTATACCGCAGAAACAGCGGTCGATGAAGTCTATACCGGACTGGGTGTAAAATCACTCAATATGTTAAATTCTGTATTTGCCGATGTTTCCTCGAATCTTCTGGAAACCGATCTCACAACAGGAATGCAGTTCATGGTAGATAACAAGACTGCAAATCTTTCCATGCGGCAGTCTTTTATCCAGAATATGTATAAAGATCTTACCGGACATAAATGGTCGGAAACAAACGGAGAAAGCCTTGTGCTGCATCCGACGGAAAAGACTTCTGCCATCGCATCTGCGATGACTTATCTGGGAGACTGCATTCAGAATGTAAGTGCCGCAAATACCGATCAGAAAACAAAACAGATATCCATACAGTCCATCGAGGATATTCAGGGAAAAATAGATACGCCAAATAAGAAATATTATATTCTGCTTTCCGATGTGACCATCAGTTATCTTCAGGATAATGATTATTTCGCGGAGATTACGACCGACATCCAGATTGAATACCCGAATATGGAGATTAATTTTACCGAAGATAATAAGCTGACCGATTATTTATATTACACGCTGATCTCGGATATCGATATCGCTTTCGATAAGACGGATTCCTCCGATGATACGAAGAAAACGTTCATTGCGTCCAGCATCTATGCGGGCAATAACATTAATCTGCAGAACAAGGCAAATGTAGAGTTTGACGGAACGAACAATGCTTCCTATGCTACCGGGGATAAAGTACCGGCAAATGAAATATCCGCATCCCATATTAATCTGGTGGCAAGAAATGATTTCAATATGAATACCAGTTCGAAGGCAATGCTAAAGACCACGGATTTGTGGGCAGTGAATACACTCCTTGGCGGAACGGAAGGTGCATCTTTCACAACGGATGCAGGAAATAGCCTCTATCTGGAAGATGACCTGGAAATCAATTCCAATTCAAGCAGTGCCGATATCAAAGGAAATTATTACGGATATAAGAGTGATGGAGAGAGCATAAATAATGCCGCACAGAGTAGTGCTATTATCCTGAACGGAAAAAATTCCACCCTCAACATGGACGTAACAGACTTTATCCTGGGCGGACGTTCCTATATCAAAATGTCATCCAGTGTTGCTTATGCAACAGGGGAAGGTGTATCTGCAAAGGGAGATCAGGATGCCTATATCGTTCTGGATAAATATCTGCAGATGTCGGACAGCATAAAAGAAGGACTGAAGAATCTGGCGTCTCCGGTCGATCCAGATAAGATGACCATTACGAATCCGATGAGTACGGACAGTTGGAATCAGCTGAAAAAAGCGGCTGGATATTCCGAGACAGGAAGTGATGAAACGATTCTGGCAGATGATTTGCAACTGGCAAAAGAACTGACTGCATCATTGACAGCGGACGACAGTAATTTCTTTGCCAAAGGTATGTTAAATGCGGAAAATCCGGTCGTTGTAAAGAAGGTGGCACACAATGCCGGCTATGAAGTATTCCTCTATTATAATTTCTCAAGCAAGGCAAAACTGGCAGATTATGTGGCAGAATTATTGAATTCTTCTTCCGCATATACGGCAAATGAGGATTATATTACAGAGAAAATGCTTCTGACCAATAACCTCGGAAAGATTGTAAACGGAATCTCCATTACGAAGAATGGATCCGGAAAAGTTTATTCCAATGCAACCTTGATTACGGGAGCAAGCGGCAACACTGTAAACGGATTTGAAACGGCATCGCCGACCGCGTCCCTGGATGTATTCAAAAATATCCAGACGGATTTGAATATCCGGCGCTATCTGATCGGAAGTTATCTGGTTACTGTGCCAAAGACCACACAGCTCAATAATTATGCAACGGTCGAAAGCGAATTGAAGCGGTTAAAGAACGGTGTCAGCATTGCGGTTTCACAGGAAGATGTCAACCGCGGACCGTCTGCTTCCAAAGCGATGACCGGTTATATTCTGGCAAATGACGGTCTGGCACCGGCATCCTATCCGGATCCGCAGCTGTATGTGACGGTGGGTGGCAAACGGTACAATCTCATTGTGACGGATAAGAACTGCGAGATAAATTCGGATAAGATTAAAGTAGGAACGACGGAGATTACAAAGTCAGATCCGTCCCAGCCGACCTACGGTATCATTATTTCCTATGGAACTTCAAGTGAGGTAAAGGTAAATTCTGATTTCACGGGATTGATTATCAGTCAGGGAAATATTTATGTAAACGGAAGTGTAAAGGTGTACACAAACCAGAGTGAAGTGCTGGAAGTACTGGAAAATAACGACTGTGATTTTGAAAAATATTTTGATGCATTTAATTCATCCGTTATCACAAGCGGTACGGACGAAGTAAAGATATCTGATTTAAGCTATGCAGATATGGTATCCATTGTAAACTGGAGAAAATAAAAAGGAAGGAGGAAGCTGGCATGAACAGGGATAATAAAGGATTTTCACTGGTGGAACTTCTGGTAGTGATTGCGGTTATGGCAATACTGGCAGGAGTGGGACTTCAGGGATTCGGACTGGTTGCAAACGGAAACATGAAAAAGACAGCAGGGCTTCTCAATGAAGAGCTGCGGACCGTCCAGAAAAATTCCAAAAATATCTATGCGGATTATTACTGGCAGCTAGTGATCGAAAATGATGACGGCAGGTATAAGGTTGAAATTATCCGCATGAATAAAAAGACCATAACCAATCCGGACGGTTCGACAACGGATATCCTGGATCCGGAGGTTTATGACAGCCAGGAACTCCCATCCAGAATGAAATTGCAATTTACCTGCGGTACATCAAAGATCGATATGCCAATCAGCGAAGGGAATATGTTAGTTGTGACTTACCACAAAGGCTCGGGAGCGATTGAACGTGTGGAATACGATGCGATCAGCAAGGGACTGACGAATGAAGCGGATCTGAACGATGTATATGCGAAGGAGAAAGCAGCAGAACTTGGATTTGCAGAGCAGAACGAGAACCTGCAGATAGAGGTAACGAGTGACAGCATCAGTTCGACAAAATCGGTAACGGCATATTTCAACACAGGCAAAGTCGTAAGCAAATAGAGGTGATAAGGGATGGCAGAGAAAAGAAAACAATTAAATAACCGGGGCTTTTCGCTGATAGAGCTGATTGTTGCCATGGCGATCGCCGGGGTAGTATCCATTCTGATTGCTTCATTGATGACGAACAGCAGTAAATGGTTTTCCACAGAGAGTACAAAGTCGATTCTTCAGAATGAGCTGCAGGATGTCACGGAACAGCTGAACACAGCATTCATGGAAGCAACCGGAATCCGCATTGAGAAAGATGGGGAAGTTACCTATATCTATACCGGCGAATATGACGATTCGCTTGGAAACTGGAAGAATCCGACTGGATCGGAGCGGGTCATTATCCGGAAGGGTGAGAAGCTGTGGCTGCGGACCACGAAGCCGGACGATGTCGATAATCAGGATGCCGGATATCTGCTTACCGACAAGCTTGAGCATTTCTCTTTTGAACTGAATAATGTTACAAAAGACTGGCCGGATGCGGTAAAAGATACGAAAACAACCAAAGGGTATGTGGCGAATCCGATTTCCGTACATATTGATATCGGACTTGCGTACCGCAAAAAAACAACAAAAATCACACAGAATATCCGTCTCCGGAATAATCCGGGACAGGTAACGCTTACGGGTTCATCCGGAGCAGAAGTTTATGAAGTAATCAGCAGGGCAGCAGCGGCGAAGCTTGAGACCAGCTAGAAAGGAAAGGTGTCAGAATGAAAAATAAAAACAGTCTTACTATATTTGATGTAAGAAGGCAGAAGAAAAAACGTTTTATCATATGGACACTTGTCATCGTGATTATCATGACAACCTGTTTTGGTCAGGCACCGCTTGTTTCAGAGGCTGATGTGGATGATAAACCGGAGAATTACACTTATTTCCAGTGTATCGTGGATGAAATGACAAAGGATAAAGACCGGAAATTCACGATTCTTGAGATTGTGCCGGACACATCCTGTTCGGAATTCCTTTTTTACGGGGCAGATAAATCCATACGCGATAAACTGGACTGGATCAATGAAAATGAGCAGGATACCACGATTCGGAGATGGTTTGGAACAATCGGCGGCTGGGACGGTGCGGTCATGGCACAGAGCCAGTACCAGTTAAATGCCGATGGATTCAGCAATTTCAAATTCACATTTAATATCAGCAGACTTACGGGAAAGAAGTATGTTGAAGTAGAAAATATGTTTTTGAATTATGTTCTGACAGATTATGTGGATTTCATGGAAGACCGTCTGGTCATCAGTACCAAAGCGGCAAATGAAGTGACCGTGGAGGATGTGCAGAATGCGGATTTTGTATATGTAAGTACGAAATGCCATGATAATAATACCTACACAACAAACCAGTTCTTTAATGGATATATGTCTGACGGGGAAGGCGGATACCAGCCGGTAGAAGCTTCGCAGATTACAAAATACACCAGAAATGCGGACGGAAGTTTTACGGAAGTGGCTGTAAACAGCTCCGGAAATGCCCCGACTTATATGGATTATGAGTTTGTGGAAAACGGTTCTGAAAAAGATGAGCTGTTACGCAGTATCGATGGCAGGATTACCGGGGCAAATCCGGAATATCTCACTTATCCTTCTGCGGACGGAAGAGGCTATTATATCTCCAGGGATCTTTCCTGGGCAGCGGCGGAAGCGATTATGAATGCAACACTCGAGGGAAAGACATTCAAAAACGGACAGATCCGTATGATGCCGGTTGTATTCGATGCATCCACCATTGGAACGGCAGGAAATAATGTCAAACGAATGGAAGCAGTCGTCCGTTCTACCATAACTGATGTACCGACGGACGCGGATAAGATTATTTCAGATAAAGACGGCAATACCTACACCGGCTATGCGATTGTAAAGAACATGATATCAACCGTATATCCGGTATACAATGAATATGGTGCAAAGACAGCAGTCATGCATTCCCAGTATTACAGTGACCATCTGGCAGATAACAATGATGCGGATGGAAAGGCGATTATTGTGGATGGCAAAGACAGCGGGGAAAATGCACAGCAGGTATCGGAAAAAGACGGCAGATATGTAACTTCTTCCGAGTGGGAAGGATATCTTGCTTATCTGTGTCAGGATATCCAGTACGGAAGAGCAGGAAATATCAAGGCAAAGCTTGATGCGGAAGGCATCTTTATCAATGCGGTAAAGACAGGAACGGAGCAGCCGTACACAGGTTCGGGCGGAGAAAAAGTATATACTTCTGTATCCACGAACTTCCTCATTGACAATCAGGCATTTACCAGCAGACAGGATTACCTGAATCCGCATTATTATGCATTCCGTGGAACGGCAAACCTGATCCCGCAGAATTATGATACAAAGCTGTGGGGGGTATCCAATGCACCGGATCTGCTCGGAAAAACTGATGGTGAATATACGGTTATCGATATCCTGAAATATCTGCTCGGTATCAGGGACGGCAAGATAAAGGTCAATCCGGATCCTGACGTATTCGGCGGATTATATCTGAAAGTACTTGAGATTGAGCCGGCTTCCGTGTTCAAATTCGATACGCAGGAGAAGATAGAAACTCTTGCGGCGGCGATGGGAATCGCAAAAGAGAATCTGGTAACGGCGGATTCCGCAGGTGTAACGAGAAATATGGACGGCAGTTATACCGTGCCGGACGGCAAATATATGATCGAGGTGGACTGTTATACACCGAATGGTGTAAATGGTTTAAATACGGAATTTATCGGTGCTTATGACATTATCTACATAGGTGATGAGAAGGGCAATCTGAATACGGATGGCAGCGGAGACACGGTTTACCGGGATTCTTCCTTAAACGGCTGTCTGTATACTGCTTATGGTGATACAACAACCGTGAAATCAGAACTGATGGGATTCTTAAGCGGAGATTTTGCGGGAACATACCGTGATGGTGGGGTAACCTACCGTTATCTGAAAAACGGCGGGACAACGGCAAGACTTTCCGGAAACGATCTGACAGAGTTCAAAACAGAGCAGATTAAGAAATATGCAGCAGCAGGAAATATTGTGCTGGTAGGAGATTTGTTATATGATGGAAAATATACTTATGCAACTTCAAATATGAGGGATCTTCTGGGAACAATTACCGAGACACCGGCATACCGTGGAAATGTATTCAAATACAGCCAGGCAATTAAAGTAATCTATGCTTATAATAACCAGAATCCGGTATTTGAAAAAGTGGATGTGACAAACAGTATTTCAGCATCGGAAGTAAGTCCATCTCTTACCTACAGTGATGAGGAAGGTATTGTAAATAATGTTATCCGTACAGGAGGAGCAGAAACGAAACTTACTTATCATGTAAAGATGGGTAATCTGCAGGAAGATAAGAACTACAGAATGAAGATTATTCTGGATAAGAATGGAGACGGTATTTTCTCTGAGACCGAAACACTGGATGAAGCCAATGAGATTTACCACAATCATGTATATACCGGCGCAGAACTTGAGGACATGAATATTACGATCGAACTGAACGATAAATTCTCCGGTCTGTTCATCTGGAAGATTATTATTCAGGAAGAAGACACGGAGAAGGTTATTAAGAGTGAAACAACCGGTTCTGTGGCGGTTAATTCCAGGGAAAGAGATGTGGAAGTTCTTCAGATAGTACCTGGTTCACTGCAGCCGGGCAAGACCAAAGTTTATGATATTACACTGTTAATGGCGGGACAGAGCGATGATGGCAGCTATGTAACAGCGGACAATATCAGAAATGCGGAAAATATCAAAGGGGTTTACCATACAACATCAGGTCTGTATGAAATGACGAAGGAACAGGTAAACAGTAACCGTGATATTACAGATTTTGAAAAGCTCTTATGGCAGACTTATCAGGCAATCGGATATAAGGTAAATATTACGGCTATGACAACGGATAAGTTTAATGAGGAATATGGAAATATCAATGATTATGATATGGTTGTCCTCGGATTTGCGGACTGCTTCGGCTATTCCGATGTGAATGAATCGGCGGCACAGGCGATCACGGATTATATTAATACCGGAAAGGCATTGTTATTCTCCCACGATACCGTAAGCTTCACTTCCCTGTCGGCCAAAGAATATTTAGTGTGGAAAAACTCGGCCTGGTCATATGCCGGCGATTACTGGTCACCGAATATCAGTACCAGATTCCGTAATCTTGTCGGAATGAACCGCTATGGGGTATCGGTAAATGATGCGGAAAACGGAAATGAATATGTGCCGGAGTCATCAGCGGGAACAAAGATACCGGAAATACAGGGGATTTCAAACTTTACCCTGATGCGGTTCAGCTCTGGTTACAAGTATCCATATAATCCGTCGAAAGCTGTGAGCAGCAGTAGCATGAACACGACGAAGGTGGATAAATTAAATACTGGTCAGGTCACACAGTATCCATTCCGCATTGACGAGAGTATCTCCGTGGCAAAGACGCATGCGCAGTATTACCAGCTGGATATGGAGCTTCCAAGAGATGCGGAGGGCAATGCACAGGAAGAGGATAAGGTTATGGTATGGTATACTCTGGCTGCAGAGGATGGAACAAATAATTATTTCTCCGATACAGCGAGTGATGCCATCAATAATTACTATATTTACTCCAAGGCAAATGTTACCTACACCGGAGCAGGACACAGCAAGATGCTGGATTCAGACGGAAAGGCAACATCCATAAGTGAATTGAAATTATTCGTAAACACCATTGTAAAAGCACTTGCTGCAGGTAATTTTGCTCCTGAGGTTGAGGTGCGGAATGCACAGAAGTCAACCGGAAAATATAACATATACATAAATGAACTGGCAGCAGAAGAGGATTATAAGATTGTGTTCTGTGCAACAGATGCCGACCTTTATGAAGGAAGAGGTAGATTTAAGGCAGCTGATGTGGTCTGGACGGATGATGACGGAAATGACCATGTACTGATTGATTATGGAAATACACTGGTTTCCGGAATTGAGCAGACCATTTATATCAAAGATCTGCAGTCCGTGCTTTCCGGTGATCTGTACAGTAAACTCATTACCGAGATTCAGAATGGAACAGCAGATTTTACAATAACAGCAGAAGATGCAAGGGGCGCAAAAGGAACGGCAAATGTAGGATTTACACTCAGACAGCTGTTCTGGCTTGATTAGAAAGTGAAACCGGCAGGAACAGTTTTGTTCCTGCTGTTTTCCTAATTGGAGGAAGAAATGAAGAAGATATTAATAACGGCAGGAACGGTGATTGTTTCCCTGGGAATAGTGGCAGGAATCCTGATAGCGGTTGCCAGAAACGAAAAAGCACCGGAGATGGAAACCTATGCATACGACAGAATTACCGTGGCAGATCAGGAGAGCGGAAGCGGGCAGAGCCAGGCAGCAGGCGGAGAAGAAACCTCCGGATCGGAAAACACTCCGGATTCTGCCGTAGAAGTCTCGGGCGGGGATGCTGATAAAAACGTACAGGAAGCAACGGATTCCAACAAAAACGCACAGGAAGCAATGAATTCCAACAAAAACGCACAGGAAGCAACAGATTCCAACAACAATGCACAGGAAGCAACAGATTCCAACAAAAATACACAGAAAATAACAGATTCCAACGGAAGTGCAGGTAACAGCCGGGGAAGCATTGGTACGGATGCAAAATCCGAATCCGGGGAAAAGAATATGCAGGCATGGAATACGTCCGAGAACCAGACTACCGAGGATATCAAAGTATCCGTACAGCCAGGTACGAAAGCATCCGGTACATCGGGAAATAAAAGCACAGAGAAAACATCACAGAAAGTCACACAGGCCACGTCTGATGCGTCAGGCGGCAATGGAAGTTCTGCGCAGGATAAAATGAATCTGGTGTATGAATACGGGGATGGAATCTGTGTGATCACAAAAGGAAGTACGGCATCCGGGAATATTACGATACCGGACACAACGTATTATAATGGACATGAATACAAGGTTGTGCAGATTGAACCGAAAGCATTTATGGGATGCCAGGATCTGAAATCCGTTGTCATCGGAAAATATGTGGATACCATCTCATCCCAGGCATTTCAGAGCTGTAAGAGCCTGACGGACATTACTTTTCCTGACGGACTGAAGACCATCTCTTACTGGGCGTTTAATAACTGTACCTCACTGAAAACAGTCCGGATTCCTGCGGGAACTTCAGTGGACAGTGAAGCATTTATCAATTGCCCGGATATCCAGATACAGACAAAATAATCGTAAATGAAATGTAATCAGCTCTTGCATACCGGAAAAAGCATTGTTATAATAAGAGAATCATAATATGGAGGATTGGAAAAATGAACTTAAGTTTAACAGGTAATTTAGGAAGTGGAAAATCCAGCCTCGGAAAAGAGCTTATTGCCAGAGGATTTGAAATCGTTTCTTCCGGCGATATTTTCCGCGGACTGGCAGCAGAAAGAGGTGTCTCCATCGTGGAGATGAATAAAATCGCCGAAACAGATAAATCCATAGATAAAATGGTGGATGACCGGACCATAGCATTGGGAAAAAGCAAAGATCGCACCATATTTGATTCCAGAATGGGATGGCATTTTGTTCCGGACAGCTTTAAAGTATTTGTAATGGTAGATCTGCAGGAGGCAGGAAAGCGTGTATACAACGATTCACTGCGTAAGGCGGAAACCTACAGGGATGTGAAGGATGCGGTAAAAGAACTTTACACAAGACAGTCTCTGGAAAAAGAGCGTTATGGACAGTTATATGGTGTGAATTATTATGACCTGGATAATTACGATCTGGTCATTGACAGTACGAATGCAACACCGGCACAGATCGCAGAAGAAATCATCCGCCGGTTTGAGCAGTTCGAGGCAGGGGATAAAACAAAACATATGGAGATCAGTCCGTATCGTATTTATCCTGTAGTTCCGGTGCAGGAGCTGGATGATTTGAAAGTAGAGAAATATTCTTCCGACTGCGAAGACGAAGTATGTTTTGATGAAACACTGGAAGTCATTTTAAAGGACGGAAAATGGTATGCCGGTGCGGAGAATGAGAAATTACTTGCGGCACAGGCAGACAAGAAATCATTTATCTGCGTTAGGATAAAAAAAGACGGAGAGGGAAGATCCACAGAGGACATCTGCAGCGGCTATGAAGAAAAAGCAGGATTTAAGTATGCGGGATATCCGGAGGAAACACTTTCTTACAGTAACGAAACGATGTACTGGTAGGCATTATTTCCTTGACAATGTGCATAAATTGTACTAAAATAAAAACATTATATTGGTAGATTTGTTTAGGAGGCATTATTAATGAAAAAGATTTTAACGCTAATGTGTGCGTTTGTAATGATAATGGCATCTGCGACGATAGCTTTTGCGGATAACGGAGAACCGATCGCAGCCATTACAAATGCATACACATTTGAAGGAGCGAACCAGGACGCAAGTGTAGTTGACAAATGGGCAAATCCATTTAAGAATCTTGGTCTTGACAAGGCAACGATCCAGTACACGGTTACCATACCTGCACAGCCGAAGTATCTGACAGGTTATGATACCGTTATGACATTTGGAACAAAAAGCACAGGATTTTTATATATCTGTAATGAATTAGTCGGAATGAATTCTGGTGGATTTGTTGATTACTGGCCATCCGGTCAGACTACTTCTTTATGCTATCCGGGCAGAGGCGAAACATATACCGTAAATCTTGTATTTTCACAGGATGGTGTTGCATTCTATGTAAACGGTGAGCAGAAACCGGGTTCTAACACACCTGCTGCAAATAATAGCGGTGAAGTGGGAGCTTTAACCGGTGCGGATATGATGAATCTGTTAAATACAGAATCCGTACTGTATTTTGGCGATGATACAACGATTTCCTACTGGGCAGAGCAGGATATGACACTGACAAATATCATATTTTTCAAAGGCGAGGTAACATCACCATATACACTTCAGGGTACAGAACCGAAGGCAGCCCGTGTTAATGATGCAGGAGAGGCTGTGACAGAGGCAACAAAAGCGACTCAGAGCGAAACACAGGCACAGGCACAGGCACAGACAAACAATGCGGCAACCACTGCCATGCAGGAAAATGCAGACAATAATAATATTACACTGATCATGATTATTGTAATTGTTGTAATTGTGGCTGTTATAGGGGTAGCTGCGATGGTTA
>ERZ779840.1955-NODE-1955-length-18639-cov-4.901959_pt1 | contig 18639 bp, 15 predicted proteins | sample MGYA00511561_ERZ779840 | MGnify/ENA primary metagenome ERZ779840 (study PRJEB29588, sample SAMEA2162036) | human gut metagenome | biome: human gut; feature: human-associated habitat; material: faeces | place: Denmark | collected 2008/2010 ...
AATATTTTTTATAAAATATATTATATCTTAATGCCTTAGATTTGTATATGAAATCATTTTGAGATTGTCGAATTTTGCAACGTATGCTATGATAAAATCGTCCCTTTTAAGAGAGGTATCATAATATTGAGAATAGACTTTAATGCATTGCGTCCCATCATCCGCAATAAAGATAACAAATCAAAAAAGTCAACAGATTCAACAGTCTGCTTAAATGAATTTATCAATTTAGATGAAAACATCATTGATATGCACAGAAATCTTATGCAGGACGAATCTGCAAACTTTATTCTTAGTATGCAAAACTGGATTACACGAAGAACATATACAACATGTTATGATTTAATCGACATTGGTGATATATTTTACACCGATTTAGGCATTAATTATATGCCAGAATTTTCATATCATCACCCTGTTATTGTTCTTGAAAAAGTTGGAAATATGGTTTTGGTCGTTCCCGTCTCTACATCTAATGATAATATTAAAAATGCTTATCATCCCATAGATAATCCAACCGGAGATAAGCGAATGCGAAAAGTATATGGCATGGATAAAGGTGATCAGTCCGATGGTTTTGAAAAAACTTGTGCTGTACTGTTAACCGATATTAAAACAATTAGCAAAGGGCGACTGATAAAGAAAAAAGGACGGATGACAAACATCAACGAACCCACCTCTGTTTTTAAAGAAATCAAACAAAAAACTTTTCAATTATGTTTCCCAAAAGAAAATATTACCCTTTACAATTTAACTAAAGAATTGGAAAAAGCAAAAAAAGAGAATCAGGATTTACAAAACAAATACAATGCTTTGGAAAATGAATATAATAAGTTAAAAGGAACCAAAGAGCACAAATTATAAGATTTCTCTTGTAAAGATAGAAATTTTGTGATAATCTCTACTTAGACGAAAGGTCGAACGAATAATGTTACGCTGAAAGGGCAATCTACTAATAAGCGGAAGGCTTGATAGAGTAGTCAAATTGCTGAAAGGGCGAATTAATTATGAAAAGAGTCCATATCAACCGATATGGACTCTTTTTCCTACATCTTCTATGTTCTTAGTTTATCACTAACTAACCAGACTTCCCAGCACTCCATAGGATACAATATCCATGATGATCGCTGCTAAAATGATTCCGATCAAAATCGCAAGAGATGCTTTTTTAATGTCGAACTCTAATAAAGAAGCGATCAGAGAACCGGTCCATGCACCGGTGCCCGGAAGCGGTATTCCAACGAACAGCAACAGGAAAATAAATTCTCCCTTTTCCACGCCACTCGATTTCTTTGCTGCTCTGTCCTCTAACTTGTATACCAATTTTTTCATAATGTTGTGTTTTTTCATAAATTCAAAAATTTTCTTAATAAACAACAAAATGAATGGGATTGGCACAATATTTCCTATAATACAGATAATGTTTGCCTGCACCAACGGCACCTTCAGTAAAGATGCAATGATCAGTCCGCCTCGTAATTCGATCAACGGGAGCATGGATACCAGAAAAATAAAGACTTCTTTTGGCATAAAGCTTCCTAAGGAATTCTGATACCAGATAACTAAACTTTCCATTATAACCTCCAATTTACTTTAAATGTTAAAATGCTATTTTCTTCCAAATTTTCTTTCGCTCATTATAGCATACTTCTTCTCTTACGGCATTGAAAATTTTTCTTGCATAGGAAAAAAGACACAATCTTTACCCTATTTCTGGTTCGCAGGCTCCATATTGATGGATTTTCCTTTGATCTTCGCATTTTTCATCGCTTCTAAGACTTCTCTTCCGTACTCCTTCGGCACTTCTACGAATGTATACTTATCATACATATCGATCGCACCTACCAGACTTCCCGGCATTCCGGTCTCGCCTGCAACCGCACCTAAGATGTCACCCGGTTTTACGCGCTGTTTTTTTCCGATATTGATAAAGAGTCTGACCATGCCCTCTTCTGCACCGGTATTTTCAAAATCATAGTCACTGCTGCCTGTAACATTTCCTTCCTGTGTTCCAAGAGCATCTAATAAAAATGCTGCTGCAATGTCCATTGCGGTCAGATCGTCAGATTCATTGATCGCCTGCTCGATGAAATTGATCGTCTTGCTTAAATCTTCTTCCTCGATGATATTTCCGATCCGCTCCATGATCTTTTCTGCCTTGATCATTGCAACATCCTGACTGGACGGGATCGGCTGCGCTAAAATCTTTGTCTTGCAATAACGCTGAATGTCCTTGAGTTTGTAGACTTCCTTTCCTTTTACAAATGTAAATGCCCGGCCGGTCCTTCCGGCACGTCCGGTTCTTCCGATACGGTGTACATAATACTCGTCATCCTGTGGAATATCATAGTTAAAAACTGCCTCCACATCGTCTACGTCGATTCCTCTTGCTGCTACATCCGTCGCCACAAGGATATCCGTTTTTCCCTTTCGGAAATTATTCATAACGCGGTCACGCTGGGACTGCTTCATGTCACCATGCAGACCTTCCGCAAAATATCCTCTGCCCTGAAGCTCATTCGTCAGTTCGTCTACCTTACGTTTTGTGTTACAGAACACTAAGGACAGCTTCGGATCGTAATAATCTAAAAGTCTGGATAACACGTCAATTTTTTCTTTTCTCTTCACATCATAATAGAACTGGTCAATGCTTGGTACGGTCAGTTCTTTTTTTACCACCTTAATCGTGACTGCATCCTTTTGATACTTTTTCGTGATCTCTAAGATCGGTTTCGGCATCGTTGCAGAAAAAAGGATGGTCTGATGCGGTTCCGGAATATATTCTAAAATGGTCTCGATATCCTCACGAAATCCCATATTTAACATTTCGTCTGCTTCGTCTAAGACAATTTTGTTGACATGATCACAACGGATCGTTCTTCTGCGAAGGTGATCCATAACTCTTCCCGGTGTACCGATGATGATCTGTGCTCCGCCTTTTAACGAGCGGATCTGCTTGCTGATCTCCTGACCGCCATAAACCGGAAGTACCTTGACACCGTGCATATATTTTGCCAGAGCACGGATCTCATCAGCTACCTGTATGGCAAGCTCTCTCGTCGGTGAGAGGATGATCACCTGTGTCTTCTTATTAGAAGGGTCTACGGTCTGTAAGATCGGGATTCCAAATGCTGCTGTTTTTCCTGTTCCGGTCTGTGCCTGACCGATGACATCACTGCCGCTCATCACAACAGGAATTGCCTGACTCTGGATCGGAGTTGCCTCCTCAAATCCCATTGCCTTGATTCCTCTTAAAATCTGCGGCTGTAACTCTAGTTCGTCAAATCTAACTGTTTCCATCAATTCTCCTTATGCTGTTTCGCGATCAATGCCTCTTTTTCGCTGCGGCTGAGTCGTTTGATCGCCGCCTCTCTTTTTAAGGCTTCGCTTTTGGTCTCAAATGTTTCACTGTATACCAGCTTTACCGGTGTCCGACCCCGCGTATATTTTGCTCCCCTGTTCTGGTTATGGTCCTCGACCCTTTTTTCTAAATTGTTCGTCCAACCGGTATAATAGGTTCCATCTGCACATTGCAGAATGTATGTATAATTCATCTTACGCCTCTTTTTTACAAATATCTGTTCAGAAAATTTCTTTTTAAAGAGCATGAAAATCGACGGTGTATTCCACCGCCGAACACAATAACTGTTATATTATAGCAGACTTCCGGACACCGTTCAAGAATTACTTGAAATAACCCATTGGGTCTACCGGCTGGTCATCTTTTTGCAGTTCAAAATATAAGTTGCTGCCCTCTTCTGAGTAATATTTTGTCGGTTCACTGATATAGCCAATGACCTCTCCCGGAGCAACATAATCTCCTGCTTTTTTGCTTACTTCTTTCAACTGTCCGTAGATTGCCTTGTATCCGTCGCCTAAATTCACGGTAACGGTGCATCCGGTTACTTCATTATTAGAAACATCTAAAACACTTCCGGCTGCCGCTGATGTCACCTTATCGTTCACCTTTGCTCCGATGATGACTGCCGGGTTATAACGGTACTGGTCTAACGATTTAAAATAAACCGTCTGATCCATGCTGTAGTTCATGATCACTTTACCTTCTTCGGCTGCCGGCCATGCGAGCTCTCCCTTAAAAGTCAGTGCGGATGGCTTACTTGCTGTCTCCTGCACCTTCGGTTCTTCCTTTGCTACATTCACTTCTTCCTTCTGTGTCTCTGCTTTCTGCTTCTGCTCCTGCTTTTGTTCTTCCTTTTTTTCTTTCGCTTTTAAAATGCTGGACACATCTTCGACTTCCTCCTTTGCGGTCTCCTTGTCTTTTTCGACCTCCTGAAAAGCAACCTGCTGCTCCTCTTTTTCCTGTGATTTCTTATCTCCCGACTCCGTGTTATAGGCAAATACCATTCCTACAATGGCAAGACTCAAAAGTGAGCCGGCGATGATATACTCCTTTTTTTTCTTCATTTCTTCACCATCCATTATCTACATTTGATAATGTTAGTGTTTCCCCATTTTTTCGATTTTAATACCGGAAAAATAATATTTTAGAATTTCTTCATAAGATTTTTTATTTTTTGCCATATCCTCTGCACCGTACTGACTGAGTCCGTAACCATGACCACACCCCTTTATCACAATGCGGATGTGTCCGTCCATCTCTTTCAAAAAAAAGCAGGGCGACGGCAGCTCAAATGCCTGCACAAATGCATCGACATCCAGAGGATTCCCGTCTTTTTCTAACCCCGTGACATACTCTGCCCCATCCCGCTGGATTGTAAACGTGTCCAGATATGCCTCAATTTCTTTAGGATTTTCTTCTTTATTTTGTAATACCCCCGCCAATTTTGCCTCAAATTCCTTCTTTGTGAAAAATTTCACGCTCAAATAGTCCTCCGATAAGACATCCTCCGAACTTTTCACGCTCAAAAGATACGGCGTATCCTTATAAATCTGGCTTCCGTCCCTGGTCATTCCCGCACTGACCTTATGAAAAGACGGATTGATGACCTTCCCTCCAAACGTCATAACCTGTCCATTCGTGTCCCCGGCAGCCCGAATCATTTTTTCATAAAATTCATAATATTTTTCCTGCCCCCAAAGCTGCTCCATCTCCTTTTTTGAAAGCGGCTTCGGTGCTTCCTTTTTATTCTCTTTACACCATTGCAACTGTGTCCGCACAATGACCGCCTGTGCTTTAAGTGCCTCTTCTTCCACCGTAACCGGAACCTGCGAAGCAAGGATTCCTGCAATCTCAATACTTTCATCCGTTTTGACGGTCGCCTTTGCCGGCTCTCCCTGAAAACAATAGGTTACAAAATACGGCAGACAGATCAGGATCAGAACACAGGAGAAAATCAGCTTTAATTTTTCTTTCACATAGACCTCCTGACTCCTAGGACAATTTCATCCCGTTTTAGTATATGGGAAAAAATTCCTTTTATTCCAGAACGTTTGTTCTTGATTTTTCCTCTCTTCTGTGCTATTCTTGTTTCAGAACATTTGTTTGTGTTTTATGGAGGGACGCTATGCAGATTGCAATGGATATGACACTTTTTGAAAAATTGACCATTTTGTCAGACGCAGCAAAATATGATGTTGCCTGTACATCCAGCGGCGTAGACCGTTCCGGGAACAAGACCGGAATGGGGAATTGCCTTGCACCGGGCATCTGTCACACTTTTTCTGCTGACGGACGCTGTGTCTCCCTCTTAAAAATACTGTTTACGAATGAATGTATTTTTAACTGTGCTTATTGTTTGAACAACTGCAACAATGATGTGCGTCGTGCTTCTTTCACGCCGGAAGAAATCTGCACCATTACCTTAGAATTTTACCGCAGGAATTATATCGAAGGACTTTTTTTGAGTTCCGGTATCCTGATCAGTCCGAACTACACGATGGAATTGATCTATCAGACTTTATTTTTGCTGCGTAACAAATACCATTTCAACGGATATATTCATGTGAAGGCAATTCCGGGTGCTGATCCGCTCTTAGTCCAGAGAACCGGATATTTAGCTGACCGTATGAGCATTAATTTAGAGCTGCCGACTGCCGATGCATTAAAAAAATTAGCACCGTATAAATCCCGGCGAACCATCTTAAGACCTATGCGGCAGATCCAGAACAGTATCACGGAGAACAAAGAAGAACTGGCACTGTACCGCTCTGCCCCAAAATTTGTTCCTGCCGGACAGAGTACCCAGATGATCATTGGCGCAACCCCGGAAAATGACTACCAGATCATGAGTGTTGCAGAACAGCTTTATGACAAATTCTCCCTAAAGCGTGTCTTTTATTCTGCTTTTATCAACGTGAATGAAGATTCCAATCTCCCTACGCTGCCCGGTGGGCCGCCTCTTTTGAGGGAACACCGGCTTTATCAGGCAGACTGGCTGCTGCGCTATTACCATTTTCATGTGGATGAGCTGTTAAGTGAGGCAAGGCCTGACTTTAACATTTATCTTGACCCGAAATGTGACTGGGCAGTCCGTCATTTAGAATATTTTCCGGTCGAAATTCAAAAGGCAGACTATCGCACTCTGCTGCGCGTTCCGGGTATTGGTTACAAATCAGCCCAGCGGATCATAAGAGCAAGACGGCATGCGAATCTTGGTTTTGATGATTTAAAACGGATGGGCGTTGTCTTAAAACGGGCATTATATTTTATTACCTGTTCCGGCAGAATGATGTATCCTACCAAATTAGACGAAGATTATATCGTACGCAATCTTGTTTCCGACCGGAGCATGGTACCAAAAGAATTACGAAATCAGGGCTATGAACAGCTTACCCTCTCCGATATCTTAGGATGATCCTGTGTGGGCTGTCACATCTGGCCTATGGATAAGGAGCTTTATTTATGTATGTTTTTTTATGTGAGGATTCTCCCGAAGGTATTTTTACCGGTGTCTACGATGCCTGGGAGAGCCGCCTTGGGCACAACAATATTTCCCTGCAGATCCACACCGGAGAAGAGAATTATGATCTGTTCTGTACTTACCGGGATGTCACACCGGATTTACAAAAGAGCGAGAAAGTGAGCAGAACCCTAAAACAGCGTCTGGGGGAAGAAGTCTATTCCATTCTCTATCAGGCTGTCATCTCTGATGAGAAATGCGTCAGCAAACGGCATCCGATGGATAAAGCCGATGCCGTATATAAGAGCATTGTCCTTGGGCTGGCAATTCCCGATGGAAGCCGCCTGCCGGATTACTTAGCAGAGCCCTATGTCCATGAAGTTTTTTCCCTTGCCCGTGCTGCCGGAAACGAAGCACATCATCTGCTCGGCTTTTTACGGTTTGAAGAGTTAAAAAATGGTGTTTTAATTGCCACAGTGCACCCAAAGCACAACATCCTGCTTCTGTTAGCAGACCATTTCAGCGACCGGCTGCCACAGGAAAACTTTATGATCTATGATGAAGGCAGACAGTTAGCGGTATTGCATAAAAAAGGAAGCCCCTGTGTATTAACAGATGCTTCCGATCTCAATGCCGATATGATCACAGACTATTCCTCTATGGAACTGGAATACCAAAAACTCTGGAAAGGCTTCTTTGAAAGTATCGCGATCGATGCAAGAAAAAATCCTGCTCTGCAAAACCAGAATCTGCCGAAACGTTTCCGAAAAGATATTGTGGAGTTCCAATAGTCTTCTGCATAGTTGTTACATATATTTTTTTAAAATATTGCTAAGCTGTGCAAATTGCTCTAAGGTCAGTGTTTCTCCGCGGATGCTTGCCCCGACTCCCAATTCCTCTAAAGCCTTTGCAATATCTTCCTTGGACACCTGAATATCAGGTGCATTATTCAATCCATTGGCTAAGGTCTTTCTTCTCTGGTTAAACGATGCACGGATCACACGGAACATGAACTTTTCATCCTCCACTTCCACCGGACATTGTTCATGTCTGGTCAGACGGATCACTGCCGAGCCAACCTTCGGTCTTGGCATAAAGCAGTTCGGCGGTACATTCGCAACGATTTCCGGCTTTGCATAGTACTGCACTGCTAAAGATAAGGCACCATAGTCTTTTGTTCCCGGTCCTACCTGCATCCGGTCAGCCACCTCTTTTTGTACCATGATCGTAATACTGTCGATCGGTACATGGCTCTCAAAAAGTCCCATAATGATCGGTGTCGTAATGTAATATGGAAGATTTGCAACCACCTTAATTGGTTTCCCGTCATTTTTCTCTTTTGCCAACGCCGGAATATCCAGCTTTAAAATATCCTGATTGATCACCGTGACATTCTGGTAATCACTCAAAGTATCTTCTAATATCGGGATCAGATTTTTATCAATCTCTACTGCAACCACTTCCCTTGCATTTTCACAGAGATATTGTGTCATCGTACCAATTCCCGGACCAATCTCTAAGACAAAGTCCTCCTCTGTAATTCCCGCCGCATCAATAATTTTATCCAGTACATGCGTATCGATCAAAAAGTTCTGTCCAAACTTTTTCTGAAAATTAAATTTATATTTTTGTAATACCGCAATGGTATTCTGTGGATTTCCTAATGTTGCCATACTTCTCCTTTTACTTTCCTAAAAACAACTGCTCTGCATTCCGATAAGTAACTTCTTCTACTTCCTTCGCTGTCACACCTTTTAACTCAGCAATCTTCTCTACGACATAAGGCAGATAAAGTGACGAATTTCTCTTGCCCCGGTACGGTTCCGGTGCCATATACGGACAATCTGTTTCCAATAAGATTTTCTCTAACGGAATCGTTTCAATGACCTCTTTTAATTTCTTTGCATTTTTAAAAGTGGCGACTCCGCCGACTCCGATATAATATCCCATTTTCACATATTCCTGCGCCTGTTCCTTAGAATAGGAAAAGCAATGGATAACTCCTTTGATTCCCTGCGCATATGCTTCCTTCATAATCTCCATTGTGTCTGCTGCCGCATCCCTCGAATGGATAATGACCGGAAGATTGCTCTCTTTTGCTAACTCTAACTGCCGCCGGAACCAGATACGCTGATTTTTTTGTACCTCTTCTTCCTTGTCCCAGTAGTAGTCCAGCCCGATCTCTCCGACTGCAACCACTTTTTCTTTTTTTACCTGCTCCTTCAGCCATAAAAAAGTATCTTCATTCAAATCCCCAATATCACTCGGATGGATTCCCATTGCCCCATAGACAAACGGATATTGCTTCGTCAGCTCCAAAGTGGATTTACAGCTTTCGATACTGCATCCGATATTGATGATTTTTTCAATTCCGTTTTCCTGCATAGAGGATAACAATTCTTCCCTATCATCGTCAAATTTACTGTCATCATAATGTGCATGTGACTCAAAAATCATAAAACTTGTCTCCTTTATCTATCTTATATTATCTTACATTCTGATAATAAAAAATTGCCAGCTGTGTCCGGTCACGAAGCGACAGCTTATCTAACACCGAACTGATATAATTCCTTACGGTTCCTTCGCTCAAAAAAAGTTCCCCCGCAATTTCCCGGTTGCTTTTTCCAAGTGCCACCTGCTCTATAATCTCCTGCTCTTTTTCACTGATGTCATATTTTTCATAATCAAACTCTTCTTTACTCTGCATCAGAACCGGGATCTTATGCACGATTTCTCCTCCAAACACACTCTGCCCGCGTTCAACTGCCTGCATTGCCGGCGCGATCCCTTCAAAATCCTGCTTTAAAATATAACCCTTTGCCCCGATGTTCAAAGCCTTTACAATATATTCATCATCCGAAAACGTTGTCAAAAATAAAATCTTCGCCTCTGCATCTTCTATAAGGATCTGTTCCGCTGCCTCTAAACCGCTCATCTCTTTCATCTGGATATCCATCAGCAATACGTCCGGATGATACTGATGATACAGCTCGATCGCTTCTTTTCCGTCGTTGCCGGTTGCTGCCACTTCAATCCCCTGTGCTTCTAATATTGTTTTTAATGAAATTGCTACCAGACCGTCATCGTCTACAATTACTGTCCTCATTCTGTCTCCTCCATCTCTTTGCGCACCGTTGCAAAAATCCGAAATCCGTTCTTCTGTCGGATATTGAGTGTTCCCCCCAGTGCCTCAACCCGTTCTCTCATATTAGAGATTCCGATCCCGTGGTCTGACTCTTCCACGCTGTGACTAACACTACCGTTATCCTCAATGCAGAGCTGGTAAAACCCCGGATGTTCCCTGAAAATAATCTCCACCTTATCTGCATTGCTGTGTTTTACGATATTCGACATTCCTTCTTTGACAATCGCAATAAAACAGTACTTGACATTGCGCGGGATGTGGGCAGACATATCATACTCGATATGGACATCATAATTTTTTCTCATATCCTTTACTGCTTCATATGCCGCCTGCCGCAGATCGATCGCATCATCGTGCAGATCATGCACGCTTTCCCGGATACTGTTCATCGCCTGATTCAGCGTATCATTAATCCCTGCTAACTGCTGCCGGATCGTCTCTTCCTTGCAAATGGTAGCAAGTGCTCCCACCTGTAAAATAGAACGCGACAACATATGTCCTACATTGTCGTGGATCTCCCTTGCAATACGGTTACGTTCTCTCAAAGTCGCCAGATAGATCTCATTGTCCTGTTTTTCCAATAATTCACGGTTTCGCTGCTCCATCACCAGTTTCAGTTCCGTATCGGTATCCCGCAAATGAATGATATCCGCATCCAGTCTGTCGTTTTTTTCACTCTTATATGCCATATAAACGGCAAGAAATGCTGTCAACAGCCAGAGCATACTCATCCATCCCGTATAGATTTCTCTTGCCGGATAATAAAACAGCACTCCCGCAAGTCCCCAGTAAAATGAGTACCACATGCTGTCATACAATAATAATGGTAAAAAATACGAAAATTCGGGACGGATCACACACAACACCAGATATCCCATCCACAAAATTCCAAGAATTTTTGCATCCGTAAGATAAAGGCTAAAAGACGAAAAGATCAGTGCCGTCAAAAGCACGACTACCGGTATCACAAATTCCTGTCTTTGAAACAGCAGGACTGCTCCTAACCCAAACAGGATTCCCTTGTCTAAAATCCTTATCATCCTTTCGCCCCCTCCCTCGTTGCTTTATGACATTTGTCATCTCACATTCTGACAACACTCACTACCATAGGTTTTTCCGTTCCATTATACTACAATTAGAAAGAAATAGACACCTTGAAATTGAAGGAGGAATTACATATGAGTACACCGGTAATAAAAGTAGAGAATCTGGTCAAGCGCTATAAAGAACTGATCGCCGTAGACCACTTTAATTTAGAGATCCGGGAAGGTGAAATTTTAGGACTCTTAGGCCCTAACGGTTCCGGCAAGACCACCACGATCAACTGCATCCTTTCTCTGTTATCCTATGATAAGGGAACGATCGAAGTATTTGGAAAGGAAATGCAGCCGGACAGCTATGACAGCAAACGAAAAATTGGTGTTGTCATGCAAAACGTTGCCGTTTTTGATGCGTTAAATGTCTATGACAACATCGACTACTTCTGTGGTCTTTACATCAAGGACAAACAATTACGCAGACAGTATGTAGAAGAAGCCATCGAGTTCGTCGGACTGAGTGACTATAAGAAATTTTATCCGAAAAAATTGTCCGGTGGTCTGCTGCGCCGTCTGAATATTGCCTGTGGCATCGCCCACAAACCAAAACTGATCTTTTTAGATGAACCAACCGTAGCTGTCGACCCGCAGAGCCGCAATCGCATTTTAGAGGGCATCTTAGAACTGAACCGACAGGGCGCAACCATTGTCTATACCTCCCACTATATGGAAGAGGTTGAACAGATCTGTACCCGTATTGCCATCATGGACAAAGGCAAAAACCTTGCTACCGGAACTACGGATGAACTCAAGCAGATGATCAAGAAAAAAGAGATCATCTCCATCGAAATCCTTGATATTTCAGATGAAGACATCCTTGCTCTGAAGGAATTAAAAAATGTTTATGATGTTACTTACGAAAATCACAAACTGACCATCCTTTGCAACAACGGCAAGCACAACCTGATCCACATTTTAGACTATCTGCAGACAAAGAATCTTTCCTTTGGCAGAGTCTATTCCGAACTTCCGACACTGAATGATGTCTTCCTCGAAATGACCGGAAAAGAATTACGAGATTAAGGAGGAAATGCCATGTTACAGATATTTAAATATAACTTAAAGCAGCTTCTCCATAACCGCAGTGAGCTGTTCTGGGTCATCCTGTTTCCGATCATTTTAGGTTCCTTATTCAAAGCCGCTTTTTCTAATATTACTGCCGGTGAAAAATTTCAGGCAATTCCCGTAGCCATCGTCAATGAGCAGGGAAGTATGTCTGACGGATTTATGGAAACGGTAAAAGAATTAGATAAAGACGATAAGGATCGTTTCTTAAAAGCGGTCTACTGTGATAAGAAACAGGCACTGTCCCTATTAAAAAAAGAAAAAGTGGACGGTATCATTCAGGTAGATGACAACATCTCCCTGACGGTTTCCTCCGATATGTCCTCTGCAAAATTGAATCAGAGTATCCTGTCTGCTTTCATTGAAGAATATCAGATGAACTATCAGGCGATCGTAAAAATTGTAAAAACTCACCCGGAAAAACTTTCCGAAGCCATGGACATCTTACAGGAAAGTGCCTCCTACAACCAGGAAATCTCTTACGGAAAAAACGTAGATACCTACGACCAGTATTTTTACAATCTTCTCGCTATGGTATCCATGTACTGTGGTACAGCCGGATGTCTGATCGCGATTCAGAATCAGGGAAATATGTCTGCGATCGGCGCCCGCAAGAATGTATCACCGACCCACAAATTAAAAGACATTACCGGAGAACTTGCAGTAAATATCCTGTTTCGTTTTCTCTGTATTTTAATCTCTTTTGCCTTTATTATCCTTGTTTTAAGGATTCCGCTGAATACCAGACTTCCGTTTGCACTCTTAGCAATTTTTATCGGATGTACGACCGGTATGACCATGGGATTTTTCATCGGTGCCATTGGAAACATGTCGGAAAACGTCAAAACCGGGCTGGTCATGGTCATCACCATGGGCGGCAGTTTCTTAAGTGGATTAATGGCAGGAAATATGCGGATCGTTGTGGATACTTACTGCCCGATCATCAATCGGATCAATCCGACTGCACTGATCAGCGATATGTTCTACTCACTCGCAATTTATGATTCGCTCGACCGATACTTTGAAAATCTGATATCTCTGGTTATTTTATCGGTTCTGTTTTGTATCGGTGGATTTTTACTGACAAGGAGGAAAAAATATGCAAACATTTAAGACTTTTTTTAAGATTTCTAAAAAGCATCTGCCTTCCTGTATCTTATATCTGGGCATTTATGTTGTCATTATGATCCTTCTCAGCTTCTTAGCACAGGATAGCAATGACAGCCAGTTTCAGGCATCCTCTTTAGATATCGGTATCATAGATTGTGATGAATCCAAAGCCAGTCATGCCCTGACAGATTATCTGGATGAAATCCACACCATTGTTCCTTTAGAAAACGATGGCGAAGTCATTCAGGACAGTCTTTTCTATCGTAAGGTGAGCTATGTTTTAACTATCCCGAAGGGATTTGAAAAAGAGCTTTTAGACGGTAAGACCAAAAATCTCATTCAGAGCAGCAAAAGAAAAGACAGTGCTAGCGGCTATTTTTTAGATGAACAGGTAGACCAGTATTTAAAAACCATGCGGTTCTATCTGTGCAGCGGAGATAGTATTACCGATGCGGCAAAGCACACGGCGGATTCTGCAAAGGATATCGAAAAGGTAACCTCCCTCTCTTTTGAAAAGGACCACTCCTCTTCGGATAACCTGTACTATTACTTCCAGTACATGCCATACATCCTGATCCTGCTGCTGACGATCAGCCTTGCACCAATCCTCATTATCTTCCGTAAAAAGGACATTGAGAACCGCATGGACTGTGCTCCGGTTTCACCAACCTCGAAAGGATTGGCTTTAAGTATGGGATGTGCTCTCTACTGCCTGGCAGTCTGGGGATTTTTTATCATCATTGGACGGATAGTATACGGTGCGGATATGTTTTCTAAAAACGGTTTGCTCTGTATCTTGAACAGCTTTGTATTTTTATTGTTCACACTTGCCCTCACTTTATTGGTAAGCACTTTTTCACCGAATACCAATGTTTTAAACATGATCGCAAATGTAGTCGGACTTGGCATGAGCTTCTTATGCGGAATCTTTGTTCCACAGGCCATCTTAAGTGACAACCTGCTGCAGGTGTCCCGCTTCCTGCCGGCTTACTGGTATGTGCGGATTACGAATATGTTTGGCAGCTACTCCGCTGAACCGTTTTCCATGAACTTTTACTGGAAAGCGATCGGAATCCAGCTCTTGTTCTTTGTAGCAATCTTTGCGATTTATCTGGTTGCTAACAAGCAGCACAAGAGTGGTGCAAATCTTAGTACCTCTAAATAAGATTTTGTCAGCTAAATCTAATTTATTATTTACATAGATTTTGTTAACGGAATCTAATTAGTTACCTACCTATATAAATAGAGGGTTCATCCTGGAATATTCTAAGATGAACCCTCTGTTTTTTATATTTTGATATTTTAATTCTCTAACTTTTCATTCGCAGCTTCTGACTAGCAGATTTCTGCTCCGTTTGGCATCTCTTTCTCCGGTACCATCAAGGAAAGCTCGCCGTTCTCATCCTCGGCACATAATAACATTCCTTCCGATAGAACACCTGCTAATTTTGCCGGCTTTAAGTTCACAAGAACCATAACTTTCTTGCCAACCATTTCCTCTGCACTATAATGTTTCTTAATACCGGATACGATCTGTTTTACCTGACTTCCGATACGAACCTGTGAGCAAAGCAGTTTCTTAGATTTCGGCACTTCTTCACAGGCAATGATCTCGCCTACCTGGAACTGCATTTTCATAAAATCATCATAGGAAATTTCCGGTTTTGCTTCAATATCAATTCCTGCTGCTACTTCCTCATTCGCTTTTTCTTCTTCCTTCTGTGGATGAAGCTCTTCTACTTTTTTCAATACTTCATCTAAATCCAGACGTGCAAAGAGGATTTCCGGTTTTTCCGTTACCTTGCCGCCATCCGGGTACAGTCCAAAAGTATGCAGCTTATCATAACCTCTTCTGGTTGCATTTAACTGGTTTAAGACCTTCTCTGCTGTCTCCGGCAGAAAACTCTCTAATAATTCTGCACCGATGCTGATGCTCTCTACCAGATTGTAAAGCACGGTTGCAAGACGATCCTGCTTGCTCTCATCTTTTGCAAGTGCCCAAGGCATTGTCTCATCAATATATTTGTTGCAGCGTTTAAACAGTGCAAAAATCTCTGTGATCGCATCTGCAACACGAAGCTCACCCATTTTCGCATCGACACGGTCTACGGTGGAAGTTACAACATTCTTTAAATCTTCATCCACATCCTCGCAGACATTTTTATTAGAAACTACACCGTCAAAATATTTATTACTCATGGAAATAGTACGGTTTACCAGATTTCCAAGTGTATTTGCAAGGTCGGAGTTAATTCTCTCTACTAAAAGCTCCCATGAGATCACGCCATCGTTTTCAAACGGCATCTCATGTAACACGAAGTAGCGCACTGCGTCCACGCCAAAGAAATCTACCAGTTCATCGGCATATAACACATTTCCTTTGGATTTACTCATTTTTCCATCACTCTGGATCAGCCACGGATGACCAAATACCTGTTTTGGCAACGGAAGATCAAGTGCCATTAAGAAAATCGGCCAGTAAATCGTATGGAAACGGATAATATCTTTTCCGATCAGATGTAAATCAGCCGGCCAGTCCTTTTTAAACTGCTCGCTTGACTCTCCATCGCAGTCATAACCGATTCCGGTAATATAGTTTGTCAGTGCATCTAACCATACATAAACCACATGCTTCGGATCAAAATCTACCGGAATTCCCCAGGAGAAGGAAGTTCTTGAAACACAAAGATCCTGAAGTCCCGGTAATAAGAAGTTATTCATCATCTCATTTTTACGGGAAACCGGCTGGATAAATTCCGGGTGTGTATTGATATGCTCGATCAAACGGTCTGCATATTTGCTCATTTTAAAGAAGTATGCCTCCTCTTTTGCCGGAACAACCTCTCTTCCACAGTCCGGGCATTTTCCATCTACTAACTGTGACTCTGTAAAAAATGATTCACAAGGGGTACAATACAGTCCCTCATAATGTCCTTTGTAAATATCTCCCTGGTCATATAACTTCTTGAAGATTTTCTGCACCTGTTTTTCATGCGGTGCATCCGTGGTACGGATAAATTTGTCATAGGAAGTGTTCATCAGATCCCAGATCTCTTTTACCTGTCCTGCAACACCATCCACATATTCCTTTGGAGAAATCCCTGCTTCCTGTGCTTTTAACTCAATCTTCTGACCATGCTCATCGGTACCTGTCTGGAAAAATACTTCATACCCTTCAAATCTTTTATATCTTGCAATACTGTCTGCTAAGATAATTTCATAGGTATTTCCAATATGAGGCTTTCCCGATGTGTAGGCAATCGCCGTTGTCATGTAAAACTTTCCTTTATTGCTCATTTTCTTTCCTCCATACTTTTTTATTTTTGATAGACACCCGCCTGTTTTCCAACTACTTTTTTCCACTTAGAAAAAGAGGTATAGGTCTTTCCCCGATAAACAAACAGTGTCTTGTTTTTGCTGTGTCCATTGTAATATTTATTATTTTGAAATTGAATATTCTTTGTATACTTTTCTGGAAATTCCGCATATACCACTGCAGCATCCCCGGACGTATTCTGAAACGTATTCTGTTTCAAGGTGATATTTTTACACTTTGCCAGTGTCAGGATGGCATTGTCTTTTCCATTATTTTTGCATCGGTTGTTCAAAATCCGAACATTTTTTACCCATCCGAGATCCTTCTGATATCCACCAACCGTAATACCATTTTCTATGTTATCCACAATCCGGTTGTCCTGTACTAAAATATCCGATGTACTGTATTCTTCCTTTGGTGGCTTTTCCTCTGCTCCGATTTCAATGCCTCCGCTGCATTTTCTGACCTGATTTTTTAAAATCTGAACTTCCTTAGCTCCATCCACATAGATACCATAAGAGGTTGCATACGGCGAAACACATTGCTCTACCCTGTTCTGATAGATCAGGCATTTTCTTGGAAAATCCTTTGCGGGGTCGCTGCAATATCCATAATTGCCGGTTACATCAATCCCGATATTTCCCGTATTTTTAATCCGGTTCGATATCACATTAATATTTCGGCAGTTTGCCGCCACAGAAATACATTCTGCCCAGCCGGTCTGGCAATCGTACAGATTATTATTATAAATCAGTATATTATGGATCTCTTTTTTCGCTTTTTCTCCAAAGAGAAGTATTCCATTGGCACAGTGGTCTTCTTTCTTCGGATCCGGCACCGATATCTGATGTATTTTGTTTCCACTGATCACTATATGATGACTGCCCGGAGCAATTTTAATCCCACAGGAATCCTGCCCTTTTGCATCCTGAAACTCCAAACCTGATATCCGTAAATATGATGCACCTGTAATTTTCATCAACTTTGCTTTTTTCTTCTTTCCGCTGATCACAGGCTGTTCCCCGGGATAGTTGCAGATTGTAACATATTTTTTCTTGGTTCCGCTCTGTTTTTTCCCAAGTCGTATGTTTTCCGTATAAATCCCACCACGCACATACAGCGTATCGCCCGGCTTCAGACTCTTACATGCCCGCTCGAACGTGCGAAACGGCTTCTTTTTACTTCCTTTTGCATTGTCATTTCCCTTCGGTGAAACGTAATACGCTTTTCCAGACTTCTGCTCATCGGCAACCCCGTCTATCTCCTGTTGAATCCTCTTTTTGAATGTCTGATCCGCAAAATATACGGGTGCCTTTTCCGCTGCCTGCACATAACTTCCCTTTTGTTCTTCGCTCCATATGATCGTCTGCTTTTGGAATATCCTTCCTGTGTCCACTATATGAAAAACTGCACCCGCAAGGCAAACGATGCCTGCCACTACAAGTTTACTGTGGATTTTTTTTCTTTTCCGCATGAATAACACTTCCTCTTTATCTGACTTTCACTATCCTTATAACTTATAAATCAAAAAACCCGCCTTCTAACCTGAAGACGAGTTATATCCCGTGTTACCACTTCAATTCATCCAACCCTCACGGGTATGAATCTTAGCAAGTACCCTGCAGTACTCCTCGCTGTAACGGGCGAACCCTTCATAACCTAACATCATCTGTTCAGCTATGCCGCTCCGAAGCCATCTTCCATCTACTTCACTACTTTTCCTCTCAGCAAGACATCTGATATCTGTCTGGAAAATTCTCTGTATAGTTCCCTAAATGTACTCTCTTCTTCCCTGCGTTTTTCTTATTCTGCTCAAAATCTTTCATAATATAAGAAAATCCTAATTTCTCAGGATTTCCTTGAATGAGGCATCGGGGATTCGAACCCCGGACAACTTGATTAAAAGTCAAGTGCTCTACCGACTGAGCTAATGCTCCGTATACTTTTGCATCCAACTGGGCTAGCTGGATTCGAACCAGCGAATGCAGCAGTCAAAGTGCTGTGCCTTACCGCTTGGCGATAGCCCAAAGGCAAAGGGTGGATACAGGGATTCGAACCCTGGGCCTCCAGAGCCACAATCTGGCG
>ERZ779840.1969-NODE-1969-length-18552-cov-7.414662_pt1 | contig 18552 bp, 18 predicted proteins | sample MGYA00511561_ERZ779840 | MGnify/ENA primary metagenome ERZ779840 (study PRJEB29588, sample SAMEA2162036) | human gut metagenome | biome: human gut; feature: human-associated habitat; material: faeces | place: Denmark | collected 2008/2010 ...
GCGGCATCTACATTGATATTTTCCCCCTGGACTTCGCGCCCGAGGAGGCGGCGGAGCAGCGCCGCCGCGCGAAGGAGACGGAGCGTGAGCAGGAGAGTACGCCGCGCGGCGGATTTTTCTCCGGCCTTTTCGGCGGCAGGGACGACGATAAGCCGCGCAAAAATCAGCCGCCCGAGTTCTGAGCCTGCCCCTTGACAAATCCGCAGCGACGGCGTATACTGCTATCCATCAAACCGGCATCGACGGAGAAGAAACCGCAGAGCACCGCACAGAGAGGGACGCATTTCGGTGCAAGCGTCCTGCGTGAGCGGCGGGCGTACCACTCCCGAGCAGCCCGCGACGAGCGGGACGGGTTCGCCCGTTACAGCGGACACAAGCGGCGCAAACGCGCAAGCAGGGTGGAACCGTGGAGTATAGCAATGCTTCACCCCTGATACCGTCGGGGGTGAAGCATTTTTGCACCCTCAGAGTCAAATGGAGGTAACTGAAATGTCCGAAGAAGTCAAGATCAACGAAGAAAACCAGTACAGCTTTGAAAATCCCGAGTACCGCAAGACCTATTGGCACACCTGCTCCCATGTGCTGGCGCAGGCGGTCAAGCGCCTGTGGCCCGAGGTGAAGCTCGCCATCGGCCCCAGCATCGAGACCGGCTTCTACTACGATCTGCTCGCTCCCTTCGCCTTTACGCCGGAGCATCTGGAGCAGATCGAGGCGGAGATGCGCAAGATCTGCAAGGAAAAGCTCAAGCTCGAGCGCTTTGAGCTGCCGCGCGAGGAAGCCATCAAGTTCATGGAGGAGAAGGACGAGCCGTTCAAGGTCGAGCTCATCAACGATCTGCCCGCCGACGCGCACATCAGCTTCTATAAGCAGGGCGAGTTCACCGACCTCTGCGCCGGCCCGCACCTCGATTCCACCGGCCGCATCAAGGGCAACGCCATCAAGCTGACCGCCTGCAACGCCGCCTACTGGCGCGGCGACAGCAAGCGTGAAACGCTCCAGCGCATCTACGGCGTCGCCTTCCCGAAAAAGGACGAGCTGGACGCCTACCTCGCGCAGGTCGAGGAGGCCAAAAAGCGCGACCACAACAAGCTCGGCCGCGAGCTTGAGTACTTCACCACCGTCGACTGCATCGGTCAGGGCCTGCCCATTCTGCTGCCCAAGGGCGCGCGCGTCGTGCAGGTTTTGCAGCGCTGGGTCGAGGACACCGAGCAGAAGCGCGGCTATCTTCTCACCAAGACGCCGCTCATGGCAAAGCGCGACCTCTACAAGATCTCCGGCCACTGGGATCACTATCTCGACGGTATGTTCATCCTCGGCGACCCGTATGACGAGACGAAGGAGTGCTTTGCCCTGCGTCCGATGACCTGCCCGTTCCAGTATCAGGTCTTCCTCAACCGCGGCCGCAGCTACCGCGACCTTCCCATGCGCCTGGGCGAAACGTCGACCCTCTTCCGCAACGAGGATTCCGGCGAGATGCACGGTCTCATCCGCGTGCGCCAGTTCACCATTTCCGAAGGTCACCTCATCCTGCGCCCCGACCAGCTCGAAGAGGAGTTCAAGGGCTGCCTCGACCTTGCCAAGTACTGCCTCGGCACCGTCGGCCTTCTCGATAAGTGCACCTTCCGCTTCTCCCAGTGGGATCCCGCCAACCCGAACAACAAGTACGAGGGCACGAAGGAGCAGTGGGAGCACGCCCAGAGCGTGATGGAGCGCATCCTCAAGGACCTCGACGTCAACTACACCGTCGGCATCGACGAGGCCGCCTTCTACGGTCCCAAGCTCGACATCCAGTATAAGAACGTCTACGGCAAGGAGGATACCCTCGTCACCATCCAGATCGATATGCTGCTCGCCGAGCGCTTCGGCATGTACTACATCGACGAAAACGGCGAGAAGAAGTTGCCGTACATCATCCACCGCACTTCTCTCGGCTGCTACGAGCGCACGCTCGCTTACCTCATCGAGGAGTATGCCGGCGCGCTGCCGACGTGGATGGCGCCCGAGCAGGTGCGCTTCCTGCCCGTCACCGACCGCGCAAACGAATACTGCGAGAAGGTCGCCGCGCAGCTCGAGGAGCAGGGCTTCCGCACCGAGGTCGATTACCGCAACGAGAAGATCGGCCGCAAGATCCGCGACGCGCAGACCGAGAAGGTGCCCTACATGGTCATCGTCGGCGACCGCGACATGGAGAACGGTACCGTCTCCCCGCGCCACCGCGCGGACGGCGATCTCGGCGCGATGAGCGTGGACGAGTTCTCCGCCCTGCTCAAGCGCGTTGTGGACAACAAGGAGCAGAAGTAAACCGATCTTTTTGAAAAAACAGTCACTCGTCAGAGTGACTGTTTTTTGCCTTGGATTTAGCCGAAATGACGGACGGTGAAGGAAAACTTGCATAAATTCGAATAAGGTGCATGAAAAATTTATATATGAAGAAAAAGTAAAAATTTGTCGTCACCAAAAAATTTGTGTGAAATAACGGAACGAGCGGAAAAAGAAAGGGCTAAGAAAAATGGATTCCGCCTTAATTTTGTGCGAATAGCCAAAAGTGCAAAAGTATCTTGCAATAAAACTTGCAATAAGTTATAATGGCTATGCCTCAAAGAGGTACATTGGCCGTTTTGCAAAACGAAGAAGCGCCGGCCGACGCTCATGCACAACATTGGACAACGTTGTGCAGAATGTCCCCGACCGGCGGTAACGTTGCCGAAACGGTAAAACAAAAAGGAGATTGCGTATGAAAAAGTTCTTAGCCCTCATCCTGTCCGTCGCTATGATCTTCGCTCTTGTTGCCTGCGGCAGCAAGGAAGGTGATACCCCCAACACCGACGGCGACACCCAGCAGACCGATACCCCCGCCGCTCCCGTTGACATCGTCATCGCCACCGGCGGCACCACCGGTACTTACTATGCCGTTGGTAACGCGCTCGCCACCACCATCGGCGACAAGCTGAGCCTGTCCAAGCTCACCGCTGTCGACTCCGGCGCCTCCAAGGCGAACGTCCAGCTCGTCACCGCCAACCAGGCCCAGATGTCCATCCTGCAGTCCGACGTTCTGAACTATGCTCACAACGGCTCCGGCGGTGAGACCATGTTCGACGGCGCTGCCGACAAGAACTCCCTGTGGGTCGCGGGCGTTTACAACGAGACCGTCCAGCTCGTCACCGCTCCCTCCATCACCAGCATTGAAGACCTCAAGGGCAAGACCGTCTGCGTCGGCGACGTCGGCTCCGGTACTGCTCTGAACGCGGCTCAGGTCCTCGAGGCCTACGGCATGACCTTCGACGATATCAAGGTCATGTACGACTCCTTCTCCGGCGGCGCTGAGGCCCTCAAGAACGGCCAGTGCGAAGCGGCCTTCACCGTTTCCGGCGCCCCCACCCCCGCTCTGACCGACCTCGCCACCGCCTACAACTTCAATATGCCCTCCCTCAGCGATGAGGCGGTCTCCTATCTGACCACCAACTATCCCTTCCTGGTCCAGGATAACCTGCCCGCCAACACCTACACCTGCGTTGCGGACGAGACCGTCTGCGTCGCCGTCAAGGCCGTCTTCACCGCCTCCAAGGACCTCAGCGAGGATGTCGTCTATGAGATCACCAAGGCCATGTTCGACAATCAGGCTGACCTGGCCAACGCTCAGGCCAAGTTTGGCTTCCTGAGCCCCGAGGGTGCTGTTGCCGGCTCCTTCGACCTGCATCCCGGCGCCGAGAAGTACTACAAGGAGATCGGCGTTCTGTAAGAACACCCAATCCTGAAAGAGTGCGAAAGTGCAACTGCGACAACGCATAAGCATGGCCGCTGCAATAGTCTTGATTATTGCAGCGGCCTCCCTCTTGATTCCCCGCGCCGGCTATTATCTGACGCTCCGCAATAAGGACAGCGGCGAGCTCTATGCGCGCTACCGCATGGACGAGGGGGATCGCTTTTCCATTACCTTTAAGCATTCCGTCAACCAATATCCGCTGACGGACACCTTTGAGATCAGTGAAGGAAAGATCTATGCCGAGGAGTGTAAGTACTATGCTTACGGCGCCGGCGTGCAGGTGGAGCTGAATCCCGGAGAGGAGCTCAGCTATACCGACGACGGAGCCATGCTCATCACCGGCATACATCAGGATAGAACCGGAGTCTGTTATGCCGTGGCCACCGTTTACGACTTCTTTTTGAAGGTAAAGGACGGTCCGGATATCAGTCTGCGTGATTTGTGTGGAAGAAATTCGCTGGTGACGCTCAATTATGAGTTCTTCCTCTATTGACGTCACAGTGTTCACCAATAAAAAGGAGGAGAAAAACACCAATGACTGACGCTGAAAAGAAAGTCTTGGACGAAGAGGTCGTCGTTGAAAGCGTAGACGTTGAAGTCGGTACGATGGAAGACGTTGACGCGATCATGAAAAAGTTTGACCGCGAGTCTAACACCCGTGTCTGGGAGGGCACGCCGAAGAAGATCCTGCGCTATGTGCTGGCCGCCTTTATGCTCTTTATGGTCTACATGAACCTGTGGGCCACCTGGAGCGGCCAGATCCGCCGCTGCCTGTTCGTCGGCTTTGTGATCCTGTTCACATTCTTTATCTACCCCGTGAAGAAGGGCAATGTAAAGCCCAACTCCATGCCGTGGTATGATATCCTGCTCGCTGTCGCGGGCTGTATTCCCTATTTCTACTATGTTGCCAACTTCAAGAGGATTGTGGCGATGGGCATCGCCATCGGCCAGACCGAGGTTATCCTTGGCATCATCGGCACGTTGGTGCTCGCGGAGTGCTGCCGCCGCGCGGTGGGCCTTCCCATTCTGATCGTGGCGGGCTGCTTCGTGCTCTACGCCTTCATCGGCCGCGGCATGAGCATGGACCTGGTGGTCTACAACATCTTCTATACCACCAACGGCATCATCGGTACGCCGATCTCCGTCTGCTCGACCTACATTGCGCTGTTCCTGCTGTTCGGCGCGTTCCTTGAGGCGACCGGTGTCGCCAACTTCTTCATCGACTGCGCGAACGCGCTGGTCGGCTGGGCGTCCGGCGGTCCCGCGAAGGTCGCGGTCGTCTCCTCCGCCCTGTGCGGCATGGTCTCCGGTTCCTCCGTCGGCAACACCGTTACCACCGGTTCCGTGACCATCCCGATGATGAAGAAGACCGGCTATCCCCCCGAGTTTGCCGGCGCGGTCGAGGCTGCGTCCTCCACCGGCGGCCAGATCATGCCCCCCATCATGGGCGCTGCGGCGTTCATCATGGCGGAAATGACCGGCTATGAGTATTCCGACATCATCGTCCGTGCGATCCTGCCCGCGTTCCTGTACTTCCTCGGCATCTTCCTGGGCGTCCACTTCAAGGCCAAGAAGCTCGGTCTCGTCGGCCTCAAGCGTGAGGAACTGCCCAAGTGGAAGCTCCTGCTGCCGAAAATCTATCTGCTCCTGCCCCTAATCATCCTGACCTGGATGGTCATTGCCGGTCAGACCATGGCCAAGAGCGCCATCTACGGCACCATCGTTGCCATCGTGGTCGGTATCATCAACAAGGATGACCGCATGACCCCGACCAAGTTCGTCAACGGTCTTGAAAACGGCGGTAAGAACTGCCTGTCCATCGGCATCGCCTGCGGTATCGCCGGCATCATCTCCGTGTGCATCACGATGACCGGTCTCGGCGGCAAGCTCATCACCTACGTCGTTAAGCTCTCCAACGGCCACCTGTTCATCGCCCTGTTCCTCACGATGATCTGCTGCATCATCCTCGGCATGGGCGTTCCCACCACGGCGAACTACATCATCATGGCCTCCACCTGCGCGCCTATCCTTATCAACGGTATGGGTATGCACATTCTGGCTGCCAATATGTTCGTGTTCTACTTCGGCATCGTCGCCGACATCACGCCTCCCGTGGCGCTCGCGGCTTATGCCGGTGCTGCCATCGCCAAGGCGCCCCCGATGAAGACCGCGCTCAACGCCACCCGTCTGGCGATCGCGGCATTCATCATCCCCTACATCTTCGCTTATAACAATGCGATGATCTTCGTCGGCGACGTCACCTTCTTCGGCGTTGCCTCCATCGTTATCTCCGCGACGCTCGGCATGGCGTCCATCGCCTCCGGCTTCATGGGTTATCTGATCCACGACCTGAAGTGGTACTCCCGTATCGCGCTGATCGCCGGCGGTCTGCTGATGGTCATCCCCGGTACGGTCACCGACCTCGCCGGCCTCGCCATTCTGATCGTTATCCTGCTCATCCAGAGGGCTGAGAACAAGAAGGAGAAGAAGGCTGCGGTCTGATCTCCCGAAAACACGAGAAAATAAAGAGACGCTTCGGGGTTCTACTGGTAAAGCCCACGACTTCAAATGTTAAATTTAGAGGCAGTTACCAGAAAAACGACCCGAACTGACACAATTCAATAGGCGAAAAAGGCACGATTTGATGTAATTTTCAAATCGTGCCTTTTTTCATGCCCGCAGGAGGTGAAAAAAATGACAGAGATGCTGCTGACCGATTACTTTTACGGCGATGAATCCGAACAATTCAGCTACTTCCGAATCCCTCGCCTGCTTATCACAAGTCCGCGCTTCAAGGGACTATCAACAGACGCGAAGCTGCTCTATGGTATGCTGCTTGACCGTATGAGCCTGTCTGCAAAGAACGGCTGGTACGACGAGCAAAGCCGCGTCTACATCTACTACACCGCGGATGAGATTAGGACAGACATGGGCTGCGGTAACGATAAGGCGCTCAAGCTGCTCTCCGAGTTGGATACGAAGAAGGGCGTTGGCCTGATCGAACGAATCAAACAGGGACAGGGTAAGCCGACGAAAATATATGTCAAGCGCTTTACGACGCGGGAGCTTCCAGCGGACACGGCTGAGCCATCCGCGCAATGCCCTGATACCGGCAGAGGTGCAGACATCGATTTTTCCGACTTCCAGACATTGGAAAAGTCGATGTCAAGACCTCGGCAATCCCGATGTGCAGACCTCGGAAAAACCGATGCAAGTTATCCTAATAGAAATAAACCTGAGTTTAGTTATCCTGATCCATCTATCCAATCCCACGAAATGGAGATGGAGCGATACGAGTGCAGAAAAGAAGTCATGGAGCAGATCAACTACGTTGACCTACAGAAAAGCTATCCGTATGACGATGTGGACTGCCTGTTGGAGCTGATCGTTGATACGCTTTGCAGCACATCGACGACCATGCGTATCGGCGGAGACATTCTTCCGGCGAGCGCCGTCAAGGAGCGATACCGGCAGCTTGACGCCGAGCACATCAGGTACGTCATCGACGGTCTGCGCCAGACGACCACACAAATCCGAAACATAAGGGCTTATCTGCTTACGACGCTTTACAACGCGCCGCTGACGATGGGCCCTTATTATTCTGCCGCCGTGCGGCATGACACCGGTTAGAAATGTGTCCCACGGTGGGACGCAATTTTAGCATAAATCAAAAAACATGGAGGTATTGAAATGGCAACTGAAACCAGCAAAACCACATCCCCTGGCAACGCACCCCCTACACCCCAGCAGATCCCGCTCGCGCAGATACGCGATCTCCCCGGCATCGTGAACATCCGCACCTACACGCCAAAGGATTTAGGCGGCCTTGTCAGCAGTATCCAGTCCGTCGGCGTCCGTGAGCCGATCATCGTCCGCCGCAGCGAGGACGGAACGTATCAGCTTTTGGCAGGTCAGCGCCGCCGCAAGGCGAGCGAGCTTGCCAAGAAAACAACGATCCCCGCTCTTGTGTACGAAATGACTCTGGAAGAGGCGCGGACTTATCACAAGGCGCAGACGCTCGACCCCAAGACCGTCATCCCCGGCAAACCGGTGACGCTCTCTGCGAGCGAGCCGAGCAAAGCGGAGGAGAAGCCGTCCCCCTCTGTTCCTGCCGTCGATAAGGATAAGCAGAACGAGAAACCCGCGTCTACAGCTCCTACCAAGTCTGAACCGATCAAGGCAGAGGAAAAGCCGTCCGCCGTACCTGCCGCAACGGATAAGGGCAAGGAAGCTGAGAAGTCCGCGCCGGTGGCTCCTGCCAAGAGCGAGGCGGTCAAGGTGGAAGAGAAACCAGCCGCCGCTCTTACCGAAGCTGACAAGAGCAAAAAGGCCGAGAAGCCTACGCCTACGGCCACTACCAAGGGTGAGGCAACGAAGATGGAGGAAAAACCGTCTGCCGCTCCTGCCAATGCTGACAAGAGCAAAGAAGCCGAAAAGCCTGCGGCTGCGACTCCTGCCAAGAGTGAACCAGCCAAGACGGAAGGAAAAATGTCCGCCACGCCTGCCGCAATGGATAAGGGCAAGGAAGCCGAGAAGTCCGCTCCCGCAGCTTCGACCAAAGCGGCACCGGCTAAGCCCGTGGCAATGCCTGCCGGTCCCGCCGCCGTCGGTCCGACCGGAACGGCCATCACACAGGTATTTGAAGCACGCTTGAATCCGCCGGACGAAAAGGCGCTCAAAGACCTGCCGATTCCCAAAGAGGGCGAAAGCTACTTCATCACGCTGCATCCCGCCTATCTGGAACGCTCAAAGTACAACAATTTTTCCGTCGATAAGGACAGCGACAACTTCAAAGAGTTGTACAAGGCGGTGGAACTGGCCGGTATCAAGGACCCCGTGCTGGCGCGCCCCAAGGAGGGCGGCGGACTTGAAATTCTTTCCGGCCAGCGCCGCCACCTGATCGGCACAGAGCTGAACTATCCCATTCCCACCATCATCCAGCGCATTGACGACGCCGACGCAAAAATCCTCGTCGCGGACAGTAATCTGCACCGCGATAAGATCAGCACTTATGACCTCGCCCGTGCGCTGAAAATGAAGATGGAGGGCATGAAGCAGAAAGCCGGTCGTAAAAAGAAAGGCGAGCTGGGCGAAAGGCTGAATACGGATGAGGCCATCGCAAAGGAAATGGGTATCACCGTCAGCAAATTCAACCGTATGCTGCGTATGTCCGAAGCAACCAAGGACGTGTGCAGCAAGGTGGACGATGGCACGCTCGCATTATCCATCGCATCTGCCCTCTCATTCCTGAAGCCCAAAAATCAGGATATGGCGGTACGCCTTTCCGACCTCGGCTATAGGCTCTCGACGGAGCGTGTGGAATACCTCAAGCGCGTGGAGAAAGCGGGCAGGCTGACAGAGGACGCCATGCGTAAGGTTCTTGAAGGGGAAAATATTCTTGATCCGCCCAAAGTCGTTCCCCTGCCGGTCAAGCAGGAGAAAAATTCACCTGCCGCAGTGCAGCCCGCCCCGCAGGTCGCAGCTACAGCGCCGTCCCCCTCGCCCGTGATCCCATCGTCCCCTGATGTGGCGGTCCCGCCCGCTCATGTGGTGCCGACCACGGCGGTCCCCGTTTCCGTTGTGAATCGAGATGCCTCGTCCGGCACTGTGCCGGAGCAGGAGGACGATCCGTTCAAGGGAAAGCAGGAACGCGCTGAAAATACCAAAGTCATTCTCAGCGGCGACCGCCTGCGAAAATATTATCCCGACGTCAGCATGACACCGCGCGAGATCGAGGAGGACATTTACGGCAAGCTGGAACGCTGCCGTCAGATGGACGAAAAGCAGAAAGCAAAGGATTCCATTTTCAAGAAAGGCTCTACGCAGCAGCGATAGAGCCTTTTTTCATACCCGAAGGAGGAAGGCGAAATGAAGGTATTAGTTGTGGAGCCGGGGTACGCCCCGTATGAAAAGGACATCGAGGGACTGCATGGGATGCAGGAGGTCGTAGGCGGCACGATCACCGCCATCTACCCCTTTGCTGAGCCGGTCGCTGTGGTAGGCAACGATGACAGCATTAGTTTAGGAATGCCCTTTAACCGCAGTATGGAGGGCGGCTACGGCGGTGTGTTCGGCCCGTTCTTTGTCTGTGCATTGGAGGAGGATCACTTTGGCAGCCTGACGACGGAGCAGATGGAGACCTACAAGAAAAAATTTCACATGGCCGAATTGCTGATCGGTGCAAAGGGCAACACGCCGATCACACTCAGGGTCGAGCCGAGGCAAAAGGCGCAGGTACCTGACCGAGACAAGAAGCCAAAGAAACGGGAGCGTTGAGGCATGGCCAGAACCACCGATGAGCGGCTGGATTGCCTGATGGAGCAGCTGGAAAAAGGCACGCAGAATATTTTTGAGAGCGGACGCTATGCGGAATACCTCGCTGTCATGTCCAAATTCCATCATTATAGCTTTCGCAACACCATCCTTATTTTTCTGCAAAACCCCAATGCGTCTCATGTGGCTGGCTTTCACGCATGGAAGAAGGACTTCGGCAGAAGCGTCAAAGCAGGTGAGCACGGCATCCAGATTCTTGCGCCTTGCCCAAAGCGGAAATGGATGGATCACGACAAGATCGACCCAGCTACGGGTCTGCCGGTCAAGGACGAGAATGGAAACACGATGCAGGAGCGCACGATCATTACCATCCCTCGTTACCGCGTCGTTACCGTCTTTGACGTGAGTCAGACCGAGGGCAAGGAGCTGCCATCCCTCGGTGTCGCTGAGCTGTACGGCGATGTTCCGAACTACCAGTGCATTTACGACCGCCTTGCGGCTTTTTCTCCTGTGCCTGTGAGCATCGAGCCGATCGCGCAAAGCGGTGCAAAGGGCTATTTCAGCGACCGCGAGCAGCGTATTGTCCTCCGTTCCGGCATGAGCGAGGTGCAGACCGTCAAAACGCTTATGCATGAGATCGCACACGCCGTGCTTCACAACGCGGAACGCTTACAGGAAACCGGGAAAAAGACGCGCGGTCAAAAGGAAGTCGAGGCGGAAAGCGTCGCCTACGTTGTCTGCCGACATTTCGGCATCGATGTGTCCGATTACTCCTTCGGCTATGTTGCGGGCTGGAGCAGGAGTAAGGAGCTGCGAGAACTGCATGAGGCACTCAACACCATCCGCGAAACTGCCGCGGAGATCATTGATGCAGCTGCGGTACCCACGCGAGAGCATGAGCGAAAGCAAAAAATATATAGCCATTAAGGAGAAGCAAGATGGAACGCATGAAAGAAATCGAGATTTTCGGTATCCCTGCACTTTTTACGGAGAAGCGGATCGGCCATGACGCCGTGTATCCTGGAATGTACCGCTACGAATTGGAAACGGTGAACAACGGTCCCAAGCGCGTGTCCGACACGGCATCCGGCACTTTCCTCGGCACGGTGCTCACACCTGTTCCTATCCCAATGGACAACGGGCAGCGTGAGCTTGCACCGGACGACCTGATGCTGGATGCGGAGGCCGGAAGCTGGACACCGCAGGAATTTGAAGAAAAGTACCTGTCTCCGAATGGAGAGAATGGCGGGAGATAGGATGCAAAAAGAAATCGACCTCCTATCCTTTCTCTCTCGTGTGACAGAGAAGAATACCAAGCACTATCACTCGGACCTCCTTTACGACAGCAGGAAGCTGCAAGAAGCGGCACAAGCCGCTGCACCGGAGGAACGCTGCTTTTTCTGGATGAGCAGGCCAAGCGGAACATGGTGCGTTTTGGAACGCGAAGCATTTATCCGTGGCAGCAGCGCACATAACATCTGGACGCATTATGCGGATGAACCGGAGGGGATCATAGCATACCGTGTGAATGTTATAGGGGAAAAGGGTAGAATCGTGGTCGGGACGGTGCATCCGCTGGACTACCGTGAACAGGTGCGGCGTGTTCTGACTCACGCGATCCCTGCCACATTGGTGACGCTGCGCTATGAAAGCGGTCTTACCGTCACGGTCCCCTTTGCGGACTACCCACGGAATCTTCCAATCATTCGGCCGCAAGACGGAGGCATCCGATCTGTGCGCTTTGAGGTGCAGGATGAGGCGGCATTGGAGGCTGCACTCTCTGTAGAGCGCCAAGCAGAACAGAAACAAGTGACAAAAAAGCGTCGTTCCCCGACCCGATAATTGATCCCGCAGCCGCAGACAGCGCCGCCGATGGCGGTGCTGTCCCAGCAAGTATGTCATTTGGTAGCACAAATGACGCTTGCTGGGGTGTACCCCAGACCCCCGGTACGAAATGAAATCTCACCGTGAGATATGAAAGGACTGATGAGCATACAACATGAATTTTCCCCATGGGGACAAATGGATGAGGTCATATTCGTTCTCCCCGGCATAGACCTTGTTTCAACACCGAGCCATGGCGGAGCGAGAGTGACGCGCGAGGCAGCCATGCTGCTCTCTCCGGAGGCAAGGAAATGCGGGTTCCACGAAGGCGGCTATTTATGGTTTGAAGAGGACTGCTGTGAGCAAGTGGTGCTGCGTGAGCTGATGGACAAGAAGCTGTGGACGCCGCCTGCGGATCGGATCAAAGACGCCGCTGCATTTGAACGTGCCATTGACCGTGTGCTTCAAGCCTGCCAGCCGGAGTATTGGGCATCGCGTGAGAAACGGCTGGCGCGGAGGCTGGAGAAGCCTACGCGGACAGACCGTGTCAGGTGAGCGCGGGAATTGCGTCCCACCGTGAGACGCAATTTAGAACAAACTGAAAGGAGCCGCTATGCGAACACGGAACCGTCATATCAGCGTGTGGATGAACGAGCAGGAATACCGGCATTTGAGGGCGCAGGCGGAGCTTGCCGGTATGGGGATCGACCCGTTTATCCGCAGTCTTGTTTCCGGCGTCCAACTCCGCCCACGCCCGCCCGACACCTATACCGCCCTACTACGCGAGCTGTCCGCCATCGGCAACAATGTCAACCAGATCGCATATTGGGCGAACGCACAGCAAAGCGCCAGCGAAGCGGATATTCAGGAGGCCGCAGCGCTGGTCCGTCGGGCGTGGCGGCTCGTCAAGGAGACGCTGTGAATGGCTTACGACAAGATCATCCCCATCCGGCGACGGCTGGATCATTGCCTTGCCTATGCCGCGAACGAGCACAAAACCGACCTTGCCGCCGCACTCCATTACATCGGCAATGAGCGGAAAACCGCGCCGCCCCATGCAGACCGCTTGCGGACCGGTATCAACTGCACGGTGGAGACCGCTTATGCAGAGATGCAGGCGACCAAGCGCCGGTGGGACAAATGCGGCGGCATTCTCGGCTACCACATCATCCATTCCTACGCCCCCGGCGAGGTCACACCGCAGGAGGCACACGCGGCCGGCGTGGAGTTTGCCCGCCGTCTGCTGGGTGAAAGGTACGAAGCCGTGGTCGCCACACATCTTGACCGCGAGCACCTGCACTGTCACATCGTGTTCAATTCCGTCTCTCTGGTGGATGGCAGCAAATACCGCAGCGACTTCAAAAGTTATTTTGGAACGCTGCGCGGCACATCCAATGCGGTCAGCCGCGAGCGCGGCTTATCCGTCATTGAGCCGGAGCACGAGGGCAGGCATTATGCCGAATGGGACGCAGAGAAGCACAGCCGCCCGACTGTGCGCGGTATGGTCCGCGCCGACGTGGACGCCGCGCTTTTGCGCGCACGCAGCTTTTCCGACTTCCTCATCCGTCTCCGCGCACAAGGCTATGAGGTCAGGACCCAAGGCAAATACCTTGCTGTCAAGCCAAGTGGCAGCAGCCGCTATGTGCGCCTAAAAAGTTTAGGCGAGGACTATACCGAGGCTGCCATTCGCGCACGTCTTGCCGTTCCCCGTGCCGAGCGGCAGCGCCTACAGCCGGACAAGCCACCGCACAAGGTGAAGCAGTATCGCGTACACGCGCCGATGCCGCCGCGCAAAAAGGTCAAGGGCTTTCACGCAATCTATCTTTACTACGTTTACCTCCTGCGCGGCAAGACGCCGAAGCGGTCCCGCTCCGTGCCGTTCACGATCCGGCAGGAGGCGGCGAAGCTGCGCCGCTACCAGCGGCAATTCCGATTTCTGCGCGAAAACCGGATCGAGACGGTGCAGGAACTCTCTATGCTCCACGACGCTTTGCAGGCGCAGATCGACGCGCTGACTGAGCGGCGCAAGGGCTTGTACGAATGGAAGCGGCACGGCATAGATGTGACGCGGGAATTATCTGCCGTGAATGAGCGTCTGCGGCAGGCGCGGCGCAGACTGAACCTCTGCCGGAGCATCGAAGCGGACATTCCGCGATTGCAGGCGCAAGCACAGCAGTATCGAGAACAAAGGACGGAAAAGGCACCAGGAAAAAGAAAACACAAGCAGCAGGAACGATAACACATTTACATTTTAGAAAGGAGCATTCTTTATGGATGTTAGTGCAGAGGCTGCCGATCTGGTGGTCAAGGAAGGCTTGCAGGCAACGGAAACGGCGGTCAAGCTGGCGGGGAGCGGCATTAAAAATGTTGCCGCTCTCTTGCTTGCCCTGTCCAAACAGGATTATAAGGTCATCGGGCAGGCCAGCGCTGCGCGGCTGGCCCGCGACCCCAATCCTCCCGCGGTCGTTCAGATCCGCGCGGAGGATCTCTCACGCTTCCGAAAGATGGCGGCAAAGCAGTATGGTGTGCTGTATCTGCCGGTCCGCAAGCGCGGGGACGACAGCGGCCTTATTACCATCGTTTCGACGCAGACCTATGCCGCAAATCTCAACTGTATTATGGAAGAGCTGGGCTACCCCGTGCCGGTCAAGGAGGCGGACGAGCCAAAAAAAGCAGTCCCCCTCGCTCCGTCCGAGAAAGCCTCGAACGAGCGAGGGAGTATCTCGACAGCATCGCAGGAGAGGACTACGGATGATGCCAGATCCTCTGTGCTGGGGAAGCTGGAGGCCATGCGGCAGCTCTCCGCCGAAAGGAACACGGACCGCATAAAGGTCAAAGAACACATTCGATGAAGCAACAAAGGAGAACTACACCATGATAAGTATTCGTGATCTTATTGAGAAAACGACCTCACAGAGCGAGCAGCAGCGGGAAGTCCGGCAGGCTGAACGGACAAACCTCTCACAGATGCGCGACGCCGCATTTGAGGTCGTCACCACAGAGCCGGAGCTATACCAAAAGTACCTGACTTTGCAGGCAGACAACATCCGATGCAGTGCCGGCAACGTCGCGCTGACCCTGATCCAGCTCCCCGACGCCAGCAAGATCGGCTCGATCGACTATTGGCACAGTGTCGGACGCTATGTGCAGGACGAGGCGATGCAGAACGGTGCAAAGGTGTTCGTGCCGCCGCGCAACAAAAATGCCCGCGGCTATTTTATGGGCGTTTATTACGACATCAGCCAAACCACAGGCAGGCCGTTGGAGGGGCAGGCGGTCATTCCCGAGGGAAGCCCGAAGCTCATTGCCGCACTGGAACCGCTGATGCAGGGCGCGCGGGCTGCGCTCAAAGAAGATAACACGCTGGAGCAAAGCGCCTATTACGATCCCAACACCCTGACGATCCTCGTCAACACCGAACATCCCGCGCATGATGTGTTCGCAGCCCTCGCCGTAGAGAGCGTCCATGCACGGATGCACAATCAGGGACGGAACACGCAGTATAACCGAGAATCCTACCAGATCGACGCTGAGAGCATCGGCTACATGGTCTGCCGACGCTTCGGTGTGCCGTGCAAGCTGCCCGATGCAAGCGAACTGGCAGCGTCCTTTGATGGATGCGACCCCGCAATGCGCGGTACATATCTGGAGGAACAGCGACAGACCGCAAAGAGCATTGGAGACAGCATCGACCGCACCATCAACCCCAAGCAGCAGGAGCAGCGTCGTGGCCGTCCGGCCTACACAAGATAAAGCGGTGTGTTTCCCTTGCCGGAGGATACGCCGTCGCCCCGTAAGCGTCAAGGCCGAAAAATGCTTGCGCATTTTCCGCGAGCCGACCAGTCTGCGGACTGGTCGGACCTTGACGCTCACATTTCGCCGCCGTATACGGTGAGCAAGGGGAACACACCACAAAAGCCGTCGCAAGACGGCTTTTTGATTTTATGAGTATTTCTACCATTCGCGTCCCACGATGGGACAAATTTTGAAGGAGGATTTTCCTACATGAGAAAACAGAAAAGCACAGTCACACTCCTTGCGCTCGCGCTTGTGCTGGCGTTTGGAGCAGTCCCCGTCATGGCGGCAGAGGATACCGTGCCGCCCACTATCCCGACCGTCTGTCCCATTGAGGTACACAGCAGCGAAAGCGGCGGCGTATACCGGCTGGAAAAGGTCTACTGTCTTGGCACAAAGGACGATCCCGCTGCTATTCCCACACAGAGCTTTGAACGCGAGGGACGGCACTATGAGCTCCTTGACCTGCTCAAAGCGGGCCAGACGGAGACGGACACGCAGGAGCACATCGAAATCATTACGCTGGAGAGCAGCACCAAGGACATGAGTGAGATCATCAAGGTAATTGAGCCGGTCATGGAGGTCACTACGGAGGATGGATATACTGGCACGCTGACCGCGGACTACACCACCATTCAGGTCGAAGCCAGCGGCTACAAGAACAGAAGCCGCACGGTGACGGCAGAGCGCACCTATCCCAACCTCTCCGACGCCGATGTGTCGTTAATTCCGAAAACAGTGGAGGAAAATGGCCGCACCCTGACACTTGCCGGTGTGAGCTGGCAGGAGGCTGCGACCGATCCGATGGACGGATACGAAGTACCCTTGCGTTATACGGCGGTTGCAAGCTATACCGGAACGGCGAGCTATAAGACCGCCACCGGCTACACCGTAACGGTGGAATACAAAGGCGATGTTACCAAGACAAGCTGCGACACCGTGCTCTACACCGCTATTTTTACGTCCCACAGTGAGACGCATTTTGAGAACAAAACGCCGATGCTCGCCGCACTCGGTGTATTGGTGTTCTCCGGCGCGGGCTATGCTGGATACAAAGGCTATCAGCACTACATCAACAAGAAAAGAGGTTACGCCGCATGAAAAAGTACATTCTATCTCTTGCCGCCGTCTGCTGTATGCTGGCGACTTTTTCCATGCCCGCGTCCGCTTTAGAGTACAGCTTTGATGGGCCGGACACAGGTCTGTTTGGGCGGCCCACCTCGGACGATACCATCTATGTTACCACGGACGAGCCTGCCAACACGAACCGCGGCAAGGACGCGGCATATATCCCGCCTGCCTTTGGCTCTCCCACTTCTTACACGCTGAACGCTGGGGAGCGCCTGACGCCGAACCTTGTGGGCGGTTCGACCACGGGAGCGGTCAGCGGCACAGGCGGCGTGACGATACTGCCTTCGAATGGAGTAGAAAGCGGGAGTTGGAGCTATCAGCCCATCGGCTACACCGCCGTGACAAGTGACCTCTACTATAGCGGCGGCTATCTTGCCACGCTAAAAATTCCCACGCTCGGCTTGTCCGTCAAGGTGTATCAGGGGACGGACAGTGACGCGCTCCGCAAGGGCGCTGGGCATTTTGCCAGCACGTCTATTTGGGACGGCAATGTGGCGATTGCAGGTCACAATCGCGGCGTGAACAATCATTTCGGCAAGATACATACGCTCGATATTGGCGACACCATCAAGCTAACGACCAAGCTCGGCACGAGGACTTATGAGGTCTATGCCGTCTATAAGGTGAGCGTGGATGATATGAGCGTGCTGAATGACAGCACGGAGAATATCATCACCCTCGTCACCTGCGTGATGAATCAGCCGGATTACCGCTGGTGCGTGCAGGCTCGTGCGAAAATTTGACGAACTTTTCCGTCTCCTTTAGACTGAAAGCATAACAAAATCAAAGGAGGCAGACACCATGAAACACGCAAATTTTCTCACCGGCCTTGTCGTCGGCGCCCTCGTCTTTGGCGGCACCAGTGCCTATGCCGCGGGCATTCTGGCCGAGTACAGCACCAACCACATTTTTGTGGACGGGCAGGAGGTCCGGATCGAAGCCTACGCCATCCATGACAACAACTACATGAAGCTGCGTGACATCGGAAAGGCTGTCGGCTTCAATGTCTATTGGGACGCCAATACCAAAAGCGTCCAGATCGAGACAGATAAGCCCTACACCGGCGAAGCCCCGGCAAAAGGTGAAGCTGCCGACGATGCAGACGCCATGAAGCAGGACATCGTGGATCGGACCAATGCCCTACGCAAAGAAAATGGCGTTGCCGCGCTGCGTGTCAACGACAAGCTCATGCAGGCGGCGCAGGTCCGCGCCGATGAAATGGCCGCGCATACGGCCTATTCGCACACAAGACCGAACGGAGAAAAGTTCAATACCGTCACGGATTGCCCCTATATGGCCGAAAATATCCATCGTATTGCGGATTGGACGTTATCCGAACAGACGCTCGCTGAGCAAGCGGTAGCAGACTGGAACGCCTCGACGACACACCATAAAAATATGCTCAATCCGAAGCTGTCCGAAATTGGCATCGGATTGGCGAGGGGCGTCAACGATAACGGAAATCCCTGCTGGTACTGCGTGCAGCTTTTCCTCTATGACGGATATTCCATCTCATGGGTAGATACCCCCACAAACAAGTAAATCATCAACTATTATCAGGACAGAGCAGATCGGCAAGGTCTGCTCTGTTTTATTACGCTTCATCGGAAAGGAGAACTCTATGAGATCTATCAAGAAACGCCTGTTGTCATTGCTTCTGACATTGATAACGATTTTAAGTCTGCTGCCGACCTCCGCCTTTGCTGCATCCGGCACAGGCAAAGGCATCACGATCACAAAGGATCAAGCCTATTGGTCTACCCGCT
>ERZ779840.1975-NODE-1975-length-18511-cov-22.935577_pt1 | contig 18511 bp, 17 predicted proteins | sample MGYA00511561_ERZ779840 | MGnify/ENA primary metagenome ERZ779840 (study PRJEB29588, sample SAMEA2162036) | human gut metagenome | biome: human gut; feature: human-associated habitat; material: faeces | place: Denmark | collected 2008/2010 ...
AGCTGCCGGAGCGGTGCTTAAGCCGCAAGGCGGGAATTGTGCGGTGTTGCCATAAAACAGATAAAGCGGGGCACTGCATTGTGGTGCTCCGTTTTTCTATACCGGAAGCTGCTTTTTCGGGAAGTCTGTCCGCAGAACTTTGCACGGTACTTGTGATGCAGCGCCCCGCTTTCTTGCATACCCACCCGCCCCCGCTGCATATATACAAAATATGCCGCAATGCAAAGAAAGGGGACTGCCTATGTGGGAGAATGCCGCCAAACATACTGATACACCACCCGCGCCACCCGCTGCGGCGGAGCCCGGCGAATATGATACGCTGCTGTGGGCACAGATCATCCTGTGCGTGCTGATTGCCGCCGGGGTATTCGCTGCCCGCGCGCTGGAACTGCCGCTGTACAGCACGCTGCGCACCGATTACCGCTATGCGCTGGCCCAGCCCGGCCCCGATTTCTGGAACATGGATGGCTCCCGCAATGTCGTGCGCTTTACACAGGAAACTTTTGACGAGTTGCGCGGGGTGCTGCGGCAAGTCGCTGCCCAAACGCCGGAAACCGCCGCCCGCACCGGCACTGCCCACGGCCAGCCGCTGGCCAGCACCGAAGCGTATCTGCCGGGGGTTATGCTCCAATATCCTCTGCCGGGCAAACCTGCTGTTGAAACCTCCGCTTACGGAACCCGCATTGATCCCGTGCAGGGCAAAACACAGGAGTTCCATACCGGTGCGGATCTTTCCGCTGTGCAGGGTACACCGGTTTATGCTGCCGCAAGCGGGGTGGTGCGCATAGCCCGGAATCATGCGAGCTATGGCAATTATGTCCGTCTGCTGCACCCCGGCGGGGATGAAACGATCTATGCCCATCTGCAATACCTGTTTGTCCGCCAGGGTCAGCAGATTCAAGCGGGGCAGTGCCTGGGCACTGTGGGGCAGACCGGCAACGCCACCGGCCCGCACCTGCACTTTGAGCTTTTGCACGCCGGTGTGCGGTATGACCCAACCCGGGCCCTTGCCAAAGCGGGTCTCCAGGCGGAACCATGAAGCAGCCGCACCACATTTTAGCCGTCCGTATCGCGCACCCGGTCTGGACACTCTTTCTCCTCGCTTTGGCGCTGGCCGTTGACCACACCGGCATTGTCCGCCTAGGGCTTCTGTGCTCCTGCCTGCATGAATGCGGCCACCTGCTGGTGTGGGTACTGCTGACCCGTTTGCCCCCAACGCTTATTATCTGTCCAACCGGTTTCTGTCTTTCCCTGCGTGGGGTGGTGCTGACGCCAAAGCGGTTTATCATTCTTGCCGCTGCGGGGCCAGCGGTCAATCTGGTGCTGGCGGCAGGGGGCATTGCCTGGTTGCTGGGCCATCCCGCCAGTTACCGCCTGTGTTATTTCATCGCGGCCAATCTGCTTCTGGGGGCATTCAACCTGCTGCCGATCCATGGGCTGGATGGCTGGCAGATCAACTCCAACCTGGGTATCCTGTTTCATTTCAAGATCCAAACCCAGAAGCATTCCTGCGTGAATTGAGGTTGCATTTTGCGCTGTTTTGGGATATCATATAAAATAGAAAAGTTGTGTAAAGCAATAAATGAACAATAACTGCCTGCGGTCAACACCTGTGCTGCAGGGTATGGAAGGATGGCAACATGGCCGAATTTTCCCCTAAGTTGAAAGAAGCGCTCAGTCTGGTTCAAAAGCCGGGCCGTTATACCGGCGGTGAACCGGGCTGCACCTATAAAGATAAAGCAAACGTTGATGTGCGCATGGCGTTCTGCTTCCCTGATACCTATGAGATCGGCATGTCCTTTTTGGGTGAAAAAATCCTGTACGAGCTGCTCAACCGCCACGAAAACTGGTGGTGCGAGCGAGCCTTTATGCCCTGGGTGGACATGAAAGAGCAGATGGAGCGCCTGCATATTCCGCTCTACTGCCTGGAAAGCAAGGACCCGCTGACGGATTTCGATATCGTTGGCTTCTCCTTGGAATACGAGCTTTGCTATACCAATATCCTTGCCATGCTGGATCTGGCAGGCATTCCGCTGCGCGCTGCGGATCGTGACGAGCGCTGGCCGCTGATCATTTCCGGCGGCCCCTGCGTCTGCAACGCCGAACCGATGGCGGATTTCTTTGATATCATGCAGCTGGGCGAAGGCGAACAGATGCTGCAGGACATCTGCGCCACCGTGGAAGCAGGTAAAAAGGCTGGCTGGAACAAGGACCAGCTGCTGTTTGAACTTTCAAAAATTCCCGGCGTGTATGTGCCGTCCTTCTATGATGTAATCTACCTGCCGGATGGCCGGGTGGAAAGCATCAAGCCTAACCGCCCCGGTGTGCCGGAACGTGTGACCAAGGCCATTGTGAAGGACATGGACAGCTTTGTTCCGCCGGAAAATTTTGTTGTGCCCATGGTGGGTGCTGTGCAGGACCGTGCCTGTGTGGAAGTTCTGCGCGGCTGTGTGCGCGGTTGCCGGTTCTGCCAGGCAGGCCAGCTGTACCGCCCGTTCCGCGAGCGCTCGCCCAAGCTCATCAGCGAAAGCGCCCGTGTGCTGTGCCGCAACACCGGGTACGATGAACTGAGCCTTTCCAGCCTGTCCACCTCCGACCATTCCCGTCTGGAGGATATCCTGGACGAGCTGAATTCCTGGGCGGAGACCGACCATGTCAGCCTGTCGCTGCCGTCTCTGCGTGTGGACAACTTCTCGCAGTCTCTGGTGGAAAAAACCACTAAGGTGCGCAAAAGCGGCTTGACCTTTGCGGCGGAAGCCGGCACCCAGCGCCTGCGCGATGTCATCAACAAAAACGTTACCTGGGACCAGATCGAGCGCGGCTGCCGCATTGCCTTCGCGGAAGGCTACACCTCCGTCAAGCTCTACTTTATGATGGGCCTGCCCACCGAAACACTGGAAGACATCAAAGGCATTGCCGATACCGCCCAGCAGGTAGTGGACCTGTATTACAGCATGGAGCACCCCAAAGGCAAGGGCGTGCAGGTTACCATCAGCGTGGCCTGCTTTGTGCCCAAGCCGGATACCCCGTTCCAGTTCTGCGCCCAGGACCGCCGCGAAACCCTGCGCGAAAAGCAGAAGTACCTGCTCAGCTGTGTGCACTCGCGCAAAATCAAGGTCAACTATCACGACAGCGCCACCAGCGTGCTGGAGGGTGTGTTTGCCAAGGGTGACCGCCGCATGGGCCGCGTGATCGAAACTGCCTATCACAACGGCGCATTCTTTGATACCTGGGAGGAGTTCTTCAGCTATGACCGCTGGTTGGAAGCATTTGCTGCCTGCGGCCTGGACCCCGATTTTTATAACTACCGCGCCTTGGGCTTGGATGAAGTAACCCCGTGGTCGCACCTGGATGTGGGTGTGACCCATGCCCACCTGGTGCGGGAATACCAAAAGGCCCTGCAGGCGCAGACCACACAGCCCTGCAACCGCCAGTGCTCGGCCTGCGGTGCCAATAAACTGCTGGGAGGACCCTGCTTTGATTACAGTAAGAATTCGCTTTGAAAAAACGGGCGAAGCTGCCTATATCTCGCTGCTGGACCTGCAGCGCGTGTTCCATCGCATCTTAAAGCGCAGCGGTCTGCCGGTGTATTACACCCAGGGCTTTAACCCGCATATCTATCTTTCCTTTGCGTGCCCGCTGTCTTTGGGGCAGGAAAGCCTGTGTGAGTGCTGCGAGGTAAAAACCGAAGCTGAGGACCCCCAGCTGGATACCTGGTGCGATGTTTTGCAGCCCTACATGCCGCGCGGTATCAAGGTGCTCAGCGCCCAGCAGGCGCAGAAAAAGGTGGCGGAGATCGACCATGCTTCTTATCTTGTCACTCTGCCCGCCAGCGCCGCCGCTGCGCTGGATGCTTACAACGCAGCCGAAAACGCCATGGTGGTCAAAAAGACCAAGCGCGGCCAGAAAGAGCTGGACCTGAAAACCATTATCCCGCATGTTGAATATGAACAGGCAGGGGAGCAGCTGCAGTTTAACCTGGTGCTGCCCTGCGGCTCCGGCGAAGCACCGAACTATAACCCCGCTTTGCTGCTGGGCTATTTGCAGCAGCAGTACAACATCCCGCCCTGGCTGTGCAGCGTGCTGCGCACGAAGCTTTACACAAAAAATAACGAAGAATTTTGTTAATTTGCCGAAAAACCCTTGCAAAATCTGCCAGGGTATGTTATTATACTTAAGCGTTAGTGCCGCCGAGCCATCGGCGGGGTAATGACACATCATTATACAGGCGGTCCTCTGCCGCTGTAAGCGGGTATGAACGTCGCAAAACAATGGAGGAATTCATCAATGAACGCAATGCAGAAAATGACCGAGGGCATGATCAAAGAGAACCAGCCCAAGTTTGAAGTCGGCGATACCGTCCGCGTAGCCGTCCGTATCAAGGAAGGCGACAAGGAGCGTATCCAGGCTTTCGAAGGTACCGTTATTGCTAAGAAGCATGGCGGCATCGCGGAGACCTTCACCGTCCGCCGCACCTCTTATGGTGTTGGCGTTGAGCGTGTGTTCCCGGTCAACAGCCCGTTCGTCGAGAACGTTGAGGTTGTTCGCCGCGGTAAGGTTCGCCGTGCAAAGCTGTTCTATCTGCGCAGCCGCACCGGCAAGGCCGCCAAGGTCAAGGCTCGCGTCTGATTATCGGCCAATATGCAGCAAAAGGGGAGGACGGTTGGCGTTCTTCCCTTTTTGTTTTATCAATTTCTATGCCAGGCAAGGGGGCTTGATGGCTATGGCAAGTGCCGCTGTAACAGAGCGCTGCAAAAAGAACAAAAACCTGCTGGAATGGCTGGATTCCATCATTCTGGCGGTTGCTGTGCTTTCTCTTGTGTTCACCTTTGCCGCACGGGCCATCCGTGTGGACGGGCATTCCATGGACCCCACCCTGCATGATCAGCAGCTGCTGATCATCAACAGTCTGCCGTACCAGCCCAGCCATGGGGATATCGTCGTGATCGACGCCTACACCCCGCACGGCCAAACGCTTATCAAACGCGTCATCGGCGTGGCAGGTGATACGATCGACATTGATTTTACCACCGGCACCGTGTACCGCAACGGCGAAGCACTGGACGAACCCTATACCGCGGAACCGACCTACACCCGCCTGGATATGACGTTCCCCGTCACCGTGCCGGAAGGCACCATCTTTGTGATGGGGGATAACCGCAACAATTCTTTGGACAGCCGCCGTTCCGATATCGGCTTTGTGGATATCCGGGATGTGATGGGCAAAACCATTCAAAAATATTGACAGGAGAAGCAGATGAGCGAAGATATCATCAACCGCCGCGCGATTCAATGGTTCCCCGGCCATATGGCCAAAACCCTGCGCCTGATGGAAACCGAGATCCGCAACGTGGATTGTGTTTTACAAATTCTGGATGCGCGCATCCCGCTTTCCAGCCTGAACCCGGAAATTGAACGCATTACCTCCGGCAAGCCGCACCTGTATATTATGAATAAAGCCGACCTGGCGGACCCGGATATCACTGCCCAGTGGTTGGCTTACTTCAAAAGTGCCGGGGCTGGCTGCCTGCCCATGAACTCCAAACAAAGCGGCAAGGCAGGTGCAGTCAAAGGCCCCATTGAAAAAGAACTTTCCACCCTGATGGAGCGCCGCCGCAAAAAAGGCATGATCGGTGCCCGCATCCGTGTGATGGTGGTGGGCATTCCCAATGTGGGCAAATCCACCTTCATCAATTCCTTTGCCGGTGCTGCCCGCGCCAAAGCGGCCAACAAACCCGGCGTTACCCGCGGCAAACAGTGGATCACCGTGGATGATTACGACCTGATGGACATGCCCGGCGTGCTTTGGAAAAAGTTTGACAGTCTGGAAACCGCCACTAATCTGGCGTTCATCGGTTCCATCAAAGATGATATCCTGGATATCGAGGAGCTTGCCTGTGGTTTGCTGTCCGGCGTGCGGGCCATCTATCCGCAGCGCCTGATGGAGCGCTACAAGCTGGATGAGCAGGCTTTGGCTCTGCCGCCATATGATCTTTTGCAGGCCATCGGTGCCAAGCGCGGTATGCTGATTTCCGGCGGCGAGGTTGACACCGAGCGTGCCGCCAAAATGCTGGTCGGGGAATTCCGCGCCAGCAAGTGGGGCCGTATCTCGCTGGAACGCCCGCCGCAGCGCGCAGAAGTGACAGACTGGGAGGGCGATGATGCCGATGAGGACGAGCAGTAACCCCGCGTTGTATACGTTTGACGCAGCCAAACGCGCCGAGCATGGCAACATCTGCGGCGTGGACGAAGCTGGACGCGGCCCCCTGTGCGGGCCGGTCTGCGTAGCCGCCGTCATTCTGAACCCGGATGACCCCATTGAAGGAGTCAACGACTCCAAAAAGCTCAGCGAGAAGCGCCGCGAAGCCTTGTTTGACGAGATCATTGCCCGCGCTCTGTGCTACCAGATCGTTTTTATCTCCCCGCAGGAAATTGACGAGCGCAACATCCTGTGGGCTACCATGGACGGCATGGAGCAGGCGGTGGCCGGTTTGGCCGTTACGCCGGACTATGTTCTGGTGGATGGCAACCGCTGCCCACCCAATCTGGCCCAGCCTGCCGAGGCTGTCGTCAAGGGTGACGCCAACAGCGCCAGTATTGCGGCGGCTTCCATTCTGGCCAAAGTCAGCCGTGACCGGTACATGCTGGAGCTGGATAAACAGTATCCGCAGTACCAGCTGGCCAAACATAAAGGTTATCCCACCAAGCTCCATTATGAGCTGATTGAACAATATGGCATTCAGGATTTTTACCGCCGCAGCTTCTTGAAAAAGCAGGGCTACTGGCCATGAACCGCGCTGACTTGGGTCACATGGGAGAGGCTGTTGCCGCCAAATATTATGTCCGGCAGGGCTACCTGCTGCTGAACCATAACTATCGCACCCGCATGGGGGAGCTGGACTTGATCTTATATAAAGCAGGCACCATTGTATTTGCAGAGGTCAAGACCCGTACCAGTGCCCAGCGCGCCGCCCCGGCCGAAGCGGTGGACTATTATAAACAGCAACGTCTGATTGCCGCGGCAGGCCAGTATCTTCAGCAAAGCCCGTATGCTGATGCCAACATCCGTTTTGATGTGGTGGAAGTTCTGCCTGCCGGTTCCGGCTGGCAGGTCCACTGCATCCGGGATGCTTTTGCCAGCGAATGATGCGGGGCCTATTTTGAGCTGTTTTTGATACAGCAAAACAGGATGTGCAACCTATTTTTGCTGTGCCGGAAAAAACAGGCCTTTCTGTGCGGAAAGGTTTGATAGAGATGAAAAATATATAGGGGGTTTGATTATGCAGTTCCAAAGCACACGCGATCCCAACACCATCGTTTCTTCGTCGGAGGCCATTCTCCGCGGTTTGGCACCGGACGGCGGCCTGTTCGTTCCCACCGCGTTCCCCAAGGCAGAGCTGGAAGATTGGAAATCCCTCAGCTACCCGGAGCTTGCCCAGAAAGTTCTGGCTGGCTTTTTGACAGATTATGACCCGGCTTTCCTGGGTGAAGCTGCCGCTGCAACTTATGGAGATGCCTTTGCCGGTAAGGCGGGTTATGTCCAGAAGGTTCACGATGGCCTGTACTCGCTGGAATTGTGGCACGGCCCGACCTGCGCCTTCAAGGACTATGCGCTCCAGCTGATGCCCAAACTGCTGGTTCAGGCCAAAAAAAACCTGGGCCGCACCGAAACGACCCGCATTCTGGTGGCAACCTCCGGCGATACCGGCAAGGCTGCACTGGCTGGTTATGCAGGCCTGCCGGGCATTGAGATCGAAGTGTTCTATCCCGATGCCGGTACCAGCGAAATCCAACGCCTGCAGATGGCCACCCAGGCAGGAGATAACGTATCCGTCTATGCCGTGAACGGCAACTTTGACGATGCCCAGACCGGCGTGAAACGCGTGTTTGGCGATGCTTCGGTTGCTGAAGAACTGGAAAAGCGCCATATCTGCCTGTCCAGCGCAAACTCCATCAACTGGGGTCGCCTGGTGCCGCAGATCGTGTACTACTTCTATGCCTACTTCCGCCTGGTGGAGCAGGGCAATGTTGCCTGGGGACAGCCGGTGGACTTCTGCGTGCCGACCGGAAACTTTGGCGATATCCTGGCCGGTTATTATGCCAAGCAGATGGGCCTGCCTGTGGGCAAGCTGGTTTGCGCTTCCAACAAGAATAACGTCCTGACCGACTTCATCAAGACCGGTACCTATGATGCCCGCCGCACCTTCTACAAGACGACTTCGCCGTCCATGGATATCCTGATCTCCAGCAACCTGGAGCGTCTTCTGTACCATGTCAGCGGCAGCAGCGCCAAAGTGGCAGGCTGGATGGCTGACCTGGCAAAGACCGGTATGTACACCGTCGATGCCGAGACCCTGGCCTGCATTCAGGCATCTTTTGCCTGCGGCTGTGCTGATGATACAGCTGGCGCTGCAGAGATCAATGCCCGCTTTGAGCAGGACAATTATCTCTGCGATACCCACACCGCTGTTGCGTTCTGCGTAGCTGAGACGGTGCGCAGCGCGGCGCCTATGGTGGTGCTTTCCACCGCCAGCCCGTACAAGTTCCCACGCGATGTGCTGGCCGCGCTGGGTGAAACTGCCCCGGAAAGCGACTTTGCCGCCATGGCTGCTCTGAATGTCAAAACCGGCTGCCCGGTTCCGGCTTCCCTCAGCGTGCTGAACACCCTGCCGGTGCGGTTCAATACCGTCATTGAGCCTGCCGCCATCCGGGATGCCGCGCTGAAATAAGCGGCATTAGGGGCGTGCATTACACGCATTAAGTAAGCACTGCCAGGCCCGCAAACGCAGCCCGGCAGCCGCCGATAAACTGTGGTTATACTTCGCTGAAGGTTTCGCACATTGTTTCTGTGCCGTTGTTGGCGCGGTGGTTCACGTGGATCTCATGCGCTGTGCAGCAGCAGGAGCCGTTGTTGTACACACAGTTTTCTACATCACAGCAAATTCCGTTGATTACGTTTTCTTCCATCATGGTGCTTCTCCTTTCTTGGTAAGGCACAAAAGCGTTTGCTTTTGCGTGCTCTATCAGTATGGGCAGAATACACCAGAATATACTGCCGGGGGTGCATATGGCAATTTTTGTGGTTGGTGATCTTCACCTTTCTCTCGGCGGGGATAAGCCGATGGATGTTTTTGAAGGATGGGAAGGCTATCTGCCCAAGTTGGAAGCAAACTGGCGCACGCTGATCTCCCCGCAGGATACAGTCATTCTGGCGGGGGATACCAGCTGGGCCATGAAGCTGGAGGACACCAAAACCGACTTTGCATTTATCCAAAACCTGCCGGGTCAAAAATGGCTGCTGAAAGGCAACCATGATTATTGGTGGACGACCGCCCGCAAGATGGAGCGCTACCTGACAGAAAACGGCTTTGATACCATGCACATCCTGCATAACAATGCCTGCATGGTGGGGGATTATGCCTTGTGCGGCACCCGCGGCTGGCCGTTTGACGATACCAACGCCCAAGATGCCAAGATCATGGCGCGCGAAGCCGGCCGCCTGCGCATGTCGCTGCAGGCAGGGGGGAGCGCACAGAAAATTGCATTTCTGCATTACCCGCCAGTTTATCCCGGCGGGTGCGCACAGCCGTTGGTGGATATCCTGCATGAGTTTGGCGTGCAGCAATGTTATTACGGCCACCTGCACGGAAAGTCCATCCGCGGGGCTATCCAGCGCGAAGTGGATGGTATCCGCTACAAGCTGGTTTCGGCGGACGGTTTGCATTTTTGCCCTTATAAAATCTGTGATTAAAGCATTTGTTTGCAGCTTTTTTCAATTTTTTTGCCTGTAAAGGGAATTTTATTTCAAAATGGGCTGGTATTCTTTGCCGGTACATGATATAATACATTGTATTTCTATGTTTGGAGGATTTTCAAATGAATCTGATTTCCTGTGAAAAGCTCGAAAAGAGCATGGTAGAATTGCAGTTCTCTATCGACGCTGAGACCTTCAAGGCCGCTGTGAACAATGCGTTCAAGCGCGAAGGCAAAAAATATGCCATTCCCGGCTTCCGCAAGGGCAAGGCTCCCCGTCATATGATCGAGAAGATGTACGGTTCTGACATTTTCCATTATGATGCTGTCAATGATCTGTTCCCGGAGGCTTATGAGGCCGCTGTGAAGGAAGCAAAGATCGATGTTGTCGGCCGCCCCGATCCCGAGGTCGTTTCCATGTCTGAGGCTGACGGCGTTGTGCTGAAGGTCAAGGTTGCTGTCAAGCCCGAAGTTGAACTGGGCGAGTATGCCGGTTTAACTGTGACCAAAGAAGCCAAGAATGTCAACGAGGCAGATGTTGACGCCGAAGTGAAGCGCATGCAGGACCGCAACGGCCGTCTGCTGACCCGTGAGGGCGCTGCTGAGAACGGTGATACCGTTGATATCGACTTTGAGGGCTTTGTTGATGGCAAGGCTTTTGAGGGCGGCAAGGCAGAGCATTACTCTCTGGTTCTGGGCTCCGGCTCCTTCATCCCCGGTTTCGAGGATCAGGTTGTTGGCCATTCCGCTGGCGAAGAGTTCGACGTCAACGTCAAGTTCCCCGAAGAATACGGCGCTGCCGAGCTGGCTGGCAAGGATGCAACCTTCAAGATCAAGCTGCATGAAGTCAAGTACAAGGAGCTGCCCGCTCTGGATGACGACTTTGCAAAGGACGTCAGCGAGTACGACACCCTGGACGAGCTGAAGGATTCCATCCGCAACAACATCAAGACCAACCTGGACAAGCAGGCTGAGCAGAAGGTCGAGAACGATCTGATGGATCAGGTTATTGCCAACATGAAGGCTGATATTCCTGACGCCATGGTTGACAGCCGCATCGACGAGCTGGTTCAGGACTTCGAGTACCGCATTTCTCAGCAGGGCCTGAAGCTGGCTGACTACCTGAAGTATATGGGCATGAACATCGAGCAGTTCCGTGCACAGTTCAAGGAGCAGGCTGACAAGCAGGTCAAGATGCGCCTGGCAATGGAAGCTATCGTTGCCAAGGAAGGCATCACCGCTTCTGACGAGGAGTTCGAGGAAGAAGTTAAGCGCATTGCTGACGCTTACAAGATGGAAGCTGACAAGGTTAAGGGCATTGTGGACGCCGCTGCTGTTAAGGCTGACCTGGCAATCAATAAGGCAATCGACTTTGTTAAGGAAAAGGCTAACGTTGTGACCGCTGAGCCCAAAGAAGAGGAAAAGCAGGACTAATCCATAGCCCTGGCTTTGCCCGATAGCAAGATTGTATAAAAGCCGATACAGCGTGCTTTGCCGTTGTATCGGCTCTTATCGAATCATGGAGATTTGTTCTCCGCTCTCCGGGCTGTAACAGCCCGGAACCATTACCATTGTTTTAAGGAGGGAACCGAATGAGCCTGGTACCTTATGTTGTTGAGCAGACTGCGCGCGGTGAGCGCAGCTATGATATTTTCTCCCGCCTGTTGAACGACCGTATTATCGTTCTGAGCGAGGATGTCAACCCCACTTCCGCGAGCGTGATCATTGCACAGCTGTTGTATCTGGAAGGGCAGGACCCCGAAAAAGATATCAGCTTCTACATCAACAGCCCTGGCGGTTCCATTACCGACGGTATGGCCATCCACGATACCATGAAGTATATCAAGTGCGATGTTTCCACCATCTGCGTGGGCATGGCTGCTTCCATGGGTGCATTTTTGCTGGCCAGCGGCACTAAGGGCAAGCGTTTTGCCCTGCCGAATTCTGAGATCCTGATCCATCAGCCGCTGATTTCCGGCGGCCAGGGCGGTGGCCTTTCCGGCCAGGCAAGCGACATCCAGATCCATGCCAACCACCTTGTGCAGATCAAGAAAAAGATGAACCGCATGCTCAGCGAGTATACCGGCCAGCCTCTTGAAGTTGTGGAGAAAGATACTGACCGCGATAACTACCTGACCGCAGAGGAAGCCAAGGCCTATGGCCTGATCGATGAGATCATTGTAAAACACTAAAACCGGGGGAATTAGGAAATGGCAAATTCGATTTCCGGCAAGGACGGAAAACGTGAAATGATTTGCAGCTTTTGCGGTCGTTCCCAAAGCCAGGTGGATCAGCTTATCATCGGCCCCGGCGTAAACATCTGCAAAGATTGCATTGATATGTGCTACAGTGCCCTGTATAAGGATGGCAACGTACCCGAACCGCCGCGCGCAACGCCGGAACGCCGCGCTGCGGCTTCTCGCGGGCATTCCGGCGTTGACCCTTTGGCGGATGTCAACATCATGACGCCTGCTGAGATCAAAGCTGGCCTTGACCAGTATGTCATTGGTCAGGACGATGCCAAGCGCGTGCTGGCAGTTTCTGTCTACAATCATTATAAGCGCATTCTTTCCGGGCAGGAAAGCCATGTAGAGCTGCAAAAGTCCAACGTACTGATGCTTGGCCCGTCCGGTACCGGCAAAACCCTGCTGGCCCAGACGCTTGCCAAAATGCTGAACGTTCCGTTTGCGATTGCGGATGCCACCACCCTGACCGAAGCCGGTTACGTTGGCGAGGACGTTGAGAACATTCTGCTCAAGCTGATTCAGGCTGCGGACTTTGATATTCCCAAAGCCGAAGTTGGTATTATCTATGTGGACGAGATTGATAAGATCACCCGCAAGAGCGAGAACCCATCCATCACCCGCGATGTTGGCGGAGAGGGCGTGCAGCAGGCATTGCTGAAAATTCTGGAAGGCACTGTCAGCAATGTGCCGCCCAACGGCGGCCGCAAACATCCGCAGCAGGAATTCATCCAGATCAACACCAAGAACATCCTGTTCATCTGCGGCGGTGCCTTTGACGGCCTGGAAAAGCTGATCCAGACCCGTACCGACAAGAGCACCCTCGGCTTTGGTAGCCAGCTGCGCACCAACCTGGACAGCGAGGAAACCCGTCAAAAGCTGCTGCGCAAAGTGGAACCGGACGATCTGGTCAAGTTTGGCCTGATTCCGGAGCTGATCGGTCGTCTGCCGGTTGTGACGGTGCTGGACCCGCTGGACGAGGAATCTTTGATCCGTGTTCTGACCGAGCCGAAAAACAGCATTGTGCGCCAGTACAAAGAGTTGCTGGCTATGGACAGCGCTGAACTGTCCTTTACGGATGCTGCCCTGCGTGCCATCGCCCAAAAGACCATTGCACGCAAGAGCGGCGCCCGCGGCCTGCGGAGCGTGGTGGAGGATATCCTGATCCCCATCATGTACGAAATTCCGTCTGACCCCACTATTACCCGTGTTACTATTGATGCGGACACAGTGAATGGCGGCCAGCCGCACCTGGAATATGGTGCCGTGCGCAAGCGCTATAAAAATAAGGCAATCATTAAGCAGTAAATAGCCCAATCAAAGCAGCAGCCCCTGCCGCTGTAGAATGTAATTGTTCTACGGCGGCAGGGGTTTTATTGTTTTGTATGTTGATCAATGTGTAAGCTGATACCGGTCATTCCGGGGTTGCGGCTCTGCAGCCTTCCCTTATAGCGAGCGGTGTCAAGGTCGCATAAATAGGATGTTTTCAAAAAAAACATGCTGCGTTTCCTCATTTGGCGCACCCTCCGTCCGCTGGCAGCCGCTATCAATGGCATCCGGCAGGGGAGCACTCTCCTATACCATTTCAATCCGCACAATGTTACCACGCACAAGAATTAGAATGAACTAACAGAAGCGGTTTTGTTATAAGAAATAAAGCCGGAATTGTCAAAATCTACACGGTACACCTGTTATTGCTTTATCTTATTCAGGCACTTTAAGGCACGAAACAACACCTTTAGGGCTAAGGCAACACCGCACAATTCCCGCCTTGCGGCTTAAGCACCGCTCCGGCGGCTGCGGCACGGCATCTGCGTTGCCAAAATGCTCGATAATGTCGGGTTGCGGTACCCGCATCGTGCTTCGGGGGCAAAAGCCCCTCGCACTCTGCGACCGCTGCCCCTGCTTCGGTTCGCTGTTTCCGCCACTGGCGGCGCTCACCTTTGCAGCATCCAGTATTATCTGCGCTTTTGGCTTGGCATCTGCCGCACCTCGCTCGCCGTATCGGCACTTAGAATTATGCGGTATTGCCCTAAAGGGCTGAACCGTACGATTCCACGCTGCTTTCCCAATAAAAATTTCCCCGATGCAAAAGGGTTATCTTCTGCATCGGGGGAATGCGATTTATGGTTTGATTTTACTCAATCACAAGCAGCAGGCTCATTTTGAACTTGCCTTGCGGGGTAACGCTGTGCAGGCCGTTTTTGTCAAAGCGGAAACTTTCGCCTGCGTTCAGCTCGTAATCCTGACCCTCATAGTCAATGATTGCTTTGCCTTCCAGTGCGGTCAGGATGGCGTTGCCGGGGGCGCGGTGTGGGGGCAGGCTGGTGCCCGCATCGAATGCCATCAGCACAAACTTCATGTTGTCTGCGTGGACAAGGTCAACATTGGCAATGCTGCCCTCTTCGTAAGAAATCAGGTCTTTCAGGGCTGTGGGCTGGCCAGCTTTGATGATGTTGTTCAGGATCGTATTCTCCTTTTTCAAAATAATTTCAGTATAGATCATACCGATATCCGTGCTGGTTCCACACAGTGTTTTGGGCGGAACAGCCAGAAAATCATCCCCCGCAAAGGGAACTGCCCGGCCATCTTCGCCTAAGATAAAGCGGCCGTTGCCCATAGCACCCACATACAGGGTCGTACAGTCATAGCTTTCCGGCGTAATGGTAGTACCCGCCCCAAGGGAAAACCAGGTGACCGGCACCTCTTTGCCAAGGTTTGCCGGGCGGGAGACTGTCATACAATCACGGATGGGGCGCATTTGCGCGATGGTAAAAGGTTGGTGTTCCATGCGGTATACCTCACAGTGAGATTCGTAGGCTAAAGCATCGGCATTTCTATTGGCCACCTGTTCAAAATAGATTCCTACAGGTTCCCGCAAAATCACATTTCCCCGGCACAAGCTGGATGCCCTGCAAAATGCAGGCGGGCTGCGGCGTTTTTACTTCAGCGTTGTGGGGCGGTCCAGATAAATCACTTTGTTGTCAGAAATAAAAGTCTGGAAGTTATACAGGATCAAGATTTGGTCATAGCCCTCTTTTTCAATCGTGGAATCTAACCCATAGGCCAGCCCGCGGAAATCCACCACGCCAATTTTCGCATAATTCGCCGTCAGGTAGGGGATAAAGCTGTTGGCATAGCTATCCTTTACCACCAGGATGCTGCCCGTCCCGTTGCCCTCAATCACCGAATAACCGTTGTTGCCATCCAAAAAAGCTCCATACTTGTCACGAGTATCCAGCTTGGCAAGGTTCATCAGGCCCTCGGTTTTCACCGGTTCATAATCTGCTTCGCCGTTTACTTTATAAACCGTCATCTGGTTGGGCAGATCATAATAGCTGAAACTGTCCGCCTGTGCATTCCAGCGCCGCGTAGCAGAATAATGCGTGCCGTAAAAATCGGGGACGGTAATTTTGGTATAGACATTGCAGTCAAACGGCGTCAGATTTTTCAGCGTGCAGAACTGCTGGTAAGCGCGGTAAGCACCATCCGGTGTCCAGTGGTGGTCGGTCTTAAAGTACAGATACTGGTCCTTATTGGCGCGGTAATCGTCGCGCATATCGATCACATCCGCCCCGCTGGCCTGCACTTGGGCAAAAATGTCATCCAGCATGGCATCTTCGTCCACCATGGGGGCATTGGCCGGCAGCATTTCCGGGTAGATATCGCTGGCCGAAGGTGCCAGCAAAAAAGTGACCCGGCCGGGGTAGCGCTGGGCAAAGTTTGTGACGGCACTGATATTTTTCCCCAGCTGCTTCTCAGTATCCGTACTGACGGTAAACAGCTTGGTGAACATCCAGCCATCTTTGCCGTTTAGGATGCCGCTTTCCTCCGTTTTGCCAAACGCGAGGGCATTGACGGCGCTTTCCAGGTTGATCCACCCGTCGCGCAGGGCAACCTGGTCCTGCAGATAGGTGGAAAAATCATCCTGCCATTTGCCGTTCAGCAAAGTTTTTACGCTGAACACTGGCATTTGCGCCAGTTTGCGGTTTTCCAGCTCCGAGTTCTCACGCTTGGGCCAGAACAGGTTGACCAGTGCAAACCCGCACAGCAAGGCGGCAAAAACAATCAGGGAAGCTGGCGGCAGATGACGGTCGGATCTGCGGTGAACATATTTTTCCATAAAGCCATCCCTCCCCTTAAAAGTTTGCATACAGTGCGGTGGAACCCGTTGCTGCTACCACATACGCCGTGCACAGAACAAAGCAGACGCCGCAAAGCGCTGCCCGTAGCGGGGCTTTGCCTTTGCACCACTGCCAGAACCGCCCCGGCAGTTGGGTGGAGCAAACGCAGCACACAACCAGCAGCACCGCATAATTGCGCAGGAAATACAGCGCCGAAACGCCGCCCTGCGGGATGAACAACCGGCTGAGCAGCAGCCCAAGCGGTGCACCGGGGGCGTTGCAGGTGAACAGCCCCCAGCCCAGTACCACCAGGAACAATGTGTAAATGTGCGGCCAGACCTTGCCTTTTTTCAGGTACTTCATCAAAAAGTTCTTTTCGATGACAAGCAGCACGAAATAGTAAAGGCCCCAGCAGATAAAGTTCCAGTTCGCACCATGCCAGATGCCGGTCAGCGCCCAGACGGCCAGCATGTTCAGCATCTGGCGCCCGGCACTGCAGCGGTTGCCGCCCAGCGGGATATAAATGTAATCCCGGAACCAGCCGGAAAGGCTGATGTGCCACCGCCGCCAGAATTCGGTAATACTGCCTGAAATGTACGGCAGGTTAAAGTTCGCCGGGCATTCAAAGCCCATCATCAGGCTCAGGCCGTTGCTCATCTCCGAGTAACCCGCAAAGTCAAAGTACAGCTGCAAAGAGTACGCAATAATGCCCAGCCATGCCAGCGGCAGGGAAGCGTTCGCCAGCCCAATGCCGCCCGTTCCGATGATATCCTGCCAGAGCGCCGCAATGGAATCCGCCAAAATCACCTTTTTGGCAAGGCCGAACACAAACATTTCAGCACCATCCTGCGCTTTTTGCAGGGTGCAGCGTCCCTGTGTCTGGTGTAGGACATCCGCCATATCCCGGTATTTCACGATCGGGCCAACGATCAGCTGCGGGTACATCAGAACATATACCGCAAAGATCACCGGGCTGCGTTCCGCTTTTACCTTGCCGGTATACACATCCGCAGTATAACTGATGAGCTTAAACGTATAATAGCTGATGCCCAGTGGCAAAACATCCAAAAAACTCAGCTTGGCAAACCCGGTGGAAGCGATAACGTTGAGCGTATCCAGCAAAAAGTTCGTGTATTTGCAGTAGACCAGCGCCGCTGCCGTCAGCACAATGGCAGCAATCAGCGCGATTTTTCGCTTGCCCCCGGCGGGCAGGCTGGCAAGCAGAAGCCCCGCCGCATAGTTGATGGCAACCATGCCCACGGCCAGCGGCAGCCATGTAATACCGCCCCAGCAGAAAAACAGCAGGCTTTCCACCAGCAGCACCGCATTTTTGACCCTGCCCGGCACAAGGTAATACAGCCCCAGCGCCAGCGGCATAAAACAGAATAAAAAGACAACGCTGTTAAAATTCACAGCGGTTCCTCCTCTCTTGGTTCAGGGAGTGTGGGGAACAGCCCACCAAAAAAACAAGGCCGCAGCCTGTTGGGGCGCGGCCTGTTTGGTATCGGTTTGTGCTATCAGGCAAGTGCCCCGTCAATGGCGGTGTCGATTGCGGAATAATCCGGGCCATTCACACCGGCAATGACCATGACCACAACATTGCCTTTTACCACAATGCGTGCATCCTGTGCCTTGGCAACTTTATCAGCAAAGTCAGCATACAGCGTGCTGCTCATTGATTCCTTATAGGCTTCCAGTTCAGCTTTCACGGCGTCAGCGGTGCCATCTTTGACTTGGGCGGCGAATACCAGAGCACAGTCTGCCTGGTCGTTGGTCACATCGCCCTGGAAAGCAACAATGTTATCCGGGGTCAGGTTCATCTCGTTCTCCATGGAGAAGTCATCGATGGCACGGGCATTGGGCACTTCGTTCACAGCCTCAATGGCGGTCACGATGGCGCCCAAATCCACGCTGGCAGTGGCTTCCTCGGTGGAGGAAGCATCGGTGCTGGCTGCCTCAGAAGCCGTGCTGCTGGCAGCTTCCGAAGAAGCACTGGCAGAAGAAGAAGCGCCGCTGCCGCAGCCAGCCAGCAGGGTGGCAAACAAAACGGCTGCCGCCAAGGCAGAAATCAATTTTTTCATAATATAGTTCTCCTTTGTTGGTTCGGGGTTCAAATTTATCTCTTTGGCCCTCTGGGAATTTAGATCACCTACTATAGTACACCAGGATAATGTACTTATATAGGATACACGATTTACACCTGTTTTTCAAGTCCCGCAGGGTAAATCTCACACACTTTCACATCCACAATTTTGCGCAAAAATACCGGTGCTTGACAAACTCCGCCCGCCACCTTACACTTTGAAATACAGAATCCATGTAACTTATAAGGCAATACCGCACAATTCCCGCCTTGCGGCTTAAGCACCGCTCCGGCAGCTGCGGCACGGC
>ERZ779840.1985-NODE-1985-length-18382-cov-4.679598_pt1 | contig 18382 bp, 15 predicted proteins | sample MGYA00511561_ERZ779840 | MGnify/ENA primary metagenome ERZ779840 (study PRJEB29588, sample SAMEA2162036) | human gut metagenome | biome: human gut; feature: human-associated habitat; material: faeces | place: Denmark | collected 2008/2010 ...
AACCGCCAAAACTGGAACCACCGGTAAAATGAGTCCCAGAGCTGCCAAACCCGGAACCGCCCGTGAAATGTCGGCTGCGGGAACTGCCGCCCGAACTCTTGCCGTGGAACATGCCGCCAAACATATCTTCAAAAATGTCACCCATATCGTCCATGTCATCCCCGGTAAAATGGTATTCTGCATAACCGCCCGGACCGCTCTGATAGTGCCAGGCACCGCCCTGACCGGTGCCGCCAAAGCCGGAGCCAAATGGACCATTTCCAGAAGCGCCGGCACCGCCAGCTCCGCCGTATGCGGCGCTGTTCGGGTCAAATGCGGCGTGACCGAAGCGATCGTAGAGTTTCTTCTTTTCTGGATCACTTAAGATCGAATAGGCTTCGTTGACATCCTTAAACATCTGCTCTGCCTGGGGATTACCGGCATTGGAATCCGGGTGATACTTTTTGGCAAGTTTCCGGAATGCCTTTTTGATCGTCTCCGCACTGGCGTCCCGATTTATCCCCAGTATGTCATAATAGTCTCTTTTCTCTGCCATTGATTATCACCTCCGTAGATGCAGTGATTTAAGTTTCAATTATTTAGGTTATGATAAAAGATTGGGTATGATAGAAGCTGCCGCATCCCTGCGACAGCTTCTGAAGCTATCTGGCTGCTGGCAACACAATGTGTGAGCCACAGCTGCCTATCTGATTATTAACCTTCGATGGAAACGAAATGCTTCTCTTCAACCGCTTTCTTTTCCAGCTCTTTCGGGAAGGTCAGGGTCAGAGTGCCATTTTCAAATTTGGCATGGATATCCTTTTCCTCCAAGTTCTCGCCGACGTAGAAGCTTCTGCTTACATTGCCGCTGTAGCGTTCCTGGCGGATATATTTAACGGTTTTCTGCTCGGCTTTAGCGTCCTTCTTAGAAGCATCTGCTTCTGCGGTCGCTGCATCCTTCTGATTCTCCTCCGGCATATCTTTCGATGTAACTTCTTTCGAACCGCTGACGGTCAGATAGCCATCTTTCAGCTCAATCTGAAGTTCGTCTTTCTTAAATCCCGGCAGGTCAACGTCTACTTCATAGCCGTCTTTGGTTTCGCGGACATCTGTCTTCATAAGGTTCTTTTCATGTTTTCCATACAGAGGATTCTTCTTACCAAAGAATTCATCTTCAAATGGGAAGTCCATCCAGTTATCAAATAAGTTTTCTCCAAAAATACTAGGCATCATCATAAGTCATGTCTCCTTTCTATGACGTTGTTGATATTTAAGCACTGTCGGAGAATCCGAAGTGTTGAAGTTATGTTTGAACTCGGTTTCGATTTATTTCTCTATTTCCTTTGTTCAAATAGAACTATAGCACGGATTATTAGCACTGTCAATAGATGAGTGCTAATAAAATTGTGAAATTTATGTGAAAACAATAAAAAGATAAATATTAAATGAAAAAAACAATAAAAAGTCGCGCAATAACGAACGTAAATATACGAAAACCAACGGATTGTAAATGCGGGGAAACTGCCGGAAAGGGCATTATTTCATTGAATCTACAGGGGGTCTATGGTACAATATATATAAATTTACAGTTACATATAGGAAGCTATATGCGACACAGGAGCAGGTGAGCATATGAAGTTTTTTAAAGAATATATTATAACGGCCATTGTCGGATTGCTACTGGCCGTTGTTTTGATTGTAAGCGCAAAAGATGAAGGAAATACCCTTACGAATGCGAAGCAGAGAAGTTACGATGACAACTGGACAGTTCAGATAGGAAAACAGGAAAAGTTTTATAAGGAGCTCCCCAATACACTTCCAAGAAAAAATAATGAGACAAAATTCATATTAAAAAAACAGCTTCCGCAGGAGATCGCACATGGTGACACGGTAGCATTTTATATGGGACATAATGTGATACATGCTTATGTGGATAATGAAATGGTCTATTCTTTTAATATTCCAAAGGACTATGAAAAAACCAGTAAGACACCGGGAACAACCTGGACTTTTATCAATCTTTCGTCGGAGTATGCAGGAAAGACACTGACCATTGAGTTAGAACCGGTCTACGAAGATAAAGCAGAGAATCTTCCGGATATTATATATGGCGACAGTGCAAAGATTGTCGTTGATATTATTACAGACCGTTCTTTGGCTCTGTTTGCATCCATATTGATGTTTGCCATTGGACTGGCAATTATTATCGGATTGATGTATTTCCAGCGGGAACTCCATGTGCCGGATTATTTATACTGGCTGGGAGTGTTTTCTATTGTTGTGGCATTCTGGTCCGGTATTCAGACACAGATCATCTCTCTGATCTATGCCCAGAATGTGAGGGGAAATCAGGTGGCATTTATCGTATTCCAGATGCTTTTGATCCCACTGGTTTCATTTGTGAAAAATTTCTGTGAAGTAGAAGAAAGTAAGATATACGATGGAATCTGTGTTGCCAATGTGGTGATACTTGTAGTGACAACGGTTCTGCAGTTTTTGGGGATCAGAGATTATAGGGAAACCATATGGATGGCATACGTTGTCTACGGTATCGGATTCCTCTGGATGCTCTGGATTGTTGGAAAACGGATTGTACAGGGTAAGAAAAAAGAGCGAAGAAGAATGATCATACAGGGGCTGTGTCTGGGTGAACTTCTGTTTTTTGTGGGATATGATATGGTACGTTATCTGCAGTGTGAGACGGTGGATTCTGCAAGATTAAGCCGATATGCCCTACTGGCCTATATCGTGATCATGCTTTGCATTGTATTTCAGAATTCCGTTCACCTGATGCGTTTAGGTGAGCAGTTTGAAAGTATCTCGAAGGAAGCAAGAATCGATGCACTGACAAAACTTTCTAACCGTACGGCATTTGAACATGATTTGATGTCATATGAAGCAACACAAAAGTCGGCAGCAGTTATGTTCGATCTGAACAATCTGAAATATTTTAACGATACACATGGTCATGCGACCGGAGATTATTACATTATTGTATGCAGCGAGATCATTCAGGATATTTTCGGTATGTATGGAAAAGTCTATCGGATCGGTGGAGATGAATTCTGTGCAGTAACAGAAGGTGTTACCGAAGAAGAATTCATGGAGTTACGAAGAGGAATGAACGACAGGATCGAGGCATTGAATGGAAGATTTTTTGAAAATAAAATGTCTGTAGCATCCGGTTATGCAGCGTATGATAAGAAGTCTAATCATGATATTCACGATACGATCAAGCGGGCAGATCAGAAGATGTATGAATGTAAGGCGGCCATGAAGGGACGCTGATCATAAAAAGCAGAGTAGGTAGTAGAAAGGAGCAGTTGGCATGAACGTCAGCATTATCATTGCAGTTTGTTATTATATCGTATTAATCGCTCAGTTTGGAATTATGTGGAAAGCAAAGAATCCGGGAGAAAATGAGATTTTTTCCATTACGGTTCCAAATGAAAAATTAGAAAACGAGGAGATCAAAGGGGTTCAGAAAAAATATATGACGATGCTGGGAATTTTCACAGTGATCTTTGTGGCTGCGCCGGCAGTGATGTTTGGAACAGACAATGGAACCGTACAGGTATTGCTCTGGATGATCCTATTTTTACTGTTGGTCGTATGCAGCTATCTGCCATATTGGGTTGCGAATGCCAGAATAAAAACATTGAAAGCAGAACATCATTATATGGATGGATGTTCCCTTCCGCAGATTGATGAGCAGTGGAGACATGGAATTTTTTATTATAATCCGGGTGATACGCGTCTGAATGGCGAAAAAAAGATCGGAGTCGGAACCTGTATCAACCATGCAAAACCAATGGGAAAATTCCTGAGCGTGTTAGCCTGGGTACTGATCGCTCTGTTATTGGTGTTTGGAGTATATTTAGTCCGTGCACAATCACTTCCATTGACACTTACTTATAAAGACGGAGTCCTGAAATCGGGACAGACAAGAACGAATTACACGATAGATGTCGATACAATGCAGTTTATTATGTTCTTAGATAAACTTCCAAGCAACAGTAAAGTATTTGGAACCGGTATGGATAATTTACAAAGGGGAATCTATAATGTGGAAGGATTTGGCGAATGCCGAATGAATGTCAATCCGCAGAATCAGGCATTTATCCTGATTCAGACGGAAGACGGATGTTATATTTTCTCAGCCGATAAAGACGAGAAGACATCCGAAGTATACCAGCAGTTAAAGGATGATCTGTAGATTATTCACGGGCGAGCTGCTGGATGTGCTGCAATGCTTTGCTGACAGCAGGGATTGCAATGATCACTAAAGTGATGATGGCTTCCGGTATTAAATAGAATCCGTTATAAACTAAGGAATAAACCGGAGCGCTCATTCCGCTTCCCTCTGCGTATGCAGCAAAGAATAAGAGTCCTGATAAAAATGCAAAGACGTATCGCCCAAGTACACCGACGATGTAGCCTTTGATCAGTCCGTGTTTGGATTCATGGAAGAAACCGGATAATCCCAATGCACCGAAAGCCAGAGGATAATCTACCAGCAACTGTGGAATGGAATAGAAGACCGGATCGATGACGAACTGTAAAAGTCCGTAAGCAACAGAAGTCATAATACCGACTTCCGGACCGTACCAGTAACCGATTAATACAATGAACAGCATACTGAACAGCGTAATGGAGCCGCCCATTGGAAGGTGAAACAGCTTAATCATAGATGTTACGGTTCCAAGGGCCATAGCAACAGCAGAAAATACTAACTGCTTTGTGGAAAGCTTGTGGGAGCCCTTACGACTATGAATAAAAAGAGCAGCTGCGATTAAGATGACGATCAGTGCAACAATGGTGAGAATACCACCGGTAGTAAGCTGAAAGACATCTTCATCCCAGCTGTTTTTTGTTGCAAAAGCAAAAAAATTGGACATAATAAAACCTCCTGTGTCCTATAATCTTATGTAGTTATACGTTAACGTTGCTACTATAGCAATCCGCAGGGAGAATGTCAAGTTTTGCATCCCCAGCTGATACCTCTCAGCTTATAGTTTCCACTAAAAAGCAGACATAAAAAAAGCACCACCTCTGAATAAGTTCTTCAAAGATGATGCCTTTAAACTTCATAATCCAATGGACTGTCCTCACTTTCTTCTTGTGTTTCTTTTTGGGTTTAGCTTACGTTTTTGGTGGACCGTACCTCCTTGTTTTTATTTTTTTATAAATCATCCAATCGCGATTGTGTTGGAGATTTTTGTGAATTCAGCTTTTTCACGAGGTGCTGAAGTTCTTTTTTCATTTTTGAAATCGGATTTCAAAATCTTTATTCTTTCCGGCTTATGAACTCTTCCTGTTAAGTTCTTTGTTCGATTGGTATTCGACTTTATCCTTTTATCCTTCTTTGAATTTCAGATTATGAAAACTGCCATTCTTAAATGCTTTTTCGTTGTAGTCTTATGTTCCCATTGGACTGTACCTCCTTGTTTTTTATTTGTCTTCTGTTCTTTTGTTGATTTTATATTAACAGATAGAAAGGCGGTTGTCAACAAGAAATTTTAAAATTTTTAAATAAATAATAAATTGTCTGAAAGTTGAGAATACAACAAACAATTAGTACAACAAAAACGAATTATTTCGATGCTTCGTATGCCTCGCGACAGGCTCTTGCTAACTGATCCCCGCAGGAAGTCGGACGGCCGTTACAGGAGATACCGCTCAGTCTTTTCTCTACTTCGTCGATCGTCATGCCCTCTACCAGTTTTGGAATCGCCTGCAGGTTTCCGTCACAGCCACCGTAGAATTTTACATGTTTGATGATGTTGCCATCTAATTCAATATCGATCTGTTTTGAACAGGTTCCTTTCGTATGATAAGTATACATAAATGTTCCTCCTTTGAATTTTGTAAAAGATTGTTTTGATTAAATTAAATAAACTGAAAGGATTTTGATTACCGGATTCGGGCTTCCATATTGTGTCTTGAAGAAATTTTTCCCTGCCTGCACAAATGAGATATGGAATGTTCTGCACAAGGAAACGTGGAATATCTCATTTGTGCAGGCTGGCATATGATATCAAAAAATACAATATGGGAACCCGAATCCGTTGATATTATAGCATGAAGTTTATAATAGGAAGTTATTTTTACAAAAATTTAATAATTCGTTCATAGCTTTATGGGGGATTATGTATTGTTTCACTGGGGAAATCGTGATAAAATATTCTCTATATGCAAGTATTTTTTATTTTAGGAAAGACTGCTATGGGAAAGATGGCAGAGACGATAGGAGATCGAATATGAAGATAGCAGAAAAATTGTTTGGCACGCATAGTGACAGGGAACTTAAAATTGTAAATCCAATCGTAGACAAGATTGAGGCAATGCGGGACTCCATGATGGCATTGTCTGATGAAGAACTGAGAGATAAAACAAAAGAGTATAAGAAACGTTTAGAAGAAGGCGAGACATTAGACGATCTGCTTCCGGAGGCATTTGCAACAGTAAGAGAGGCAGCAAGACGTGTTCTTGGCATGGAGCACTACCGTGTACAGCTTATGGGTGGTGTGGTACTGCACCAGGGACGTATTGCGGAGATGAAAACCGGTGAAGGTAAGACCTTGGTATCCACACTTCCGGCATATCTGAATGCATTGGAAGGAAAAGGTGTACACATCGTTACCGTCAATGATTATCTGGCAAAACGTGATGCTGAGTGGATGGGAAAAGTTCATGAATTTTTAGGACTGACTGTAGGTGTGGTTCTGAATAGTATGGACAACGATGAGCGCCGTGAGGCATATAACTGTGATATTACTTATATTACGAATAATGAACTTGGATTTGACTATCTGAGAGACAACATGGTCATTTACAAGGAGCAGCTGGTACAAAGAGGCCTTCATTATGCAATTATCGACGAGGTTGACTCCGTATTGATCGACGAAGCGAGAACACCGCTTATTATTTCCGGTCAGAGTGGAAAATCTACCAGTCTTTATGAAGCCTGCGATATTTTAGCAAGACAATTGGTACGAGGCGAAGAGAGCCAGGAGTTTTCCAAGATGGATGCCATCATGGGAATTGAAGTGGAAGAGAGCGGAGATTTTATCGTAAATGAAAAAGATAAAGTCGTAAACCTGACACAGGATGGTGTGAAGAAGGTAGAGCAGTTCTTTAAGATTGACAACCTTGCAGATCCGGACAACTTAGAGATCCAGCACAACATTATTTTAGCACTCCGTGCACACAATCTGATGTTCCGCGATCAGGACTATGTCGTTCAGGATGATCAGGTATTGATCGTAGATGAGTTTACCGGACGTATCATGCCGGGTCGCCGTTATTCTGACGGACTGCATCAGGCAATTGAGGCAAAAGAGCATGTAAAGGTTAAGAGAGAAAGTAAGACATTAGCAACCATTACTTTCCAGAACTTCTTTAATAAATATGATAAAAAAGCAGGTATGACAGGTACCGCTTTAACAGAGGAAAAAGAGTTTCGTGATATTTACGGAATGGACGTTATCGTCATTCCTACGAATAAACCGGTTATCCGTGAGGACTTACAGGATGCCGTTTATAAGACGAAAAAAGAAAAATATCATGCAGTAGTTGAGGAAGTGATCAAGGCACATGAAAAAGGTCAGCCGGTATTGGTCGGAACCATTACCATTGATATTTCCGAGGAGATCAGCCGGCTTTTGAAAAAAGCAGGAATTCAGCATAAGGTCTTAAATGCGAAGTTCCATGAAATGGAAGCAGAAATCGTAGCAGATGCCGGATTGCACGGAGCAGTTACGATCGCAACGAACATGGCAGGCCGTGGTACCGATATTAAGTTAGACGATGAAGCACGCGCTGCGGGCGGTCTGAAGATCATCGGTACAGAGCGTCACGAATCCAGACGTATTGATAACCAGCTGCGTGGACGTTCCGGCCGTCAGGGAGATCCGGGTGAATCCCAGTTCTTCATTTCCTTAGAGGACGATCTGATGCGTCTGTTCGGTTCTGAGAAGCTGATGGAAGTATTCAATACGCTTGGTGTTCCGGAAAATGAGCAGATCCAGCATAAGATGCTGACCAATGCGATTGAAAAAGCACAGATGAAGATCGAGGGTAACAACTTTGGTATCCGTAAAAATCTGTTAGAATATGACCAGGTTATGAACGATCAGAGAGAGATCATCTACGAAGAGCGCCGCCGCGTATTAAACGGCGAAAGTATGCGTGATGTGATTTATAAGATGATCACGGATCGTGTGGAAAACACGATTGACACCTGTATTTCCTCCGACATTCCAAAAGAGGACTGGGATTTAACAGAACTGAATGAACTGTTACTTCCGATCATTCCTTTAAAACCGATCACGGCAGCATTGACAGATGAAGTAAAAGATGTCAAAGAGTTAAAGCATAAGCTGAAAGAACAGGCAGTGAAGCTGTACGAAGCAAAAGAAGCAGAGTTCCCGGAACCGGAAGCACTGCGTGAGTTAGAGCGTGTGATCTTATTAAAGGTTATCGACAGAAAATGGATGGATCACATTGATGATATGGACCAGCTCCGTCAGGGTATCGGGTTGCAGGCATATGGACAGAAAGATCCGTTAGTAGAATACAAGATGAGCGGATTTGACATGTTCGATGATATGATCGCGAACATTCAGGAAGATACCGTAAGACTTCTCTTCCATGTCCGCATTGAGCAGAAGGTAGAGAGAGAACAGGTTGCAAAAGTAACCGGAACGAATAAAGATGATTCTGTGGCAGCGACTCCAAAGCGCCGTGAGACAGCAAAGGTATATCCAAATGATCCATGTCCATGTGGCAGTGGAAAGAAATACAAACAGTGTTGCGGAAGACGCTAATGAAGATTAGGTAAAAATACAGGGAGTGCATCGGAAGACGAGGCATTCCCTGTTTCGATTCTATGGACAGGCTCTTAAAGTCCGACATTGTCGGAGAGCGGCTGTGTTCCATATAAGATGAAAGGATTTATAGGGAAATTTATTAATAAAAGTATCGAAGAAATTCAGGGAGAGATTGGAATGAAGACAGGACTATTTCACACATGCAAAAATTATAAAGTACAGTATCTGCCAAAAGATATCCTTTCGGGCATCATCATGGCGGCAGTGTCCATACCGATCGCGATGGGATACGCGGAAGTGGCGGGACTTCCGGCAGTTTACGGACTTTACGGTTCGGTATTTCCGATTTTGTTATTTGCGATTTTTTCTACGTCTCCACAGTTTATCATGGGAGTCGATGCAGCACCGGCGGCGATCGTAGGTGCGGCATTAGCGACGCTTGGCATTGCACCGGCATCGGAAGAGGCAATGCAGTTTGTGCCGATGGTGGCACTGTTTGCGGGTGTGTGGCTGCTGGTCTTTTATTTATTCCATGCGGGGAAAATAGTGGATTTTATTTCTACGCCTGTCATGGGAGGCTTCATCAGCGGAATCGCCGTGACGATCATCCTCATGCAGATCCCGAAAATCTTAGGAAGCAGTTCCGGTTCGGGAGAGTTGGTAGAACTGATACGCCATATCATCAAAGCATGTGAAAATATTAACATAGTTTCGGTTATTCTTGGGGTATCTTCCTTAGTGGCAATCGTGGTAGTGAGAAAATTTGCTCCAAAGTTCCCGATGGCGGTGGTCGTCATGGCTGCCGGAGTCTTTTTGACCTGTGTCTGTCATATTGATGAGTATGGGGTACGCCTGTTAGCAGAAGTAGAGCCGGGAATGCCTTCTTTTTTCTTCCCGGAACTGGGAATGGTCAATCTGACACAGGCAGCGGGACGCGGATTGATGGTGGCGGTAGTCATCATGGCGGAAACACTTTTGTCGGAAAATAATTTTGCATTTAAGAATGGTTATAAAATTGATGACAATCGGGAAATCCTTGCCTGTGGTGTCAGCAACTTAGCGGCGGCATTTGTGGGCTGCTGTCCGGTTAACGGAAGCATATCGAGAACTTCTATGAATGAGCAGTATGGTGGAAAGACACAGGTGGTATCCATCACGGCAGGATTGTCCATGATACTGTTACTGCTGTTTGGAACCGGCTTTATCGGCTATCTTCCGGTTCCGGTGCTGACGGCGATCGTTATTTCCGCACTGATGAAGGTGGTAGAGTTTGATTTAGCGAAGCGCCTCTATGAGGTCAGCAAAAATGAATTTTATATTTTTGTGGCGGCTTTTTTAGGCGTGCTGTTACTTGGAACCATTTACGGAGTCATTATCGGAATGCTGCTCTCTTTTGTGGCTGTGATCCTTCGGGCAACGAATCCGCCAAGAGCGTTTTTGGGAGTCATTCCGGGCAGAGAAGGTTTTTATGACAGAAAGAAAAACCGCTATGCCTATGAGATCGAACATGTGCTGATCTATCAGTTCAGCGAAAGTCTCTTTTTTGCAAACATAAAGATTTTTCAGGAGGATATTGAAAGCCATATCAAGGACGATACCAAAGTAGTGATCGTGGATGCGGGAGCGGTCACGGGAATCGACATTACGGCGGCAGACCGCTTAGAGCTGTTAGCGGAAAATCTGCAAAAACGCGGCATCCGTTTTTATTTGACAGAGCACATGGACACCGTCAATGTACAGATGCGAAAGTTAGGCATTGGTCATCTGATCGAGGAAGGTCATGTGCGGCGTACCATTACGGCGGCACTTCACGATGCAGGACTGCAGGAGCCGTATGTACTGAGCGGGCTGGATGAGAGAAAACAGAAATTCTTAATGAGTATTCCGGCAGAAGCGGAAAATACGTTGGAAGAGTTCACCTGGGCATTTGGAGAAGATACGGTAGAAGAGATTGAAAAACGGGTACACCTTGTCTTGGAAAATATCCAAAAGATGCCGGATTTAGAGAATTTAGCAGAGCAGGGCTTAGAAAAATATATGGAAACCTGGCACAGCCTGGGTGCGATTGACGAGGACGAGTTCCTAAGACGTATGGAGCTGCATATGGATGAGCTTTCTAAGAATCTGAGTGCGCAGGATAACCGTGCCGTGATCCTCGAACTGATCGAAAATAGACGACGCAGGATCATGGAACAGGTGCAAAAGGAACATCCGGAGGTCTTAGAACGTTTAGAGGCAAGCCGTGTCCGCTTAGAGCACAGATTGGAAAAACAGAATCCGGAGGCAGCAAAACGTCTGCATGAGTGGGAGGAAAAGATAAAGAAAAATCATGAAAAAAATACTGATCGTTGAGGATGATAGAGAATTAAAAGAAGGAATCTGTTATGCACTGCAAAAAGCAGGCTATCTGACAGAAAGTGCGGATTCTGTCCAGAATGCAAAAACACTGTTTTTAAAAGAAGGTGCGGATGTGATCCTTTTAGATGTCAATCTGCCGGATGGCGAAGGGTTTGATTTTTGCAAATGGGTGAAGGAACGCACACCGGTTCCGGTGCTTTTTCTGACGGCAAGAGATTTAGAAGAGGATGCGCTGTGCGGCTATGAAGCGGGGGCAGAGGACTATGTGACCAAGCCTTTTTCCATGAAAATCCTTTTGAAAAAGATCGATGTTTTGTGCAGAAACGGTTCGAGACAGGAACACAGATGTTTTGAGGATGGATTTTTGCGCGTGGATTTTGATGCGGCAAGAGCGTGGGTCGGTGGAAAAGAATGTGTTCTGACACCGACAGAATTTCGGATGCTTCGTTATTTTACGGAAAATGCAGGAGTTCTTTTGACGTATTCCGTATTGTTAGAAAAACTGTGGGATTCCACGGGCGCTTATGTGGACAAGCATACTTTAGCGGTCAATGTCAACCGGCTGCGTAAAAAGATTGAAGATGAAGAGCATCGCTATATTTTGAACGTTTATGGAATGGGTTATCAGTGGGCAGAAGCATGAGATTAGGACGGAAAAAGAAAGAAATAGATCAATTTTCGGAAAAATTGGAGCAGGCATTGGATGCGTTGGCAACAGGGGCAGAGATTTCCGTGGAAGAAGAAATGGATGACAGCCTGTGGGGAAAAATATCGGTCCACTTCAAGAGATTGCAGGAAATCTGGAGTGAAAAAGAAGCGGAAAGCAAAAAGGATAAACAGCAGATGAAGGAGCTGATCTCCGATATTTCACATCAGACGAAAACGCCGATCGCAAATCTGAAAGTTTATTTAGAACTGTTGCAGGCGGGGAATCTGGACGAAAAAGAGACGGCAGAATTTTTAAACCGAATGGAGCAGCAGACTAAAAAACTGGATTTTCTGATACAGAGCATGGTTAAAATGTCGCGTTTAGAAACCGGCATTATTGAAATACGGAAAAAAGATGTATCGGTATACGATACTTTGTATCGTGCAGTTTCGACGATCGTTCCAAAGGCAGGAAAGAAACAGATGGAAATCTATGTGGACTGTGCAGAGGATTTAACGGTTTCTCACGACAGTAAATGGACGGAGGAGGCAGTTTTTAATCTGTTAGAAAATGCAGTCAAGTATACGGATGCCGGTGGAAAGATATGGATCGCGGCAAAGAAAGAGGAATTTTTTACAAGGATCAGTGTCAAAGATACGGGAAAGGGGATTGCAAAAGAGCGGCAGGCAGAGATTTTTCAAAGGTTTTATCGGGAGCCGGAGGTGCATGACGAAGAAGGGATCGGCGTGGGTCTCTATTTAGCAAGAGAGATCATTTCGATGCAGGAAGGTTATATCGAGGTGGTATCAGAAGCGGTATCGGGAGCAGAATTTCGAATTTTTCTGCCAAATGGATAAAGAATGGTTGAAAAATAACAGATACATGCGAAGGGGTTCCTTGTGAAAAAGCGGCGCTTTACAGGAACAGATTATCACAATTTTGTGATAGTCAGAGATTGTGACAGGTTTGAGATTTTTTACCATTATGCTTGTGTTATAAGGAGGAAGAAAAGATGAAGACATGGATGGTAGAAACACAGGCATTGAAAAAATATTACCGGCTCGGAGAAAATACGGTAAAAGCCTTGGACGGCGTGGATCTTACGGTAGAGCGTGGAGAATTTGTTGCAATGATCGGAAAATCGGGAAGCGGAAAGAGCACCCTGCTCCATATGCTGGGCGGACTCGACACTCCGACTTCGGGAGAGGTTTTTGTAGACGGAAAGAGGCTGTCGGAATTGAAAAAAGAACAGCTTGCCATTTTCCGCAGAAGAAAAGTGGGATTTGTATTTCAGAATTATAATCTGGTACCGGATCTGAATGTCTATGAAAATATTGTACTGCCGATCGAGTTAGACGGCGGTTATGTGGATGAAAAATTTATCGGGGAACTTTTGGATATGCTGCATTTGCAGGAAAAGGCAGAGGCGCTTCCGGGGACGTTGTCCGGCGGACAGCAGCAACGCGTGGCGATCGCAAGGGCACTTGCATCGAAACCGGCGATCATTCTTGCGGATGAGCCGACCGGAAACCTGGACTCCGGAACAGGTCATGAGGTGTTGGGACTTTTGCGCGTTGCGGCAAAACGTTTTTCGCAGACACTGATACTGATCACTCACGATATGGATATTGCACAGCTCGCAGACCGGATCGTCTGTATTGAGGACGGAAAAATACGGAAGGGAAGTGATGAAAATGCTGAAGAATAATAATCAGCAGGTCATCAAAAGGATGGCAAAGACTTCCTTTTTTCGGAATAAGGGCAAAAATCTGGTACTGGTGTGTGCTGTCTTTCTGGCAGTTTTTATGCTCTTTTCGATTTTTACGGTAGGACTTACCTATGTAAAAATGGAAAAACGTCAGAACATCCGCTTGAGTGGTGAGGACATGGATGCCATCATGTATGGAATGACGAAAGAACAGGTAAAAAAGTGCGAAAACAGCAGTGAGGTATCGAAGATAGGAAAGGTCGGCGTGGCGGGTTATGCGATCAGCACCCAATGGGATGATACCCTGCATACAGGGCTGATCTACAGCGATAAAACTTACTGGGACGAGATCATGGCTCCGGCAAGAAAAGAAACAAAAGGGCATTATCCGAAACAGGAAAATGAAGTGATGGTCACGCAGACCGCATTGGAGGACTGCGGGCTTTCGGGACTTGGGATCGGCGACACGTTTACACTGACCTATGGTGATAATAACGGAACAGAGCCGAAGGAGAAAACTTTTAAGATCTGTGGGATCTGGGACGGATACGGTACGAAAAAAGTATTTTTTGTTTCTAAAAAATTTTATCAGAAGTCCGGTTATCAGTTATCGGATGTTCGTTCCGGAAGAATGTTTCTGCAGTTCAAAAGTAAGATCCTGACGACAAAAAAGCAGGAAGAGTTTCGGGAGCAGATGAATCTAGGAGTGCAGCAGGCACTGTTTTTCACAGCCGAAACATCCAATTCCGTACGGATATTAATGGGAATGGTGGGACTGGCATTCATCACCTGCTTGAGTGCATACCTTTTGATCTACAACATTCTCTATTTATCGGTTTCAGGAAATATCCGTTATTACGGCTTACTCCAGACGGTCGGAATGACCGGAACGCAGGTAAAAAATCTAATGAAACGTCAGATGCGGTGGATCGGGATATTTGGAATCGGCGACGGACTTTTTGCAGGAGTGCTGACTTCGTTTTTTATTATCCCGGAGGTGGTACGTTCCCTTGGAATCCGTGAAAAAGTCGTAGTGGCATTTCATCCGGGAATTATCCTTTTAACGATCCTGATCGCGGTCATTACCCTGTTGCTTGGAAGCAGAAAACCGGTCAAAATTGCCTGTGCCGTCACACCGATGGAGGCGCTTGGATACCGTACTGTCACGTCAAGCCGGAAAGCGCACCGGACGAAAAGAGGTCATGTGTTAAAAAATATGGCTTGCAGACAGTTGAAAAAGGATAAGAAGAAAACAGCCGTTGTATTTTTATCGTTAGCAACCGGTCTTTCGGTATTTTTAGTGCTGATCACATTGATCGAAAGTCAGGGAGCAAGGACCATTGTATCGAATTACATGGATGCAGATATGGAGATTGTCAATGATACACTGATGAAAGAGGATACAAAGGACTGGAAACCGATTTTAGATAGCAATTTTACGAAAAAGATCAAAAATATTTCCGGCGTGAAAGAAATACACCGGATGACCAGCACCAAAATCTTTGTTCCATGGGAGGATGATTTTGCCGACACATGGATGCGGGCGGTATATGAAATGTGGATGTCTGAGCCTTACGAGCAGTCGGTAGAGGACTATAAGACACATCCGGAAAAATATTATTCTTATTTGAAAGGGATCGATGAAGCGGAATTTGAAAATCTGAACAGTATGTTTCAGAAAAAAGTGAACAAAAAAGATTTTATGGAAGGCAGGGTGTGTATTCTCTATCGAAACGGTGTGCAGTTAGAAGAAACGGAGATATTAGGAAAAGAACTTACCTGTCTCCTGTCGGAAAATTCAGTTTCGCAGGGAAAATGTACATTTCAGATAGCCGGCGTTACAGATGACAACCGCTATGCAGGGATCGGACTGGGACCAAACCTGATCGTCAGTGAAAAGTGGTTAGAGAAAGTGGTAAAAAATCCGTTTGTTCAGGATATGACGGTTCTCTATGATGAGGAGTATGACACTCAGACGGAACAGGCAGTAATAAAAGCTGTTCAGTCACTTTCCGACAGCAGAGATGTTTCTTACGAATCTAAAATAGAAGAAATGGAAAATGTGAAAAAAGCACAGGGAAATATGAAGGGTGTCGGAATCGGAATTACTTTGATTTTGGCATTTATCGGTTTAATGAATTATATCAATACGGTTTCCGGCAGTATCCAGAACCGACAGGTCGAACTGTCGGTCATGGAGAGTGTGGGCATGACCGACCGGCAGGTTTATCGGATGTTAGTCTATGAGGGACTTTTTTATGCGGGCGGCTCCATACTCCTGACAGGGACCGTAGGACTTCTGATCACCTATCTGTGTTACCAGTCGATGAATTACCGTGGCATTGCATTTTCAGTTCCGATACTTCCGGTGTCGGCAGCAGTCCTTCTGGTTCTGGCGGTCTGTGTGGCGGTTCCGGTACTGGCTTACCGATTGCTGGCAGGGCGGCATTCGGTTGTGGAACGAATCCGGGGATTTGAGTAGAGGGGAAGAGAAGAGGTAGAGTGAGAGTATAAGGAATATGGTACAGAACAAATGTTTGAGTTTGTTCTGTACTTTTTTTGTGGGGAACTAGACAAGTGGAAAAGCGGGGAAAATCGACAAAAGGTGACAGCTATTTGTGAATTATGTGTTATATAATAAAAAAGTATATTTATGACATATAGGGGATGAAGATATGGGACAAGTGAATTTTTCTGTATTTTTTGGTGATAACTGAAAAATATAGTGTATGAAAATAAAATACTTGTTATAATCTAACTAGAAATATGTCAGAAAGGTTGGCGGTGAGTATGTGTAAGAAAAAAGAATTGAGTTTTTCAATTTTCATATTATATAGTCTTGCAGATAAATGGAAGATGTCTCCAGCCAAAGTGTATAAAATATTAAATTCAACCGGAATTTTAGATAACTATATCATTAAGTGTTACGATGTTCTTCATACGCAGGGAAAAGAATATTTGGTAGAAGATATTACAGAATTTGTGAGAGAAAAAGGAATTAATGTATGATTGTACATCATGGATCAACAGAAATTATAGAAAATCCAGATGTTATACATTCGAAAAGGTATTTGGATTTTGGAAGAGGATTTTATATTACAACTTTTGAAAGTCAGGCAAAGAAATGGGCTGTTCGAAAAGGCATGAGACAGGAAAAGTCAGCGATAGTCAATGTTTATGAGTTATCCGAAGAATGGGATGATTTTAGAGTATTATCGTTTGAAAAAGAGAATGGGAAATGGCTTGAGTTTGTATGTGCATGTCGTAAGGGAGAGGCATTGAATAAAAATTATGACATTATTATAGGAAATGTTGCGAACGATGATATATTTAAAACCGTTGATATGTATTTTAGAGGACTGTGGAATAAAGAAAAAGTTTTGGATGAATTGCGATATTATAAGATGAATGATCAAATATGTATCGTAAATCAGGAAACATTGAATCAGCTTATTACTTTTAAAAGAGCGTATGAGGTGAAAAACAATGGTAAATAAAAAACAGTTGGAAACAGTTTATAAGCAGAATTTGGAAAATGATATTATTAATGCAATTTCTGAAATGAAAGGGATAGATTTACGAAAAGCATTTGATATTTATTATTCCAGTAAACTTGCTGAGCAAATTTCAAATGACAGTTATGGAATAGAAAATATGGATGCAAAATATCTGGCGGAAGATTTGATTGAGAATGAACCGGAACTTTTTGAATAAATATCGTAAGGAGATGTGAACATAACTGATTAGGACTACATTTTAAAGAGGCTAGGTGGGTAATTGTCGAATTACAGTAATTTATTTTGTGTTACTAATAATAGAAAGATAACTGGTGAGCTTATCAAGTGAATGAGCTTAGAAAGGAGAAAGGGGTAGATTGTATTTTGTGTAAACAAATTGATGATGCAATCTGTCATATGATTTTTTATGAAAAAACTATATTTGAGTTGGAAGAAAAAAAATACACTTAGACAATTCATCGAACAAATGGAGTTTTGTAAAAGTTCAGGTGAGAAAGAGGTTAATATAGTTGCCCCCGCTAGAATGAGGACATATCCAGATATATGTGCCCCGTTGGCTGTGCTTATTGATGAATATAAAGATAGAGGATATAAATTTACATTCGATTTTCCTGGAAAAAACAATTATGTCGAACATACTTGCATTTCGAAACCGCTTCAGGCTGAAGAAATGATTAATAGTAATAGTTCGGAATTGGCTTTTCCACTTGACAAGATATGGAAGTATAATTCGGCAGAAGGTGTTGGAAAATTGGTAACAGCATATGTTCAGGCAGTAAGAACAAATACAGTGTTGGGAACTGGTGTAATAAGTAGTGTTGAATGGTGTTTGAATGAAGTGATGGATAATGTTTTACAACATTCAATGAGCGGTGTTGGATATGTTATGGGACAGATGCATAAAGAGAAAAAGAGAATTTCAATATGTGTAGCGGATAGTGGAATAGGAATATATGGGAGCTTAAAGAAGTCTAAGCATTGTCCGAGAAATGCAATTGATGGACTTACAATGGCTTTACAAGAAAAGGTTACAAGGGATGAGCATATTGGTCAGGGAAATGGTATGTGGGGACTTGGAAAAATAGTTGCAGAAAATGGAGGAACACTTGAAATACAGTCAAATTCAGCAAATTTATTTTATAAAGAAGATGATACAAAAACTAAAGAGACCGATGGATTTAATATAGGAAAATATAATAATTTAACGTATGTGGATTTTCAAATGGATTATTCAAATCAAACTGATGTAGCAAAGGCGTTAAATGGCTATGAGCCTTTAGATATATGGCTAGATGAACATGACTCAGAAGTAGATGAAAAATATCATTTTTTGCTTCAA
>ERZ779840.1988-NODE-1988-length-18370-cov-17.341960_pt1 | contig 18370 bp, 9 predicted proteins | sample MGYA00511561_ERZ779840 | MGnify/ENA primary metagenome ERZ779840 (study PRJEB29588, sample SAMEA2162036) | human gut metagenome | biome: human gut; feature: human-associated habitat; material: faeces | place: Denmark | collected 2008/2010 ...
GCCGTGCCGCAGCCGCCGGAGCGGTGCTTGAGCCGTTAGGCGGGAATTGTGCGGTATTGCCTTTAGTGTTTTCCTTCTACTCCGCCTGACAGAATAACCAATACCCTGTGTAAAATTGCAACTCTTCCCTTTCGCAGCGTACAGTGTTGCATCTTTACACAGGGTATTACTATCCCTGTCGTATTATAAAAAGGTAATTTACCCTGCCGATTGTTGCCATTTACACAGGTTTCCCCTCTTTTTTGGTTTCCCGCACCTGATTCACCCAAAATCCGCTTTATTTTGCAAACGCTGCATCGCGCTTTTCCTCATGTTTTGCTCTGTAAACCTGTGTAAAATTCCAACATATTTCTCCTTTTTTTCCTATTCTCATCTTCTATCCGTTTTGTTGTAATTTCGCACAGGTTTATGTTTTGTAGTATTTTCAGGCTGCTTTGCATACAAAACGGCACCGCGTCTTTCAAAAAACGCGGTGCCGCCTTTGATTTATTCAAGATTTTGAAGTGCTTACCCTGCCGTGCTGTTCTGCTCTGTCAGCCCCGTAAACACCGGGTCGTTCAGCAGCATTCCGGGAACAACATATCGGTAGGTGATTGCCTGCCTGCCGTTGATCACACGCACACTATCGTTGGCCAGTGCCAGCTCTTTCAGGGTTTGCATATCCTCATCGTTCAGATAGATGGAGATCTGCTCCAGACCAGATGTCTGCTTATATTTTGTCCCGTTTGTAACGGGAACATAGCGGCTGCTGACGGGGTTCAACTCGTAATTCTGCACCCCGCACAGGCGCGCTTTCGCAGCCTGTTCATGGATCAGCTCCGATGTCAGGGTGCCCAGCCGCGTGCCGCGCCAGTCCGCTTCGCTTTGCAGCACTGCCCGCACAGCCAGGTGCAGCCGGATGACAATTCGCTGTTTCATATCGTGGATTCCTGTATTCCTATTTGCATGGATTTTTGTTGTTTGCTGCTTTCGTGGATCTGGATTATTCCACAGCATCAATCAGTGCTTTCAGCTCCTGCGCTGCCGCAATCAGCTCCTGCATCTGGTCCGACATTGCTTTGCGGTCCTCTGCCGTATAACTGCGGATCTTAGCTTCAATATTTTTTGCCGCTGCAATTTTACGCAGTTTGCGGGCCGTGGTGGGCAGCTTGGCCGAAATAAAGTTGTGGTCTTTATCTACTGCCGCCGCCTTGTTCTCCTGCGTCTTGGCCTGACCGATTGCATCCTGTGCATTTTGTAACGCTGCTGCAAATACGCTCTCGCGCTCCTGCATACTGCGGCGTTCCACTGCTACATCCAGCATGGCTGTGGTCAATGCGTCCTTGATGGCGCGGCGCTCATGGCTGCGTGGGTCAAGGGCTGCGATTTTCAAAAACACTGCGGCTGCACGGGCCTGTTCTTCCAGGGTCAGGCGGAGATAGGTTTCGCACTCGGCTCGGTTCAGGAATTCCTCATCCAGCAAGCGGCGCAGATCAGGGTTGAGATCATTCTGAATCGAAAGCGCCTTATCAATCGTGCGGGAATTCAGCGGGCTGACCTCTTTCAGCGCTTTTTTCGCTTCCGCTGCGCTCAGATTATACGGTGCTTTTTGCAGGTTTTCCACAAAACGCGCCGCCGCCTGGCGCATCACACGTTCATTGCTGATGCCGCCGCGCACTTGCAGGTTTGCGCTGTCAATATACACAACTTTTTCGTTTTCCGTCAAGTTGCGCACCACTTTGCACTGCACTTTCTGCCATTCACTCATGCGGTTGGGCAGTTGCTTTTCTTCCTGCTCGCGTTTATCCTGCTCCATCAACAGGCGCAGCGCACGCAGGCGGCGCTCGCCGGAAAGCAGCACATATTTTCCGCCAACACCGGTCTTAGGGAACACAACCAGGTTGTGCAGCAGCCCCGCGCGGCGGATATCATCGGCCAGCAGCGCAATATCTTCCTCGGTATCCAGCTCACGGTAAAGAGCATTATTCGGGTTTTCTTCAATATCATTGATATTGATCTCGCTGTATTCACCGCCCGGCTCCTGGTCGCCGCGCGCGATCTTACTTAACGCTGCTTCGTTTACTTTAAAGCCTTTCTTCTGCAGTCGGTCCAGTTTGCTTGCCATCACTCTGCCTCCTGTTCAACGCGCGTTTTCAGCTCGGCATACACCTTTGCATAATCCTTTGCCGGGTTGCTGCTGCGTGCACATAGCACAACCGGCGCACCAAGGCGGGTGCTATCCTTTACAGCCTGTCCCTTACGGATTTCGGCAGCAAACAGCTTGCTGCCCAGCTGGCTTTCCCGCAGTTCATTGCGGATCACTTCGGTCAGGGCAGTTTTTTCCACCATAGTCAGGATAATGCCCAAAACATCAATTTTTTCGCCCTCATCGTGCTCCAACTGCTGGCACATGGCCACAGTGCGGTACACACTGTCACGGCTGTAGTCATCGCACACGCAGGGGATCAGCACAAAGTCACTGGCCATCAGGGCGTTGGTCACCATTACATCGCGGGACGGCGGGGTATCGATCAAAATATAGTCATATTCGCTGGCAACCTGTGCCAGGCACATGGCCAAAAACATATTGATACTGGTGCTTTCGGATTGTTCCAGGATTTGCAGCTGCTTGGCCGCCATTGGGGTGTTGCCATTTGCCGGAATTATATCAATATTATCAAACTGCGTGCGGGAAATATAGTTTTGCGTGCCGCTGATGCCATAGGCACGGAACATATCATACACGCCAGCGCGGTCAAAAGTATTATCGGTTACACGTGCGCCCGTCAGGGTATAGGTACAGTTGCCCTGGGCATCCATATCCACAACAAGCACCCGCTTGCCGTCCTGCGCCATCAGCGCCGCCAGGTTGCAGACGGTAACGGTTTTTCCCACGCCGCCTTTTTCAATGCAGACTGAGATACAATACCCCATTGTTTTCCTCCTTGCGAGCGCCTTTGTGTAGGCATCTCTTCGTTGCTGTTGGTTAATCTTTGGCTTTTGTTCGGTTCTTTTTGCGGTACCGCACGCCGGTATCTTAATCTAAGGCAATACCGCGGGTTGCAAAAACGGCCACCCCATGCCGTGCGGCATCTCTTCGTTGCTGTTATAGCTTCTATTATATCATATGCTTCGCGTGTGTCAACGGATATTTTGACGAATATTATGTAGGCATCTCTTCGTTGCTGTTCACGCTTTTTCTCTGCCGCTTTTCCTTCCCATCCTTCTTCATTTCATCCAGGCATTCCCGCTCACGCACCTTCCTTCTCACCTATTATCCCAAGGGCAATACCGCATAATTCTAAGTGCCGATACGGCGAGCGAGGTGCGGTAGCTGCTAGGCCAAAAGCGCAGATAATACTGGATGTCTTATCGAGCATTTTGGCAACGCAGATGCCGTGCCGCAGCCGCCGGAGCGGTGCTTAAGCCGTCAGGCGGGAATTGTGCGGTGTTGCCCAAGGTCTATCTGAAATCAAAAAACGCCGGATATTTCCATTTCTCAGCTGCACCCCAACAAAAAAGCAGCGGCCAGCAATCTGCCAGCCGCTGCTTACATTATTATAATAGCGCTCCCGGATGTTCCGCTCCGCTTCATCTCAATTACTCTTCGCTGTCATCCGGAATATCTTCCTCAAAAGCATCCATCCAGCTTTCGTTGTGCCACTTATCTTTTTCACCTTTTTCCTTGGCGGCAACCTTCTGCCGTTGTGCCTGGTCGTTCATTATGGTGCCGATCGGGTTCAGCGCGCGTTCTTCAATAATGTGGTAGAACAGCCCCATCGGGTTATTCACGTTGGGGTCCTTGGCGGCCTTTGCCCAAAACACATCAAAGTCCAGTTCATGCGCCATAGCTTCCATCAATGGGGTCAGGCTGCCATACTTTTCAATCACTTCATTCATGCAGGCCAGGTAATGCAGCCGCATTTCGTCTTTCAGCCCATTGCGCAGGCTGGAAGGCGATGGCACGCACCGCGCTGCCAGGTGGCGGTAAATTTCGTGGTAAGCGCCGCGCTGGCCGCTCGTCAACGTCTTTTCCAGGTATCCATCATCTACAAACTTTGCAAACTCTTTTCGCATATCCTGCCGTTTTACAATCGTTTCGGGAATCAGCTCTACCTTGGGCGGCTCAGGCTCCGGCATCGTTTGCTGCACCGGCTCGTCCATCACATGGTACTCCGCTTCCAACAGCTCCTCTTTGGGTTCTGCTGCCGGCTTTGCCTTGCGGAAAATATAAATGCGATAGTTATCCATATCCTCGCGCAGCACCTTGTTCAGGTACCGCGCCGGGCTGCGCATCGTCTGCGACCGGGGAATGATCTCCTGTGCATAACGGGGTGCCACACCGGCCAGCCAACTGGTCAGCCCGCCGCAATCCAGGATGATGGCATTCATCTTTCCAAACACCGTTTTGTTGCCGCCGTCCTGCTCGCCATCGCCTGCCTGGATGGTGCAGCAGGCATCAGCCAACACATCAATGATCACTTCCACCGCGTGCAGCTCTTCGGGCGTAATCTCCGCGCGCAGCTGATCCATGCGCGCTTTCACAACAATTTCCTCCCGCAGCTCGGTGCGGTGGCGTCCAAAGGAATAGGGGATCGTTGTTTCCGGTGCCGAAACATAATCAAAGGTGATCACGCTGGGGTCATCCAGCAGCGAATCTTCAATCGCCACGGTGGGGCGGCCCTTCTTTTTGCTCTTTTTGCGCACTGTGCTGTTGATGCTGTCCAGGTTGGCCTGTGCGGCGGCATCATCCACCGGGTCAATCGTTACCACCAGCGAAAGAACCTTCTGCCCTTTTTTTTCGTACACATCGTAATTAAAAATAATATCCGTCTTTTCGTTAATTTCCGCCTTTGCCTTTTCCAGTGCCAGGCGGCGGAAATCCGACCATCGGTTGGCCGTATACGAAAGCTGTTCATACAGCATGCTCAGGTTCCATACCAGCGGTTCCCCGGCCGCTTTCTTTTTCAGATACAGGCTCTGGTAGCTCTTGCACAGCTCGTAAATGCGGATGGAATAGGTGGACCGCATCAGCATGGTGTAGGTCACATCCATGGTGGTATACAGGGTTTTCAGCTGCACCAGGTGCGGTTTCAGCACCGGATCCAGCGTGATGGTCATGCGCGCGCGGCCCTCATCAATGCGCACTTTATCGATCCAGCGGAATGTTTCCACCGTGGAAGTTCCGTTATTCTTGATCCACTGGATGGGCGCGTTGGCCAGCTCCTCAATATTTTTGCGCACCTGCTTGTACAGCGCCCCGCTGTGCGGGTCCATGCCGGTCATCTTGATAAAATCATAAATGCTCAGCTCATAAGAGGGCAGGTCCGTATCCTCCGGCTTAATCATCGAAAAAATATGCAGCATCAGGCGCTGCTGGCTCAGCGTCAGGTTGTTGCGCGTCATCTGTACAAGGTCATTGGATTTGCGAACGATGGTCTGGTCCCCGCGTTCTTCAAACGTAACGACAAACGGATCATCTTTTTTCTGTTTACTTGCCGCCATAAGCAGGGGCCTCCTATATCGGTTGCTGTATCCCGGGTGGTCACGCACATCATGCTAAACATTATAGCACATCCTGTTGTCCAGCGCAAGAATTGCAAATTTACACAGGGTTTCACCGTCATTACCCTGTGCAAAATGCAACACCCGCGTTGTGGTTTGCCATATATCCTGTGGGGGTTGCAGCCCGGGTGCAGGTTACACAGGGTTTTATTGTGCTTTTCTGTCCTGCTGTTTCAGGGTTCTGTAACCTGATGGAATGGCAACACCAATTTTTTCCCGTTCTCCCCCATCTCCCGGCTTACCTCTGGTTGTTATTATGGCTTAGATGTTTAGTTCTATATTAGTAATAGGTAGAGCCTGTGTAATTTAACAACGCAAACCTGTGTGTTCAACCAACTGCAGCCTGTGCATTCCACCACCATTTTCCTGTGCGGAAAGCAACCTGCGTAAAGTTGCAAATAAGCCAAAAACAGCCAAACCTGTGTAAATTGCAACACGGGGAACGGGCCTATCCTGTGTGGTTTTCCAACAGGTACGCGGTCACGGCGGGGCAGGGGAGCGGGAATACCCTGTGTAAAATGCAACTGTTCCGGGGGTAACCTGTGCGTTTTTCCAACGGTAAGCGGCATAGGAAAACAAGGCAATCCTGTGCGTTTTTCCAACACGTTTCGGGAATGTTCGGCACAGAATGCGGGCAATACCCTGTGCAAAATTGCAACAACTCACAGCTGCTTCAAATGGATCAGTTGCAAATTTACACAGGGTAGCACCCCTTTATTATAAGGTAGGTGCCGCACAGAATGGCGCGTGAGGGGTTGCAGTTTACACAGGATAGATTGAAAGCTGGGAGCTGGGATCTATCTGAAACGTCAAAAAGCTCGTCTGTTTCAGTAAACGCAGCCGGATTTTGTGCTTGCGAAAGATCCGCTATTTTCGTTGCTCTCAGATGCACCTCAGGAGCTGGCGCAAATAGAAATCGGCAAGGGGGAACCGGGAATCAGGGGCAGGGCAGGGGGGACAAAAAGCGAATGGCATATCTGCAGCAAACCCGCACCCCGTTGTAAAGGGAGAACGGCGTCCCGTTGGCGGGCGTGCAATCCACCAAACACACACCCGCCGCCGCAAACACCGCAAACCGTTTGCAGGGGCGCGGTGTACCCATCGCGCCGCAAAAAAACGGGAGCCGTGCGCCGCAAACCTGCCATCCCTCCCACAAGGCGCCCACCCAGCCGCCAGGCCCCGCCACAAACAGGCGCATGCGAAACAAATAATTGCGCAAAAACAGGGAAATGTAGCAAAAAAGGCGAATTTTGCTGCAAAGTTGCGCTCTGTGTGCGCAGAGAATCATAAACGCGCGGTCAAAGTATATAAAAGGGACCGCTGCCAAAAAGAAAATCAGGAATAAATTATACAAAGGCTTTGAATACATTGTATAATTGGAGGAAAACGCAATCAGTAAAAGTGCCGAAAAACAGGAATTTACGTGGATTGTATTGCCTTTCTGGTATAAAGGTGCTATACTTTAACACTGAAAAGTAAATGCGCAATGAGAAGATTCGATGCGTAATTTTTTTGAAAACAACATGGCAACGGTTGCGCAAGTAAAAGAAGCTGGCTTCTTTTATTGTTCCACAGGGATCCCCTGTGGAACAATGTGCTTCCATCAAGCTAGCGCGAAAGACGGGTGAGCAGATTGAATAGAACAGGAAAAAACACAACAGGTTGGGCGCGCCGGCTGACAGCGCTGCTTGTCACCGCTTGCCTGGTTATGGCAATGGCCCTGCCTGTATACGCCGAGGTGGATCCTCTGCCCGGCGCACCTGACGAAGTAGAGCTGCTGGAGGATGGGCAGGGAACGGCCTCCGGGGAGGATACCGTTCCGCCGGAGCAGAACGCCGCCACCCCGGTGCCGGATGCCGCCACCCCGGAACCGGAACAAAGCGCCGAGCCGGAGCAGCCCGCCCCGACCGAAACGCCGGAGCCCACGGCAGAACCCGCCCCGACCCCGGAACCGACCGAACAGCCGCAGATGGACGCCGAGGAAGCGGAAGATGTGGATGGGGCGCTGGAGGTTAGCACACAATCTAATCAGTTTACCGTTTACTTTGCAGTCCCGAGCAGTTGGGAAGTAACAAGAGATTCTAAAATTACCTTTAATGCACGGCGCGGAAATGGCGGCCAGGCAAATGACGGAGAGATTGGCGAACAGCCAATGTCCCTTGTTCCCGACAAAATTACTTCCAAAGGCCAACGCATTTATAAAATAAATGGCGACAAGACGATATGCCCCTGGGGCGGATATGTCTGGATGCAGTTTACTTTAGATGAAAGCCATAAAGTAAGAGTAACAGCTCCACTTGAAGGGGACAATTTTGTAAAAGTTGAAGCATTTAATGACAGATATTATGATGGCGATGCAAACAGCGAAAATGGTGATGTAGCTTGGAATGATGCCAACTGGGCAGATGCATCAGCATTACCTGACCTTGCTGTCCACACCGCTTTTGGCGGCCAGAGGATGGTCTTTGAAAACCTGAGTGATTCTGACCTGGCAAATGTAACCGCAGTATTTACGGAACAAGAATCTTCCGGAAATACAACGGAAACGGTAACGATCGGTGCTGTTGCCAAAGACAAAAAGCAGGGTTTTAAAATTCCTACAAGTGCCTGCTCTTCTGTTCAATTCTTTGCCGAAAATGGTAGCAAACCGTTAAGTGAGAGCTATAACTTCTACGAACAGGGAACAGACGAAAATACATTCCTTTATAACGCAAGCAAAAAATATTGCTTTACGTATAAAGGAAATAACCAATCCACCTGGGGAACCCCGCAAGGCAAGCAAGGCAAGCAAGTTGTTTACTTCGATGCAACTTTCTCCTGGCTTTCTTATGAGAAAGAAACAAGTGAAACACATGGCGCGATTGGATGTGGCATGCCGACGAACGACGGTAAGCTTTGGTGCTATCTGACGGGCAATGGTAAGGATCCTATAGCAAAACAGGAGATGAATCGACTAAAGGACACCAACATCTGGTATTACGAAGTGCCGGATGGTTATACAAAAATCCGTTTTGCTTCTTGGGCAGTTGAGAACGAAAACGCAGCCGATAACGGTAATGGTACGGCCATGATGGACATCCCAGCCGACCTTTCCGAACCGTGTTTCTTTGCGGATGCCAGCGATGATGTAATTTATAAAGGTGGCAACCGCAGAGGCTACTGGGCCGAAAAAGGTAGCCTGCGTGATGCCGAAAAGGGGAAGAGTACTGGCACTAAAGTAGTAGATATTAAATCCGCTCCTTTTACGGAAGAAGCAAACACAAAATATGTTACCAGTACGCTGTATGACTATTATACAGATTATGAACTGAACGGCAATAACCGTGGCAGTTACGATCAAACTTCTCCTACTGTAAGTCACCGCAACTGGGTACCCTTCCGCCAGTTCGATCAGGCGCTGAGCGGTTATTATGAGAAGGCAGGTGCCCAATACCCGATTTATACCGGACATTTCCAGCCTGGAGGAGGAACTAACTTTAGCGATATTGCTACTACATTAAATTTGTTTGGGTACAGCAACGACGACAACGTCAAGTTTAATCGTTTTATGGCAATCAATAACTCTCAGCGTAATGACGATAATACCGAGGGAAGTAATCATACAAACTATGCCTATCAGGGTTTGGTTGCGGATACAACATCCACCGGTAAAGCAACAGGTGAACCGCTGCTGAAAGGTACAGGAGCAGTAGAACCGCACTTTAACAAAGACTTCCTCTTAGGAGAGAATAGTAAAAATGCAAAGCTTGGTGAAGTGTATGAGAATGTAAAGTTCCCATTTACTAAAGTGAAAAATCTTTTTGATAATGAGACGGACGTTGATTATTGGTGCTTTGACAGCAAGGATACAACCTTGTATCTAAAACAAGATTCGGGACAAAATTCGGATTCAAAATATTTTCTCCAAAGTGCCGATAACAGAGAGTCTTCAAGGAATGTGAGTGCGTCATCGAACTCGAAAGACCTTTATGGCTACTTCCCGTTCAATGAAACAGCAAATCCTGGTGTGTTTTCTACCTACAATTACGGCTTTGGCACCAAGCTGCAGATGGATTTTACCCTGACGGATGACGGCAAAGTTGAAACAAAGAATGCAGATGGAACAAAGGGAAGAACCAGCATCAAGTTCTTCTTCTCCGGTGACGATGACGTTTGGGTATTCATTGATGGTCAGCTGGCGCTTGACGTTGGCGGCGCCCATGGTGAGGTTTCCGGCCTGCTGGAATTTGGCGAGAAAGAGGAAGATGGAAAGAAAAAAAATAGTGTAACAGCCTATGTCAGTAGGGTCAAAAAGGGCGGAACGTCAGATAAAGATGATAAAGATAAAGATGAAAAAAATGGCAATACCTCTGTCAAGACCGTAACATATAATAAAAATAAAGATAATAAAGAGGTCATCGATTTCTACGCGAAAGGCACTACTCTTACATTCGACAAAGGCCAAAAGCACACCCTTACCATGTACTACATGGAACGCGGTATGTGGGAGTCCAACATGGCGGTGGCGTTCAACTTCCCGGATAATAACGAGCTGCAGGTTCAAAAAGAGGTCGATCTGAAAAACGTTACTGATCCGGCCTTCCAAAACTGCTTTAAAAACCAGAAAATCTTCAACTTCACCATCCAGAACCAGGCAACCCATTATGGAGAAAAAAAGGCCGTTGGCCCGAATGAAAGCGGAACTCAGTCCAAAGTGGTGGATTTGGATGCGGATGTTATCAGCATTGCCCCCGCAATCACAGGAAGCGAGGACTACATTTTCAAGAAGGAACAAAACCAATGGCCAGATCCCGAGCAAGGTTCCGGGCAAAATACCGAAAAGGTCCTTCACTGGTACGCACGCTATATGGATACGGAACCCGTCAGTTACTGGCGTAAGCAACGTTATGGCATCCTGAAGCTGAAAGACCCCATCAATATCAAAGACATGCGCTTCCTTACGTTCCAGGTTTACGTTGGTTCAAACGATGGTGGTGAACTTTCCCTCAACAACCTGTATCTGGAACTGCTGGATGAGAAAGACATCCAAAAAGGCAGCCTTGGCACAACAGGCATTAACGGCGCAACGTATGGCTCGGTCGAAGTGGTGACAGGCAAATGGGTCACCGTAAAGCTGGACCTGCACAAGATGAAAGAGCAGGACAAATTTAGCGGCAACGTTACAACCATCCGCGTGGGCGATAACTATAACCGCAACATCTATTTCAGGAACTTTACCTTCATTCCCAAAGCGGTGCCAACGGAGATGACCGGCTTTACAACCGATCAGGAGAAAATCCCGGATTACGGCTCCGCCAAAAGCGGTCATTTGGAAAACGCCGAAAACGCACAGTACACCTCCAGCAATGACACAGACACCCAGTTGGTGGAAAAGGACGGACGCTTTGTTCTGGAAGCTGGAGAAACCGTTACCTTCAGCGACCAGTTCCGCCGCGGCAGCTACATTTCGCTCAAAGAGGATCTGAACACAAACCTGTACGACACCACATGGACGGTGTGCGAGAATGGGCAGGAGGTTGAGTCGATGAGCGGAGGTGACAGCGTAAGTCTTCCTGATTCAACACCTTCGTTAAAAGAGCAGGAGGGAAGCAGCCCCAATGATGGCCGAACGGAAAAAATAAGAACGAATGATGATCAAACGAATAATAACTATAAAGGAACCAAACCCGAAGGCGACACCATCGTCTTCCGCTCCTATAAGGACCCGGACGAAAAAAGCTCCACGCTGACAAAGCTAAAGGTAAAATACGTCAACACCGTCAAAACCGGCGGGCTGACAATCCAAAAGGAGGCCGCAGATGATGAGGAAGATAAAATTAAAGGCATCTACACCTTCAAAGTTACCTTTAGTAATGTTGGCGGTGAGGGTCTGGAAGATGGGGACATCATAAGAGAATATACGATTAACATGAACGACCCCGAAAACCCGGAACACATCTGCACCATCACCGGTATCCCCGTTGGCACCCGCTATACCATCGAGGAAGTCGGAAGCACCGATGGTGCCAAACTGCAAAGCGTAACTGTTCCGCCTGGTTGCGATTCCGCCCATTTGATCAAAAACAACACCATGGTGGAAGGCGTGATTGAGAAGAGCGAAGATCCGGAACTTACCGCAATCTTTACCAACACCCAGCGCACACTGATCAACATTGAGTTCGACAAGCTCTGGAAAGATGCAAATGGTTCGGAAATTGGCACTGCGAATCAGCCGGATGAAATTTACATCCAGCTCCAGCGCCGCCTGGCAACCAGCCAAAACGATGAAGACTGGACACCGGTAAACTACCCGACCACAACCAGCCCAGATCCAAACTATGTTATCATTAAACGCGGTGAGAGCCACTGGCAGTTTACCTTTAGCGGTTTGGATCAGTACCAAATCAATAAGGATAATAAGCAAACCAATTATGTGTACCGCATTGTGGAAGGTACGGTAGAGAATGGCAGCTTTACCCAGGCAGTCGTTACCCAGGCAGGCGAAACCATTACGATTAAAGGCAATACGTATGTTGTAAAGGCTGAAGCGAAAGCGGAAATCAGCGAGGAAGATAGCACAAAGAAAACCCAAGCCAAAGTAAACGGTGGAACCATCACCGGCGACAGCGGCAAGATTGTGCTGACCAACAAGCTGCAGAACCCGAAGTTTGTACTGGATATCATCAAGAAGGACGCGGAACGCAATAATGAGGACCAAGAAGTATTCTTGAAAGATGTTGAGTTCAAGCTGGAAAAGCTGAAAGCCGAAACAACCGAAGGAGAACCGCAGGTAGTAGATACTTCCTATGTATTCGATAGCGAACACACAGGTTCCATTACCGCCACAACGGACGGCGACGGCAAAATCACCAAGGTGTTCACAAATCTGGAACCCGGTACATACCGCCTGACGGAAACCAAGGCACATGCGGGGTACAACCTGTTGGCACAGCCAATTAAGATCAAATTTACCCAAGACGGCACGTGTTATATTGATGGGCAGCAGGTAAATAAGGACAAAGACAAGTTTACGCAGTCCGGCAACACCTACACCATGACCCTTACCGTTCTGAACCGTAAAACGCCTGAGCTGCCCCACACGGGTGCAGACGCGCCAAGCCTGTGGCTGCTGATCGGCATGCCGCTGGCGGTGGCAGGGCTGTTGATATTCACATTCCGCTACAACAGGAAAGGGGGCCGGCGACATTAACCATCCCCCGGAAACCCAGCAACCCCCAGGGTACAGGGCCTGCCCGCCCGTGCGCACCCGTTTACGGCAGGGCGCAGCCTTAAGCCAAGTGGGCAAGCGGCCCAGTTTTTCCTCCTTTTTTCTTCACGGCACAGTGCGGGCGGCGCGGCAGCGTTTCCCCGCTGCAGCGCCCCGCACTGCACGCCGTGCTGATGCAGAACCCTTAAGCCGGGCGGCCCCGCCGCCCATCCGATGATGATTTTTTTTAAGAGAAGAGGTACTGAAATGAAAAAAGCAAAACGTTTTCTCACAGGCCTGTTGAGCGCCGCTCTGGCCCTCAGCCTGTGCGCCATGCCAGCAATGGCAGACACGCCTGCACCCGAATTGCCAGAAGCAACGAATACAACAGACAGTGTAATCAATCCCAATCAGAAAGGCTCGATTACCATTTATAAGTATCTGCATGCAGAGAAGATTAATAGTGTAGCAGGTACAGGTGAAAAGCAGAATATTCCTGATGGCACGGAACCCGCAGAAGATGTTGGATTTACTATTTATCAGGTAAAAAATGCAAACGAATTGCAAGCATATTATGACGGTGAAACAAGTGATAAAGTAGCGAAAGCATCTGACTATTTGGATGAAAAAGGTAATGTTCTAAAAAAGTATAACACAACGATTGTAGATGCTGATAAAGTCGGCGAGGAGAAAAAAACAGACGCGAATGGCATGGTGCAGTTCACGAATCTCCCTGTTGGCCTTTATCTTGTGATGGAAACCAGCAAACCGGCTACAGTTACTGAGCCGGTAGAACCGTTCTTGGTTTCTATTCCTATGACGCGTGTGACAGAAGATCCAAACGCTCAGAAGCAGTGGTTGTATGATGTGGTTGTTTACCCCAAAAACAGCACGCATAAAGGTTCTATTACGCTGAAAAAGGTCGGCGTTGTAGGAGAAGAAGCTGGAACACCGCTGGCAGGGGTTAAATTTAGTCTTGACCGTCTGAAGGATGACGATACAAATACATGGGTACCTTATCCCGATGATAAAACTACTTTTGAAACGACTGCTCCTGACGGTTTAGTAACCATTGACGGTTTGAAGCCGGGTACTTACCGTTTCAAGGAAATTGGTTATAGCGATACAGTAACAGGTGAAAATCGTAAATACGTCATCAATGCAGGTGATTATTATGTATTTACGATTGCTGAAGATGGTAAGGTAAGCAGAGCAGAAGATGCAGACCATAGCAGTGACTATACCGCAGAAAACACAACAGTAACAGTTAAAAACTATGCACCTGACATTGAAAAGACGGTAAAAGACCGTACAAGCGACGAGTATCGTAAAGCTGCTGACTACAATGTAGGCGATGAAATTCCGTACAAGATTACTGTTACTGTTCCCCAGAATATCACCCGCCTGAAGAAGTTTGAAGTAACGGATACCCCGACCAATTTGGAAGATCAGGTAGTGGATGCTAAAGGTAACTCCCTTATCAGTGTCCAGTATAATAGTGACGAAGGCTTGGTAGCCGTTCCTACAGACGCATACACCATTGCTGAACTTGGCAATGGTTTTAAGGTTACATTTGTTCCCGCCAAGATGGAAGCATATGCAGGTAAGCAGATTGTCATTAGCTATAAGGCAATACTGACTGATGATGCAGATATGACCACTGATGGCAACTCGAACCAGGCTAAGCTGGAGTACTCTAACAAAACAGATGTGAAAGATGAGGATAAGGACGCGCCGGAGAACAATAATAAACGCGGCGATGAAACTGTCGTTTATACGTTCCAGATTCAGATTGTGAAGAAGGCTGATGTCCAAGAAAATGGTAAAGATATCTTCCTTGATGGCGTAACCTTTGATTTGTATAAGCTGGTAGGAAAAACTGAGAAGATTCCTGACGATGCAATCGAAATTAGTGCCGCTACAGCAAACGCACTGAAACTTCCGGCAGCAGGCGCTGACCAGAAATGGGTAAAAGTTAAGTCTGATATCACAACGGGTACTGACGGTAAAGTCAATGTGAACGGACTTGCAAACGGCACTTACTATCTGGTAGAAACTAAAACGAAACAGGGTTATAACCTTTTGAAGGCTCCGGTAGAAGTAAAATTGAGTATTGCTTATAAGACGACATGGGATGAAACCTTGCAGTATAAAGATGGTGTACTGGTTAAGCGTGATGTGACAAAAAAGGTAGAAACTTTTACTAAGGATGGTACTCAGACTGGCATTACCGAGGGCGATAAGACGTATGGCCGCCATGTTACCGTCATCATCAACCGCAAGGGCTTCGACCTGCCCACCACCGGTGGTTTCGGCACCCTGCTGTTCAGCGGCATTGGTGTGCTGCTGGTTGTGGCCGGTGTTGGCGTGCTGCTGAGCCTGAAAAAGAAGAACCGCACCTGATGCACCTGCCGCAAGGCAAAATAATTTTACAATTCACCAATAGGGTATAGAGGGATAATCCATCATACACAGGGGGAGGGCCGGGTTTGGCCCTCCCCCTATGGTGGGTTATTGGGGAATAAATTTTTTTGGGTGTACATGGCCGTTGTTCGGTTGATTTTTAGGTTCTGCGTGGGGAAACACCCTACGGGTTAGGTTTGTGGCGGGGAACCACCCCTCAGGCCGCTCCGCGTCCAGCTCCCCTCAAGGGGCGCCAATATCTCGCGTGGGGAACCTAAAAATAAATAGGGCAAGGCCCGTCAACGGGCCGATGGCGGGCATCGGCCCCTACAAATGGTTTTTATGTTTGCGGCGCGGGGTGGATGGGCGGCAATTATTAGGCCCGTCAAACGGGGCGTCGGGGACGCCGCCCCCTACATGCAGGGCGAGGTTTATTACAATTTTGTGGTGTGCAACGCCGTAAGGCCCTACAGATTATTTTATTGTTATTCACTACCCTAAAAACCACCCCCAACCCAATATCTCCTGAGCGGCGCAATGCGGCGCGGTCCACCACAATTATTCTTTATTCTTTATTCTTTTGCCTACTTCCAATTCCTAATTCCTAATTCTTAATTGCATCAGCTCCCAACTTCAACCCTCTCACGGAAAGGTTCGCGGTGACGCTATGGATACCACAACAAAACTAAAAGTCGGCTTTGCGGCCTTGATGATCCTGTCCGGCATTGGGGTGGCATCGTACCCGGTTATCAGCAACGCGGTGGCGCAGCGCCACGCCAGCGAAGCGATCCAAAATTACGATGATACCGTAAAAAGCATGGATACCGAAAAACTGGACGCCGCCAAGGAGGCCGCCCGCCGCTATAACCAGCAGCTGGACAGCGCCGTGGAGCGCGATGCCGCAGGCGAAGCGGAGGATACCGGCACCAGCTATGTGGACCTTGTGGATGTGGGCGAAAGCCTGGGGTATATCACCATCCCGAAAATTGACGTCAACCTGCCTATTTACGAAGGCACCAGCGATGATGTGCTGCAAAGGGGCGTTGGCCATCTGGAAGGCTCCAGCTACCCCCTTGGCGGCGAAAGCACCCACAGCGTGCTGACCGGCCACCGCGGCCTGCCCGAAGCCGTGCTGTTCACCGACCTGGACAAGCTGGAAGAGGGCGATTGTTTCTACCTGCATATTCTGGATGAAACGCTGGCGTACCAGGTGGATCAAATCAAAGTGGTGGAACCGGAGCACACCGAGGATCTGGAAATCACCGCGGGGCAGGATTACTGCACCCTTGTTACCTGCACGCCGTATGCCATCAACACCCACCGCATGCTTGTGCGCGGCACCCGCATCCCTTATAATGGAGAGGAAGAAACCAACACCCCGCAGGCCGTACAGTATCAGGCGCTGCGCACCGGAACGGTGGTCAAGCGCGTGGTGGATGCCTGGCCGTGGATCGCGGTAACGGGCAGCATTGTGATCGGCGGCGAAGCGCTGCTGCTGCTTTTGCTGCTGCACCGCTGCAAAAAGCGCGAGGAGGATGACTAAATGGGACGGCTGATTGCTAAAATTCTGGCCTGGCTGGCCATTTTGCTGGGGCTGGCGCTGTTGATACAGCCCACCGCCGCCCAGTGGTGGACCAGCACCCGCAACGCCAAAACCGCTGCGCAGTTTGCGGCCCGCGCCGAAGCCCAGCCCACCGCCCCCGCGGCGGAGGAAACCACAGCCGAACCCCCGGAGCCGGAACGCGCCTACCCTGAACTGTACGCCGCGATGCAGGATTATAACGCGGAAATTTACGCCGGGGGCCAAAGCGGCCTGACCGACCCGTTCGCCTACGAGGAAGCCCCGCTGGACCTTGCTGCCTATGGCTATGACGATGATGTGCTGGCTGTGCTGTGGATCCCACGCCTGAACCTGGAGCTGCCCGTTTACCTGGGCGCCAGCCGCGAAAACCTGGCCAAAGGCGCGGCGCTGCTGGGCCAGACCTCGATGCCGCTGGGCGGCGAAAACACCAACACCGTGATTGCCGCCCACCGCGGCTATTATGGCGCGGAAATGCTGCGCAACGTGCAGCAGATCCAGGTGGGGGACAAGATCCAGCTGACCACCCCGTGGGAAACGCTGATTTACCGCGTGAGCGAGCTGAAAATTATTGACCCCAGCGATATCAACGCCGTGCTGATCCAGCCGGGGCGGGACCTGCTGACCCTTTCCACCTGCCACCCCTACACCCGCAACAGCCAGCGCTACCTGGTAATTGCGGAGCACGACACCGCCGCTGCGGACACCACCAAAGAGGAGGATTTGCAGGAAAGCGCCGCTACCTGGGACGAAACGCCGCGCCAGGTGACCGTGGAGGATGCCGGCGGCAGCTCCATTGCCGAAGTGGCCCCCCAGGCCCTGACCCCATTGCCGGGGGAGGGCAGCGCGGAATCCGAGGGGAGCGCGATCTCCAATACCATGATCTGGCTGGAAAACAACGCACTGTGGGCCGGGCTGGTGGTTATTGCCGCCGCCGTTGGCATTATGGTGATATGGAAAAAACACCGGGAGGATTAACCATGCAGTACACACAGCAGGCCGCCGCCGTTACGGCCGAAGTAAACAAGGCCGTGCAGGGCAAACAGCAAACGGTAAACACCATCTGGATGGCCATGCTGGCGGGCGGCCATGTGCTGATTGAGGATATTCCCGGCGTGGGCAAAACCACGCTGGCGCTGGCCTTTGCCCGCGCGCTGGACCTGAAAGAAAGCCGCGTGCAGTTTACGCCGGATGTTCTGCCGTCCGATTTGGTGGGATTTTCCGTTTACCAGAAAGAGACCGGCAAGTTTGTGTACCACGCCGGTGCGGTGATGTGCAACCTGTTTTTGGGCGATGAGATCAACCGTACCTCCTCCCGCACGCAGTCGGCTTTGTTGGAAGTGATGGAAGAAGGCACGGTGACGGTGGACGGCGTCACCCGCCCGGTGCCCGCACCCTTTACCGTAATTGCAACCCAGAACCCCATCGGCGCCGCCGGCACGCAGATGCTGCCGCAGTCTCAGCTGGACCGTTTCATGGTCTGCGCCGTAATGGGCTACCCCGATGAGGAAGCGGAGCTGGCAATTTTGGCCGGGCAGAGCAAAGGCCGCCTGCTGGACCGTGTGCGCCCTGTTGCCGGTCAGGCGGATCTGCTTGCCATGCAGCAGGAGGTCAGCACGGTATTTGTGCATGAGCTGATGTACCGCTACATTGTGGCG
>ERZ779840.1996-NODE-1996-length-18276-cov-2.821195_pt1 | contig 18276 bp, 9 predicted proteins | sample MGYA00511561_ERZ779840 | MGnify/ENA primary metagenome ERZ779840 (study PRJEB29588, sample SAMEA2162036) | human gut metagenome | biome: human gut; feature: human-associated habitat; material: faeces | place: Denmark | collected 2008/2010 ...
TTTGTTGGCAGGTCTGCTTCTTACAAGCCTGACTGTATCTGCACAAGATGCAAACTTTTATATCTATCTGTGTCTGGGACAATCGAACATGGAAGGGAATGCCCGCTATGAGGCTCAGGACACATTGGTAAGTCCGCGTTTCCAAGTGTTGTCAGCTGTAGACAATAAAGAATTGGGCAGGGTAAAGGGTAAATGGTATCCGGCACGTGCTCCGCTGTGTCGTCAGCGTACGGGGTTGACTCCCGTAGACTACTTTGGGCGGACAATGATAGAGAACCTTCCGGAAAATGTACGTGTGGGTGTGGTGCATGTAGCAGTGGGCGGCTGCAAGATAGAACTTTTCCAGAAAGACAAGCGCGGGGAATATATCAAGACAGCTCCGCAATGGATGTTGGGTATGCTCAAGGAGTATGACAACGATCCTTATGCCCGCTTGGTGGAGATGGCTAAAATAGCACAGAAAGATGGCGTGATAAAAGGTATCTTATTGCACCAGGGTGAATCGAACACGGGAGAAGAGGAATGGCCTGCAAAAGTAAAGGATGTATATGACAACTTGCTGGCTGATTTAAATTTGAAAGCTGAAGAAGTTCCTTTACTGGCCGGTGAGGTAGTGAATGCCGACCACGGGGGTACTTGTGCCGCCATGAATCCGATCATAGCAACCTTGCCGCAGGTGATAAAGAACTGTGCCGTTGTTTCGTCAAAAGGCTTGAGCTGTGCTGCCGACCATCTGCACTTTGATGCTGCCGGTTATCGCGTTTTGGGCCGCCGCTATGCCGCCGCCATGTTGAAGATGATGGGTAAAGAACTTCCCACTACAGAGGAAATAATGAAGAATACGGTGGAAGCTTCGTCAAACATGCATGGCTGTGATTTTCCGCGTCTGGACAAGGAAAGCCGCGCCTATTTCCGTATTTTCTCGCCCGATGTAAAACGTTTGCAGGTGGATATTTGTGGTAAAAAATATGATATGGACAAGGATGAACATGGTTGGTGGACAGTAAAGACTGATCCGTTGGTAGTTGGTTTCCATTATTATTTCTTGTTGGTGGACGGCTTCTCGGTTATTGACCCTATGAGTTGCACATACTTTGGCTGTAGCCGTATGGCAAGTGGGATAGAAGTGCCTGAGGGTAAAGAAGGCGATTATTACCGCCCACAGAATGTGCCCCACGGACAGGTGCGCACCTGTACTTACTATGCTGAAAGCCAGCAGCGTTTCCGTCGTTGCGTGGTCTATACTCCCGCCGAATATGAAAAAAATACAAAGAAACGCTATCCGGTGCTTTATCTGCAACACGGCATGGGCGAGGATGAAACCGGATGGAGCACACAGGGCTACATGTACAACATTCTCGATAACCAGATTGCCGAAGGTAAATGTGTGCCCATGATTGTGGTGATGGAAAGTGGCGATGTAGAAGTGGGATTCCGCCCGCTTCCCGGAAAGAATGTGAATGATGAACGTAACCTGTATGGTTCTTCTTTTGCCACTCTGATGATAAATGACCTTATCCCGATGGTGGACAAAACATTCCGTACTTATACTGACCGCGAACACCGTGCTATGGCGGGGCTGTCATGGGGTGGCAAGCAAACTTTCGACATTACTTTGACCAATCTTGATAAATTTTCGTATATTGGCAGTTTCAGTGGAGCTATCTTCGGACTGGATGTAAAGAATGCCTTCAATGGAGTGTTTGCTGATGCCGATATTTTCAACAAGAAAGTACATTACTTGTTCCTGGGCTGCGGAACGGAAGAAAATATGGGAACCGCACAACTTATTGAGGCTCTGCAAGGCATGAATATCCGTGTAGCTTCATATAAATCGCAGGGAACAGCCCACGAATGGCTTACCTGGCGCAGATGTCTGAATGAATTTTTACCGAATTTATTTAAGAAGTAATATCTAATTTATGAAGAAACAAATTTTATTTTGGAGTATGATGTCATGGATGGTAAGCGTAGGCTTACCATCTTTTGCGCAGACAGTGGAGGATTTCAAACCATCGGAAGTGAATCAACCGGGGAAGCTTTATCCTCAGGTCAATTCGGAGCGTAAGGTTCGTGTACAAATTTCGGCACCCGAAGCAAAGGTAGTACAGCTCGATTTGGGTGGCGTGAAGTATGACCTTACCAAAGATGAAAAGGGTGTGTGGACAGGCGAGTCCGCTCCGCAACAGGAGGGATTCCATTATTACCAGCTGAATGTGGACGGAGCAGCTGTTCCTGATCCGGGTACCATTTATTTCTATGGAGCGGGTCGTTGGGGCAGTGGTATAGAGGTTCCGGCTCATGATGCCGATTTCTATGCCTTGAAAGATGTTCCTCACGGCTTGCTGAGTGAGATGAATTATTATTCCAATCTGACAAAAGCATGGAGGCGTTGTTTTGTTTATACTCCGGCGGGATATGGGGATAATAAAGATAAACGTTACCCGGTGCTTTATCTGCAACATGGTAGTTTTGAGGACGAAACGGGATGGGGAAGACAAGGTAAGACCAATTTGATTCTGGACAATCTGATTGCCGCCGGAAAGGCAGTTCCTATGTTGGTGGTAATGGACAATGGATACGCTACGAAGCCCGGTGAAAAGTCGCCTTTTGCTGCTTCTATTTTTGAAGAAGTGCTGATGAACGAAGTCATTCCGATGATTGATGCTAAGTTTCGTACCTTGTCCGGTCGTGAAGACCGCGCCATTGCAGGATTGTCGATGGGGGCTAACCAAACTATGCATATTGCCATGAATAATCCCGGGCATTTTGCCTATTATGGTGGTTTCAGTGGTACGTCCAATTATCCGAGTACCGAACCGCTGGATGCAACTACTTTCCTTAATGGGAAGTTTAAAGATGCTAAGGCTGTAAACGCTCAGTTTAAGGTTTTCTTTCTGGGACTTGGTACGGCCGAACCGCATCCTTTCCCCGGAGTAGTGAAGGCTTTCCGGCAGATGATGGACAAACAGGGAATTAAATATGTGTATTATGAATCTCCCGATACGGCCCATGAATGGCTCACGTGGCGCAGAGCATTGAATGAGTTTGCTCCGCTTCTTTTTAAATAATTGTCAACTTTTTAATAAACTGAAAAATATGAAACTTGTTTTTGGATTTGTGTGTGCGTTGTTCTATTCATTCATGTCTTTCGGACAGATTACGCAATGGACTGATATCAACTATGCTAATGACAGTCTGGAGGGACATAAACTCGATATTTATCTGCCCGATGGAGGACAGACTGAATATAAAGTGGTGGTCTTGATCTACGGTAGCGCCTGGTTTGCCAATAATATGAAGCAGATGGCTTTCCAGGCGATGGGGAAACCGTTGCTCGACGGGGGATTTGCGGTGGTTTCCATCAACCATCGTTCCAGTGGCGATGCGAAGTTTCCGGCGCAGATCAATGATGTGAAGGCAGCTGTGCGCTTTATCCGTGCCCATGCTGATGAATACCGGCTCGATACATCCTTTATCGGTATCACCGGATTTTCATCGGGCGGCCATTTGTCTTCACTGGCCGGCACTACCAATGGAGTCAAAGTATATAAGGTGGGTGATACGGAGATGGACATCGAAGGAAATGTGGGAGATTGCACTTCCTTTAGCAGCCGGGTGGATGCAGTGGTGGATTGGTTCGGACCGATAGACATGACGCGCATGGAAAACTGTGCTACGACCAAAGGGGTAGATTCACCTGAGGCGGCCTTGATAGGAGGGACACCGGCTGAACACATGGATGTGCTGACCCTTTTGAATCCGATGACTTATATCGACGAAAAGGACCCGAAGTTTTTGGTGATTCATGGGGATGCCGATACCGTTGTTCCTCATTGCCAGAGTGTCTTCTTTAAAGATGCTTTAAGTGCAAAAGGACGATTGGAAGAGTTTATTACCGTACCCCAGGGACAGCACGGTCCTATAACTTTCAATGAGCAGACTTTTAAAAAGATGACTGAGTTTTTCAGGAAGCAGGCTGCCATGGATTTGTGTCCTGCAAATATAACACTTGTGCCACATATACGCCCTGGCAGCAAGAAAAATCCTCCTCAAAAACAGTTTTATACCCTTTATTAAGGGGATTACCTGTTATTTTTGCACTTAACATTAACATTCGAATAGTTATTTTGGAAAGTATCATAGCCGGCCCAGGCTTGATATTCAAATGATGCTTCAAATAATACAGATGTAGTTTTAATAATACTTGCAACTATGAAGATACTGTTTCATTTCACAATAACTCTGTTCGTTCTTAGTCTGGTTGCCTGTAACCAGATTAAGAGCCCGGAACCGGTAAAGCAATATGCATTTATCGGCGGCAAGGAAGGAGATAAGATAGACACCACTTGCTTTGACTCTTTGCAGCTAAGCGATCCTTTTATCCTGGCCGATGAAGAAACACAAATGTATTATCTGGTTGGAAGTGGCGGTAGTTTATGGAAAAGCACGAATCTAAAGATGTGGACAGGCCCCTATCAATACATTACTGTAGATACAACCTCCTGGATTGGGACCGCTCCAAGAATATGGGCCCCGGAGCTCCATAAATATAAAGACAAATACTATTGTTTTGTCACCTTCACCAATCCCAAGATCATAGTAGACACTGTACCTAACAGATACAATGTACAACGCCGTGCTACCCATATCCTTACTTCCGACAAAGTAGCAGGCCCCTACCACCCCATCAGCGACAAGAACTACCTGCCGGAAGGCTGGTCTACACTCGACGGTAGTTTCTGGGAAGAAGACGGAGTGCCCTATATGGTATTTTGTCACGAATGGATGCAAACCGTAAACGGTATAATCAACTACATCCAACTTGCTCCGGATCTATCAGAATCAATGGGAACCTCTACCACCCTTTTCAGAGCATCCGATGCTCCATGGCCAAGAGAAATGAAATCGATAGGTGAGCTCACTTTCGGTATGGCGCTAGAAGGCTACGTGGCAGACGGCCCATTCCTATTCCGGACGGGTACGGGACGTTTAGGTATGCTATGGTCCAGTTGGAACAACAACCGTTGTGCGCAGGGAGTAGCTTACTCCAAGTCGGATAAACTTGCCGGTCCCTGGGTTCAGTGCAATACTCCTCTGATATCCAATAACTCAGGGCACGGTATGTTGTTCCGTACATTCGACGGAAAGTTGCTGATGTGTCTGCATCACCAAAGCCTCGACTCCGAGAACCCGGGGCCACGAAAACCAACATTGTTCGAGGTCGATATTTCGGGAGACGAAATTAAAATACTGGAGAAATATCATCCTTAGATAAAAACATAATTTTATACCATGAAAATAACATCATTATGAAAAAGGTATTAGTAACCTGTGGTTTGTTATTCTCCCTATCGGGGTGGGGACAAACATTGCCGTATCAGAATCCTGAACTAAGTCCGGCAGAAAGAGCGAAGGATTTAGTGAAACGCTTGACTTTAGAAGAGAAAGCTCTCTTGATGTGTGATGATTCGGAAGCCATTCCACGCCTGGGAATAAAGAAATTCAATTGGTGGAGTGAAGCCCTTCACGGGGTAGCCAATCAAGGAAATGTAACCGTCTTCCCCGAACCTGTAGGAATGGCCGCTTCATTCAATGACAAACTGGTATTCGAAATCTTCAATGCAGTCTCCGATGAAATGCGTGCCAAACACAACGAGCGCGTACGCAATGGATTGGAAGACGTCCGTTTCCACAGTCTCTCCGTCTGGACTCCCAATGTAAACATCTTCCGTGATCCCCGCTGGGGACGTGGTCAGGAAACCTACGGGGAAGATCCTTACCTGACTTCTCAAATGGGTATTGCAGTGGTAAAAGGATTGCAAGGACCTGAAAATGAAAAGTATCGCAAACTGCTTGCATGCGCCAAGCATTATGCCGTACACAGTGGTCCGGAATGGAGCCGTCATACAGCCAATCTGAACAACGTCAGTCCCCGCGACCTGTGGGAAACCTACCTGCCTGCGTTCAAGGCATTGGTACAGAAAGCCGATGTACGCGAAGTGATGTGTGCCTACCAGCGTCTGGACGATGATCCTTGTTGTGGAAACACCCGTCTGCTTCAACAAATACTCCGTGATGAATGGGGATTCAAATATCTCGTAGTCTCCGATTGTGGAGCCATCGCCGACTTCTGGACTTCCCACAAAAGTTCCTCCGATGCCGTGCATGCAGCCGTTAAAGGAACCATGGCAGGTACAGATGTGGAATGTGGATACGGATATGCCTATCAGAAACTGCCGGAAGCCGTATCCAGAGGATTGATAACGGAAGAAGAAGTGGACAAACATGTGCTCCGCCTGATGGAAGGACGCTTTGAACTCGGAGAAATGGATGACCCGTCATTAGTGAACTGGACAAAAATACCGATGTCGGTAGTCAACTGTAAGGCTCACAAAGATTTGTCACTGAATATGTCACGCCAGACAATGACACTCTTACAGAACAAGAACAATGTATTGCCTTTAAGTAAATCCATCCGCAAGATTGCGGTTATCGGTCCTAATGCCGATGACAAACCTATGCTGTGGGGCAACTACAACGGAACTCCGAATCAGACCATTACCATCCTGGACGGCTTCAAAAGTAAGCTGAAAAAGAATCAGATCGTCTACATGAAAGGCTGTGATCTGGTGAATGACCAAACATTGGAGTCCTATCTTGACCAATGCAGCATAGATGGAAAACCCGGCATAAAAGCTACATTCTGGAACAATCCGGAACGCCAGGGAGAGCCTGTCTCTTCGCTCCGTACCACCCAGCCTATCAACGTGACTACATACGGATTACATACTTTCGGCCCAGGAGTGAACCTTGAAAAGTTCTCAGCCAAATACGAAACCGTATTAACTCCGAAGGAATCAGGCGAAATTCTCCTCAATCTCGAAGGTTGCAGTTACTTTGAATTATTGGTAAACGGCAAGTCAATGACTAAACGGCGCACCTGGAGAACCACCGATACCCGCACCATGCTACAAGTGGAGAAAGGGAAAGAATATAAGATAGAAATACTCTATGCACAAGTAGAAAACTGGGCTGCAAACCTGAAGTTCAACCTCGGCAAAGAATTCCCGATCAATTACAGTGAAAGCATTTCGAAACTTAAAGGCGTAGATGTAGTGGTCTTCGTAGGCGGCATTTCGCCACAACTGGAAGGGGAAGAGATGCCTGTGAATATTCCCGGCTTCAAAGGAGGCGACCGTACGGATATAGAATTACCTGCTGTACAGCGGAACTTCCTGAAAGCCCTGAAAGATGCCGGAAAACAAGTAGTATTTGTCAATTGTTCCGGATCGTCTATGGCATTACTGCCCGAAACGGAAAGTTGCGACGCCATTCTCCAGGCATGGTATGGAGGAGAACTGGGTGGATATGCTGTAGCCGACGTGCTGTTCGGTGATTATAACCCCTCCGGCAAGCTGCCCGTCACTTTCTACAAAAGTACGAAACAACTTCCCGACTATGAGGATTACTCCATGAAAGGACGTACATACCGGTATATGTCCGACCCTCTGTTCCCATTTGGATTCGGATTAAGTTACACGGATTTCGCCGTAGGTACAGCCAGTTGCAACAAAACCCAACTCCGTACAGATGAGTCGCTGACCTTGACTGTACCAGTCTCCAACACAGGCAAACGGTCCGGAACTGAAGTCGTACAGGTTTACATACGCAAAACAGATGATGCTGACGGACCATTAAAGTCCCTGAAAGCCTATGCACGTGTAGAACTCGCAGCAGGAGCCAAACAGGATGTCAAGATAGAGTTGCCATCCGAATCATTCGAATGTTTTGATCCTTCTACAAACACCATGCGTGTGGCACCGGGCAAGTACGAGTTATTCTATGGAACAAGTTCCGCAGACCGGGACCTGCAATCCGTCAAAGTCACTTTACTATAAAAATATTTTTTTCATGCAAGCATGAAAGTTCTGCATTCGATTTGCATTATCTTTGTGTCCGGATGAAGAAATAGAAAACCCGTGCACATAAAAAACAATTAACTTATGAAAAACAAAAGACTATTTTTATTATCCGCATTTCTGGTAATAATAGGTACATTAAAAGCTCAGAACCCCATTATTACGGATCAGTTCACTGCCGATCCTACCGCCAAAGTTTTTGAAGGCAAGATGTATGTCTATCCTTCACATGACATTCCAAGCCCCATCGAGCGTTTGAAAGAATGGTTCTGTATGGCAGATTACCATGTTTTCTCGTCAGACAATCTGGTAGACTGGACAGACCACGGAGTGATCCTAAGCCAGGAAAATGTACCTTGGGTAGCTCCTGACTCCTATTCCATGTGGGCCCCCGAATGTGTATACAAGAATGGGAAATATTATTTCTACTTCCCATCCACCCCTAAAGGTGAAGGCAAACGCGGTTTCAGCATCGGAGTTGCCATAGCCGACAAGCCTTACGGCCCTTTCACCCCGCAAGCCACTCCCATTGAAGGGGTCAACGGCATCGACCCTTGCGTGCTCATTGATAAAGACGGGCAAGCCTACATATACTGGTCAGGCCGCGGAATGTCAGTAGCAAAACTGAAAGACAATATGCTTGAACTTGCCTCAGAGCCCATGCAAATTCAAGGGTTACCCGAAGGCTTCAAAGAAGGACCTTTCGCCTTTGAACGCAACGGAAAATATTACTTTACATTCCCCTGGGTAAAGGAGAAAACGGAAGTTCTGGCTTATGCGATGGGAGACAACCCCATGGGACCCTTTGAGTTCAAGGGTATCATTATGGACGAATCACCAACCGGCTGCTGGACCAATCACCACTCATTGGTGGAATACAAAGACCAGTGGTATCTGTTCTATCACCACAACGATTACTCCCCCGAATTCGATAAAAACAGATCGGCACGGATTGACTCCTTATTCTTCAACCCGGACGGCACTATCCAAAAAGTAATCCCCACCCTGCGCGGAGTGGGCATAACAGACGCCCGGAAAGAAATTCAACTGGATCGCTACAGCCGGTTAAGCAATCAGGGAGCAGCCATCGATTACCTGAACCAAGCAAACAAATTCGAAGGCTGGAAAACTTTATTGAGCAAAAACGGTGCATGGGTGCAGTACAACCGGGTGAACTTCGGAGATAGTACCCCCCGGAAAGTGAAAGCAAGAGTAACCTCGGACAATGGAGGAACACTGCAAATACGTATAAACGGAACAAACGGTCCGGTTATCTCGGAAATAAAAGTTCCCAAAACCGATAAATGGACGAATATTGAATCCTCGGTTCGTTCCGCTCCGACCGGCATTCACGATTTATATGTGTCCCTGAAAGGAAACGGTAAAGTTGATATCGACTGGATCAGTTTTCAATAACTAAATCTCCATGCCGGATATGAAGTATACGAAGACAATAGCGCTAATCATAACCCTGCTCTGCTTCCTGCAAGGGCAGGGTTTAGCGCTTGCTCAGGATAATCCAAACCAATACAATTACCTTTATCTTACTATCCGGAACGGATTATGCGACAACTCTATCCGAGCCATACACAAAGATCACAACTCATTCATGTGGTTCGGAACCTCCAACGGGCTCGACCGTTACGATGGTTACGAACTGAAACACTACTCCACAGCTCCCAGGCAACCGTATCTGTTTATTGAGAGTAATTACATCAATGACATTGACGAAGACGACAACAATTATTTGTGGGTAGCTTCCGAAGCCGGCATCATGAGCATTGATCTCCTTCACGAAAATCTCAACTTCTATAAGGAATACTCCGGCAAGAACAATAATGTGCTTTACTCTCCCGTTCAGGCCCTGCTTGTCGATGATTTCAATAATCTCTGGGTAGGTAAAAGTGACGGACTCGCCTACATCATTCTGGACGAAGAAAGGCAGATAAAAGATATCCGGATATTGAAAAAAGACGTGGATATCAGAACCATTGTAAAACATGGAAGTGATATCTGGGCGGGAGGCGATAAGTGTTTATTGCATTTCACTCCTTCGGGTAAACAGGATTACAGCAATATACCCGTAGTTGCAAACTTAGATACTTCACAGTTAATCTTCAACCGCCTGTTTTCGTATGGTGACTATCTGTGGATCGGTACCCAAAGTGGCTTATACTGCTATAACACCCAGAATCAGTTCTGCATACTCTATCAGCATAACCCCAATGATCCTCACAGCATTTCCTCCAACTTCATCACAGATATTGATAAAAACTCATCAGGCGACATCATTATCGGAACCAGAAACGGAGTGAACATATACCAGCGGAATGACCAATTCGTTACTTTCAGCAGAGGTATACAAGCCCGGTCCCTGAATGATAATATCGTCAACCGGATATTTGTTGATAAGAATGATAATATCTGGGCAGGGACCGACTTCGGCGGAATTAATATCATGGCTCCGCAACGCATAACTTTCAATTATTCACTGCAAGGGTATGAGAAAGGAGTGCCCAACATCATCAGCACGGTGCTCGAAGACAAAGAAGGAAACATCCTGGCAGGAATTGTTGATGGCGGACTTGCCATTAAGAGGAAAGGTGCCGACTCCTTTTCGTTCTTCAAACACAATCCGGGAGATCCTCGCTCACTGGCTCACAACAACATCTCGGGTATCATTCAGGATCTGCATGGCAATTACTGGATATCAACAATAGGCGGAGGGCTGGATAAACTGGATAAAAACAATCTGTCACATCCCGTATTCGAACATTACAACAGTTTGAACTCCTCCCTGACTTCCGATGACATCCATGACATAGCCCTGGACTCTGCCCGGAATGCATTGTGGATATGCAACGGCAACCATATCAATACACTCGATTTTTCTACGGGAGCCATCAACCGGCTAAAGTTCTACACACAGTCCAAAGAACCCGTTCATAACATGAATACAATCTTCATCGACTCACAGTCAAGATTATGGATTGGTGGAAACGGCGTGTACGTCATCGACCTGGAAGATTCCAGGAATACCTACGAATGTATATACTATCAGCACAAACTGGATGATCCCGAAAGCAAGATCAATGAAAAGATCACTTGTATATTCGAAACTAAAAAAGGGGAGATTTATCTGGGTAGCCTCGGAAATGGCATCTACCTGTTGGAAGACAACGGTAACAACGAAAAATATACCTTCAAGAACTATGCCGTGCGCTGCGGTCTTTCGGACACCAGCATCTCGAACATTCTGGACGATGAGAACGGGAACTTATGGATCAGCACTCTAAAAGGCATTTACTTCTTCGATATCAATACAAAACGGGCCTTCAAGTTCGATGAAGGAGACGGATTGCTGGTACCCCAATTCTATAAAAGATCCGGCTGTAAGACCATCAATCACAATATGTTACTGGGAACTATCGATGGTTTCGTAACATTCAGCCCGCTGGTAAACCTGCCCAAGCAAAAGCAGCGGACGATAACCCTCACCAGCGTTGTCTGTAACGGCAGCCAGCTGATACCTTATCTGAACAGCGACAATCTGCCTGTAAGTATCTCAACAACCAAGGAACTGCATTTATATCCACCACAGAATTCCTTTGAAATCACATTCAGCTGCCTGGACTATATCGAACAAGAAAAGGTATTCTACTTCCATCGCATTCATGAACTGGAGGAGCACTGGAACACAGGATTGGTAAAGAGAAACGCCAAGTACACCAACCTGCCGCCGGGAAAATATATGCTGGAAATACGATGCACCAACCATGACAACACCTGGTCTACCGAGGCCACCTGTCTCAGCATTATTGTACATCCCCCATTCTATAAAACAGGATGGTTCTACTCACTTATCGCTATATTGATAATGTCCATTCTGCTTTATATCATCTATTGGTATAATGCAAGGCAACAGCATATCCAGAAACTTCTGAAAGAAAAGATAGAGATCATGTCCGAACAGATGGAGGCTATCAACAAAGAGAAGCTATCCTATTTCACCAACCTCGCACACGAGTTTAAGACACCCCTGACCCTGATACAAGGACCGGCAAGCCAGCTTATCAGGCAAACTACCGATCCCAAGGAAAAAGAAGACTTACAGATTATCAACCGGAATGCTCAATACCTGCTTTCACTGGTCAACCAACTGATTGACTTGCGCAAGATTGATACCCAAAACTTAACGCTCAATTACTCTCAATTCAACTTCAGCAAGTTCCTGAACACAACAATAACCGACTTTTCCAACCTGATGAAAGAACGAAACATCAGCTTTGAAAAGATATACCGCCTGAAGAGTGACCATATCTATTCTGATAAGGAAAACCTGCATAAGATACTGTTCAATCTATTATCCAACGCCATCAAGCATACTCCCGATAAAGGAAAAATCACATTGCATGCCAACCAATTCATCGACAAGTCGAACAAACTCATGCAGTTTATCTCCGTCACCAACAGTGGCAGCATAATAGCTCCTGACGAAATAGACAAAATATTCAACCGTTTCTACCGGATACCCGAACAGAACAAATATACAAACTACGGACAGAGCAGTACGGGCATCGGACTTCACATCGTAAAAGAGCTTATCAACCTATTAGGCGGAACGATTAAAGTCAAGAGTTCGGAAAAAGAAGGTGTATCTTTCAGATTATATTTCCCCATTACGCTGGCGGACGCAGCGGAGAATGAAATTCATGAGGAATATAAAGAGCCCGTACCCGTTGAAGACAAAATCGAGCCGTTCATTCCTATAGACAGGAGCAAGCCGACTTTGTTATTGGTAGAAGACAATCCCGATATGCGTCATTATATCAAGAATATGCTGAAAGAAAAATACAATATCGCTGAAGCAAACAACGGTGAGCAAGGCTATAAGACAGCCCAGAATATCGTGCCCGATTTCATTGTATCCGATCTAATGATGCCCGTATGCGATGGTTCCGATTTCTGCAAAAGACTGCGCGAGGACAAACTTTTAAGTCACATTCCTTTCCTGCTTCTCACGGCAAATTCAAGTGAGACTGCCCGGATAGAAAGCTATGAAAACGGAGTAGACGGATATATCACCAAGCCTTTCGAACAATCCGTATTATTAGCCCACATAGACTCCATCTTGAAGAACAGGGATTTGCGTCAGAAGAAATTCGTAGAACAAGACTTGAATCCTATTCTGCTGGAAGTGGGACAATCCGACCAGCAGTTCATGAACGAAGTTATGAATATTCTGGAAAAGAACTATACTGATCCTCAATTCGGTGTAAAGGATCTGACAGAAAGACTGAACATCAGTTATACAGTGATTTATAAGAAATTCGTATCACTCACCGGACTTCCGCCGGTACGTTTCATCCAATTATACAGGCTACAGATTGCCAAGAAAATATTAGAGAATAGCACCAATAACGTCATTGTATCAGAAATAGCCTACCGGGTGGGATTTAATGATCCCAAGTACTTCACCCGTTGCTTTGTGAAACAATATAAGCAAACGCCCAGTTCATTCTTCAAGTAGCACGACCTTAGGATCAGATCTGCTTACACACATTGCGGAAGGTTTCTATTTTATAACTATCAGATCGCCTTCCGCAAACCCAACTGTTATATGTTTCACCTGAAAAAGACTTATTTCTTTCAGATCTTTCTTTAACTCTTTCAGAACTTCCACCAGGCCGTTCAGTACTTCCTCCCACGGAATTTCGCTGGAAAGTTGCAAAGCATCACAGTTCCTTTCTCTCGGATCGAAATCTTCTTCACAGGCCCAGTCATCATTTTCCGCGTCATATTGTTTAGAGCCTGTCAGTTCAAGTGTATAGCAGCTCTGCCCATTTTCTTCGACAGCTTCCCACAAGTTGAAGTTCAATGCAATGATGTCATTAGGCAGGGTTTCGTATTCAGCAATGAACAAAAGCCACTGTTTTACAATGGCTTTTACTTTCTGTTTATCAAATACCTCCATAGGGGTACAGCAGGTCCGAAAGTCCGGTTTACTTTCATCGTTCCCCAATATGGAGAATAGTTTTTTAAAGATATTACTCATTCTTAATCAATTCAAAAGTGTAGCTTCCTTACTCAATGACATCATTGATATGATATGACTACAAAGATAATGACAAATTATAAATAAATAGTATCTTTGTTACCATACTATATTAATAACCTTTTAGCTGAGGAAAATGTTTTGCATGCATAATTAAACATTAAATGATTCATTCAATGATTTCCAAACACTACACCTTTTTCATCTTTTCAAAGCAATCCGGACATATCCAGATAGGAGATGTTATCTCTTTTTCTTCCAGATATAAATATGTGCCCCTACCGTTGCATATAGGCGACTGGCATCCATTTTACCGGTATATAGTTCATTCACTGCGGCTTGCAGCTCATCATTGTCTACTTTCGGTTTTCCGATTTCGCCTCCCACAAGTCCGGCATCCACACTTAAGCCTATTACTGAACTTAAACAATATTCAAGCCCTACCGTAAAGTTTCCGCCCAAAGCATTGGCCGTAGCATTAATTTTGCCTAAGCCATCTGCTTTAAGGGTTTCTTTATAACGTAACCATCCCCATCCTACTGCACCGTAAATGGTTAACTTCTCCCCTAAAACCCATCGCCCGGTGAACTGAGGAGCAATATACAATAATCGCCCTACGTCTTTCATCTCCATCGTTTGAAAACCGTCAGTGAGAGACATTGTCTCTTTGGCGCGAAACTGCTGCACCAGCACTCCCCAACCCCAACGGTTGTAATAACGAGACATGCCTACTCTCCAATCAAGTCCTGTGGACATATACGAAGTCCCCTCAACCTCTTCTGTGGAGACAATATGCCCTATACCTACACCTCCAAAGACGTAACCGATAGGTTGTTTATTCCAGTCCGTTCCCTTACGTGGTTGTGAGTTTACTTCCTTTTTGGATTGCGTCAGACTCTTGTTTATTTCCTGAGCATGAAGAGAGAATACGCCCAAGATGCTGATTGCTAATAAAATGATTTGTTTTTTCATATTTTATGTATTAGTTTTATATTTCATTTGCTATGGATACTTTCAAAAAAGGGATAATCCTACTTACTATAAGGAGGCCACATCCTGATATCACGCATGGTGGAAATAGGTGGATAGTACAAGCATCCATTTAAGTACCTCAAATCTTCAACACTGACATCATATCGCTGCAAAATATTATAATTCTTCTGAATTATATTCCAATCATACATATTTACTGTATCGGTAGCTAATATAAAAATACGCATCGTATCAATACTCAAGTACTCAAATATTTCATCCCAATCTGGTATTTTCCCTACCCCGCCCATATCGCGTTGTTTCCCTTTAGGGATTTTGTGAAGAAGATTAAGAGCATCTATATTCGGAAGTATCGTATCCGCATCTGCCGTAGTTTGTACTCCTCCCAACAATACAGATATATCCTGTGCTGATTCGTTTTCTAAACATAACCGTGCTTCGCCTTTTTCAAGACAACTATCGCAAGAACCCAATAACAATAAACATAATACAGATTTTAATATTTTCTTTCTCATACTGTTTAATATTTTAATTTAGTACTCACCGGTTTGTAAGTTGGGTTTTTATCTTCATCCCATGATACATCATAATATTTTTGAAAATATTCTTTTCCTCTTCTGCTTGCATCCATCTCATACCATTTTAGAGAATGTGTATCATATTCTTTACCAGGTATATCCTTTGATTTGATTATACTTAAAAGACTGCGAGCACCCACACTGATCATATAACCCCACCCGTATTCTTGGCTTTGTAGGTAATGTCCATATTCATGCATATAAAGCTGATCTTTATCGGGAGCAAATTTCCCATCTTTATCTCTAGGCATAGTGCCTTTATCATTGATGTTGATATAACTTCCCAAAGTCACGCCATTTTTTTTAGAAGATCCTTCATTTACTACAAAAGTAGCCCCACCTCGATACCCGACATCATCCACCTGACCGCCCCAATTACGACCTATCGAATAAGCCTCGCCTACAATTGTTTGCGGAAGTTGCCAAGTAAAACGGCTTAACAATTCCCAGGATTGTCCCCAAAAGCTCTTATGTTTATCTGCCGTAAATAAACCTCCATATATCTTTACCTCATTTTTGAAAGTACTCCATATTGTTTTTATAATATTTTTCTTTTGGAAAATAGCTTTCCAAAAACCTGCAAATATTGAAAAGAAGAACTCTCCATCTTCATCAATATACCTTAATGGATTATTCAAGCAATAAGAATACCTATTATAATTCTGGCTCAAATATGGATCTTGCAACTGCGGATCAGGAGACAGGAATCTGCCTATAACCGGATCATAAAGCCTTGCGTTCATATTAATCAAACCAAAAGCAGTCAGATGCTCATGCCCAGTATAACCTCTGCCCAAGAATAACGTAGGTTCTGTGCCAACCGCATATAAAGCTTGGTTAGCAGGATTCCTCAACCTCCCCCATGCATCATAACTTAACTCCTGCTTCAGCCCACCCGAAGAATTAACGATATGAGTTATACTGCCCAGATAATCCTTGCATAGATAGTAAACAGCCCAAGCCCCTGAACCTTCTTTCACATACACTGCTGCCGCTGAATATGCATCGCCGCCAAGGTACAGAATTTCTTTTGAACCCGCAACTCCTGTCTCGAATTCATATTGATTTCCCCAATAATATTTATTGAGTTGGACTTGATTGTTCTTCTTCAGATTCATTTTGACCCTATTACCTTCCCCATTATATGTAAATGTTGCTACATAACCATTTTCAGTAATAGTCTCCGGTCTTCTTAAAGCATTATAGGTAATCTGTTGTTCCCGAAGTGGAACTTCCGTACCATAAGGAGTTATCGAAGCTATTGCATAAGGTTTCTCATCATTATACACAAAAGCTCCTACATTAGATATATTGGTTATATTTCCATTGTTACTGTAAGCAGCCGTTTTTCCGGCAAAGCTTGTTAATCTGTTCAGATTGTCATAGCCAAAGCTCTCCTGAATGTTCCTCACATTGTCTTTTCTCCAATTCAGATTGCCCGTCTTAGCATTAAAATTATATCCGGAATTCTGAATAACAGTAGAACCGTTTTTAACTACCCTACCCGTTGGAATCCCGTTTGCATCATAAGAATATGTACGGGTCAGAATACCTGTGCTTACACCGGTCGTTAATCCTAATGAGTTTTCAGCAGTTAACTTCCAGATGGATGTCGAGTTATTAAGTTTCACTTCCGAAAGATTACCATAGGAATATGTATAGTTTTCAGTCACAATACTGCCAACATTAGAAGCATACGCCAAGCCTGATATACGCCCACTGGTGTAAGTAAATGTTTTTTCGAGCCATTTTCCATCCACATTCGTTTCTTTCATAGTCCTCAGCCTCATCAAAGCATCATAAGTATAGGTTTTAGACGTCCCGTTTGAACTTACCTCAGATTCTATGAGATTGTCAGCATTATAGCTGTAGTTTATTGTCTGTCCGGCAACCTCCTTTTTTGTTAAACGATGAAAATTATCATAAGTTTTCTTCGTAGTATTTCCATTGGCATCAGTTTCCAGAACGCCATTCCCCATAGCGTCATAACCGTATTCGATTAGTCCGAAACTTGGATCATTCATCGTAATTCGTCTGCCAAAATCATCATACCCGAATGTAGTTGTAATCTGTCCCGGAGCAATTACGCTATTCATCTGACCGTCTGGTCTATAATTATAAGCAGTGGTACCTGCGGGGTCGGTAACTGATATTATATTTCCGGAAGCATCCTGTTTTTCTGTTTTTGAAACACCATCTACCACCGAAGTCACGCTTGTATTAGAGTATGAAAAAGTGTCCTCCTTACCGGATGCATATTTTAATGATATGATCCTATCATTAGAATCATAAGTATATGTATTCCATTGCGCAGGAGTGGCTCCCTTGAACGGCACGGAAACTTTAGCCAACCTCCCTCTCTCGTCATACACATTATCGGTATAAATATAATTCCCGTCAAAGCGTTGTTTTCCACTTCTTACTTCCCTCCCTAAAGCATCATAATAAGTCCGGGAAGTCGGAGCGCCTGTAGCAGAAACGGTAGTAAGCCTTAAAGCTGAAGCCGGAGCCGTAACCCAAGAATATGAAGTAGTTTCTACAGAACCATCCGGAGAAACAGTTTTTACTTTTCTACCCCAATCATCATATTCGAACGTGGTTTCCTGTTCTTTATGATTTTTTACAGAGTAAAGTAATCCCTTTGGATTGTACGTATACGTACTCACAAGATTCAAAGGAGTCGTTTTCTTTATGACCCTCCCATAAGAATCGTATTCATACAGAGTTT
>ERZ779840.1999-NODE-1999-length-18244-cov-12.709275_pt1 | contig 18244 bp, 17 predicted proteins | sample MGYA00511561_ERZ779840 | MGnify/ENA primary metagenome ERZ779840 (study PRJEB29588, sample SAMEA2162036) | human gut metagenome | biome: human gut; feature: human-associated habitat; material: faeces | place: Denmark | collected 2008/2010 ...
GGTTAGAAGAAGTATATATAATACATACCTCTTGCACTTAGTATAAAACTGAACAAACATAATTCTTTACAAATATAGTGTTTGGAATTATAGTGCATATGTGCTATAATAAGAACATTACAGTTAAGGCATTAAGAGGATTTTATGCAGACAGGAAAGGTACCCGGTAATATTTTATACAGAAGTGTCACGAACCTAATCGGCAGAGGCCCGGTTGCGGCCAGAGACTGCGCTGACCTTGGAAAATCAGACGGAAGGGTTATCGCGAGTACGCAGACCGGAACGATGGGTAATGATATCTCACTGCGGATGGCTGTATATAAGGCAGCTAACAATATCTGGTCCGCGGGTGGGAGACTTGTGGGCATTCAGGCGGCTTTTTTATTGCGGGAAGATGCTGAGGAACAGGAACTTAAGGCGATGACCAGAAATATCCTCAGGGCGTGCGGGAATTGTCATACCGTACTTACGGGCGGACATACAGAGGTGTGTGAAGGACTTTCACATAACATGGTGACGGTAACCGCAATTGGTGAGGCTGACGAATATGCATATCCGCCGAAGACTGCGCCCGGTGATGCCATTGTGGCAGTCGGAACGGTTGGAATAGAAGAGACGGCATATATACTTGGTGATGAACAGATGTATGGTAAGCTTCTTACGAGATTTTCAGCGAGATACCTTGAACCGGTTAAAGAATGTGAGGCATGGATTCCTATTGAAGATGAGGCCGCAGTCGCGGGAAAGTTCGGTGTTAAGGTTATGCATGATGCATCCGACGGAGGAATATTCGGAGCATTATGGGATATGGCACTGGGAACTCACCGCGGATTCAGAGTGGATTTGAAAGCGATACCGTTTCGACAGGAGATAGTTGAGATAAGCACATATCTGGGCCTGAACCCATACAGAATGAAGTCTTCGGGCTGCTTTATAGCCGTAACGCCGGACGGAGCAGGATTGGTTGAAGCCATGAGACGTGAAGGAATGCCTGCATGTATCATAGGCTATACAACAGATAATAATGATAAAATTCTTTGCAATGATGAAGAGATAAGTTATTTAGAGAGAAAATAAAGGAGACATGTTATGAGAGAGACGATTTTAGCGATTCTTGAGAAAAACAGTAAAATAGATGTTGCCGACCTCGCAGCAATGCTTGGCGAGTCAGAGGCAGCGGTTGCCAATGAAATAGCAGAGATGGAGAAAGAACATATCATATGCGGATACCATACACTTATCAACTGGGATAAGACAGGCGAGGAGAAAGTATCAGCCCTCATTGAGGTTAAGGTAACACCGCAGAGAGGCAACGGATTTGATATGATAGCAGAGCGCATCTACAACTATTCGGAAGTGCATGCGGTATATCTTATGTCAGGCGGATTTGACCTTACTGTTATGATAGAAGGAAAGACATTGAAGGAAGTGGCATTTTTTGTGGCCAATAAGCTTGCCACGCTTGATTCCGTAATCAGCACATCAACACATTTTGTGCTTAAGAAATACAAGGATCACGGAACAATACTTAATGTTACTCAGAATGACGAAAGGATGTTGGTAACGCCATGAGAAATCCATTATCAGACAAAGTAGTCGGGATTCAGCCATCCGGAATCCGTAAATTTTTTGATATAGTAAGTGAAATGAAAGATGCTATTTCCCTGGGCGTGGGCGAACCTGATTTTGATACGCCGTGGAGCATCAGGGAAGAAGGAATATATTCACTCGAAAAAGGAAGGACATATTACACAAGTAATGCCGGACTTTCCGAATTAAGAACGGAAATCTGTAATTTCCTGAACAGAAGATATGGCCTGAATTATAATCCTGACGGTGAGACACTTATAACAGTTGGTGGAAGTGAAGCCATTGACCTCGCATTCAGGGCGATGCTTAATCCAGGAGACGAGGTTATCATTCCGCAGCCGAGCTATGTATCATATCTGCCATGTGCGGTCCTTGCAGATGCAACACCCGTACTGGTTAATCTTAAGGAGGAGAATGAGTTCAGGCTCACACCTGAAGAACTTCTTTCCGCGATTACGCCGAAGACGAAGATACTCGTATTTCCGTTTCCTAATAACCCTACCGGTGCAATCATGCCGAAGGAAGAACTTGAGAAGATAGCACAGATATGTATAGATAAAGATATTTTTGTTGTATCAGATGAGATATATTCGGAACTCACATACGGCGGTGAACATCATTGTTCAATCGCATCTATTCCGGGAATGACGGACAGAACGATAGTGATAAACGGATTTTCCAAGTCCCACGCAATGACCGGATGGAGACTCGGATATGCCTGCGGACCGGCTCCGATTATCAAACAGATGCTCAAAATACATCAGTTCGCAATCATGTGTGCACCGACTAACAGCCAGTATGCTGCGGTTGAAGCTCTGAGACATTGTGATGAGAATATAGAGCATATGCGTGATGAGTACGACCAGAGAAGAAGATTTATGCTTACCAGACTGCGCGGTATGGGACTTAAATGTTTTGAACCGTTTGGAGCATTTTATATTTTCCCTAATATTGCGGAATTCGGTATGACATCGGAGGAATTTGCAATGAGATTCCTTAAAGAATATAAGGTTGCGATAGTGCCGGGAACGGCATTCGGAGAGTGCGGTGAGGGATTCTTAAGAATGTCTTATGCAAGTTCACTCAGCAATCTTAAGACAGCTATGGAGAGACTGGAAGAATTTATTAATACACTTAGATAAAAGCATATAAATGCTATTGGAGGTCCTAACAGATGAATTCAGAATATGTTAATGCATTCCTCGTGTCAGCGGCGAGTGTGCTTCAGACAGCATGCGGACTTACGCTTAAATCGGGCAAGCCTTATGTTAAAACAAATACATTCGAGGATAATGTTCTTGTAATATGCATAGGTATTACCGGACAAGTCAAAGGACAGGTGCTTATTGCTGTTAATAACGAAGTGGCATGCGAACTGGCATCCAAGATGTGTATGATGCCTATAGATAAGCTGGACGAGCTTTCGCTCAGTGCATTAAGCGAGCTTAGTAATATGATACTGGGCAATGCGGCGACAGTTCTTTCTACCAAAGGTGTGACAGTCGATATTACTCCGCCTGCGATAATACGGGGTAATTTCAAGATGGAGCAGATATATACTGAGAATATATGTATGCCTATGTTTTTCGACGGGGATAAGCTTATTGAAGTTGATATCGCGTTGAAAGAGGACTGATTATGTTGAATATTGTGTTACTGGAGCCGGAAATGCCTGCCAATACGGGCAATATAGGACGTACATGTGTGGCGACCAATACAAGACTTCATCTTATTGAGCCGATGGGATTTCGCATTAACGATAAGATGGTAAAAAGAGCCGGACTTGATTATTGGGACAAACTGGATGTTACGGTTTACAGGGATTTCGATGATTTTATGCAGCGTAATCCCGATGCACATATTTACATGGCGACCACTAAAGCAGCCAGATGTTATTCGGATGTGCAATACGAGGATAACTGTTATATAATGTTTGGCAAAGAAAGTGCGGGAATACCGGAGAGTATTCTTAAAGAACATCAGGATACCTGTGTCAGGATTCCTATGTGGGGCGACATCAGGTCGCTGAATCTGTCCAACTCGGTTGCGATTGTTCTCTACGAGGCATTACGTCAGAATGATTTTATGGGCCTGAAGATGCAGGGATGCCCGAGAACATTTAACTGGGATTAATAATTTAATAATTATCACTTTGTTTTTTAGAGCGCGGGAGGCCGAAGATGAACTCTGTTCCGACACCTTCCGTGCTTATTACGTCTATATATTCATCATGGGCCTTGATGATATCTTTTACGATAGCAAGGCCAAGCCCCGTGCCTTTTTTATCTTTTCCCCTGGACAGATCAGTCTTGTAGAATCGGTCCCATATTTTGGAAATGCTGTCCTTAGGAATTCCGATACCGAAATCTTTTACGGAAACCATTATTTTGTCGCCTTTTTCGTAAGCGGAAATAATGATGGACGAATCTGCATTGCTGAATTTGATGGCATTATCCACAAGATTGTAGATGACCTGCTGGATTTTGCTCTGGTCAGCGGTAACCATAAGTGCCTTGTCGGAGAATACGAGTTTGAATTTAATGTTTTTCTTCTCACAGATGCCTTCGCAAGTACCTATCGTCTGGCGGATGATTGCGGTTATATCAAAATCACTTATATCGAGAACCGAACCGTTATTAAGACTGTTCATGGTAAGCAGGTTATTCGTGAGCTTTGTAAGGCGTTCTGTTTCGGATATTACAATATTAAGATATCTGCCCTGCATTTCAGGAGGAATGGTGCCGTCCAGCATGGCCTCCAGATACCCCTTGATCGAGGTGAGAGGAGAGCGGAAATCATGCGATATATTGGCTATGAATTTTTTCTGATAATCATTAAGATTATCGAGCTCCATAGCCATATAGTCAAGTGAATCCGACAAACGTCCGAGCTCATCGCTGCGTCCTAGCTTTGTTTTGATACTAAAATCGCCTTTGGCATATGCGGAAACAGCTTTGGTCAGTTTGTTGAGGGGTCTTATTATCTCCATTGCGTAGAGAAAAATAATAATGGATAAGGAAATCACCGTTATAAGGAAGGTAAAATAATTATAGTTGGAATAAGGTGTGATGCTGCGGCGGATTTCAGAAACGGGTTTATTTATAACGACATATCCCTGAACCGTAAAGCGGTATTCTACCGGATAGAATACGGATATCTGGTCTTCTTTATAAATATCATGGAATGTACCGCGGACATAGTGACCGTTTCCGGCATCAGCCGGATCAAAATCCGCGATGGCAGCAGCGTATGTATGTCCTGTGTCGATAAGAACGTCTCCGTTGGAAGACAGCAGCATTATATCACATCCGATATATTTGCCGAGAGCATCGAATATGGTTCCGATTCTGGCAGATTCGGAGCGGTTTGAAAAATATCCGGTACCGTAATCTGACGCAATGGATGTCGCTTTGACATATAATTTGTCGGATTCGCTCTGTAAGGCTTTGTTCAATGTGATTTTAGGTATAACATATGACATAACAAGGAAAGCCACAAGCGTAGCAGCGGCAAAACTTAATATGAATTTGTAAATCAGCCTGTTTTTCATTATTTCCTCTTCTTGGACGTTTCGAATTTATAACCTATTCCCCATACGGTTCCGATGCTCCATGATTCATGGTCGTGAATTTTCTCACGGATTCTCTTTATATGCACATCAACGGTACGGGTATCGCCTATGTAGTCATATCCCCAGATATGGTCGAGAAGCTGTTCTCTGGTAAAAACCTGGTTAGGCGACGATGCCAGAAAATAAAGAAGTTCAATTTCCTTGGGCGGCATATCGATTTCATGCCCCATATACATAACCGAATAATTACTCATATTAATGAGAAGATCCGGATATTCAACATATTCGCCGGTACGCTCCGAACCTGCGGCCGGTTCCGGATTCGCGGAAGGTATTGCAGCAGGAACAGAGTATCTGCGTAAGACGGCTTTGACGCGCGCAACAAGCTCTTTGGAATCAAAAGGTTTTATCATATAATCGTCGGCACCGAGTTCAAGCCCCAGTACTTTATCAAAAATTTCACCTTTGGCGGAAAGCATGATTATCGGAGTGTCGCTGTTTTTGCGAATTTCGCGGCATACCTGATACCCGTCAATGCCCGGGAGCATAAGGTCGAGAAGAATCAGGTTTGGTGCGAATTCACTGAATGCGGTAAGTGCACTTTCTCCGTCATTTACGATTCTTGTATCATAGCACTCCTTAATGAGGTAGAGTGAAATGAGTTCAGCTATATTTTCATCATCATCAACGATGAGTATTCTCTGTTTTTCTGGCATAATAATCTCCCTAATCTTTGAATTCTACAATTGTGACACCGTAATCGCCTTCGCCGAATGAACCCAGCCTGAACGATTTGACATGCTTCTGGCGCTTAAGGTAGTTATGGACGGCATTCCGCAATATGCCTGAACCCTTGCCGTGCACGATTCTCACAGGTGATATGTGTGAGAGAAAAGCATCATCAAGGTACTTGTCAAGCGTCATTATGGCTTCGTCCGATGTCATTCCGATAAGATTGATCTCAGGCGATATGGAAGCTGTCTTGCTCATCTTAAGTTTTCCGATACCGGAGCTCTTCTGCTTGAGCTTACGCATCTCGGATGCTTCCTCTATTATTGTAAGATCGGACATGTTTACATTATAATTCATGATACCGATAGTGACATTAAGTTCGCCCTTCTGGTTAGGAAGAGTGTGAACCGTACCGTCAAGATTAAGGCTGGCGACATGCACGCGGTCTCCGATATGGAAATCGGAAGCTTTATGCTGTCTGGCCGGCGCCTGTGATTTGATGACTCGTCCTTTATCGACTTTATTTATATTATCATTGATACGTTGACGCTGCTTCTCAAGCTCGGTCACCGACATGCCGGCAGCATTGGCTTTGTTGAGTTTACGGATAGCATCATCAGCGGTTTCCTTGGCTTCGCGCAGAATGGCAGAAGCCTCTTCACGCGCTTTTTGAAGTATATTGTCAGAACGCTCATCAAGTCGTTCATTCTTGGCTTTAAGCTGATTCTTAAGGTCTTCAACTTCTTTCTTATATTCTTCAAGCTCAAGCTTCTCACGTTCAATTGTCACACGGCTCTTCTCAAGGTCTGATATAACATCTTCAAATGCGACATCTTCCGACGCCAGTGATTCCTTGGCATCATCTATGATATATTGCGGAAGGCCTAATTTCCCGGAGATAGCAAAAGCGTTACTTTTACCAGGAATTCCGATAAGAAGCCTGTAAGTCGGTGCAAGTGTGGCAACGTCAAATTCACAGCAGGCGTTCTGTACACCTTCCGTTGAAAGTGCAAATATCTTAAGTTCGCTGTAATGCGTGGTTGCGACGGTTGTAACCCTGAGCTTATGAAGGCTTGTGAGAATGGATATGGCGAGGGCGGCACCCTCGGTAGGATCCGTTCCGGCACAAAGCTCATCAAAAAGGACGAGTGAATTGCTGTCAGCTTTGGCAAGTATCTCAATGATGTTCTTCATATGTGAGGAGAACGTTGAAAGACTCTGCTCAATGCTCTGTTCATCACCGATATCGGCAAAAATATCATTAAATACAGTCAGCTCCGAATTGTCGGCAGCCGGTATATGGAGCCCGGACTGACCTAACAGTGAAAAAAGCCCGATTGTTTTAAGCGTTACTGTTTTACCGCCGGTATTGGGACCGGTTATTATGAGTTCGCTATATTCGTCACCGATTGATACGTCTATCGGCACAACCTTGTGGCTGTCGATGAGCGGGTGGCGGCCTTTCCGGATATTAATATAACCGCGCGTATTCATGATTGGTTCGCTTCCCTTGTATTCAAAGGAGAGCTTCGCTTTGGCAAAAATAAAATCCAGTTGTGAGAGAATGTCATAGTCAGCATCAAGCTCTGCTGTATAATTGCCTGCCATGGCTGAGAGCGATGCGAGAATCTTCGCAATCTCCTCACTTTCTTTAACCTCGTATTCGCGTATTTCATTATTAAGGCGTACTACGGACATAGGTTCAATAAAAAATGTGGAACCGGCCTTGGACTGGTCGTGGACCATTCCGGGAACCTGTGATTTATATTCGGCCTTGACCGGAATACAGTATCGTCCGCCACGCGTAGTGATAACGGCCTCCTGAAGATATGTCCTGTCACTTCCGTTAAGCATGCTGTTAAGTTCGGTACGGATTCTCTCGGTGCATATGCGCATCTGCCTGCGGATGTTCTTAAGCTCTGCGCTGGCATCATCCGCAATCTCATCCTCGGAGAGGATACAGCGTTCTATCTCCCGGCGGGCGTCTGCTATATCATATATGACATTAAACAATCCGCTTAAGCTGTCAGCGGCTTCATCCTCTGAGACACCGTATCTGCGTGCCCCGGCAGCAACCTTTAACAATGAGCATATATCTAGCAGTTCGGACATCCCAAGTGCGCTTCCGACTTCAAGAGCCTTGGTAAGAGGTCTTATGTCCTTGAGTCCGGCAAAAGAAATGCTTCCATGCCTGAAAATCCTGGATACCGCATCCGATGTCTGCTTAAGTGCTGAGTTTATCTCGTCCATATCCATCATTGGCTGCAATTCCCGGCACAGCTTAATGCCCGGCTCCGATGATGCATGTGATGCAAGACGGTCTGTTATTTTGTTGTATTCGAGTGTTTTAAGTGCTTTATTATTCATAGGAATATAATACAATATCCGGTCTGAAAGTTCAACCGGAGAAGTAATTTACATCTATGTCATAAATTGTTCATATTTTGTAGGTATAATCTTTTTTACTATGTATTGGAGATGACTTATGGAACAACAGAATAACAGCAATGAGGAGAAAAAATACAATCTTTATACGGAACATATCATGCCGGAGAAGGGGAAAAAAGTAAAAAAATTAGCCAAAAAGACAGCATTTGTCGTGGCTATGGCGGTTGTATTCGGACTTATCGCGGGTCTTGTGATGATCATAGTCTACAGAACGGGCGCCGGATATATAAAGCCTGATGAAGGAAGGCAGGATATCACACTTGAAAATCCTGCGGTAACTCCGTTGGAAGATACAACACAGACACTTCAGAATAACACAGAGGACATCACGGTATCTCCTGAACAGACGACGGAGGCAGAGCCGGAGTCCGAATCGGCTGCAGGGACGGGTGAGACCTCACCTGAAATCGGACGGCTGACAGATTATGCGGCATCGCTTAAGGCAGTTGCGGCAGGAGTGAACAAGGCATCGGTAAAAATAACTGTTCTGTCGTCAGACGGTTCATGGGCGGATTATTCCGACAAGGAATACGGTATGGTAGTATCCGGGGATGATAGCGGATATTATATACTCACAGATTATTCGGCAGTCGGCGGTTATGACAGCATAACGGCAGAATTTACTGATGGAGCTTCGGCACAGTGCACACTTGTGGCCGGCGATGAGGTGTCGGGTATGGCAGTCGTAAAGGCTTCCAGAAACAAGAGCAACGCGGTTGCGATTGCACGCCTTGGTAATTCGGATGCAGTATCGGCCGGCGATATAGTGATTGCGGCCGGCAATCTTTACGGAAACGGAAGTGCAGTCGGTTACGGCATTATAGCCGATGCGCACGGATACCAGTACGGTACTGACTGCGGTTACGGACTTTTGCTCTCAGATATCAGATACGAGATCTCCGGTTACGGATTTATCTGCAATACCTCAGGAGAAATCATCGCGGTAGTAACCACGGAAATTACTTCTAAGAATAATTCATTGCTCGGTGGATACCGGGCATCGGGTGTAAGAACGCTTATTGAGAATCTGATTAACGGACGGAGCCGGTCGTATTTCGGAATAAAAGGACAACCTATAAACAGTGCCGCAGAAGATAATTACGGGATTCCGGCAGGTTTATACGTGTCGGCTGTTGAAGTCGGTTCGCCGGCATACAGCGCCGGCATACAGACAGGTGACATTATTACAAGAATTGATGCTAAGACGATAGAGAACATGTCTGATTTCATGGATAAGCTTAATGCTGCTGATTCCGGAGACATCATGGCGGTAACTGTCAAAAGAAAAAGCAGGGATTCGTATAAAGAGATTGTATTCCGTGTGACTTTGGGTGTAGAATAGACACATATCAATTGAGTAGAAAAGGACATTACAGTATGAGATTTATTGAAACACTCAGAGAAGGCGAAAGAATATCGGGAGTATATTTCTGTAAACACAAGACAATAGCGGTTGCCAAGAGCGGCAAGGAATACGGCAACGTAATCCTTCAGGATAAAACAGGCACCCTTGACGGTAAAATCTGGGATCTTGGCTCAGCCGGAATCCGTGAATTTGAGTCCATGGATTATTTGGACATCAAGGGCGATGTCACTGTTTTTAACGGCGCACTTCAGCTTAACATAAAGGAAGCCCGCAAGGCTGACGAGGGCACATACATCGAGAGCGATTATATGCCTACTTCACAGAAGGACATTGAGGAGATGTATGCGGAGCTTACTTCCATAATCCTCAGTATGAAGAACGAGTATCTTCTTAAGCTCACACGTAGATTTTTTATAGATGATAAGGATTTTGCGGCAAAATTTAAGCGCCATTCGGCAGCGAAGCGCGTTCATCACGGTTTTGTCGGCGGTCTGCTTGAGCACACCCTGGGCGTGACGAAGCTCTGTGTCACATTGGCGGACAATTATCCTTATCTTAACAGGGATCTGTTAATAACAGCTGCTGTTTTCCACGATATCGGCAAGGTATACGAGTTGTCATCGTTCCCGGAGAATGATTACACGGATGCTGGCCAGCTTCTCGGACATATCGTTATGGGCTGCGAAATCATCGGCCGCGCGGTAAGTGAGATAGAAGGTTTTCCGGTTGTGCTCGCGCGTGAACTTAAGCACTGCGTATTGGCGCATCACGGTGAGTTCGAGTATGGTTCACCTAAGAAGCCGGCGCTCATCGAGGCGGTTGCGCTCCACTATGCCGATGATATAGATGCCAAGCTTGAGACCTTCAAGGAGGCTCTTAATGCACCGGGCGCACAGGCCGGGGAATGGCTTGGTTTCAACAAGATGTTGGACAGCAACATCAGAAGCACTATATAATATTTTACATGGTACTGATATGGAAATTATAAAAAACAAAGATTACGAATTAACAATAGAAGATATTACCCTTAACGGGGAGGGCGTAGGCAAAATAGATGGCTACGCTCTTTTTGTAAAAGATGCGATTGTAGGCGACCGCATTATCGCTAAAGCGACCAAAATCGGCAAAACCTACGGTTACGGCCGTCTCATGGAGATCATATCGCCGTCACCTGACCGTGTGGTACCTCCGTGCCCTGTTGCCAAGGCATGCGGCGGCTGCACGCTCATGGCAATGTCATATCCGGCGCAGCTCTCCTTCAAAACAGATCTTATCCGCAACAACTTTGCCAGAATCGGCGGCCTCACGGGCATCGAGGTTCCTCCGGTTCTCGGAATGGCCGAGCCGTTCCGTTACCGCAACAAGGCCCAGTTTCCGGTCGGATATGACCGCGACGGCAACATAGTCACCGGCTTTTACGCAGGACGCACGCACAGTATCATTCCGTGCGATGACTGCCTCATCGGCAGTGACATAAATGCAGGAATTCTTGCAGCAATCAAGTCACACATGTTAAAGTACAATATTAAGCCTTACAATGAGGAACTTCACACCGGACTTGTACGCCACATCCTCATCCGCATCGGAGCCGCGACAGGACAGATCATGGTCTGCATCGTCATTAACGGTGACCATCTTAAAGCCGAGCCTGAACTTGTTAAAGCCCTTCAGAATCTCGCTTTTTCCGATGACAGAAAAATTGCATCGATTATGCTTAACTATAACACCCGCCGCACCAATGTAATACTCGGTACCGAATGCCGTCTCCTCGCCGGCAATCCTTACATCGAGGATTATATCGGCGACATCCGCTACAGAATCTCGCCTCTCTCTTTCTATCAGGTCAACCCTAAGCAGACCAAGGTCCTCTACGACCTTGCGCTCTCATATGCTGACCTGCACGGAACCGAGACGGTCTGGGATCTCTACTGCGGAATCGGCACGATCTCGCTTTTCCTTGCCCGCAATGCGCGCAAGGTTTACGGTGTCGAAATAGTTCCGCAAGCCATCGAGGATGCCAAGGCCAACGCGGCCTTAAACGGCATCACCAATGCCGAATTCTATGTGGGCCGCGCCGAGGATGTCCTCCCGGCCAAATACGCTTCCGACGGCATTTCGGCCGATGTAATCGTCGTAGACCCGCCGCGCAAGGGCTGCGCCCAATCCCTGCTGGACACCATCCTTTCCATGGCTCCGAAGCGCGTCGTCTACGTAAGCTGCGATTCGGCCACCCTCGCCCGCGACTTAAAGTACCTCACCGCCGGGGGATATGCGGTGGAGAAAGTGCAGGGCGTGGACCAGTTCTGCCATAGCGGACATGTGGAGACGGTTGTTCTCTTGTCCCAACGAAAAGCGGATGATTATGTTGAGGTGGAATTAGAACTGGATGAGATGGATATTACTGCTTCAGAGAGTGAAGCTACTTATAAAGAGATTAAAGAATATATTTTCAACAAATATGGGGTAAAAGTATCGACATTATATATCTCTCAAATCAAGAGAAAGAACGGAATTGAAATGAGGGATAATTATAACAAGTCACAAAAAGCTGATGCGAAAGTGCCGCAGTGCCCACCAGAAAAAGAAAAGTATATTGTAGAGGCACTGAAGCATTTTCAGATGATATAGAATATATTTTTGTTCTAATTGATATTATCTAACCATGTTGTACATACACAGATTTATGTATTGTTTATAATAATATAATTATAGGTTGTGTTTTATTCTTCTTTAATTAGGGAGTTTATTAATTGTTGCGGTAGATACTATATGATTTTTATGATTTATTTTCAAAGAGGTGATTATTATGTGGATTACTATTTGTGGTATGATTATATCTTCTATTGTATCAGTAATGCTAAGTGACAAAATAATATTTGGCATAGATAGATTATTTGTAAAACTTGGCGTTTCAAAATATTCATATGTTACAGGTTTATGGAAAGCAACATTTGCTATGGGGTACGGAAAAAATAAAATTGAATATACTGAGATTATATTGTTAAAGAAGCGATTTGGAACAATTTATGGTTATATTGTAGACGATGATAGAAATTATGAACAGTTGCAATTGGTAATGAAAAAAAATCCATTGCGATTAAAAGGTTTCATTTCTGACAATAGATATTTTACGGGATTATGGTATCACCCTATTGAAACATATAGATATCATGGCTCATTTCAATTATTAATTGAACCTAATTATATTAAAATGAATGGTCAATGGATAGGATATAGTGAAAGCAAACAAATTATTAATAATGGAATATGGACTTGGGATAAATTGGAATGATAGACTATTGAAGTAATTACAAAACTGCGAAGTGAGTATCGACAGAGTCTCAGTCTGTCTGGTTGTGTAATCAATCTAGAAAAATGTTTGTACTCCAGATGAACTTTTCAAAATCGGTACTGAGATTTATGAGATATTCATTTCCACTTCAGTCTGTAGCATTTGCATTGAATACCGCTAGCCTTTCTTTTCGCAGCGTGGTTCCGATAGTTGATGTATTTGCAATAATGTTAAATGGCAGATTTTTGGAGTTTATCTTATTTTTGTAAGCAACCAGATGCACTTGTGAGGATATTTGGTGAATGTCGTAAGAGTCAAAATCCTCATTTTTGGAGAAATTTTTGACTTTATGTGTTTTCTATGTATTGAGTATTTGCAAATTGATGACCTTTTAACAGGATGTTAAGTTAAGAAGTTCATAGAATATACAAATGGGGCAAAGCTAATGCTAGAAAAGTACAGAGATTTTATGATGAAAAACGCTGAATTACATGAAGGTTTGTGAGAATGGAACATTGTGGGGTGTTTTGGGACAAAATGATGATTAAATGTGAAAAATTAATAGAATTATGAAAAGATTTTTATTTAAAGTTGCATTTCTGAAAATAGCAGGATGTGGACTTCTGTGGTATAATATTATTGGATTTTTTATGATTGGAGGGTAAGCTCATGGAAAGGATAAACCAAAAAACAACAAAACAAATAAAGAGAGAAAATAAAAATTGGTTATTATTAGTGACAGTTAATGATATAGAAACAAACAGTTTATTTTCCAGATTAAAACCATTAGAAGACTATTCAGATATACTGGTTGCATATAGTAAAAATAATACATATTTTATAGGTAGATTTGGGGCTTATAATGTAATTCATGTTCAATCAGATATGGGAGCAATGAATAGGGATGCGGTAATGACAACAGTAGATAATGCAATAAAAATGTGGAATCCTCGTGGAATTATTATGGTAGGTGTTGCATGGGGAATGAATAAGGGAAAGCAACGAATTGGAGATGTACTTATTTCTAAAAAAATACTTCAGTATGAAACCGCAAAAATATCAAATGGAAGTACAATACCAAGAGGCGCTGATACAGAAGCTGGGGGAGTATTAACGAATAGGTTTAAGTCATGCATGGACTGGGAGTATTTGTTAGAGGATGGTAAAGCCGCAAAAAAATATATGGGGACAGTATTGTCAGGTGAAAAATTATTAGATGACAAAAATTACAGAGATAAATTACATAGTTCATTTCCAGAAGCTATTGGTGGTGAAATGGAGGGCGCAGGATTAGCAAGTGTTGCTATGGCTAATAATCTGTATGAGTGGATTATTGTAAAAGGAATCTGTGATTGGGGATATGATAAGCAAAGTGAAAATAAAGATAGATATCAGAAAATTGCTATGGAATCTGCCATTTCACTTTGTGAGTCGGTTTTGTGTGATGATTCTGTTTTGGAAGAAATATTGAAAGCAGAAAATAGAAAGAAAAATGCAGATAATTTAATGCTTAGAATCAACGCATATAAATTGTTTTTTTACAGAAATTCCCAAAAGATTACAATAAAGGAATTGAGCAAATTAAGTGGAATTAGTATAGGACATATATCCAAATGTGAGAAAATCAATGCAGAGGAAAACGAATTTTCAATTAGGATTTTTAGGGAAACTACGGTAGCCACCATAAGAAGTTTAGAGAAAGCATTGAATTTACGAAAAGGAGAGCTTACTGCAGATGATGATGACTTATTAGCAGAAAAGTATAAAAATTATTATTTAAAAAGGAAAGGAATCCATGCTACGCCTATGAAATTAAAAAATGCTAAGATCGTAGTGTTTGATTTTGATGGAACACTTGTATCGCCTAATTTTTCAAAAACAACATGGGAGCGAATATGGACTGAGTTGGGATATAGTGTAAATGATTGCGATTATTATCATAGACAGTTTTCTAACAAGCAAATAACACACGAGCAATGGTGTAAGATAACAGAAGACAAGTTTAGAGAAGCTGGGTTAACCAAAGATATTATGAAAAAAATTGCATCTGAAATGGTATTAATTGATGGATGTAAAGAAACATTAATGGAATTGAAGAGTAGAGATGTGCTGTTGTACATTGTTTCAGGTTCTATTCGAGAGATAATAAAAGAAGTACTTGGAGATATGGTAAATCTTTTTGAAGATATAAGTGCTAATAAGTTCTATTTTCAGAAGGGTAAGCTGTCAAGAATTGTTGGAACAGAGTATGATTTTGAGGGGAAAGCAGAATATATTAAGCAGATTGTAAATGAGAATAAGATAAATGCATCGGAGGTATTATTTGTGGGAAATTCATTTAATGATACATTTGTACATTTATCTGGGGCAAGAACTTTATGCATCAACCCTCAAAATACCAATTATACGAATTCCATATATTGGCATGATTATATTAGGGAAGTGAATAATTTGAGGGAGATAATACCTCATGTATTTATAGAAGATAAATAGAACATATGTTGAGTGGATTAGGTTTATTACGAGCCTTATCTCCCACCAGTGAGAGTTCCATAAAGCTTGGCGAAAATGGTACTTTCGCTATTTAGTATAAGAAGAAACTTTCACCGCATGTCGAGACGGTCGTTCTTTTAAGTGACAAAAAAGTCGACAGCCATGTTAGTATTGATTTAGACGTTGAAAAGCTTGAGGGAAAGTCAGGAACTGCAACATATGCAGAGATTAAGGCGTATGTAGAAGAGAAGTTTGGATTTAAGGTTACAAGCCTTTACATTGGACAGATTAAGAATAAAGTTGGTCTTGAAAAGCGTAAGAACTATAATTTGGGCTCTGGAGAAGGATGCCTACTTGTCCACCAGAAAGGAAGAAGCCATTATGGACGCATTTAAGCACTTTAATTTGATTTAAGAATAGAATACTAATTTATCTATAAGGAGCTGTTCTCTCTTTGGAGGGAGCAGCTTTTTCCTTATATTGATTGCTTACAAATAAATTATTACACGACATAATTGACGGTAAAGAAATATTCTTTAGGAGGTCAATGTAATGAAATTATGTCCAATTTGTCAAAGTGATTATAGTGGGCACCCGGCTATATCTAGTATAAGGAACTGGCAACACAGGAAGACTTCGATAAGTTTTAGTTCATATTGTTATTTTCCATGTTATAATTTATTTATAGAAATTAGGAAAATTGAATTTTTAAAAATGTTAGAAAGAAGAATTTTAGATGACTTATTGTGTACATGAAAAATATAAGCATTATGAAACTGAAATAGAGAATTGGAAAGAGGGTTATTTAAACTTTATTAATTCAAAAGAACCTTGGAAATATGATTTTAAAGAAGGAAACGAAGGTTATACAGAAAATACTCATTATGAGCAATCAATACTTTCGCAATTGATTTTTGCTAAAGTATTCAATATGCAAAAGCTATCTGCAGAAATATGTGAATGTGGACTATCTATCAAAGTGAAGAAAGATAATGTTGAGAAGGATTTCTTGTTTGACATAATGCATAATCCTAAAAGTGGATGTCAACCATACCAGCAGGCAGTATTGTATAACTATATTAATAATAATAGAAAGATGAATTTTGAAAATATGTACCATTGTGTAGGAAATTTTGCTCCAGTTCCAAGAACAATAATCGCTAAGAATTACGGACCACGACTTCAACAAATTCATGAATATTTGAATGAATTATGGCCATGTTTACTAAAATTCATGCAAGACAATTGGATGTGCTTTCCAACCGATGTATCTGAACTGATGAGTTTTAAGGAGTATATGAAATATTCTTGTCAACAAATGTATTTTGTAGGTATATTTAATGAGTTATATGATATCTACAATGATATAAATGGTAAAGAAGACGATAAAATGTGGAATAGCATTTTAAACAAATTATCAAGTTCAGAGATTGACGAACAAGACGAACTGATATCTTTTGATGATTTGTTTAGAGAGGGTAATATTAAAGAAATTGATAATAGAATTGTGTTCTTAATCGAATTACGAGGAAGATTTATTATTTCTTTATTAAAAAAACCATGCGAACAACTGTAAAATATACGTTGTATGATTTAAAGAGGTATCTAAGCGCTAAAACAAAAGAGGAACGAAATAAATATCATTCATATGAGTAAGGAGATGTTGTACACATGGCTACATATGTGATTTCAGATATTCATGGGGAATACGATAAGTTTATGGAGTTGCTTGATAAGATCAAACTGAAGGAAACGGATACACTGTATATTTTAGGTGATATACTTGACCGGGGACCGCATCCGATAAAGACACTTAGGAAGCTCATGGATATGCCAAATGTTATATGTATGGTTGGGAACCATGAACTTATGGCATTAGATTGTCTGGAATTTTTGATGAAAGAAATTACGGATATGTCTATAGAGAAATTAGATGAAGACATGTTAGATAATCTGGTAACCTGGCAATATAATGGAAGCAAATCCACAATTGATGAGTTTTGTCAGCTGGATGTGAAGGCGAAGCAAGAGGTTATAGAGTTTATAAAGGATTTTGTGGTATATGAAGAGGTATCGGTTAATGATAAAGACTATCTTTTCGTTCATGCAGGTTTAGGAAATTATTCACCGGAGAAGGAGATAGAGGATTATTCACTTCATGAATTGTTGTGGATGAGAGCGGACTATGATGTACAGTATTTTGAGCATACTTATGTTGTAACGGGACATACACCAACGCAGACAATTGAAGGAAATCCACATCCCGGATATATTTATCAGAAAAATCATCATATAGCAATTGATTGTGGGGCACATTATCCGGGTGGAAGACTGGCTGCATTGTGTCTGGACACAGGAGAAACGTATTATTCGACAAGGTAAACGGAAAGTAATATCTCCAAAAGTAACCGTAAATCAAAGCATAAACATCAGTTTAAGAATGTTTATAAATTGTTGTTGGTTTTCGATAAGTTCTTTGATAAAATGAATCAAGAAGACCAGCGTAAGCTGATAGAAGCCATGATATCAGAGATATATTTGCATCCAAATGAAACACTTATAGAAGTGGAGACGGCAAGTCAGGCACATGGCCAAAAAGCAGAAGTGCAGCCACAGTGTCCAGAAGATAAACAGAGCGCAATTGTGGAGGCATTGAAGCATTTTAAGATGATTCAGAAGAATTAAAAAGAGTCTGATAAATCGGAATTTGTGGAGAGATTTCTTGAACTTTCCTTATTTTACGGGCTTTCCA
>ERZ779840.2006-NODE-2006-length-18204-cov-7.317979_pt1 | contig 18204 bp, 15 predicted proteins | sample MGYA00511561_ERZ779840 | MGnify/ENA primary metagenome ERZ779840 (study PRJEB29588, sample SAMEA2162036) | human gut metagenome | biome: human gut; feature: human-associated habitat; material: faeces | place: Denmark | collected 2008/2010 ...
CCACCGTAGGCGGCAGCACCATAGGCAGGGTGAACCAGACCCACAGCATCACCGCCGCCCCGATGACGTACAGAGACCAGGGACGGTCCGTGGGCAGGAACAGGTTCAAAAGCCCGCAGCACAGGGACACGGACACCAGCATGGCCGTCAGCAGAATGGCGGCCTCTCGCCTGGAGGCGGGCTGTACGGCGGCAGAGTTGGCGGGAAAGTAGGGCGGCGCATCCAGTTCCGGATGCCAGGCAGGCGTCCCGCACAGGGGACAGGTTTTGGCGCTGGGGTCCAGCTCCACGCCGCAGTTGACACAGTAAGACATAAAATGCTCCTCTTATCGGTTGCTCTCGATCCGCACCGGGATGCCCTCCCGGACCAGAAAGCGGAAAAAGTCCCGCTCTGTGTCCGTTTCGGCCTGGGTGCCGGCAAAGGTGATTTCCATGATGTCTCCATAGCTGATGGAGGCACAGTGGCACCGGGGCACGGTGGCCTGGCCCAGCACCACCTCCATGCCCTGAATATGGGGAGCCATCTCCGGCGGCACGGTGAAGGCGCCGGGATTGGTATAGGTGCAGGAGTAGGGCCGTACCCCCAGGAGATAGTAGTTGAGGGCCATCACCGGGTTTTTCAGAAACACCGGCACCGCCCGGAGAAAGAAATTCTTCGTGAAGCGGACGTTGCCGGTAAAGGCGGCCTGCAGCTCCTGGCGGTGGACGTGGAGCTTCATATAGTGCCGCACCTGGGAGACGATTTCCGGAAAAGTGTAATCCCCCAAGGCAGGGTCGATGCTGGGACGGACGGTGGTAATGAAGTTCCGCACCGTTTCCGAGGGGAACCAGCTCCGCAGATTGATGGGCACCGCCAGGGCCACCGGGCGTTCCTTGTGGGGATGCTCCCGGCGCTGCTTTTCCAGCAGCACGTGGATCAGCGCGGCGGAGAGGTACTCTGTGATGGAGGCACCATAACTCCGTGCGGCCTCCCGGAGCTTTCCCAGGGGCACGAAGCCCATGGTGACATGGAAGGTGTAAAAAGGCTCCGGGGTGCCGGTGTTGGCATAGGCCTTAGGCATCCGCCGCAGACTCAGGGCGTGCCGCCCGGCATAGCGGGCGTAAGCGTCCTCCAGCTCCTCCTTCCGGGGCGGTTCCTCCAGGTCCAGCACACCGTTTCCGGCCGGAACGCTTATACCGGTCTGCCGCAGATACTCCGCCAGCAGCGTCCGGAAAAAAATCAGGGCCCCCGCCCCGTCGGACAGGGCGTGGAACACCTCCAGGGAGATGCGGTTCCGGTAGTAGTAAAACCGCACCAGCCAGCCGTTGTCCTCCCGGAAGCGCACCGGCTGGCAGGGATTGGCCACGTCGGCCTTCAGAAAGGGGCCCGGGGCGGTGTTGGGCTCTAGGTAGTACCAGAACAGGCCCCGGCGGATGCGGACGGCAAAGCTGGGGAACCGGGGCAGCACCCGGTCAATGGCGTTTTGCAGGGCGGCGGGCCGCACCGGCTCTGTCATCAGGGCGGAGAAGCGGTAGATGGCGGAATACTCCTCCCTTTGCAGGGCGGAATAGAGAATACCGGCATTGTCCAGCCGATACCACTGACTGTCCGGTTTTGCCATCCGCGTCACCTCCCCGAAAATAGTTACAGATCATTGTAGCACATGGGGAAAAGCGTGACAAGAGATGGCCCATTTTCCACTTCCCATTTTCCGCGATTTATGATATTCTGCAATTAACACGAAAGAGCGGAGGGCCTATGGAAAAGCTGCAATTAGGCAGAAACCGGAAAACGGATGCCGAAAAACCCCGGATGGACCCGCTGATGCGGGCGCTGAAAGCCCTGCACAGCGCCGGTTCCCCGGAGGCCATGACCCCGGAGGAGCTGGAGCATCAGCGCCGGAACCAGGAAATTCTGGGCCGCCTTACCGCCCCTATGGCGGGGATGGAGTATGAAGAGCTTTCCATCGGGGCCATGCCTGCTGCCTGGACCCGGCTGAAAGCGCTCCATGGGGACCGCCGGGTGATCCTCTACTGCCACGGCGGCGGCTATACCAGCGGCAACCTGGGTTATTCCCGGGTGCTGTCCTCCAAGTTGGCCCACGTCACCGGCTACGATGTGCTGAGTTTTGAGTACCGGCTGGCGCCGGAGCATCCCTACCCGGCGGCAGTGGAGGATGCCATGCGAGCCTGGGATTATCTGATGTATCAGGGATACGGTGCGGAAAACGTGACGGTGGCGGGAGATTCCGCCGGGGGCAACCTGGCCCTGGTGCTGTGCCGCCGCTTGAAGGCCGCTGGGCGCCGGATGCCTCGGGCCCTGCTGCTGATGTCCCCCTGGACGGATATGACCATGACCGGGGCATCCTACCGGGAGCGGGTGGAGAGCGACCCCATGCTGACGCCGGAGTACATCGAGGCCGTCCGGAAGGCCTACGCCGGGGGCCGGGATCTCCATGACCCGGATTTGTCGCCCCTGCTGGGGGACCTGGGGAGCTTTCCGCCTACCCTGATCCAGGTGGGAGACCATGAGATCCTCTATTCCGATTCCGCGTCCCTGGCTGCGGCGCTGCGGGCGGCCCATGTGCCCTGCCGGCTGGAGGTCAGCGAGGGAATGTGGCACGTATTTCAGATGTTCCCCATCAAAAAAGCTGCGGCAGCCATAGAAAGCGCCGCTCGGTTTCTGCTGGAGCTATAAAAATGAAAAGGCCTGCTCGAAGGCTGGGTGCCCATAATACAGGAAGCAACAAATTTTCAATGATTATGGCATCTGGCAGTCGAGGTTAGCAAAAAAGAAAATGAGCGATACTTGGTTTAAATGACCAGGTATCGCTCATTTGTGTATGCGACAAACTTCCCTTTTCCTGTTCCATCCAGTACAATCTAAATGAAAACAGCAGATTGATTGGAGGTGCGATTATGGCTCAGAACTTAACTTATACCCAATGCGGTGATTATTTTATCCCCGACATCAGATTAGCGCACACAGAAGCACAGATACTTGGCAAATATGGCAGGATGCGTAGAATGTTCCTTGAACAGAATAAACCGATACTTTTCAACGATATGATCTTGAACGAAACGCTGTTTCTGCATCTGTGGGAAGTACAGCAGACCTGTGTAAAGCGAATGGAGTTGCTGATGGAGGAGTTGTTGGCGAATAATGCACTGCTGGCAGGATTCCTGCTGGTATCCGCGACTGCCTGCGGCAAGCAGCCCGCCGCGGACGCCGCACAGCCCGTGGCTGACTCCACACAAGCCTACCTCGACACGGTAGACGTGGATTACGCCTACGAGCTGGCGCTGAAGCTGGAGGACATCCGCAGCAACGAAACCCTTGGCTACCGGACAGCAGGCTCCGACGCGGAGCTTGCCACCGGCGATATGCTCAAGGCGGAAATGGAGCGCATCGGACTGCAAAACGTCACGAAGGATGCGTTCACGCTGGATACGCAGGATTCGCTGTTTGGCTTGAGCCGACGGTGTATCCCTTCTTGGGTTTCCCGCGCACACCCTTCCTTTCCGTTGCGGAGAATCTACCTCTTTATCGACAGTCTCCCCTCTTATCGTGTCGAAAGAGTCTTTTTGGTCCGCCGTGCCGCATAAAAAACGGCCAGCAGTGCTTTGGCTGCTGGCCGTAATTTATATTCTTTCGCCGTCTTTTGGCGGGGAGCGGGTCCATTCGGAAAGGGTCCCTCCCCCCTGCTGTTTGCCCTTTGTTACGCGTTGCCGGCCAGATAATCCACGGCAAACTGCGCCATGAGCGCAGTCCCCTTGGGAAGCAGAGACTCGTTGACCGTAAACTTTTCGTGGTGGTTGTTGTAGATCATGCCGTTGGCCTCGTCCCGGCAGCCGATGAAGCCGAACACGGCGGGAATTTCCGCAGCGTAGTTGGCAAAGTCCTCGCTGCCCATCATGGCGGGCATATGGCAGAGCGTCTCCTCGCCGAAGAGCTTGACCACGGCCTTCTGGGCGATCTCTGTGAGGTCATCGTCATCGTTGATCACGGGATGCACCACATGGGCATACTTGAGCACAGCCTTCATGCCCAGACCCTCCGCCGTGTTCTCCACGATCTGCCGCATGGCCTCCTCATGCTTATCCAGGAAGTAGGCTCGGGTGACGCCCTCCATGGTGACATGATTGGCGATCGCGTTGTAGCGATTGCCGCCGGAGATGGTTCCGATGGTGAGCACCACGGGGTCCAGGGGGTTGCTCATGCGGGAGACATACTGCTGGAGGTTATTGATGATCGCCGCCGCGCCGGTGATGGCATCCGCGCCCAGATGGGGCGTGGCCGCATGGGAGGAGGTACCAATCACATCCACCGTGAAGCGGCCGGAGTAGGCCATGCGGGGACCGGCGGTAACGTCGATATAGGGAATGTCCAGCGTACCCCAGACGTGCTGGCCGAAGATGGCGTCCACACCGTCCAGCGCGCCCTCTGCGATCATAGCCTTAGAGCCGATGACGTGCTCCTCCGCAGGCTGGAAGATGAGCCGCACATCGCCGCACAGCTCCTCCCGGTGCTCCTGAAGGAGCTTGGCGGCGCCCAGCAGCATGGCAATGTGGGTATCGTGGCCGCAGGCGTGCATTTTCCCCGGTTCGCAGGAGGCGAAGGGCAGTCCCGTCTCCTCCTGGAAGGACAGCGCGTCCGTGTCTGCCCGCAGGCCCACGGTCTTGCCGGGCTTGCCGCCGTGGATAGTGGCGACCAGGCCGTAGCAATTGACCATATCCCGGATATCGGTGATGCCCAGTGCCTCCAGATCCCGATGGATGGAGTCCCGGGTGTTCTTCTCCTCCCCGGTCAGCTCCGGATGCTGATGGTAGTAATGCCGACGCTCCACCACATAAGGGGCAGCGTCCTGTGCCAATGCCTTGATGTCCATTGTTGCGGCAAGGGTACACCGTCCAATGTGAAGCATTGGGCGGTGAGGAATTGCCGTTCCCTCCTTTAATTTGTAGATTTTTCTACGAGTTTTAATTTTTTAAAAGAAATACCGTCCTTTATCATTTTTCCGTTTATCGTTTTAATGGTAAAGATTCCGGTAGTTCTTCTTCCCCAAATGAAGCAGTCCTGTTCGTTAAATTGGACTTTGTCAAAAAGACGATATCCAAAAACGTACTTTCCTGCTTGATTGGATTTACGGATGCCTCCCTTGAGAATGGCCGCTTTGTGTAGCTGGCGGTTGTGATGTCTCACCGGACGAATCGTGTAAATCTTATCGATTTGCGCAATTTCCGGGAGGTATCCAACGTTGAAGCCGCGCTTCCCCTGCGCGATTGCCAGAGCATCATTAGTGTGGCTCTTTGGAAGCACAAGCAACTTCTCTCGGGTTGCCTTTGTGATATAGCCTCTGGTCTTCCTCAGCTGAATTACTGCTGTGCGGTCTCAGCGAGGTAGTCAGCGGCGAACTGTGCGGCCACTGCGGCGCCGCGGTGGAGGATCGTCTCGTCCACGTCATACTTCTCGTGATGGTTGCCGTACATATAATCCCAGTCCTTATTGTGGCTGGCCACAAAGCCGTAGATATAGGGGATGCCGTCCTTGCCGAACCAGGAGAAGTCCTCGCTGCCCATCAGAGGTGCGGGGGTAATGAGGGATTCCTTACCGTAAAGCTTGGTAACGGCGGTCTGGGCGATGCGGTTGAGCTGCTCATCGCCGTTGATGACAGGCTCCGTCATGTACTGATAGCTCAGGGTCGCCTTGGCGCCGAAGGCTGCAGCGGTACACTCGGCCACCTTACGCAGCGCGTCCTCCACCTGCGTGCCGGTGAGGAAGGTACGCACGGTGCCCTCCAGGGTGGCGTGGCCGGCCAGCACGTTCCAGCGGTTGCCGGCGGTGACCTTGCCCACGGTGATGACCAGCGGGTTGAGGGGATCGTTCATCCGGGAGACCAGCTGCTGGATGGACTGGAGAATGGAGCTTGCCACCATCACGGCGTCCACGCCCTCATGGGGGGCGGAAGCGTGGGCGGACTTGCCCTCCACCTCAATGGTGAAGCCGTGGCAGCAGGCCATGAGGTTGCCGGCGGGGAAAGCGATACCCGGGGCGTCATAGGTACCCCAGACATGCACGCCGTAAATGGCGTCCACGCCGTCCAGCGCGTGCTCTTTCATCATCTGCAGAGCACCCACGGCGGTTTCCTCCGCGGGCTGGAACACCAGGCGCACGTCGCCGGAAAGCTCGTCCTTCACCTCGTTGAGGATCTTGGCGGCGCCCAGCAGCATGGCCATGTGGTTGTCATGGCCGCAGGCATGCATCTTGCCCTCGTTGTGGGAGGCGAAGGGCAGGCCGGTCTCCTCCTTGACAGGCAGAGCATCAATATCGGCGCGCAGCGCCACGGTCTTGCCGGGCTTGCCGCCGTGAATGGTGGCGGTCAGGCCGTAGCAGGTCTCCATCTCGTGAATGTCGGTGATACCCAGTGCCTCCAGATCTTCCTTCAGATGGGCGCGGGTGTTCTTCTCCTCGCCGGAGAGCTCCGGGCAGGTGTGATAATACCGACGGCGATCAATGATGTAATCGTTGTACTGTTCCGCAAGAGTTTTGATATCCATAATACACAAGATCCTTTCTTCATATAATCTGTGGTAGCTTTATTGTATCGATTTTTCTGGGATGTGCAAGAGTGATTTTGTAAACAAAGCTGTCCGGCGGAAAGAGCCGGACAGCTTTGCGGATGACTGGATCAGAACATTTCGGCAAAGATGCCGGCGATTACCACGGAGGTGATGGTCACAGTGGTGAAGCCACCCACGATCATGGGCGGGAACATCTTGCTCATCAGGAATTCCTTCTCCTCCGGGGTCTGCGCCAGAGCGGTGCAGGTAGCCTCGGTGATGATGGCATTGGGCGGGAAACCGTAGAGTGCGGTCAAGGCCGTGGCGGTGGCCATCAGGAAGGAGACCTTCAGGATCTTGGACGCGATGAAGCACAGAATGACCATACCGATAACGCCCACCACGATCAGGAGGATCATGGGGCCGATGATGCTGCTGAGCATCTCGGGGGTGCAGTCCTTCAGACCGTCGAACACATACATCATCAGAGCGAACATGATGATGCCATAGGAGTTGGCCTTATTGATGGCGTTTTCATCCAGGAAGCCGATGCTGGTGAAGATGACGCCCAGAATCAGAGCATACACGGCACCGCTGATCTTCATGTTGATGACGGGGATCACGATAGAGCCCAGCTGGGTTGCGAGCCAAGCCACGATACCCAGCTTCAGCAGGATGACCACAGGGCCGTTCCAGTTGGCGGGCAGAGGAGGAATCAGCTTCTTGTGCTCCGCAGCAGTGCCGTTGTTGAGCTTGCCGTTGACGGCGTCCACATCGCTGACGGCGCCCTCCAGCTTGTACTCACCGGCGCGATAGCCCTTGAGCAGCTTCTTGCCCTCCAGCTGGAGGCAGACAGCGGTAAGGGGATAGCCGGCAAAGCCCTGCACGCAGTACATAGCGATGGCGAAGATGGCGGCTTCGGCAAGGCCATTAGCCTCCGCAGCCTTCATCATGGTGGTGGCAGCAATGATGCCGCCAGTCAGCGGGGGCAGACCGGCAACCACCAGGTCACGGCCGATCACGCCAGGCAGAATGACCAGGCACAGCGCGCACATACCGGCAAGGCCGGCCAGGCACACAACGATGGTCTTCCACTGGGATACCAGCTGCTTGATGGAGATGACCGTGCCCATGTGGGTGATGAGCAGGTAAATGCCAATGGTGCTGCCAAAGGGAATCAGCATGGAGTCGCTTACAACGGTGGTGGGAATAACAGTCCAGAAGCCTACCAGAAGTACGGCGGCGGTGACGAAAACCGATGGGATCCAGGCCTTCGTCAGGTTTGAGACTGCTTCGCCGATGAAATACACGACGCCGCAGATCACAAACGCGAGTGCAAAATTGTACATAGTGTTTCTCCTCTCGTCTCTCCTTACATGACGTACGCTTTTTCGGATTAAAGAGTTAAATCCAAAAAAGTTGTTTTTATGGTACTCTGATCACGGTTAGATGTCAAGATAAATTTTGACAAAATTTAACACCGCCCATGCTTCGGATTTTTTACCAAAGCACGGGCGGCGCTTTTGCGGAAAGCCTTACGATGCAAGGTCTTCCGCTTCTTTATGGAACATGGCGCATTGGGAACGCCAAAGCTGCGAGGATGATCCGTTCATCAGCTTCGCAACGAACACACTTTTCTGATTTGTGTATACGCTAATAGCTTGTAAACGGTAAGTAACCTGTACCTTGTATACCTTATACATTAGCTTTAGCGGTCACAAAGCAGCAGGAACAGAGAACCCCGCGAGGGCGCTCCTGACAGGAGCGCCCTCGCGGCACTTATGTCATATCCATTCAAGTCTCGGGAACGCAGCTCCCGGCGGCCAAGTTGTAGATATCGAAATGGGCCTGCTTGTCCAGGCCGATATAGCCGCCGGTCTTGCCGTCGCCGATGTGGTTCATCTTCACCAGCTCCGGGATATCTGCCGGGTCTGCACCGATCTCGGCAAAGGTCAGGGGCATCCCGATGGACCGGAGGAATGCCCGGAAGGCCTCGATACCCTCCAGCGCAGTGCGCTTGGAGTCGTCGAAGTCCATCTGGCAGCCAAAGACCCGGACAGCCATCTGGGCCAGGCGCTTTTCGCCGCCGTGCTCAGCGCAGTAGTGCATCCACGCCGGCATAATGACCGCCAGACCCGCGCCGTGGGCGCAGTCATACTTGGCGGAGAGCACGTGCTCCAAATGGTGGCTGTTCCAGTCCTGCTGACGGCCCACGCCCATAATGTCATTGTGGCACACCATACCGGCCCACATGATGTTTGCACGGGCCTCGTAATTGTGAGGGTCCTCCATGACCCGGCGGCCCTCATGGAGCATGGCCAGCAGAACGCCCTCCAGCATCCGGTCCGTGACCTCCACGTCCGGCGTATTGGTGAAATAGCGCTCAAAGGTGTGGGCCATGATGTCCGTGATGCCACAGGCCGTCTGATAAGCGGGCAGGCTTTCCGTGAGGGCAGGATCCAGCACGGAGAAGCAGGGACGGAGGCAGTCGGCTTCCGCGCCGTTTTTCTCCAGCGTCTTCTCGTTGGTGATGATGGAATCCGGGGAGCCTTCGCTGCCGGAGGCGGCAATGGTCAGGACGGTGCCCACGGGCAGAGCCTGCTCCGGCATCTTCCCGGAGAAAAAGTCCCAGAAATCGCCGTCATAGGGCACGCCGATGGCGATGGCCTTGGCGGTGTCGATGACACTGCCGCCGCCCACGGCCAGAACAAAGTCGATCTTCTCCCGGCGGCAGAGGTCGATGCCCTCGTACACCAGACCGCTGCGGGGATTAGGCTTGACGCCCCCCAGCTCCACGGCGTACAGGTTTTCTTCCTTCAGGCAGGCCATGATCCGGTCCAGCAGGCCGGAGCGTTTGGCAGACTGCCCGCCGTAGACCACCAGCACCCGGCTGCCGCCGAAGCGCTTGACATACCTGCCGGTCTCCGCCTCCCGGTCCTTTCCGAACACGAAGTAGGTAGGGCTGTAAAAATCAAAGTTCCGCATCGTAACGCTCCCCTCAATATCCGGTCTTTTTCGCACCGGGCTGACCGTAGGACTGGAACTTCACCATAACCTCGGCCATCTGCTCTTCCGTCAACACATTGGGCTTGCCAATGCTCATGGCGCGGCACTGGATCTCCGCGATGTATTCCAGATTGCAGGCGAGGCCGTAAGCACCCTTGATATCCTTGCCGCAGCATACGAGGCCGTGGTTGCCCAGCAGAACACCATCGCTCTTGCCGCAGACCTCCATAGCCGCCTCCGCCAGAGCCTCCGTGCCGAAGAGCTGATAGGGGGCACAAGGAACCTCCGCCGCGCCTGCGTCACCGATCACATAGTGTACCGCCCGGATGGGCTCACCCAGTACGGCCAGCGTCGTGCAGTAGACGGAGTGGGTGTGGACAACGGCTCTTGCATGGGGCTTATGCTTATAGAACGTTGTGTGCAGAGCCCACTCGCTGGAGGGCTTCCGCTTACCGTCCACCACCTTGCCGTCCAGATCCAGGATCACAACATCCTCCGGGGTGGTGGAAAAATAATCCATGCCGGAGGGGCTCAAAGCCACCAGGCCTTTTTCAGCATTGTAAATGCTAATGTTTCCGCTGGTTCCGGTGCTCAACCGGGCGGCGCTCATCTTTTTGCCGTATTCAACGACCAGTTCTCTCTCTTCCTGCATCAGCATAGTAAGTCTCTCCTTCCGGTCTTAATAGAACTTCTTTACATCAGAATCAAAATAGTGATCCAGCAGATAGGGCACATAGACACCTTTATCCGTGACCACGCCGGAAATGAGGTGAGGCGGCACCACGTCGAAGGAGGGATAGATGGCCTTGACCTCCGGCACGGTGTTGGGGATGCCCCGATAGCTGAGGACCTGCTGGGGGTCCCGCATCTCGATGACGATGTCATCCTTACTGTGCTTGTCCTGATCGGGGATGCCGGTGACGTAATACGGAATACCAAAATACTTGGCCAGAATCGCCATCTGGAAGGTGCCGATCTTGTTTGCGATGTGGCCGTCCCGGGCGATGGTGTCCGCCGCGGAGGTGAACAGGTCGATGCCCTCCCGCTCCATGGCGTAGGCCACCATGTTGTCGGTGATGACCGTGGTATCAAAGCCCATCTGGGCGAAGCAGCCGGAGGTGAGCCGCGCCCCCTGCAGATAGGGCCTGGTCTCGGCGCAGAACACCTTGAAGTCCTTGTTCTGACGGCGGGCGGCCCGGATCACGGTGCCGATGATGGTCTCGCCGAAGCACTGGGTCAAAATCGTACCCCCCTGCGGGATCAGCTCTGCCAGATGGTCGCCCACGATCTGCATGGTGGAATACCGGCGGTTCAGGGACTCCACCGTGTTCTCCACGATGGCCTGAACGGGGTCCTTTCCTGCCGCCAGCGCCTCCTTGGCCACCTCAGCGCAGCGGTAGGTGATCTGGCCGTAGCGGTTGGCGGTGGTGGGGCGGGTGTGGGCCAGATCGTAGGCCGCCTGCTGCAAAAAGGCATCCTGCTCCGCAGCGCCCTTGTCCCGGACCTGCCACGCAGCCAGGGCCATGCCCATGCCAACGGCGGTGTAGGGGCCGGCGCTCTGGGTCACCATGTCCGCGATGGCCTGCACCACCTCCTGATAGGTGACGCACTCCACGAACCGGACCTCCGTGGGGTAGATCCGCCGGTCTAAAATGCGGACCTTGCCGTTTTCGTACCACGCAACATTTTCATATTGCAGCAGAAACGGCATATTTTCATCCATTCTGACCATGCGTGCCCCTCCCCTCTGCCAAGATCTTACGGAATTCCTCCGTCACAGCCGCCCCGTTGAGGCCGCCGGCACGGTTTTTGATGAGATAGATGCCCAAATCAATGAGGGCGCGCTCCATGGGGAGCCGCTGGGCCGGGTCCGTGACGGAGGTGACCTCCATCACCTTGGAATCGCCCACCACCCGGCGGATGATCTCTGTACCGGCGTAGCCGTAGGAATCCGCCATCACGCCGTCCAGATAGGCCTTGCGGAAGGCGGGGGCGCGGTACAGCGGGAAAGTCACCAGCTTGTCATATTCCGCCGCCAGCTTTTCCGCCGTTTTGTCGCAGGTCTCCCGGATAGTTTGCTCCAGAGCGGTCTGCGTTTCGACGCTGCCGCCGGTATAGGCCTTGTTGGCCCACGCGAAAAACAGGTTGCCGATGACATTGCCGATGTCATAGCCCATGGGGCCGTAGAAGGCGAACTCCGGGTCGATGACCTTGATGCCCTGCTCATTGGCAAAAATAGAGCCGGAATGGAGATCACCGTGGATCAGCGCCTGCGCGTTGTTCATAAAGCCGTTCCGCAGGGCGGCGACTTCGGCGTGGAGGGCCGCGTCCTCATAGAGATGCTCCCGCACGAAGTCCTCGTTGCCGGGGGTGACGATATTCTTGTTCCGGGGGTTCATGGGCTGGGCCAGATACGGCTCCGTGAGCACCAGGTCCTCCGTGATGTCGCACAGCTCCGGATTGGTGAAGAATTTGACCTGCTTCTTCTTTTCCTGCCGGTCCATCACCAGATCCGTGGTGGGCAGCAGGGACTGGGCCAGAAAATCGGAGAGATTTTCGCTGAGATGGCCGTAGACCCGGCCCGCCGCCAGCTCCTTGCGGAGATTTTTGTAGGCGGAGATGTCCTCCATAGAGAGGGCGGCCATGGTCTCATCGTAATGATAGACCTCCGGGATGAATTTAGGGGCCAGCCGGGCCTCCAGCATCAGGGTCTCCGCCTCGATCTTGTTGCGGTAGAGATCCAGCGGACGACCGGAGGACCGCAGCAGCTTGTCCGCCTGCTTCACGATGACGGAGCGGCCGTCCCGCCGGGAACGCACCTGAAACACATAGTTGATGTTGCCGTCGCCGATCTCAACGCAATCGGTTTCCTCATCCGGCTGGAAAAAATGGAGCACATCCACGGCGTACCGCTTCACATCCTCCGGCTTCATTAAGAAAAAGGCGCTGTAATCTGACATAAGGTCCTCTCCTTCTGTGAATTGGTTGGTTGAACATTTCTGTTGAATTTTGTTGAAACGCACCGTATACTATAATAAGTAGTCACATAACATCAAATTTGGTAAGGGTGATATACGATGCTGAAAATTGAACGCTTTGCCCGCATTGAAGAAGAACTCAAGAAAAAAGGCAGTCTGGAGATTCCCTCCCTCAGTCAAATGCTGGGGTGCAGCGAGGAAACGGTGCGGCGGGATCTGCGGGAACTGGAATCCGTCGGAAAGCTCAACCGTATCCGCGGCGGCGCATATCTGTCCGACAAGTATGACAAGACCTACGCCTCTCCTCTGCGGAAAACGCTTTACCAGCAGGAAAAAAGCCAGATGTCCCAGAAGGCCATGGAATTTATCCATGACCGGGACGTACTCTTTCTGGACTCCAGCACCACCTGCCTTACGTTGGCAGGACTTTTGCTGAACAGCAAGCTGAGCCTGACCATCGTAACCAACTCTATGATGATCTGCAGTCTCTGCACGGAGCCCAACAGCCACATCAATCTGATCTGTCTGGGCGGCAGTCTCCGCGCCCGGACGCTGTCCTTTGTGGGATACCACACCACGGATATTCTCAGCACCTATTACGCGGACTGCGCCTTTATCAGCAGCCCGAAGGCCACGTTGAGCGAGGGTCTGTCAGACAACTATCTCAACGAAGCCCGCGTGCGGGAATCCATGCTCAAGCACGCGCGGCGGCGCTTTCTCATTATGGACCATACCAAATTCGATGAAAGCGCCAATATCCGCTTCAATGGCTTGGAGCTGGTGGACACGATCATCACCGACGCGCCCCTCTCCGCAGAATGGGCCGCCTTTTGTCAGGCCCATAGTATCAACGTAGTCATCTGACCACATCTCCGGATTTCAGAGAAGCGGCTCATACATCTATGATCATCTGCTCTTTTCATCGAGCCTAACAGCACATTAGCATTTTTGCTCAAATTTGTCAACAAATTCCGTCACACTTTGGTCAGTTTTCCCCATATGTTTCGCCGAATTAACTGTGCAATCTGCTACTTTTCCCCGCTTTTTCGCTTGTGCCTTTTTGCGTTTTGACTATTCCTTTTTCCGATTCATAGGAAATAAACAAAGCTTGTCAACACTTTCAACATTTTCGGTCATACTAAAGCAAACGCTTGCGCAGCAACGGTTTCCCTGCATTCTTACCATCTGTTTAGGAGAGAACGGCCTCTCCTTTCCACAAAAAACCTCTCGGAATGACTTCCGAGAGGTTTTTCTACAATAGGCGGTCAGTCCGCCATGATGGCCCGGACGGCGGTTTTCGTGTCGGTTTTGGGGAACAGCTCGTAGCCGATGATCCCCCGGTAGCCCGCCTGCTCCAAGGCGGCGAACACCGCCGGGTAGTGAATCTCCCCGGTGCCCGGCTCGTGTCGGCCCGGCGCGTCCGCCACATGGACGTGGCCGAACTGGTCGGCGTAGGCGCGGATATGGTCGCACAGGCTGCCCTCGTTGAGCTGCATATGGTACACATCGTACAGCACCTTCAAGTACGGGGAGCCGATGAGCCGGGTCAGCTCGGCGGCCGTGCGGGTATGGCGGAGGAAGTTGCCGGGATGGTCCGTGGTGACGTTCAGCGGCTCCAGATTGATCCGGACGCCGCAGTTTTCCGCCCATTCCGCCGCGATCTTCAGCGTGTCGAACATGGTGCAGAGCTTCACGGCGTCGCTGAGGTCATCGTATGGGCAAAGGACCCTTCCTCCCTCCCCCAGACCGTTTGAGTGGACCGTGACGGACCTTGCCCCTATTCCCATAGCGGCGTCCAGAGAACGCCGCAGAAAGGCCTTGTAGGCCGTTTTCTGGGCAGGGTCGATGAGGGACAGCTCCGCGTCCCCGTTAAAGCCGGAAATGCCGACCCCCGCAGCGTCCGCGGCGGCCTTCACGGCGGCGAGATCCTTGTCGGTCCAGCTCCAGAATTCTACAAACTCGAAGCCGTCGGCTCTGGCGGCGCGAAACCGCTCTAAAAAGGGCAGTTCCGTGTACAGTGTCTCAATGCAGGCGGATTTCTGAAAAATCATAGGCCCCTCCCGGTGTTGTTCTCAGGGTCATGATAACAGGTCTCCGGAGGGCCGTCAAGGGGCGCTCCGGAGACAGTCCGTGCAACATTTCTTTTGGGGAACGGTAGAAGGTTCTGTCGGATTCGTTAGAATCGTAAAAATCCATATGCAACATCCAATTCTGAGAAAATATGTTTGATTTCGTATTTTGTTATGCAATAATAACGTTGAAGGAAAGGATAGGTTTAGGCATATGGCAAGTCAACAGACACCCAACTACCGGCTGTCCCGCTGGGCGGGGACAGACCGCATTCTGGTGGAGGAATTCAATGACAACTGGAACAAGATCGACACGGCGCTGAAAAGCAATGCCGAGGCCGTGGCGGCGGAGACGGCCGCGCGGGAGGCGGCGGACACGGAGCTGGGCAAAAAAGCGGGCTTACAGCTGATCCAGACCGTCAATGGTACTACCGGAGAATCCTGCGATTTTTCGGTCAACATCGATTGGAACCAATGGGCAGAAGTTATTTTTGTAGTGAAGCCGAAATTCAGTGCGAAAACATCTTATGATATCTTTTTTTACAAAGAAGATTCCACCGGTGCCTTGACTACTACCTTGGCAAATAGCATCAGTGGAAATTGTAGTTTCATTACGTATCCACTATTTGACAAAACCACTTCATTGAACGGCTTCTTTTTAGACGGCAGTAGATTCCAAAATTACGGCAATACTTTCCAGAATTTGGGATACCTTTCCCTTTCGCCTAATGGCTCCGATATCACCGCAAAGACCGGAAGTCTTTTAAAAATATACGGAAAAAAATAAGCGAACACCCCGCACCGAAAGGTGCGGGGTGCTCGTCATCTTAACTCAGATGAGTTTTGATTGAAATGAGATCTGCAATCAGACAGTCTCGACAGTCACAATGACCTCGGGAGTGCCGCCGATGGTAACGCCGGCAGGCAGACCGCTGTTAGCAGCCAGCTTGTAGCCGTCAGGCAGAGTAACATCCTTAGCAGTCACGGTAGCCAGAACGCCGCCCTGAACCTTAACGGTGACAACATCGGTACCAACCGTGGTGGCCTTGGTGCCATCGGTGGTGAAGTACACAGCCACGTTAGCGGTCTGGACATAAGCGTTGACGATCACCTTGATGGAGTCGGAAGTAACTTCCTTGACGCCATTGCCGTTGACCTTGTCGTTGGCAAAGACAACCTTGCAGTAATACTCGCTGTCGGAAGCCTTATCGGTGGCAATGGTCAGGGTCTTGCCGGTCTCGGCGGCCAGCTTCTTGCCGTCCTTGTACCACTGATAGCTCTCAACAACATCGTTCTTGGTGGCGCCCTTGGCAACCACGGTCAGGACCACAGCGTCAGCACCATTGTCAACAGTGATGTCAGCGTTGTTGTTGTTGACGCTGTTCTCCAGGGTAACAGTGCCGTTGGCCGCATCCTTGGTCTCAACTTCCTCAACATACATAGTCGTGACCATGCCGTCCTCGACAATGTAGTAAGCGATATCGTCCTCGTCCTTCACAACGCTGGTCTTGTAAGAGCCGGCAGTGATATCGCCGTCCTTATCGACGTTGTAGAACTTGGCGTCATCATCCACAGTGATGGTCTTCTTGTTAGCACCATTGTTAACAGTGTTGACGATCACGGTGTAGTCCTCGGAGTTCTTGTCCAGGCCCACACCAATGGCATAGGTCTTATCGGCGGTGTTCTTGTACTCGACCAGCTTGGTGATGAAGCCGTCGCTGTCGGTGGAATACTTACCGTAGACGCCGTTCAGAGCATAAGCCTTGATGGAATTGCCGTCCTTATCGGTGGCCAGAGTCTTGCCGTCGTTCTCATAGACCTTAGCGGAGGCATCAACCTTCACGGTCTTGATCTCGCCGCCGACAACAGCGTTGTAAGTGTAGTAGTCATCGCCGTCGTGGACATAGTTGGAAACGGACTCGCCAGCAATGAAGATGTTCTTATTGTTGGTATCCTCAACAATGTCATCGTTCATGGGAACAATGTAAACGATGGTGGCGATGGTGGAAGTGCCCTTGCAGTACCAGAAAGCAACAGCGCCCTTGCCAGGAGCTGCCTGCACAGAAGGAGCGTTCTTGATGCCGGTGTAGGAAGTCCACTCCTCATCAGCCTTGTTCCAAACCACAAAGGTGGTCTTGGAGTTTGCATAGATGGTGCCCTTAGAATTCTTATCAGAAGTGCCGGTGGTGATAGTGGCCTTATCGGTCTCCATCTTGAATTTGGTGGAAGCCTGGTAGTCCTTCAGAGCGGTGGTCTTGCTGCTGAGAGGAGCAGTAGCCTCGGTGGTCTTGACTTCCTTCAGGGTGTACTCGTTGGCGTCGTTGACCTTGTAGGTCACGATGGTGCCGATATCCAGATGATCGGAACCAGCCTTCTTGTAGTTCTTAGCGGTGTCAACGATCTTCTCGGTGCCATCAGCCAGAACCAGCAGAGCACGGTTGGTGTCGAAGCTGTTCTTGTCGCGGTAATCCTTCAGCAGAGCGAAGTCAGTGGAGACATACTCCTCTTCCTCAACGAAGATGCCGTAACCATAGGAATCCAGATACAGGGTGTAATCGTTCTTGGGGCTGACCTTATCCAGAATCTCGTTGGCCATGGTAGCGGAAGCCTTGTAGGTCTCGCCATTGATGGTCACGTTCTTATTCTTGCTAGCGTCAACCTTCTTGTCGTTCTCAACCTTGGTGACAGTACCGGCAACGGACTTGGCCAGCTCAACGCTCTGGATCTCGTCTTCCTTCACGGAGAAGGTGTACAGAACATAAGCGTCGTCCTCAAAGGTCTCGTTGGTCTCGTACTTCTCGGTGCTGTTAGCGGCAGTGTTCTTCTTGACATTGTCAGCAGCAGCATCACCGGTCAGGACTTCCACATAAGCATCAGCAGTGGAGGTAGCCTTGACGGTCTTGTTGATCTGGCCGAAGTAGGTCATGACCTCAGTGATAACAACAGAGTCATCGTTCTTGTCATAGAAGACCTCGGTCAGAACACCGTTGCCGCCAAACTTGGTGTCGTTGTCGTTCTTGCGGATGGCATAAGCATCAGCAGACTCGCCGTCGACATAGACGGAAACATTCTTCTTCTCGATAGCATCACCCAGAGCCAGATCCTTGTAGATGGCGCTGGACTTAACAGCAGCAGTGTAGGTCAGGTCGGGAGTCTGAGCATAGGTGCCGATCTCCTCGGACTTGATCTTCCACTGGTTGGCAGGACGCATGAAAGGATCGGTGGCATTGTCGTTCAGGCGCAGATCAGTGAAATACTTCTCAGCGAACTGCATCTTGCCGTCCTTGTCGATGTTGCCATCGGTCTTGGCGGTGTTGGTCATCTCCTTAGCGTCGGAGGTGTCCTTGATGGTGATGTTGCCAACGGTGACGGTGGAGTTCTTCTCGTACTCAACCATGGTAGCCTTCAGGGTGTTGAAGGCATACAGGCAAGCCTCTTCACGGTTGACAGCCTTCACGCCGTTGAAGTCGCCCACCAGATCGTCAGACAAACCGACGTTCAGAGCGCGCTTGGCAACGTTGATGGACCAGTTGGCACCGGTGTAGCCCTCGTTCTCGGCCTTGTAGCCCAGAGCGCCCAGCAGCATCTTCATGAAGGCATAGCCGGTCAGGG
>ERZ779840.2022-NODE-2022-length-18094-cov-3.891513_pt1 | contig 18094 bp, 9 predicted proteins | sample MGYA00511561_ERZ779840 | MGnify/ENA primary metagenome ERZ779840 (study PRJEB29588, sample SAMEA2162036) | human gut metagenome | biome: human gut; feature: human-associated habitat; material: faeces | place: Denmark | collected 2008/2010 ...
CCGCCACGAGGAGGGCCGCCGGCTTTGCCCCGATCGTCGGCGCGGCCACCGTCCTGCTCGGCGCCGGCACCGGCGTTCTCGGCTCCACCATCAACCCGTTCGCGACCGGCGCCGCCGTCGCTGCCGCGACCTCCGTCGGTGTCGAAGTGAACATGGGCACCACCTATGTCATCGGCATCATTCTCTGGCTCTCCGCCGTCACCAGCGCCTTTGTGGACAATATTCCCTTTGCCGCCACGATGATCCCGGTCATCCGCTCCATCGCCGCGGTCGAGGGCATGGACGTGGGCGTGCTGGCCTGGGCGCTGTCCCTCGGCACGGACCTCGGCGGCAACGCGACACCCATCGGTGCGAGCGCGAACGTGGTCGGCACCTCGGTATCCGCCAAGGGCGGCTATCCCATCGGCTGGGGGCGCTACTGCAAATACTGCGTGCCCGCCACGATCCTCGTGATGGCGGTGTCCACGGTGTGTCTGTTCCTGCGCTACCTCTGAGAGAAGAAAGGAGTATACCACGATGAAAGACCAGATCATCATTACCATGGGCCGTGAGCACGGCAGCGGCGGCCACTACATAGCCGACATGATCGCCCGTGAACTCGGCATCAAGCTCTACGACAAGGACTCCATCGAGTCGGAGATCGTCTCCGAGGGCTACAGCGAGGAGCTGATCCGCCGGATGGACGAGAAGCCGGTCAACTTCTTTGCCTCCCGCCGCATCGGGCGCTTTTCCAATTCGCTTGAGGTCAACGTGGCGGAAAAGACCTTTGATATGATCCGCGCCAAGGCGGCGAGCGGGGAATCCTTCCTGCTCATCGGCCGCTGCGGCGAACAGGTGCTCAAGGACGATCCGCACCGCGTCAGCCTTTTCATCGGCGGCGATCCGCACGCCAAGCTCTGCCGCGTGATGGAGAAAAAGGGGCTCTCCGCAGAGGAGGCCATCGAGGAGATCCGCACGGTCGACCACCAGCGTAAGGCTTACCACAACTACTACTGCGAGATGAAGTGGGGCGATGCCCGCGCCTATGATCTCACGGTCAAAAGCGACGTGCTTGGCATGGAGGGTACGGCGGAAATGCTGATCCGCTACATCCGAGCCTTTCAGGAAAAGGACTGAACAAGAGAAAGAGGAAGCCGCGGCAATGCCGCGGCTTCCTTTGTTCGATTCCGATGTGCGCTTACAGCAGCAGAATGCCGGCGTCCGCGCAGGTCTTGAGGGTGTCGTCATCCCAGAGGCTGACCTGCACCTCGCCGATGTGGGCGGTGCCGATCATCAGCATACAAAGGCGGCTCTGACCGATGCCGCCGCCCATGGTGAGGGGCAGCTCGCCGGCGAGCAGCATCTTGTGGAAGGGGAGCTCCCGGCGGTCGTCGCAGCCGGAGACGGTGAGCTGGTGGTCGAGGGACTCGGGGCTGACGCGGATGCCCATGGAGGAGATCTCAAACGCGCGGCCCAGGACGTCGTTCCAGAACAGCAGATCGCCGTTGAGCGTCCAGTCGTCGTAGTCGGGCGCGCGGCCGTCGTGCTTGATGCCGGAGTGCAGGGTAAGACCGATCTGCATCAGGAAGACGGTGCCGTGCTCACGGCAGATGGCGTCCTCGCGCTGCTTGGGGGTGAGGTCGGGGTACTTGTCCTCCAGCTCCTGCGTGGTGATGAAGAACACGTCGCGGGAGAGCTTGGTGTGCAGGCTCGGGAAGGCGATGCCGAGCGCGTCGTTCGTCTCGACGATGGCGCCGACAATGTCACGCACGGTGCGCTTGAGGTAGGAGACGTTGCGGTCGCCGGCGTCGATGACCTTTTCCCAGTCCCACTGATCGACGTAGATGGAGTGGAGGTTGTCCACCTCTTCATCGCGGCGGATGGCGTTCATATCGGTGAACAGGCCCTTGCCGACATTGAACTCGTAGCGCTTGAGCGCCAGACGCTTCCACTTGGCGAGGCTCTGCACGACCTGCGCGTTGTGGCCGACGTCGGGGATATCGAAGCTGACGGGGCGCTCCACGCCGTTGAGGTTATCGTTCAGACCGGAATTTTCTTCCACGAAGAGGGGAGCGGAAACGCGGCGCAGATTGAGCGCGTTGCTCAGGTTGACCTGAAAATTACTCTTGATGAATTCAATGGCGCGCTGCATCTCGTAAACGTTCAGCGGCGTGTGATAGTGGGCGGGAATGTAGGTCTTGCTCATTGCCGGTTCACTCCTTCAAAATGTTTGTATGTTTGATATGGATAAAAAAAGCAAATTTAATTATAGCAAGTTACACAAAAAAATCAAGAAGAAAATGTGTAGAAAGCGTAAAGTTTCTTTGCCCCAAAATCCCTTGACGCTGCGGGCGAAAAACGGTATCATAAGCGGAGTTTACGGAAGAAACAGCGGAGGGGATCGGATTTGGAAGAGAAGAAGTGGAACGCGGGCAGCATCGGCCTGACCTTTGCAGGCTCCTTTCTCGGCGCGGGCTATGTGTCGGGGCAGGAGCTGTGGCAGTTTTTCGGCTCGTTCGGCGGCGGGGGACTGCTCGGTGTGCTTGCGGCGATGGCGCTGCTTGCGGTGTTTGGGCTGGCGCTGATGTACATCATTTCCCGCACCGGCATCGCGGAGATGGACGCGGTGCTCGTGCCGTGGGAGCGGCTGGCGTGGCTGCGGAAGCTGTCGTCGGCGCTGCAGCTGATCCTGCTCTTCGGCGTCATAGCGATCATGTACGCCGGCGGCGGCGCGCTGCTCGAAGCCATCGAGGGCAAGGAACTTCCGGGCGTAGCCGCTATCTGCAAGAAATAATGCGTCCCGAACGCTGATGTCCGAAAGAGCTGTCCTTCTGCCGAAGGCGGCTCTTTCATGTTTAAAACAAAGAACCCAGATGAAAAAAGTCATTCTTTTTGCAACGCTCGCCTGTATGATGAGTTGCAACGACAAAACAGCCAAAACGCCGGCCATCGACCCGTCGAATTTCGACCTGTCGGTAGCCCCGAACGAAGATTTCTACCAGTACGCCACCGGCGGATGGCAGGCCAAGAACCCGCTGAAACCCGAATTCTCGCGCTTCGGCTCGTTCGACGTGCTGCGCGAGAACAACGAGGTGCGCATCAACGACCTCTTTCAGGAGATGACCAAGATCGAGGCCGCGCCGGGTTCGGTCGACCAGAAGATCTCCGACCTCTACAAAATGGGGCTCGATTCGGTACGTCTGAACAAGGAGGGCGCCAAACCGGTCAAGGCCGACCTGGCCGCGATCATGCAGGTCGAAAAGGGACCCGCGCTGACCAAGGCGCTCACGGAGATGATGCTCGACGTGGGCAATCCGCTCTTCGCCTTCGGCGTGATGGCCGACCTGATGGACAGCAACACCAACGCCTTCTACCTCGAACAGAGCGGTCTGGGCATGGGTAACCGCGACTACTACCTCGAAGAGTCGAACGCCGCCCTGAAAAAAGGCTACGAGGAGCTGCTCGCCAAACTCTTCGTCCTTTCGGGCACGGAGGAGGCCGAGGCGAAGCGGGCCGCAGCCGACGTCGTGGCCTTCGAAACCGAACTGGCCCGCGCCTCGTGGTCGAACGTCGAGTTGCGCGACATCGCCCGCAGCTACAATCCGATGAGCGTCGCCGACCTCAAAAAGAGATACGACACCATCGACTGGGAGGTGCTTTTCGATGAACTGGGCAAGGTACAGGTCGCAGGGATCGACCGTGCCATCGTCGGACAGCCGAGTTTCTTCGAGGGGATGAACAAACTGGTCAAACAGACCCCGATCGAGACGCTGCGCTACTACCTGGCCGCTCAATACCTCACCAGCGCGGCCTCCTACCTGAGCGACGACTTCTATGCCGCTTCGTTCGACTTCTTCGGCCGTCAGATGGCCGGCAAGGAGGAGCAGCGTCCCCGCTGGAAACGCGCCATGTCGATCCCCAACTCGGTGTTGGGCGAGGCCGTAGGCGAGATGTACGTCGCCAAATACTTCCCTGCCAAGGACAAGGAGCGGATGCTCGAACTGGTCGGGAACCTGCAAACGGCGCTCGGCGAGCACATCGCCGCTCTCGACTGGATGTCGGACGCCACGAAGGCCAAGGCGCAGGAGAAGCTGGCGTCGTTCCACGTCAAGATCGGCTATCCCGACAAGTGGAAGGACTATTCGACGCTCACGATCGATCCCTCCGAGAGCTACTGGCAGAACATCAAGGCCGCGAGCCTGTGGGGCACGCTTGACAATCTGCGCAAGTTCGGCAAGCCGGTCGACAAGGACGAATGGCTCATGTCGCCGCAGACGGTCAACGCCTACTACAATCCCACGACCAACGAGATCTGCTTCCCTGCGGCCATTCTCCAGCCGCCGTTCTACAACCCCGATGCCGATGACGCGGTCAACTACGGCGCCATCGGCGTGGTGATCGGCCACGAGATGACCCACGGGTTCGACGACCAGGGCCGCAATTTCGACAAGGACGGCAACATGAACAACTGGTGGACCGACGAGGACGCCGCCGCGTTCAAGGCCAAGACGGACATTCTGGTCAAGCAGTTCGACGCGATCGAGGTTCTGCCCGCCAAGGAGGGACAGCCTGCGATCTTCGCCAACGGCGCATTGTCGCTCGGCGAGAACATCGCCGACCAGGGCGGCCTGCGCGTGGCCCGCACGGCCTACCGCAATTCGCTCGCAGGCAGGGAGGCTCCCGCCCCGATCGACGGATTCACTCCCGAGCAGCGTTTCTACCTGGGCTATGCCACGCTGTGGGCCCAGAATATCCGCGACGAGGAGATCGCCCGTCTCACCAAACTCGACGTGCATTCGCTGGGCAAATGGCGCGTGAACGCCACGCTGCGCAACCTGCAGGATTTCTACGACGCCTTCTCGATCGCCGACGGACCGATGTTCCTGCCCGAACAGGATCGCGTAATCATCTGGTAACCCGCTTAAGAAGCGGGTTTCAGGGGCGGTGCCGGGCCATTCTGGCTTACGATCCAGCTCTGCGCCCGCCCGCTTGAGAAGCGGGCTTCAGGGGCGGTAAACGCCCACCGGAATCACGCCCCGGTCCGGAGCGCTTCATTCAATAAAAAAGACGGCAGGGAGTTTTCCCTGCCGTCTTTTTCGTCTCCGGGCGGTGCAGCCCGGCTTTCCCCGCTGCACCCCCGGTCCGGCGGCGGAGAACCGAAAAACCGGGCTTCGAAGCATCCATTTTTCGCTTTTTCTTTTATCTTTGTGCTAAAGAAGAAACGATGACCCGACATAAGGCATATACGAAAATTCCGTTTGCGGCGCTGTTTTTCGCCGCAACGCTGATTTCTCCGGCGCTCCATGCCCTGAATATCCCGGACTACCGCTTCCACACCATGCCCGAGACCTCCTATTACGGAGGCATCCACAGCATCGCCAAGGACAGCGTCGGGCGTATGTGGTTCAGCGGCTACGACGCCCTGTTCATGTACAACGGCACGTCGTTCGTACGGATGACCGACCTGGTCACGAACCTCTCGCCGAATTCCTACTGGTCCTACGGACAGGTGATCACGGACAACCGGAAAGGCCTGTACGTAGGGACTAACCAAGGGCTGCTGCGCTTCGACTACCGGAAGCTGGAATTCGAATTCGTTCTGGAGGGCAATATCGGCTCGGTCACGGCGAACAACGACGGGACGGTATGGCTGATCCGCAACAACGGCATCGAATCGTTCAGCCCCGAACGGCTGCCCTCCGTGACCCGCTATCCGATGCCTCCGGAGATGTCCGCACCCGGGCGGACGCTGACGCTGGTGTGCACGAAGGAGTACGTTTACGCCGCGTCGGGCGGCGATCTCTACCGCCTGAACCGGGAGACCGGGCAATACGTCCTCTTCGCATCCGTCGGCGGCGGCAGCTGCGTGATCCGCGACGTGATGGAGTGCAACGGGTCGGTATATGTCCTCACGCTTATGGACGGACTCTACGAATGCGACGGCAACGGCAGGATCGGACGGTATTTCCGACTGCCGCTCGAATACGAGAAATCCGCCGGCGCCAAGGAGCTTCACCTCGATTCGCAGGGCATCATCTGGGTAGCGACGCAATCGGGACTGCTGCTGCTGGAGCCGCTTACCGCCAGCACGCAGCTGCTGCGTTCCGACCTCCACTATCCCTACTCCCTGCCCAACAATTCGGTATGGTCGATCTTCCCCGATCCCGACGGCGGGATATGGGTCGGCACATACGGCGGCAAACTGGCCTACATGACCTTCGCGGACAACGGCGTGGACTATTTCAAAGCCACGCCGGGCGGGCTGAACCATCCCATCGTCAGCTGTTTCGAAGAGGATTCGGAGGGCAATCTCTGGATCGGAACGGAGGGGGGGGGAATTAACCGCTGGGACCGCCGCGACGGCCGGTTCGTCTATTACACGCAGGAGAGCCGCTGCGGCCTGACGTCGAACATGATCAAAAAGCTGTGGCACGACGGAAACGACAGGCTGCTGGTCTCGGCGTTCAACGGCGGAATGCGGGTCTTCGACGAACGGCAGGGACGTTTCTCCGACCTGCACATGAACCATCCGGCCTCGGGACAGCCTTTGAGCGTCTATGACTTCGCCAAGGAGGGCGACCGGGGCATCTGGCTGACCGACCCGGACGCCGAGCTGATGTACAAGGATGCGAGTACGGGACGCGTGGAGACGGTCCGGCTGACAGACGCACAGGGAAACGCCGTCCGCATCCATATCGAAACGCTGTTCCACGACGAGCGAGGCAACCTGTGGCTCGTCGGGCACGACGGCGCATACGTCGTCGATCCCGCCACACGGCGGATTCTGAAGCGCCATTACATCGCAGAGGCCCCCTATTCGGTCAACAACCTCTGCTCCTACTGCGTCACCTCCGACTCCGACATCTGGTTCGGAACCCGCGGCGGCGGGGTCAACCTGCTGCGCCGCAACGGCAGTTACGTCAATTTCAGGGACCGGAACGGCGAAGGGCTGGAGGGCAAAACAGTCTTCGGCATCCTCGAAGACACCCCCTCGAAAGATGTCTGGTTCAGCACCAACGACGGGCTTTACTATTACGACCATACCGACGGGGTGATCCGCAAATCGCAGATCGACATCCCGAACCGCTGCGGGGCCTACTACGTGCGGGCTTGCTACAAGACCTCGAAAGGCGAAATGCTGTTCGGAGGGACGGACGGCTTCATCCTCTTCACCCCGGGAAAGATCAAATACAACGACCAGAAGCCGAAAGTCTATTTTACGGACCTGCTTATCAACAGCCGGCCGGCCGTGCCCGGCGCCAAGAACTCGCCTCTGGAGAAAGCCATTTCCACGCTCTCCTACCGCGGAGGCGAGGGCGACGTGATCGAACTGTCGCACCGGGAGTCGAATTTCGAAATCCGCTTCTCGGCGAACAGCTACCTGAACGCCGAGAAAAACCAGTATGCCTACCGCCTGCTGGGACACTCCGAAAGATGGTCCCTGCTGCCGCAGGGACAGAAGGCGGTGCAGTTTTTCAACCTGCCCGCCGGAAACTATGTCTTCGAGGTCAAGGCGGCCAACAACGACGGCCTGTGGGGCGACGAGGTTTCGGCGCTCGGCTTCAGGGTGCACCCCTCGCCCTTCCTCTCCCGCTGGGCCTACCTCGTTTATGCGGCGCTGCTCTCGGCGGTGGCCTACTTCATCTGGCGGTATTTCACCAACAAGAAGATTTTCGAACAGCGGCTCGAACTGGAGCGGATCAAGGAACAGAACATGAAGCAGCTGACCCAGGCCCGGATCAACTTCTTCACGAACATCTCCCACGACCTCAAAACTCCGCTCACGCTGGTCGTCGACCCGCTGAAACAGCTCAAGGAACACCTGCCCGCCAATGCGCCTGGCAATGCCTACGTGCACCTGATCGAGAAGAACGTGGGGCGCATCCAGCGCATGATCAGCCAACTGCTTCAGTTCCGCGAAATCGAGAGCCAGAAGATCACCCTGAACCGCCAGCCGGGCGATCTGATCCGCTTCATCGACAGCATCTTCTCGCTGTTCGAGTTCTACGCCAACAAGAAGGGGATCGAAACCGGCTTCAACTCCCAGTATGAAAGTTTCTACACCAAGTTCGACCACGACGTGATCGAAAAAATCTTCACGAACCTCTTCTCCAACGCGATCAAGTACGCCTCGGAAAACGGCTATGTCGGCGTGAGAATCTACCCGGCGCGGCAGGACCAGCGCCCGGAGTCCGCTCCGCCGGCCGCCGGCACCGAATACATCGCCTTCACGGTCACCAACACCGGGGCGGAAATCCCCGACGACAAGAAGGAGGCCATCTTCGAATCGTTCAACCACCTCTCCGACCGCCGTCCCCAATTCGAGAGCAGCAGCGGCCTGGGACTGGCCATCGTCAAGGAGCTGGTCGGCAACCTCAACGGAACCATCACCCTCCGTTCGGGCAACTCGAAAGTCGCGTTCACGGTGGTCCTGCCCTTCACGCTCAACGCCGAAAAGACCGACAGCGCCGCCGAATCGTACGAATACACGGTCTCCGAAATCGACAACCTGCTGACCGAATCCGACGTCATGGCTCCCAACGACCGGCACGACCGCAAGGCGTGCAACATCGTGGTCATCGAGGACGACCCCAACCTGCGGAGCTACCTCGAACAACGGCTGTCGAAACACTACAACGTATACACCGCGGCAAACGGCAGCGAAGGCATCGCCAAAGCGGAGAGAATCTGCCCCCAGATCGTCATCACCGACCTGATGATGCCCGAAGCCGACGGCTTCGAGGTATGCCGCTCGCTGCGTTCGAACATCAAGACCAGCCATATCCCGGTGATCATGCTTTCGGCTCTGGGCAAAAACACCGAAAACAAGATCAAGGCACTGGAATGCGGAGCCAACGTGTTCATCGACAAGCCCTTCGATATGGATTTCCTGCTCAAACAGGTTGCCAACCTCATCCGCAGCCAGCAGGAACTCAAGGAGCGTTACAGCAAGAAGTACATCGCCGAACCGTCGAAGATCACCATTTCGTCGATGGACGAGGAACTGCTGAAAAAGGCGATGAACTACATCGAACGGAACATGGACAACAGCGACTACAACGTGGATTCGTTCGTGTCGGACATGTCGATCGGACGCACGCTCCTCTACCAGAAGATCAACGACATCACGGGCATGTCGATCAAGGAGTTCATCATGGACGTCCGGCTGAAACGGTCGGCCCAGCTGCTCCGGGAGTCGGACCTGACCATCTCCGAGATCTCGGTCCTGACGGGATTCGCCAATCCCAAATATTTCAGCATCTGTTTCAAACGGCATTTCGAACTGACCCCATCCGAATTTAAGAAGAAATCCTGACGCAAACCGCACGAAAGGAGCCGACCGAACCGGCTATGAATATCTCGTGCTTTCGTATCCGCCGGAGCAGCGTCCGCATCTGCCCGCAGAAACCTTCCCGCCGTCGCCCCGCGCGACCGGCAGGGAGGTTTCATTTTGTCCGGACGGGACTCTTCGCAGGTCTGCGCAGCGCCCGCAGCGCCCGGATATGATCCTTTTTTTTACCCCTCCGTACGAAATGGAACCATTTCCGAATAAACGACGCCCATCCGGTCGCCCCGTTTTATTGACCTTTGCAATACGGGGTCCGAAGTCCCCGGCGTCCGCTTTTCCTTTGAAATACATAAAAAATTTAAAAAATTAAAACCTGAAACCTATGAAAAGATGATCGGAAAACCACACCAGGCGACGAAGTGTCTCCCGCCCCTCCAGACAATCCCTTTATAACGGAGATACAAGCACTAACCAAAAAGAAACCTTTTATGATAATGAGCATGTACAAAAAGCTTATAGGCAGCCTGACAATTTCCCTCTTATTCCTGCTGTCTGCAACACCGTCGTTCGCCCAGCAGAACGACGTCAAAGTAACCGGTAAAATCACCGACGGAAGCGGCGCCCCGCTGGCGGGAGTCGTTGTCGTGATAAAGGACGGCAAAAGCAACAACGGAGCCGTATCCAATACGCAAGGTGTTTATGAAATCAAAGTTCCCGCATCCTCGACGCTTCTTTTCACCTGTCTGGGCTATACCGACCAGGAAGTGAAACTCGGCGCATCGAATGTCGTAAACGTGACGATGACCGAAGACGCCCAGTCCCTCGACGAAGTGGTCGTCGTGGGTTACGGTACGCAGAAAAAGAAAGACCTCACGGGAGGTCTCGCCGTCGTCAGCAAACAGACGCTGGAAATGGTCTCGACTAACAACCTGATGGACCGTCTGGTCGGCCAGGTCGCCGGTCTGAACATCACGACCGGCAACGAAGCGCCGGGCAGCAACCAGACCCTGCTGATCCGCGGCCAGAACTCACTGACGGCCAGCAACGACCCGCTGATCATTCTCGACGGCATTCCCTACTCGGGCGGACTGGCCGACCTCGACCCGAACATCATCGAGAACATGTCGGTGCTGAAAGACGCGTCGGCCGTGGCCATCTACGGTTCGCGCGGCTCGAACGGCGTCATCCTGATCCAGACCAAGCGGGGTTCGCAGGGCGAATTCCATGTCACCTACAAAACGAAGCTCGCCATCGCCGAGCCGATGCAGCGCATCGAAACCATGGGTCCCAACGAGTTCATCCGCCTCAAGCAGGACATGGGCCGGCTCAAGAACAATTACAGCGGCGAGCAGCTCGATCCGCTGGTAGGTTCGATTATCAGCGCCAGCGAGAAGGTAAACTACGCCAAGGGCATCACCAACGACTGGCAGGACTATGTCTTCCGCACGGTCTTCACGATGGACCACCAGCTGAGCTTCCAGGGCGGCAACGAGAAGACCACCTATATGGCCTCGGTTTCCTACCTGGACAACCCCGGCGTGGTTTACAATTCGAATTACCAGCGCACGAACGTCTATGCCAGCATCAACCAGAAAATGAACGACTGGCTGTCCGTAGGTCTCACCACGCAGTTCGTGAACCGTGAGACCGGCGGTGCGACGCCGAACCTCGAACATGCCATCAAGCAAAGCCCCTACGGCATCTACAGGGACGAGACCGGCGCCTACTACGAGGAGCCGATGGACTACTCGAACCTGCCCAACCCGATGAAGGACGTCAACGCCGACCAGAAACGCACGGGCCGCAACTTCATGGCCAACGGGTTCCTCGATCTCAAACTTCCGGTCAAAGGGCTCTCTTTCCGGTCGCAGTTCGGCTACAACTACCGCAGCCAGATGAACGGAACCTACTACGGCCGCAACACCGTAACGGGTAAGAAAGTCGACGGCCGCGCCGAGCTGGCCAACAACCACACGACGGACTGGACGTGGGAGAACGTGCTTAAATTCGACCGGAATTTCGGCAAACATCACATCGACTTCACAGGTCTCTTCTCCATGCAGGAGGCCCAGTATACAGCCGCTTCGCAAAGCGGCGAAGGCTTCGTAAACGACGACTCGAGCTTCTACCGGATGGACGGCGCCGAGAACAAGATCGCCATCAGTTCGTCTTTCTGGAAAGAGAACTTCGTTTCGGGCATGTTCCGTGTGAATTACGGCTTCAACAGCAAATACCTTCTGACACTCACCGGACGCGCCGACTCGTTCTCGGCCTTCGCTGAAAACCACAAATGGGCTTTCTTCCCCTCGGCTGCCGTTGCCTGGCATCTCGGCGAGGAGAGCTTCATCAAGGACAACGCCTCTTGGATCGACATGCTGAAGATCCGCCTCTCATACGGCGCCAACGGAAACAACGCCATTTCACGTTATCAGTCGCTCGACCGTCTCTACTCGACCAATGGTGTCAAATATATTTGGGGCGACAACAGCGACGCCGCCAACTCGGCCTACCTGCCGAGCGACGGTATCGGCAATCCCGACCTGCGTTGGGAGACCACCTATACGGCCAACCTCGGTATCGACTTCCAGTTCTTCAACGGCCGTCTGGGCGGTACGATCGACATGTACCTCTCCAACACGCACGACCTGCTGATGTCGCGTACCGTTCCCATTATGAACGGTTACAGCAAGATTCTCTACAACGTCGGCCAGACCCGCAACAAGGGTATCGAACTGACGCTCCATTCGCAGAATATCCGCAAGAAGGATTTCAGGTGGGAGACCGACTTCACCTTCTCGCTCAACCGCGACAAGATCGTCGCGCTGCGCGGCGACGGCAGAGACGACATCAACAACAAGTGGTTCATCGGCCAGCCGCTGTCGGTCTACTACGACTGGAACATGATCGGCATCTGGCAGGAAGGCGACGAGTTCACGTTCATCGACAAGGACGGCAAGGAGGTGGCCCACCAGACCGGAGCCACACCCGGAGCCGCCAAACTGGAGGATGTCGACGGCAACGGCGTCATCGACTCCAAAGACCGCAAGGTGATCGGCAGCAAACAGCCGAGCTTCACGATGTCGATGGGCAACCGTTTCTCCTACAAGGACTTCTATTTCTCGTTCCTGTTCAACGGCGTCTTCGGCAAGTGGATGACGGACAACGTGGCCAACATCTCCTCGTATACGTTCGGTTCGGGCAACTACATCCACGGCGTGAAATACTGGACGCCGGAGACCCCCGACGCAGAGGTCGTTTCGCCGGGTTACCAGGCCTCCTTCAGCCACGGCTACTACAAGAAGCTCAACTACGTGCAGCTGCGCAACATCACGCTGGGCTACCGTGTCAATCAGAAATTCGTCCGCCGGATCGGCTTGAGCGCCATCGACGTGAATTTCAGCGTGAACAACGTCTGCGCCTTCTCCAACATGCGCCAGATGCTGAACTACGACAACACCTGGTTCGCATCGTTCCCGACCGCCCGTTCCTACGTACTGGGATTAACCTTAACCTTCTAATCAAGACCTGACTATGAAAACGATGAATTATATCAAGATCGGCATCGCGAGTTCGATCCTCTCAATAGCTGCGGGCTGCACCTCCTTCCTGGAAGAGGATCTGAAAAGTTCGCTGGCCCCCGACAACACTTACACCAGTTCACTGGGCTTCGAGGTGGGAGCCACGGGGCTCTACGCCATCGCCCGCTCGGAATACAACACCTGGGGTGAAAACGGCGCTTTCATGCACAACGGCGCCTGCGCCTACGAGGTGCTCCAGATTTCGACCGACCTCTGCCGCATGGGAACCGTCCGCGACGGTTCGCTGGTTCCGTTCGCCGAAATGACGCTCAACCCGTCGACGCTTTTCGTCGGTTCGTACTGGAACTGGGCCTACAACCTGATCGCTTCGGCCAACGAACTGCTGATCTATTCCGAAAAGAACAACAACTGGGACTATCCCACCGACAAACAGCTTTACCAGGCCGAAGCCCGTTTCTTCCGGGCTTACGCCTACCGCACGCTGGTCTACCTCTACGGCGACGTGCCCTGGGTCGAAACCATCCAGAAGCCCTTCCTGCTCTCGTTCTCGCGCGATCCCAAGATCGAGGTGCTGGGCAACATCATCAAAGACCTGGAATTTGCCAAGACGTACCTTCCCGACAATCCCGACAACGTGAAGGAGGGCAAGCTTACGACGTGGGCCGCACGCCACCTGCTGAGCGAAATGTACCTGCTGCGCGGCGCCGAAGGCGACTATAAGCTGGCCGAGGAGAATGCCCAGGACGTGATCGACTGCCCGTATTACAGTCTGATGAAAAGCCGCTTCGGCAACGCCAAGAACGATCCCGGCGACTATTTCAGCGACATGTTCGTCGAAAACAATCAGAACCGTTCAGCCGGCAACACCGAGGGTATCTGGGTCATGCAGTTCCAGTACAACACGGTCGGCGGCGGCACGAATTCCGACGACTGGACCCGCCGCGCCTGGAATCCCCAGTACCACGCCATCGACGGATTCGCACTGGCCGACTCGCTCGGCGGCCGCGGCCTGGCGCAGATCTATCCGCTGAAGTGGTGGATCGGCGTCAAGGGAACCAACGCCACGACGGCCGGAGAAAAGGAGGGTTTCCCCGATATTCAGGAAAAAGGCATCTTCGAAGACGGCGACATCCGCAACTCGGAGTACAACATCAAGCGCAACTGGTACTACAACAACCCGCTGACGCCCAACAAGCTGGGACAAAAATGCCCCATCGACGACAAATCGTGGTCGCAGGCCCAGCTCTTCCCGGCGCTGAAGAAATTTTTCTTCGGTAAGGAGGAAAACCTCCAGCTCACCGGCGCATACAAGGACCGCATGAAATTCCGCCTGGCCGAGACCTACCTGCTGCTGGCCGAAGCCTACCTGCGTCAGGACATGCCCGATAAAGCCGCCGATGCCGTGAACGAAGTGCGCCGCCGCGCCAAAGTGTCCGACGTTTCCGACGAGGAGATGACGATGGATTTCCTGCTCGACGAGCGCATCCGCGAACTCTACGGCGAAGAGAGCCGCCGCTTCACGCTGATACGCACGGGCAAACTGCTCGAACGCGTGAGAAAGTACAACCCCGAGGCGCGCGACCTCATCCAGGATTTCCACGTGCTGTGGCCCATTCCGCAGGCTATCCGCGACGCGAATGTCGGCAATTTCCCGCAGAATCCCGGATATGAAGGTTACGAAGGCTAAAAACCTTCGTCCCCGCCTCCGGGCGGATCAGACAAGAATGTGTCCGGCAGATTCCGGACCGTATCAGCAACCACGAAAAAAACAGTTATGAAAAAGATAAAATTTGCATGCAACCTGTCGCTGCTGACCCTTTTCGCACTCGGCCAGTGGGCCTGTGAATGGGACCCGTACGAACACGACAGCGACCCGGTCCGGGAAACTCTGGAGCTGACCGCCTCCGCCTCCCAGATCGCTTTGGACGAAAACGACCTTTCGGCTACGGTACTGACCTTCGACTGGACGCCCGCGCGTCCGATGCCCGACGAGTATCTGGTGTCCTACACGACCAAACTGGACCTGCTGAACAACAACTTCGGTTCGTCCACTGCCATCGTGACGAGCGAAGACGACGGCATCTTCAGCCGGAGCTACACCTCCGAGCAAATCAACAACTGGGCTAACGAGCGCTGGAAGGTGCCCGTAAACAAGACCTTCACACTGGCGTTCCGCGTCATCGCGGAGTATGCGGGCGGCCCCACATACGAAATGCCCGAAGTGCGCACCGTGGAGGTGACCGTAACCCCGATCAAGGTCGATGTCTTCGATGCCGACAAGGTGTCGCTTTCCGGCACGGCCATCAGCAGCGTGACGGAGATCGAAAAGACGGTCGAGAATGCGAACCTCTATGCCTGGTACGGCGAATTGAGCATCGGCGAGTTGCAGATTCCCGTCGAGCTGGAGGGCCAGACCTACTACATCGTTCCGAGCGACGGCAACGGCGCGCTCCGCGACGGGGAGCTTGTCGACGTGAAGATGACGGAAACCCCCGTTTCGTGGAATATCCCGAACGCCGGCAACTACCGCCTGCTGATCGACATGGAGAACAAGCAGGTGCGCATCTACTCGTCGGCGACCGACCTGAAGCCGCTGTCCGTCACATTCCACCCGAGCGGTGCGGAAGCCAATCCCGAGGCAACGATCGAAGTGCTCGATCTCTACGCCTACGGAGCAGGTACGGGCTGGGGCGTGCGCAAACTCAACCTGAAGCAGAGCTTCGCCGACCCGCAGATCCTGATCTATGACGCCGAAGAGCACAACGGCACGAAACTTTCCAGCGGCATGAAGTTCTGCGTAGCCCAGAATTTCTCGGTCGGCGATGCGGATTACAACCAGAACAATGCCTATTGCTTCACCTGTCCGCTGACGGCAGAAGGCAAGAAGCAGAACCTCACGCTGACTCTCGGCAAGGTGGGCGAACTGCACGGAGGTGCCGACGGAGAGACGCGCAACTCGTATTACACGATCCCCGCTTCCGACCTGCTGATCTTCGATCTGCGTCACGGAACGATCCTGGCCCGGAACAAATAACGCCGGACCGCACGACTGAAAAATATTGCCGTATCGGAATGGAGACTGGGTTCCGGCCGACAGGAAGATACGGCAATATTCCATTACAACGACAATCAATCGTAAAAACAGCAACATGATACACATGAGAAATCTGATGACCGGCTGTCTTCTGGCAGCATTTCTTTGCGCCGCTTCCTGCGGTTGCTCGAAGGACAACGGCGGCGGCGAAGAAGGCGGCCAAGTTGCCGGTGTGACCGTAAAGCCCGCCTACAACAAGTCGGAAGTGCTGCACAACCCGCTCAACGGCTGGGTGATGTATGTCAGCGCGGACTACGATCCCTCCTATTTCGACAAGGAGATCTACGTACCGCTGCTCGGAAAGAACGTAAGGGTGGCGGACTACGCTTCGGCCTGCTATATCCGCACGAAATGGTCCGTGCTGAATCCCGCAGACGGGCAGTACGCCTGGAAAGACCCCGATTCGAAGGTTTACAAACTGGTTCAGAAAGCCCGGGAGCTGAAACTCCCCATCGCTTTCCGCGTCGTGGTGGACGGACGTGACCAGGGCGCCAATACGCCCCAGTTCGTCTACGATGCCGGAGCCGAATACGCGATGTCGGAGCCGAAATACCCCGACCGCAAGACCCCGATGCCGCAGGACCCGATCTTCCAGCGCTACTACGAGAAGTTCGTCGCAGCCCTCGCCGAGGAGTTCAACGATCCGGAATACACCTCGTTCATCGACGGCTACGGCCTCGGCAAGTGGGGCGAGGGCCACAGCGTGGCTTACAACAAGGACGACGTATCGGCTGTCGATGAGAATACGGAAACGGTGAAGCGCGAAGTCCTCGACTGGATCACCAAGCTCTACGCCAAACACTTCACGAAGGTTCCCCTGGTGATCAACTACCATCGCGTACTGGGCCATCCCACGAGCCAGGGCACGGCGAACCCGAACAGCGAAAGCCTCGTGGCCCTGGCCATCAGCAACGGCTACTGCATCCGCTCCGACGCCTTCGGCATGAACAACTCCAGCTGGGGTTACAGCACCTGGGAGAAGGCAATCGCCGCACAATGGCGTTACAAGGTCCCCATCATCATGGAGGGCGGATATATCGTCAGCAGCCACAGCTACTGGAACGACCCGGCCGGCTACCGCCAGGGACACCCCGAAGATGTCCGCCAGGGCGAATTCGACTCCTCGGCCGAAGCCCGCGTCAACATGATGGACTTCCGTGTCGGCCAGGAGACCGAGTCGTGGTTCAACGATGCCTTCAGCCTCGTGCAGCGCTTCGTCTCCGAAGGCGGCTACCGTCTCTATCCCGACCAGGTGATCGTTCCCGACCAGGTGAGCGCAGGCAGCCGTGTCAAGGTCGCTTCGCGCTGGCGCAACATGGGCTGGGGCTATTTCCCGAACAACCTGCCGCAGTGGAACTACAAATACAAGGTGGCCTTCGCTTTGATCGACGCTTCGGACAAGGCGCAGAAGGTCTTCGTCGACAAGGACTGCGAGCCTTCGACCTGGGTCGAGAGCAAGCCCTTCTCCTACACCTTCGAAACGCCGGCCGTCGATCTTCCCGCGGGGAAATACACGTGGGGCATCGCCATCGTTGACACGACGAAGGAGAACCGGCCTGCCATCCAGCTCGCCGTAAACAACGAAAAGACGGCCGAAGGCTGGGTGAAACTGCACGAAGTACAGATCAACTAACGCCTGAAAAACCATGAAGAGGGTTGCATTGCTTTCCGCAGCGCTGCTGCTGTCCGTCACCGCCTCCTTCGGGAGCGGCGTCCTGGTCGAGGCCGAGAGTTTCCGCGACAAGGGCGGGTGGGCCGTGGACCAGCAGTTCATGGACCAGATGGGTTCGCCCTACCTCATCGCGCACGGCATGGGCAAACCCGTGGCGGACGCCGTGACGACGGTCGAATTCCCGGAAACGGGAACCTACCGGGTCTACGTCCGGACGTTCAACTGGGTCGCCCCCTGGTACGACGGGGAAGGTCCCGGAAAGTTCGCCCTCCGGGTCGGCAGCCGGAAACTGTCCGCGACGCTCGGCTGCACGGGCAGCGAGTGGATGTGGCAGTGCGCCGGAAAGGTCTCCGTCCGGAAAGGTCCGGTCAGCGTTTCGCTGACCGACCTTTCCGGATTCGACGGCCGCTGCGACGCCGTCTATTTCACCACCGAAGAGGGCGACGTCCCTCCGTCCGGAAGCGCGGAACTCGCTGCGTTCCGCAAACGGATGCTCGGCATCCCCGCAACGCCGCAAACCG
>ERZ779840.2024-NODE-2024-length-18062-cov-3.464486_pt1 | contig 18062 bp, 6 predicted proteins | sample MGYA00511561_ERZ779840 | MGnify/ENA primary metagenome ERZ779840 (study PRJEB29588, sample SAMEA2162036) | human gut metagenome | biome: human gut; feature: human-associated habitat; material: faeces | place: Denmark | collected 2008/2010 ...
TAATAAAAAAGAATGGGAAGAATACTACCGATTCGAGCCATACAAGCACTGGACAGTCAAGGAATGGCTTATAGCTGAAGGGAAAATGATGTTTTATATTTCACCAGTAAAACAAAAAAGCAGACCCACCTTTTCAGATGAACCTGCTCGTAAGTTGTCAACGGAGGAAACACAATGATTTTACATCACTACATTTGGGGCACGGACGATGTCCAGATAGTTGAAGAACTGCCTCCACACTTTTTAATCGTGAAAAGCACTATAGGGAACGGTAATCTGGCTCTGTTCAGCAAACTGTCAGAGCAACAAGGCCGGTACTTTAGAAATGCAAATAAACGCTTCTATGACGCTGGTTTCAACGAAAATGGCGAGAGTATGGACCCTTCGGACGAATACATCCCGTTTGTACCGGATATTATGTTCGACGATGATGGCAAAGGGTATTTGCTGTTGATACAGCCGTCAGCACTCAATACGCTTGAAGGGGTTAAGCGTAAAGTAGAATCTATAAATGCCATTGACAAAGAAGTACGCGAGCATGATAAATTCTATGCTGGTTCTTTACGGAATATCCTCATCAGCTACGAGCTGGTTGAGCGCAATTAACACTTCATCGTCTGGATTTGCACTCCAACAAGAACTCATATTTAATTTTTTACGCATTTCGACTTCTTTAGCAGGAAAGTACAACAAACTTTTGTTGCGGTTCTTCTCTCGAACAGATTTTCCGGCAGGATTCCGATGCCAACCACAAAAATAACGTTTATCAATGTCATCGTATTTTTCAGGGCTGGCAGCCATTGCCAATGCAGCGACATCGTGCCGCGCGGGGCAATTTCCGTTGTACTTGGTAGGCGTTACAGAATCAAGCTTTTGAATAAAGCTGATTGGACGGAAAGGGGCTCCCCGCCCTTTCTTGATTCCAAGATAATGCGCGAGCTTTTCGTAAAGGTCGTTTGGCAAATACAACCCATTTGCAACATTGAAGTTGCTATCTACCTGAATGTCAATGGTAAAAGGGTTCTCTCCCAAGGTCGTTACGAACAAATGAAATTCGCCAGTTACTGTGGCAAATGCACATGAAAACGGGTGGCCTTCAACCTGTGCAGCAAAAACTACCGAATCGGCACCATTTTTCTGCATATCAATGTACAAAGCATTAAGATTTTTTAGATACATATTACTAACTCCTTTTTGTAATTTTGGATACCTATTTATACTATACCATAAATTTGTGAAATTGATACTAGCTTTGCTTTACACAGAATGAATTTCTGTTTTACACAAAACAGCGATAGATTTTTCATCGATTGCCACAAAATTACAACAGGCGTACAATGGTGGCAAAGGAGATGACAACCATGACAACAATCGCGCAAAACATCAGCAGCTACCGCACACGAACCAATATGACACAGCAGCAGGTGGCAGATAAGCTCAACGTATCCAATCATACGATTTCCAAATGGGAACTCGGCATCAACACACCGTCGGTCGAAGACATGCAAAAACTCGCGCAGGTGTTCGGCGTGACGATTACCGAATTGGTAGTGGACAAGCCAGTCATTAAAGATTTCTTGGAGCTCTTGTCGCTCGGCGAAAATATGCCGGAGAATGAGCTTCCGAAATTGGTAGAGGAAGCCTATGAACAGGTTCTAAGAGCACGGCATCTGAAGCCAAGCTCGGAAGGAAAGCAGGCATACCTTCTGGCAATGCTGGCGTATCACCTTTACTGCTTTCGCTCTGCTTCGGAAAGCATCAGAGAGCGTATGAGCCAAAATGGTTGGACGAAAGAAAAAGTCCAAGCAGAAAGCATCGAAAGGAACCTGCTGTCATATGAACCATCATGGTTGGAAGAATGCTATAAGGCAGTAGACATCAAAAGCTTTGCTGCGCAGTTTTGGGGTAGATACAACTTCGCAAGAGAAAACACTGCGATGCGCAACGAGTATGACTTCAGTAGTGCAAAAAGGAACCCGTACACAACATAAAAATAGAGGAGGCTACCCACGCATGGGGTGACCTCCTCTTCTTTGCGCATACCTCAACACCGCACCGCCACCGAGTACCTCCAGAACAACTTCCAGAGCAGTTAGATGGAGCGCATAGCGTCTTTCTTGCTATTCGTGTCATTTGGTGTGGGTTACAGCTATTTATTCGCGTAATTTTACACGAACATATAGTAAAAAGGAAGTCGCACTTCACGACTCCCTTTAATCACTGTAGGATTTTCTTCAGTTGTATATTCAGAATTCGGCTCAACGCTTCCAGCCGGTCCATCGGAACACTGATGTCTTCCGGCACTTGGAACCGGAAGCCAGACATGCTTTTTAGCTCTGCTTTCAACTCGTCTGTAAGGACTGCCTGCGCAGTCTTGATGAAATCTCCACTGATTCTTGGCTCACACTTCGATATACACCACTCCGGACGCTTTTCAAGAGCTTCCGTATCGAATTGGAACAGCAGACTGCGGTTGTTATCGTATATGGGAGCCATGCCGGTAATACGCATCGTGTCATTATCGAAAAGAAACCCAACATTGCCTAAGTGACGGTCAATGTTGAGGATAAGCGCATCCAAGACAAACATCCTGCGCATAAGGTCTTCGTTGCCGTATTGCGCGGCAAAGCGCAAAAGTGCCGCAGGATTTCTGCGGTTTGGAACCGACAGCACGGACATCTTAGCCAGCCCGAATTGTTCGCTGGTAAACAGCTTGCATTTTGACGCCAGCCGCTCGTGATAGAAGGCAAGGTCGTACTCGACATGGTTGCGGCAAAGAATATCGGCTACCTGTGACGCGAGAAATTCAGACAGTGGCTCAATTTCATAGGTGTCGCTGCCACTTTTGTACAAATAAACCGTATCATTTTCCCGCTGCCAGCACTTTGCATAAGCGCCATCTGTTCCAAATTCGGGGGAGGTTGAAGAAAGAGTGGTAGAGGAAATGACCCCGTCAAAAGCCGCGTTGGAAACCAGTTCATCAAACTCGTTACGGTATAGGGAAACTTCATCCCACGACAAAGAGCTTTCTGGCTCTTTCACCCAAAAGGTATCGTTGAGAGAAAGAGCATGCGTTACCCGCAAGAAATTTACGGTGGATTCACAGCCATACTTTTTCAAAAGCTCTGCGATGTGTTTTCTGTGCTTAGGTGCTTTGCGTGCATCAAGAAAATCACCGATGTTATCATAGCCAATGGGTCTGAGCGAAGTATACCATTCAATTTCCTTGCCAGCCGTAAAGCCGAACTCGTCTTCATAGCAGTCGAATAGGAGCCACGGGGTATCTTTGTTCATCAGTTGGAATAGCACGCGGGAGAACACCTCACTTTATAGGAGAGTTTGTTTTGATAAAAGTATACAGCAATTTTGTATAGTTGTCCATAAAAAGAGGGACAGCGTTTTGCCATCCCTCCTTAATAATCTAATAAAACCTTAACTTTGCAAGCCTTCAAGAAAAACAATTGCCTCTTGCACAGTAGAAAATGTCTTGCATTTCGTACACAACCAGCGATTTCGCTCGTCCGTGTCCTCTAAACCGGGCATGCCTTCTTGCAAAAGGTTCTGCAGCACAATTGTAGCATTCTTCACCGCTGTTGGATAGTTCTGGGCAATACGCGCGGTAGCATCGTAGTTTCCCTTCCTGTAGGTCGGCTCCATGTTAACGACCTGAGCCAACATCCTCTCTTTATCCGGGACCGTCAGCAAAGAAGGCGCGAGATGTCTGTAGTGTAGCATCAACCAATACTCGATGCAGCCTGTTGTCATTAGCAAACGGACTCGAATCTTCGGGTCTTTCCTCAACTTCCGCAGACGCTTGATGATTTCCAAGCGGTTAGTCCAATTGCCGATATCCTTTTCTTCGACATCAAAGAAGAACCAAATTTCGTCGATGGCATCAACATAATTACGGTATCCGGGGTCTTTTTTGAAACGATTGTCCGCATCATCAAACAAACCGGGGGAAGATGGCCGTTTGAACACGGCAACATCATGAAACTCGCTTTTGAGGAAGTCTATATACGCCTGCTCGCTTTCTCCTTCACAAAATACACAAATGCTGACCTTCGACTTTTTGAATTTGCGAGCCATTATTCTACCTCCTCAATTTCTACATTGGGAGTTGCTCCATATTTGCCAAGAAGGTATCCTTTGCGAATGTTCTCTGTCGTTCGTGTTGAGAAGTCACTGATGCTGTACAATTCCGAAGCCCCATCATATTTGTCCTTATCAACAAAGTAGAGTTGGTCTTTACGAAGCAGTTCCATGCTCAACAATTCAGTGCTGTGCGTTGTAAATATAATCTGCGCACCATTGGGGTTTGTTCTTTTGCTCTGGAACTTGGACACAATGAAATCAACAAGGGCAGGGTGGAGTTCTTTCTCAATTTCATCCACCAACAGCAGCCCGCCCTTGGACAAAACAGATTCAATCGCAGGAGCAAGTGCCATCAGCTTTCTGGTGCCGTCGGATTCATCGGAGAGTTCCATCGAATAAATGCAAGGTCTTCCGCCGCGTTCCTCACCTTGGTGCATAGAAGTAGCCGTAACCTGTCCCATCTTCAAGTGAGTTTCTGAGTTGTTAGAAGTCTCAGAAAGCAAGTGCATAAACTGCACGAGTGCTGCTTTGACTTCATCCGGGATATTCTCCGGCAAATCCGCCTCTTCGTTGATTTCCTTACTGTTGATTTCGAATTTCATATCTTCGATACCAACGTCAGCAGCCTTTGCGTAATCGGAAATTGCTTTCAGCATATTGGAGTCATTGGAGTATTCGAGTAACTGACGGGGAATATCCGAATAGTCTCTTGAAAAATAGACCATTTGACGGAACCAGAACATAGCCATGGCACAAACCTCATCGTTCATAGTGCAGGCAACAGAGAAAAACAACTGATTGTCTGCTACAACCTTACTAATCAGATTTCTGCGTGACTTTTCAGTTGTAAAGGTAAAAGTCTGTCCTTCTCTGGCAAAGACAAGTGCCTTCTGCTTTTTGGGCGCATAATACAAGGACTCAGAATACACCTTTTCTTTCGTGGCAGCAAAGCTATACCAATATTTGATGTCGTCTAAGGTGTATACGAAAGAAAACTCAGTCGGTTCCGATGCGGAATAATCATTCAAAGCAAATGGAACAACGGGAATCGCAGCATTCTCGTGTTGGGTCTTTTGTGCGTTTTTAATGAACTGAACGGCAAGCCAAAAAGCACGAATTACATTGCTCTTGCCGCCGCCATTCTTTCCGTAAATGGCAACGCCTGGTAAAATTTGAATCCCACCAAAGGGAATAAGCACACTTTTCAGTGTACCGGAGCCGTTTGCCTCCATAGAAAGGATTGCTTCATCACGGAAGGAGCGGTAGTTCTTCACACTAAATTCAATCAGCATATTCTCACCTCTTCTATTTAGTAGTATACACTTAAAATTTCAGAAATACAACGGATTTTATCAAAAATTTTGCTTTTTTTGCTCCAATTTCATTTTACGAAACCAAAATGCAGAAAATGTCTATAAGCAGAGAAAACAACTATTGGTTTTCGTTGCAAACCGAAAATTCGTGATTGACTAAGTGTGCGAATCGTGGTATAACAATACCATAGCCAAGCGTGCTAACTGTATAGCTCCGCCATTATATGTGCAGATATAGGAACGAGGTTGTATAGTGAGTATGACTTGGCATAATTTAAGAAAGGAGAAAGCTATGTCTAAAGGCAAAACTTGGCAGCGTGTCGCTTCGGCTTTTCTCGCAGCGGTAATGACTTTTTCTACATTTAGCACGACGATTGCTTATGCAGCAGAAGCCACTACTGACAGCAGCATTACTACGGATGCAGTATCCGATACTGATGCTGCAGAGGAAGTCGACGCGACTGATTCTGCCGCCTCTTCTTCTACGACGGAAGGGGAGGTAACCAAACCCGAAGCAACGGAGGCTCCCGCTGCTACGGAAACGCCTGACGAAACGGATGCTACCGAGCCGGAGGAAACTCCCGCACCTACGGAAGCACCCACCCCTACTCCTGAACCCACCGAGTCTCCTGAGGCAACGGCTGAGCCGGAACCGACGGAAGAGCCGGAGGAAACGGAGACTCCCGATGTCAGCGAAAGTGATTTTGTTGCCGTTGGTTTGGCAGATGATGCGACTGAGGGTCAAATCGATGCTGAAATCGGCGACGAAGTGACTTTCAACGCACATGTCAATCGTGACGACGTCAACCTTCAGTATCAGTGGTACAAGAGATTCATCGAGCCTCAGACTACTGAGTACGACGAAGATTTGATGGAGTATGATTACGGTGGCGACGAGCCGACGGCTTATGGCTTCCTTGTTGAGGGCAAGACCCCCGCTGAGGTGCTTGCGGAAAATCCCGATGCCGGTTGGTCTGGTATCGAGCTGTACCGTGCGGTTGTCTCCGCGATGGAAGCTATCGGCGCTGACACAAGCAATGTAAACATCGAATTCGGAACACGCAACTACGCGCTGGAAGGATTCACCATCACAGCAACAATGGTCGATGGCAATGTGGTCATCTCCGCCGACAAGGACAATGAGCATGCCACCGGCACACTGAACGAAAACAACGAGTTTGCTTTCGCAGAGAGCACCAACAACGACATTGCTGTGCAGCCTGCTGAAGTTCAGACAGAGGAAGAGGTTGACCCCGATTCTCTCGAAGCCAATGGCTGGGAAGCAATCGAAGGCGCAACCTCTGACACTTACACGCATACCGTTGACGAGTATGATGCTTACACCACCTACCGTTGCGTAATCACGATTGCTGACGACGACTACATTGCCGCCGCTAAGAAGGCACTGGTTGCGCTGGGTGCTGATGAGAGCAAGCTGACAGATGACGCTCTGGACAATACATTCATGAGCGAAATAACCATCCATATTCCGTCGATGGATGCGTCTGAGGACGACATCTATAACGACCTGTCCGTTGAGGACAAGCTGAAACAGCGCCTTGCACTGTCCGGCATTGCCACTTATGCCGCAGGTGTCCAGCTCGACAGCCAGAGCAATCCCCAGTGGGTCACTGGTCTGTCTGCCGGTATGGAGTACCTGACCGCTGACATGTATGCCAAGATTTACGGTCAGGACGGCAAGGGTGGTTGGCTTGCTGAAGGTAAAATTACACCGAAACAAGCTGACCGCTACTGGTCAGCTATTGCATCCAACGGATTTAGTAGCCGTGCCGTTGCTAATGTGTTGGATAGTGATGGATTCCCGACTGGTGCAACACGGCAATATCGGTCTTTTACACTTACTGATGGCAAGCTGGAAATCAACTCTGAGTGGTACGGCAAGACAGTTTACTTCCGCTATCACAATAACAACATTGTAGGTAACACTGCAACAGGCACAGCGGTTTCCGTCCCTGCTGCCGGACGTGGCACTTCCTACAAAGATGCTGTACAGGTACTGTTCTGCTATGTTATTGAGGAAAGCGGCATCACGCTGCCCCTTACGATTAAGGAGTATGTGACGCAAGCTACTCATAACGGCTACAGCGCCAACAATATGGCACATATCACTCTGAACACGGTTTCCGCCAATGACTTTAACATTGACCCCGACCAGTATCTGAAGGACGCTGAGGGCAACTACCGTAACGACAGCGTATATTGGGGCACCTGCTACTACAGTGAGCCAGACCTTTCCGGTAAAGCCTACTATGCCTTGAAGAATTTCATCGGCAATGGCTATGGCTTTGGAATTGGTCACGACACCATGTACGCGTATGCGGGTGCTTACTTCGACGCTTACGGCGGCGGTTCCGGCTATCCGAACGTTAAATACACCGAGAAGAACATTGACCCGAATGATACGGCTACTCGTTATTATTCGGTCAACAGCTACAAGGTCAACACCGGTCACTGGAACATGAACGCCTTGATGGGTGAGAACAACTCCAACACCCTCGTTGGCTCCGGATACTATTCCGCCAGTGATGAAGAGTATTTTGGTTGGATTGTCGACCCGCTGACGGTTCCTTCCGCTATCATGTCTTCCGGTGGCTCTCATGGTCCGTTCGCAAAATCCACCATTTATGGTGGCCGCAGCTTGTATATCCGCACGAATGGCGGTTATACCTATGAGCAGGCTATGGCAAACCCCGACATCAAACACCGTACGCCTACCAACTGGCCTTACAAGTTCAATCAGGGAGATACGATTCCCGCTGCATTGACGCATAGTAATGGTCAGGTCGCATTTGATGATATTTGGGTGCAGTATAATGGTTGCGCCTCTGATTTCACGGATGCAGGCTTGGGCAAGCTGTACGAGCCTACCGTTGACGGTCGCCAAGGCACAAACAACTTCTACCTTGCAGGCTCCGGTAACTTTGTCATGAACCAAATTGGACACCTTCCGATTGATAATGGCAACGGAAGCTGGAACAACGCATCTACGGAAGAAATGCAGTTGTGCGTCAATACCCTGATGTGGATTTCCCAGCGCAAACAGTGCGAAGTCTGTGCCGCTGACCAAGGCGACCAGCAGATGACGCACTTCGTCCACCGCGTCAACACGGCAAACGCGAAGAAGATTCTGACGGCTCTCGCCAACGGCGGCAGTTACTGGTATTCTCTGAACGATTGCTATGAATTGATGGAGGACCTGAACCTCCAGAAGTTGGGCTTCAATTCCGCCAACTGGAAACCCATCAAGAACTTCACAGGTCACTGGAACTCGAAGTATTTCGATGTGAAAGTGCCTCGTGATGCACCTCTGTTCGACAATAAGACCGGCACTCTCGGTGCTTATCGTACCGGTGACGGCAACGACTGGAACCTTGGCACGAACAAGAAAAACGGTTGGGACACGGTCTTCAAAGACAGCGGCAGTAGCGCTCCTTCTGTCCGCACAACCGGTATTGCCCGTATCTACGGTAAGCTGGGCGACGCCAAGCTGTTCAATGATGGACAGATTCACGAAGGCTACACCGTCCATATCCGCTACGAGGACAACCTTGAACTGCTGCAGCCGGGCGATGACTTTAGCTGCGTAGTCAACAATGTTGACCAGTATTGCATTTCCAACTTGCCCTGTATTTATCAAGGCGGCTCCACGATTATGCGTGCCCGCGTCTATGATAAGAACGGCAATGAGGTCACAAAGTACGGCCCTATCGTTGCAAAGGTTCCTCCGCATTTCTGGAACGACTGCGAGACGGTTCCTCTGGAACTGCTGAAGGTTGAAGCAACGCCTATCGAGAACTACCAATACTGGGAAGGTGAGACCTCCAAAGTCCTGAAGGGCTCCGGTATCATCTACAACCAGCCTATCAGCGACAGCGCTGTGACTTGGTACTATCGTATCGTCGACCTGCGCAATACGAGTGATGTTGTTGCAGACTGGACGAAGATTACCAATAAGACCTTTACCACCTCTGACGGTTCTGTCAGTGGTGTCATCGGAACACCCATCTTCCATGACGGCAACGATGGTATCAATAACTACCCGCACAGCTCTGTTGATGTGCAGCTTTCCATGCTGGCTTACACCGGTCATGCGATTCAGTTGCGTACCGATTATCTGATTGAGGGTAAGGTCTACTCTACCATTGACCCCGGTGTCATCACGCCGGAAGCCTCCGGTATCATCCAGATTGAAGAGCGCCCCATGTCTATGACGCAGTCTCCGAACCAGCGCGTTATGACGCAGGACCAGGCAATCTTCACATTTGAATCCGATTACTGGAAGGGTCTTGGCGACAAGGGATACAATGTCAAGGTTCAGTACATTGGACCTTATGACGATGATTGGCAGGATGTCGAAACTTCGACCACATTTGGCGGCACTTATACGCTGAACACGGTTGACGGCAGTCAGCATGCAAAAATCAAAGTTGAATCGAGCACGGTCGATACGCTGAAAGAAGGCGCTAAGACCGAAAGCAAGATTCACGATAATAAGTGGCTGCCCGGCACTTTCTGGTGTCCCGACGGATTCACTGACCAGCAGTGCGCTCAGAAGCACACCACCGTCAAACTGACGCTGTATGCTGCTGATTACAACTGGGCAGGCTACAAATTCCGTATCGTCGCAAGCTATCGCTTCAACGATAAGCGCACCAAGGTGGAAACCTCTGACAGCGCTAACGGTGATGAAGACAATGCAAAGTATGACCAGAGCCGCTACGGTCTGTTGACCGTCGATGCTCCTTACATCTCTGCTACTACCATGAAAGCTCAGGCTTTGATGATGCAGAAGCACAATGATGAGAATGACGCATCCGGCGATTTTGGTCAGAACTATTGGTCTGAAAAGGATACCCCTGAGAAGGTAGCTGAGTGGAATAGCACTCGCGGCGACAGTAATAACCCGATTATTTCTGACGAAAACATTGCTGTTTACACGACAAATATTACATTCTCTCCCGGTAAACTGACCGAGTCCGGAGACCGTTTGCTGACTCCTATTTTGCAGTGGGGTTTCCAAGATGACTTGACTTCTATGTCCACAGAGTATACGCCGGTCATTAACCCCATCGACATCAACGGCTATGCAAACACATACAGCAACGGTGTAGGTCTGACGACGTCCAACTACAAGGACTTTAAAGCAATCGTTAAGACTCGCTACGACATCAACACGGATACCAATTCCGAGATGAAGAAAGTTGTAGACAAAATCGAAACAGAACACTCTGGAGCTCCGTTTGGAAAGTTTACGGCTTACATCACGATTGATGACATTCATCTGGCTGATGAGAGCGCGAATGTAAATGACCCCTATACCAAGTGGGTTATCACCACGAGTCTGCATATCGAATCTGCTACAAACCCGATGGACTTCGGTACGGAACACTTCTATTTCCAGTGCCAGCCGTATCTGGGATACATCCGTGGTTACAATAGCACGAATTTGAAGAGCCAGACCATCACCTACACGAAGGCTCACAACTATGACTATGTAAACGGTGGCTACGACATGGAGCACACCGACACCGGTGCGGAGCTGTGGCTGGACTACAACATTAGTATCCACGCAAACGAGCGTGAGCAAGTTGGATGTGGTCTTGACCAGCACTCCATCTTCATGTACCCGGATTTGACAATCGAAGCTCCAAACGGACTTCGCTATATCATGACCCGGTATCAAATTGTCAAAGAATTCCCGTATGGAATTACAAGAGAAACATCTCGTACAACATACTCATCCAGTGATAAACCGGAGATTGACACATCTGTCCGTTATCAAGGCGCAATGCAAACTGCTACACGTCGCGATATGACGGCAGGCGCACAGCCTGAAACCATCAATGTTCAGGGCAAAACAATGGCAGAGCTGGGCATTGAAGTCGATGGACGTGGTTGGTTGAAAGACACGGATGAAGACTATGCTCCTTACTTGAAAAATGGTTATGCCTTGTATTCCAAATACTCTTACCCGAAAGAAATCTGGCAGTGGTTCTGGCGCAATGCTGTCAAGTATCATTGCTATGATATGGAAGAGTATGACGGAACCAACGAACAAGTATTTTTCTACATCGATGAGAAAAATGTTCGCGCCGCTGACCAGTCTTTCGATGCAAATAGCGGAGCGAAGCCTTTTTCCTCTTGGACCGCACCGTTCGATGCAACTTACCAGATTGACCTGTGGGGCGCTGGCGGCGGTGGAGTGTCACAGGAATTCCCCAACCATACAGCTGCCCAAGCAGAGAGCGGCGGTCATGTAACCATTACCGCTGACATCAAAGAAGGAACAACGCTTTACTTCGTAGCCGGTGGTGCTGGTAATAGTGGTAGTGGTGTTGCTGTCGATTATAAAGACCCCGGTAACGCATCAGGCGGCATCGGTGGTTACAACGGCGGCGGCTCTGGAGGTTCCAGTGGTCGTATGTACGACTGTGTTGCATACGATAAAGACGATGAAGGTCATGGTACACCTGATACAACCTACCATAGTATGGGCCCTGTCGGCTACGGTGGCGGCGGCGGTGCAACAACTGTTGCAACACGTCTTGCCGGTGCAGATGGGCAGCTCAAAAACTATGAAGGAGACACCTCAGCCCTGCTTGGTGTTGCAGGTGGCGGCTCTGGTGCATCTGGTGGCGGTCGCGGCGGATATGCAGGTTTTGCAATCGGCGGAAGCGGCAGCAGCCATGACGGCGAAGGATGGACATTCCATTGCTCGCTAACAAAAACAATGACAATCCAGTGTGATTGGGGTCCTGAAACCTACGAGCACGGAGATGTCTGTGCAGCGGATGGAGTTAAAACCGGTAAATTTGCCGGGCATAACGAACTTCGTAATCAGGAAGATTATGACAAAATTGATGCAACCAGAAGCGAAGGCGGTGGCGGTGCGGGTTACCAAGCTGCTGCTGTATCCGGTGCTGCTCGTGGTACATCCTATGTTTCCGGAACGACTACGCTCGAAAGCGGCAACATCATCATTAAATCTTCTTCAACAGACGACAATGGTTCTGCTGCTGGTAATGCAGGTCGCGCAAAAATCAAGGTTGTAAACCTTGACCAACGCCTGTACCGTCGCGTTGGCAAGAACGCAATGGATATTGGTTTCCAAGATTCCAACGAATGCCATCCGACCAATGTCAAAGTCAAGCTGACCGTTGCGAACAAGATGTACGATGGCACTCCTGTTGTCGTTGCAAAGTCTATCGTCTGGGACAAGACTGATGCAGGCATTCCGGAGAGCGTTCTCAATGATATCGACATCGTATACTCCAACAACGAGTCTGCAAACATTACAAAGCCCACCAATGCTTCTACTGACAGCAAGAAGAAGCCGCTCGTTCGTACCGGCTCCTATACTGCTACAGCAATTTACAGAGGCACGAAGTACAATGTTACGTTCTGCTGGGAGAACACACTCCCCGGCAAGACCTATGTGGTACGCGGTGAGAGCACAACTCCTGACCAGTATATGTCCGGCGAAGGCAATGTCGTCTACTTCGACATTTACCCGCGCCCGCTGTATCTGTACAGCTATAATAACGACAAGATTTACGACAATATCAGCACTGCTAAAGTGAAGGATATTAAGATTGAAGGACCGACTCAGAACTCCGGTATCGTCAATGGCGACGCTGTTGACTTGAATACTCGTCTGGCATACGGTTACTACTGCGACGCATACGCTCCCGAAGATTACGCAACAGCGAGCTTCAGAGAGCAGCTCCATACGGGTCTGCACAGCATCAAGACGGTTACGATTCTTGAACTTGTCAACAACCCGTTTGACAACTACTATATTGCAAAAGAAGATTTCACCGGAACCATCAACCCGCGTCCTCTGTATGTTCACAGTCAGTACCATGACACGAACAAATACAAGTGGAACTATGATGGAAACTCCAATGATATCGGAAACAACAAGTATCTGACTGACACAGTGCCTTACGATGGTCAAAACATGACTGTCGAACAGGCATACGAAGCGATTCTTGCTGGTAAACGTGAAAACATCGATATTACCCGCTATACCAAGACTGAGCAGGATAACTACCAGAATACGGTGGTCAACCCGAACAACATCAAGGTATATGACTCCTACTACAATGCCGCTATCGGTGAAGAGGGGCAGGGGAATATCTACATTGATAACATCACCAACTACGACGCTGTTGCCCTGAACGCTCAGACCTATGTTGGCTCCTATGCTGACAGCAATGCCGGTGAGCAGTTGACTGGGTACGATTCGAACGGCGATAACGGCGTCATCAAAGCAGACCGCTACAATGGTCTGTCCACCAATACGATTCGCCATCTGCCGTACTCTGTGAAGTACAGCTACAGCACGCCCAACCCGCAGGTTGGACAGAAGATGACTGTTACCATTGCAGTCACCAACAAGGACCAAGGCTACGGTCTGGCAGCACAGAACAACTATGTTGCTCCTATCGCAATCCAGAATCTGCGCCTGAAGAGCCGCTTTGCCGGTAACGGTCCTATTACGCTGAAGTCCACGAACGGCATTCGTATGAACCAGAATGGTACTGAGTTCTACATCGACACGATTCCGGTTGGCGGCACGGTCAACATCGTATTCGAGTACACTGTACAGGATATTGATGACTTGAACGCGCTGGTCCGTACCATCGAGCAGAACAACGAGATGTACCTCGTGAACAACAACTACAACGACTACTACATCGCAGACAAGACCTTCAGCGGTGGTATCTACCGCACCACGCTTCGTGCGCAGGTGAAGAGCGAGAGCACCACTTACGGTTTCGGTTTCAAGGGCAAGCTCCCGTATGCAGACGATGTCTACTACTGGAACAAGGGCTCTGATAGCTGGCTGACGATGGAAGGTCTCGTTGAGGACCACAAGACTGCTGCACAGGACGATGAGAAACTCGACCTGAAAGCAAAGAACACGAATCAGTATAAGAGTGAGTTCGTTTATAAACTCGTACCGAGCGAGACGACCGATGCCGGTTCTTATCCCGTCAAGTACATTGGTTTGAACGAGTTTAACTACGATTTGCTGAAGAACTATGTTGTGACGGAAGACCCCGGTTCTATCGAGGTCCGCCCGCGCAAGATTATGGTCTCTGTCGATGAGAGCCAGAAGATTTACGGTACTACAAATCCGTTCTTCAACTCCACATTCAAGGTTCTGGGCACGGATACACAGGGCAATGAACTGGATATGACGGACGAGAATAACTGGACCGTACTGGGCGACGACTCCACCGTAGACTACAACAACATGAAGCTGATTGGCGGCGATACCGTCGGCAATGTCGTTGAGGTCATCAATGGTGCGGTACGCTCTCCGCTGGCATTCACGAACGGTGTCTCTAACCTGCCGTATCTGACGACTGCTACTCAGAACAGTGATGTTATCTATCAGACGGATGTCCCCGCTGAGGATTGCGCTTACTGCCTTGAGAAGTACAATGAGATGCACAAGGGTCACGAGCACTACCATGACGATGACCACCCGCACAGCCATGTTCCCGTCAATGGATACCCCGTATCTGTCAATGAGAACGCAGGCTACGGCAGCACGCTGGGCATCAAGACCGTTACCAACAGCGAAGGACAGACTGTCTCCAACTACGAGCTCGTTTACGAGTCCAATGTGTTGAAGATTCATCCTCGTCTGATTCGCATTGCTGCTCTCGATGCTACGAAGGCATACGGCGGCACAGAACCCGCACTCAAGTGGGTCGTTGATGGCGAAATCATTAAGCCTACCAGCGAAATGCTCGGCATCAAAGCGGTCCGCGATAGCGGCGAAAATGTCCGTGACGCAGGGTATACCATCCGCATCGCCTACGAAAAGAGCACGGCAAACAACTATATCGTCGAGACGAACGACGCTACGATGACCATTACGCCTGTCCCGCTGACAATCGTATTTGGCAATCAGGAGCGTTACTACGGTGAGGAGAACCCGAACGATTATCGTTTGGATGTCATCGGTTTGAAGCACGGTGATACCGTTGATACCGCATTGAAGAACAATGACGGTGCAACGGCGAAGGTGCTGGAGACCGCTAAGAAGACGCTGAGCGATTACATCGACCTCACCTACAACAAGTTCACCGATGTCGGCTCCAACTACCTGTATGGTGATAAGAGCTATTGCGAGGAACATACGATTCTCGTACCTCGCGAGAACGCAGACGGTGGCTATAACTACACTGTGGCAAGCTACACGCCCGGTGTTCTGACCATCAAGCCGCGTCCGATGCTGTTGACCGTCACCGGCTGGCAGAAGGAGCTCGGCGACAAGGATAAGGTTCAGGACTTCACCCTGACCGATATGATTACTCACAACTCCATCTCCGGACAGCAGAAGCTCGGCGCAGGCAGCCGTATCACGGATGCAAGCGTTGTTGTGAACCCCGACAAGGTTCCCATCGTCTTCAATCTGGTCCGTACAGAGGGTGAGGAAGTCGGTTCTTATCCCGTCTACTCCACGCCGCAGGACCGTCAAATCGGTAACCTCGCAGCGAACGACCAGAAACAGCTTGAGCTGGATAACCCGAACTACGACTTTGAGTACCGTTACGCAAACGACCTCATCGTCAAGCGTCAGGGTCTGATGATTACCGTGGATGATAAGGTCCGCTACTATGGCGACCGCGTCAATCGCTTCTACGACGGCTCTACCGACTACACCTATCATGTGTTCAAGGTCGAGAACGGAACAGCGGTTGAAATCACGGCAGAGGAAGCCGGTATCAACACCAATTCCTTTACCTTCACACATCTGGATACACAGACCAGCTCCAGCGGCACTTACAAGGGTTGCATCAGCCTGTCCGGTGTCCACAGCGCCATCTATGATGATGACGACATCACGATTACCGCTGGCAACTTGACTATCATTCCTCGCCCTGTCTCCGTTGTTGCCGAGGATAACACCAAGGTTTACGGCGACGCTGACCCCGAACTGAAGTACACGCTTCATGACGGTGTCCGTGGCGATGATGGCAACTACTACATCGAGTACGCAAACGGTCCCGTTCTCACCGAGAAGGAAGGCGCGGAGGTGCCTGTCCAGCCCGGCGACCTCGAAGGCACTGGCGTAACTCGTGAACCCGGTGAAGATGTTTGGACCGGTGAGCATTCGTTCGGCAAGGCTTACGCCATCAATGCCAACGATATCAGCCCTGTCAGCAAGGACGGCGTTACCAACTACATCATCACGATGGAGAACGGCAACTTTACGATTACTCCGGCAGAGCTGGTCGTTACCGTGAAGGGTGGTTACTCCAAGACCTACGGCGAAGAGAATCCCGCATTTGATGCCGATATTACCGGCTTCAAGCGCGACGATACGCAGGAGACCGTTCTGAACGGTGAGCTTGGCTTCGCTACTCTGTGCTTCGACCTGTCTGACGCTGGCAAGTACATCGTAACTGCTGGCAACAACAACGAGGATACGGTGAACCCGGATTGCGTTGTTCTGGAAGACGGTGAGGAGCATATCGGCTCTACCTTTGAGGTCAAGACGAACACGAACTTCGAGAAGAACTATGTTATCCGCTATGTGAATGGCGATATCACGGTCAGCCCGAAGGAACTGATTGTCCGCATCGACCACAAGGTGAAGACCTACGGCACGGCTGACCCGGCATTTACCTATCGTTATGAAGATAACGCAGGGAATGTGATTGGTCTGATTGACCCCGAAAACAGCCCGCTGAGCCTTGAGCTCTATCGTACAAAGGGCGAGAATGTGGTGCGCGGTGATGTCACTGCTGCTGACTCTCTCGATAAGTGGGGCACGACCCTCTATGACGGTGACTACCTCATTTCCGCTAAGTACGATGTGAACAACAAGAACTACAATGTGACCGTCATTGACGGTTCGCTGAAAATCGTGCCCGCAACGCTGACTGTCAAAGTCAACGGCGGCTACCGCACCACCTATGGCGATGAGATTCCGAACTTCACTTATTCCATCACCGGATTTGTTGGTCGTGATGTGAAGGACGAGACCGGCACCGGCATCAAGGACGATGAGTCCAAGGTTTCCGGTTCTGCTACGCTCTACTGCAACGACACCGCTGGCAACCCGGTATCCAATAAGACGAAGGTTGGCAACTATCCCATCAACTACGACAAGCAGCAGTTGGTTGCTGACAACAGCAACTACAAGTTCATCTATGTTGGCGGCGACCTGACTATCGGTAAGAAGCCTATCCATGTGAAGGCTGACGACCAGCAGAAGCCGTACGGCGAGAAGGACCCCGACCCGCTGACTTGGACGATTACCGACCCCGAAGAGCTGGTCAATCCCGGTGACGAAGACTTCTTCGATATCACCACGAAGCGTCCCGGCGCGGATACTGATGACGGCGAGCAGGTAGGCAAGTATCCCATCACCATTGATGGTACTGACCCGTCCGGCAACTACGAAATCATCACGACTCCCGGCACGCTGACGATTGTGCCCGCAACTATCGTTATCACGGTTATCGACGACGAGAAGTATTTCGGCGAAGATAACCCGACTCCCAATGTCACCATCACGGGCTTCAAGCGCGGCGACACCATCGATGACATCGGCGGCAAGGACGCATTGAAGACCAAGACTGACGCAGAGAAGTGGAGCCCTGTTGG
>ERZ779840.2026-NODE-2026-length-18057-cov-7.171259_pt1 | contig 18057 bp, 16 predicted proteins | sample MGYA00511561_ERZ779840 | MGnify/ENA primary metagenome ERZ779840 (study PRJEB29588, sample SAMEA2162036) | human gut metagenome | biome: human gut; feature: human-associated habitat; material: faeces | place: Denmark | collected 2008/2010 ...
GCTACAAGGCCGAGTATGCCCGCCGCCATCTGGGCGAGTGCTACGAGGGCCGCATCTCCGGCGTGACCCAGCGCGGCCTGTTCATTGAGCTGGAAAACGGCGTGGAGGGCTTTGTGCCCGCTTCCAGCCTGACCGCTACCGGCACCATGCTTACCGAGGGTGTGCGCCTTTCCGACCCCGTTTCCGGCAAGAACTGGAATCTGGGCGATACCATGATGATCACCATCGTGCGCGCAGACGTCAATCTGGGCAAGATCGACTTTGAGGTCGCCCCGGAAAGCGCAAAGCAGTAACCTTATCATAAAACAAAAACAGACTGCCCCCGAAGCAGACCGCGCTGCTTCGGGGGCAGTTTTTTGCAATTCTTAGGATCTCCGCAAAAGAAAATGCCCGCCTGAAGACCAGACGTGCGGTAAATCGACATGGAAAAGATCAAAGCGGATGCTTCCCGAAAAATTGCTGGGCGATTCCATCCAGCTGTACGGTGATCTGCCGGAAATCCTGATTGAGATCCAAGGTGCGTGCACCGATCTGGTTGCCGCCCAAGTTGAAGAGACAATCCGGGGTGATGGCTTCCTGCGTTTTGGCGTAGACCAGCAGCCCGGAAACGTTTCCGGTATGGGCAGCGTCCTGATTTTTGACGTAGGTGTAGATCTGGTAGAGGTTGGCAGAATGCAAGGTCTCTTTGTTGAAACGCTGCTGCAATGTCTGGCTGTAATACTTGGCGTCCAAAATCAGAATTTTTTCATGGAAACGCAGAAAAATATCGGTTTGCATGGCGGGGAGAAACCGCAGCATGGCAGCATCGTGCTCTCCTACAAGATCCCATTTGACCTGTGCAGCTTTAACTTCGGTAAGATAGGCGTGGTGCTTTCGGTAATATTCCAGAATAAAGCGTTCGTACAGCTTTGCCATGCGTTCATCCGAAAATGCTGTCATTTTATAGCTGCCGTTTTCGGTGGTCTGCAGCATATCGTGCAGCACGAAATAGCAGAGATTCAGTAGCATCTCGTAATTCTGATTGCTCCGCTGATAATGTAACTGCTTCCATGGGATTTGAGAGGGAAGCAGGACAGAAACCGTGTCCAGAAACAGAAGCACTTTCTTCAATTCCACTTTGCGCGCAGCAGAAACATTCTCGTCCCGAAGCAGCACTTGCAGAGTGGTTTTCAGGATCTGGTTATACAGGTTGTCCTCCGAAAGCTCGTCAAAGGTACAGGCGACTTGCGGCTTTTGCTGGATGCGGGTCTTAATGGTCTGCGGAAGATCCAGCTTTCCCCGCAAAACCGACCGGGTCTCACTTCGGGAAACATATTCCCGATAAAGCCCCTGCTTCAGCTGCCGGGAAACGCCCTTTGCAAGGATCGCGGCAAACAAATCGTCGATGTGCTCAAACTTTTCCGAGGCAATGCACTGATAATCCTGCTGCTGCAGCACCTGATAGGCGTAAGAGAGCATATAGTAGATGTTCTGGATAAAGATCCCTTTGTCAGTCGTCATTGAAAACACCACGCAGATTTTCTTCCCAACGATGCAGCTTGTCGGGCGCATCGAACCAGTATTCTGCCAGCGTAGGGAGAAGGTCAAATTCCACCACAGAGCGCATCCAATCAGCGGTGCAGGCGGCAGGGTCGGCCAGACAGAAGTAGCTGTGACCAATACGGAAGCCGGAACCAAGGGAGGCATCTGCAGTGATCTCCCGGTTCAATGCCTTGACCTGTTCCACCAGAGCATTGAAGGTTTCATTGTCAAGAGCAGATTGATAGTTCTGGAATCCCTCGGAGGTGAACGCCGGTTCCATTTCAAAGAAACTGAACCGTCTGCGCAGCGCATAGTCGATCATAGCGAGACTCCGGTCGGCAGTATTCATCATGCCAATGATGTAGAGATTTTCCGGGACATAGAAGGGCATCCCATTATAGGCCAGCGCGATCTTTTCACCCCGGTGGTCGCTTTCAATCAGCATCATCAGCTCGCCGAAGATCTTGCTCAGGTTGCCCCGGTTGATCTCATCGATGAGGAAAAAGTACTCCCGGTCAGGGTCGTTGGAAGCCTTCTGGCAGAAGCGGTAAAATACACCCTCGGTCAGTTTGAAGCCGGAGCCATCCGGCCGGTAGCCCAGCATGAAATCCTCGTAAGAGTAATTCTGATGGAACTGTACGAACTCCACCCGGGAAGAATCGGCTTGGCCCATCATGGAGTACGCCAGCCGTTTGGCGGCGTAGGTCTTTCCAACGCCGGGTGCGCCTTGCAGAATAACGTTCTTTTTGCGGCGCAGTAGAGAGACCAAAACGTTATAGCGCGGTTCGCTCAGAAATACGCTGTTCAGAAAATCTGATTTTGTATAAGCGTTCGATGCTATCGAACGGACAGGTGCTGGATTTTCTTCCCGGATGAGGTCCAGAATAAAGTTGTATTCTCCTTCCGAAAGCTTGAACAGGCTTCCATTCTGTTGTACAAAAAACTCCATCTTTTCCAGTTCCGGACAATCTTTCAGAGTGGAGTATTCAATGGGGGATATTAGATTTTCGATCTTTTCAAAATAAAGTTCTTTTCCGTTATTTTCTTGTGTAATTTTTGCAAGGGCAACTACTTTTTTAACGGGGTTGGCCTCGTAGCAGATGACGGGATCACCTGCCTTAGCATCCAGAATGTTCTGAAAGATCCGCCGCTTATGACCGCTTTCGTTGTATAATGTATACGATTGTTCTTCACCGACTTTAAGATCGGAAAACTGCCAGATTTTTGGACTTGCGGTCAGCCACCAGTAGTGGCGGGGAGAAGTAGAGTCTTTTTCAGAAGAAACGGCATAAAGGGGAATATGAGAAAGGTCAGTTTTTTTCAGGGCTTGAATAAGCTCATCCCGCAAACGCCAAATATAAGAGCCGTCTTCTTTGGAATCTGCGCTTTTGCCGGTATACAGAACCGGCCACCAGCGGGAGTTTTCGCTGTCGCGCGGCATGAGGGGACAATTTGTCTTTTCAACGACCCTTCGTGCAAGGCTGGAAGAACCCATATTGTAGAAGCCGGCAGCTTCACCGTACTTGATCGCAAGCTGCTTGCAGGTGGCTTGACCACCATAATCCAGCATACATTTCATAATGCGGAGCGCATTCTGTGTAAAGACAGACGGGTCGTTCAGCAGACTGATCCACTGCTCTGTAGTAATGCCCGGATCATAGTCTGCTTTGCTGGGAAACCACTCGGATTCCTTCTGAGCGACTGTCTGTTCCTGAAGATAATAGCGGCTCAGATAAAAGCCCAGATCAATGGCAGCAATATTCCAGTGTGTGTCGGGCCAGTATTTCCCGGAAGGGGCTGCATCAATGACGCTGCGGATCATCTGGGTGACGGCAGTATTTTGGCTCAGCGCCGTCCGCAGTTCATCATAAAGACGATAGCTATTCAGCAGAGAGTCGATGGAACCATCCCGTTTGGGTGGTGTGTCAAAGTTTAATTCTTTTGCGATATCACGGGATACGGCATACCGATAGGCGTAATATTTATCCGGGAACTGAAGCCACAGATAGACGCTGATAGCACTGGTGTTCTGGTAGTGGTTGTTCCAGCTGCCGTCGTTGTATTTTATGCGCAGGGATTCGGCAGCAGCTTGAAATGCGGCGATGCGCTGAGAAAGCCCGATGGATTCATCAAACAGACTGCGGAACATAGTGCGGGTGGCTTCACAGTCCGCTGCTGCGAAATTCAGGATCATCGCGCGGGGATAGGCGTAGCCGGTGTCCAGAAGCGAAAAGACCTTTGCAGTGGCTTCCTTGAACATTCCGCCAAAATCTGCCGCGTCAATATTCCAGTGGTCGTGGAATTGTTGTGCAGCTTCCCATTTGAAATCTTCTCCATGAAGCCAGTGCTGTGAAAAATAGGCCTGATATCCGCGCAAAACAGGCTCCAGCTTTGCATGATCGATCATAGCTGCTCCCTCCAAAATCAAAAAGTCTTTAAGATATTGTACCACGATAAAAGTAGAAACACCATATTCCGGCAAAAGAAAATGCCCGCCTGAAAACCAGACGGGCGGGTGACTGTCACTTTGCTGCAATTTTTCTCTGATTCTTCGCCAAAACGCAGAAAATGCGGAAACCACTTGATTTGCGTGGGTTTCCGTACTAGAATGGAAACCGGAAAGAAAACTTCGGTTTCCAGAAGGAGGATGCTCATGCAGGAGGATCTCAGCGCCCTTGTGCGCACACAGGCCATGCAGTTATTCCGTCAACAGGGGCTGCATTTCACCATGCAGCAGGTGGCAGAGCCGCTGCATATCAGCAAAAAAACCATCTACACCGTTTACCCCTCCAAGGAGGCTCTTCTGCTGGACATGGTAGACCACGCCTTTGCGGACATCCACCGCTGCAAGCAGGAAATTCTGGCAGGCAGCGGTACTTTGCAGGAAAAACTCCGGGCAGTCATCATTGTTATGCCGGATGAGTATGCCGCGCTGGATCTGCAGCAGATGAAGGAACTGGACGAGAAATACCCGGTGGTGGCGGCGCGGGTGCGCAGTCAGCTGGAAAACGGCTGGGAGCCCACCATGGCGCTGCTGGAGCAGGCTGTGGCTGAGGGGGTTATGCGTCCGGTGTCCCTGCCGGTGCTGCGGCAGATGATCACCGCATCCATCGAGAGCTTTCTGGCAGACCGCAGTCTGGCAGAAAGCGGGGTGCAGTATGTGGCTGTACTGGAGGAAATGATCTCGATCTTACTGGAAGGAGTGCTGCCACGATGAAACACAGCTTTTGCGAGGACTGGGAGTTTACACGACACTGGACGGAAGCCTTTGGCAAGGGGCTGCCGGTGCCAAAACAACAAGCCGTCCGCTTGCCCCATACCTGCCGGGAGGTGCCGCTGCACTATGCCACCCCCGCTGATTACGAGATGGTCTGCGGCTACCGCAAACGGTTCCGGGTGCCGCCGGTACAGGCTGCGCCCCGGCTGTTTCTCCGCTTTGACGGCGCTGCTCATCAGGCGGTGGTGCGGATCAACGGCAAGGTTGCCGGGCAGCACCGGGGCGGCTATACCGGCTTTACGGTGGAGATCACCGACCTTGTGGACCGGGAGGGCGAAAACCTGCTGACCGTGCAGCTGGACACCCGGGAGGACCCTGCTATCCCGCCCTTTGGCTTTGTCATCGACTACCTGACCTACGGTGGGCTGTACCGGGAGGTCTGGCTGGAAGCGACCGCCGAAAGCCGCCTGACCGATTTGTTCGTCTACACGCCCACCCTGCATGACGCCGTGGTGCAGTGGACGGCAGAGCTTACGCCCGCAGCCGCAACGGTTCGCATCCGGCTGGAGACCACAGACGGCACCCTGCTGGCAGAGCAGACCGCACAGGCAGCAGAAACCGGGAAGATGCAGCTTTCCGTCCAGGACGCACAGCCGTGGGACATAGAGCATCCGGTTTTACATTATGCCGTGGCAGAGCTTTTGAACGCAGCCGGACAGCCCATCGACCGCAAACAGGTGACGTTTGGCTTCCGCACCGCAGAGTTCCGGGCGGATGGCTTCTACCTCAACGGCAAAAAGACCTTTCTGCGGGGTCTGAACCGACACCAGAGCTACCCTTACATCGGCTACGCCGCACCGGAAAGCCTGCAGCGGGAGGATGCCCGCATTTTGCAGGAGGAGCTGCACTGCACCGCCGTGCGCACCAGCCACTACCCCCAAAGCCAGTATTTTCTGGACGAGTGCGACCGGCGGGGTCTGCTGGTGTTCACTGAATTGCCGGGCTGGCAGCACATCGGGGACGACAACTGGAAGGACGCCGCCTGCGAGATGCTGCGGGAGATGCTCCTGCAGAACCGCAATCACCCCAGCATCATCCTGTGGGGCGTGCGCATCAACGAGAGCGTGGATGACGATGCTGTCTATAACCGCACCAACAAGATCGCCCACCAGTGATCTGTACCCCTAATACTGGACACCCAGTATTAGGGGTACAGATCAGGTATACCGCTCAGGAAATGGGGCGGTTCTTTTTTTGTGCGGCAGCTTCTGCTTTTTATTTGCTGTGCCCCCTGCATGTGCCGACAGTTCCATTCCACCTTATTCTTCCCCCGTAGAAGATCGTTTTTGCCCGCCGTATTTGTGCCCGCAGGGTCGCCCAGCTTTCCCGAAAATGGCTGCCTGTTTTGCCGAAAGGTCGTACTATACCCGGAAAAAAAGCATTGAAATACCGCTTCGGCCATTTATTCTGCCGTTTCTTACCGATTTTACAATGTTTTTTGCAAAAAAGGCTTTACAAATGAATTTCAAAAACATATTATATAATTATAGGTTCAACTTCTTTACGCAAATAGTTTCGTACCGGTTCGTATGGGGCAGCCGGGTCTGTGCTTCCCGCGCCGCTTCTGCCTTGCGATAAATCATTGGAGCCCGCCGGTGCAGCCCCGCTGCACCAGATCAAATACAGAAGGAAGGTTATGCATCATGCCTGAAAAGAAAGTTTCTGCTCCCGCAGCCGAAGCTCCGGCTGCCGAGGGCAAGACCCGCAAATCCACCAAGGCTCCCGCCCGCCGCGGCCGTCCGCCGCTGGCACCTGAGCTGTATGTAGAGATGGGCGGTGAGCAGTACAACATCACCGACATCATCGACCGCGCCAAGGCAGACTACCGCACCACCCACAAGGTCGGTGTGCAGTCCTGCAAGGTATACGTCAAGCCCGAAGAGGGTGCAGCTTACTACGTCATCAACAAGTTCTCCGGCAAACTGGATCTGTAATTTTTTCACAGGGTCGCAGGCAGCACCGCACTGCTGCCGCGCCCGCCATTCCCACAATAAGGTTCCATCAACAAAAAAAGACACCGCACAGCTGTGCGGTGTCTTTTTTTGCATAGGCAGCGGCTCAGAACCCCAGCATCCGCCAAAGGGTCTTACGCTCTTCGGTCGGGTCCGGGTCCGGGATCTCGAATACATAGCGCTCGGTGGCGTTGATCACGGTGGTGTTGCCGCGGGTGCATACCCGGGGCAGCTTTGCATCGTAATTCAGGTGTACGTGCCCGTGGATGAACCATTTAGGCTGGTACTCGTCCAAAATCTCGTTGAAGCACTCAAAGCCCCTGTGGGCACAGTCGTCCCCATCGTTCAGCCCTTTTGCCGGGGCGTGGGTCAGCAGCAGGTCGATGCCGCCCCTTTTGTGCGCCTGATGCTCCAGCTTGTGCACACGGCGGCGCATGGCCTTCTCGGTGTACTGGTAGGTATCCTCTTTATTATAGCGCTGACAGCCCCCCAGCCCCATGATGCGCAGACCCTTCCATGTGTACACCTGATCGTCCACGCAGATGCAGCCGCCGGGTTCACCCTGAGTCTGGTAGCTGCCGTCGTGGTTGCCGTGCACATACAGGATGGGCGCAGCGGTAAAGTTCGTGAGATATTCCAGATACTTTTTGGGCAGATCCCCGCAGGAGAGGATCAGGTCGATGCCTTCCAGCCGGGCACGGGTGTCATAGTCCCACAGCGCCTTGGACGGGACATCTGAGATGGCAAGAATTTTCACGTTCGTATGCTCCATTCTTTTCCGGTCAGGCCGGCTCATTTCTCCAGACCCTTTACGTTGTCCAGTCCGTTGATCGCCAGCACGGTACGGGTCTTGACGTCCAATTCATCGTAATGGGGCAGCTTGCCGTGTACACAGGCATCCAGCCAATCCATCTCCATCAGCTCTTTGGGGCTGTAAACTCTATTCTCCGGGGAGTGCAGGTTGTCCTCGTTATCATACAGCTTTTCCGGGAAGATGTGCACATTGTCCGACCCCTGCAGCGTTTCCAGCAGATCCAGCAGCTGCCGTGTACCGCTGGGCAGTGTTTCCTGATACTCCAGATCCTCTGCGCCGCTGCGCAGTCCCCACCAGTAGTTCACCGCGCGGGTGGTGGCTGCGTTGTCCCAGCTGCCGTCAAAGATAGAGCGCACGATCTCCACATAGAAGGTATCCCACCGCCAGATCGGCAGACCCAGCGGCTGCAGGCTGCCGTCCGGCAGCTTGCGGCACAGACCATAGTCCCGGTGGGTGTTGGCAGGCTCCCGGCTGTCCCGGGCGTAGACCATGTCGATCTCCGGGCAGTCGGCAAAATCCAGCGGGTGGGCTGCATCGTTCAGGCAGGCCCAGCGCAGCCAGATGCGTCCCGCCGGGCGTACACTCTTCAGTCCCTGTGCAAAGGCGTTGATCGCCGCGGGCACGCCGTACACGGGGTTTGCCGCCACATAGCCAATGTGCCCGGTTTTGGTCATGATACCGGCCAGCATGCCCAGCAGATAGGTCACTTCATAGGTGCGGGGGTAGTAGGTGCGCACCAGCGGGTGCGGCGCGTTCAGCGAGCAGTTCAGGATGCGGGTCTTGGGGTGCTGCGCCGCCACCTTCAGGCAGGCGTTGTACATCCGCACGCTGGTGGCGAACACCACGTCCGCATTGTTGTGGGCTACCTCCTCCAGCACCTGCTCCGCGTCCACCTCCGGGTTCACATCCTCGTAGCAGCTGATATACACCTTGTCCGGGAAAACCTTGGCCAGCGCCTCGCGCCCTTCGTCATGCGCGCGCACCCACGCGCTGATCTTGGCGTTGTACTCGTGGATAAATGCCACCCGCAGCTCACTGGGCTGCTTGCTGGGGCTGAAGATATTCAGCTTGGACAAAAGCGGCTCTGCAGGGCTCTTGGGCGGGTCCAGCGAAAGCTCCACGCCATGGGGTTCGGTAAGCACCTTCACCTCGTTCCACAATTTTTCGAGATTCTGCCGCACCTGCGCCGGGGTGGCATCGTAGGTGTCGGAGTAGCGGTACACCGACAGGTACACCAGCAGCGCATCACCGGTGGTCAGCCCCAGGGATCTGCCGCCTAAGGCTTCGAACTGCTGGTGGAACATGGTGTAGAAAGCGGCAAAGTTCAGCCGGTCATCCTCCGACCATGCCTCGCCGCTGGCCTTGCACACCAGCGTCTGCAGCTTGCTGTAGCCGCCCAGCTTGGAGAAATGCACATAGTTCACCTTGGACAGCTTATAGAAATCAAGAAACTCATAGTAGATCTTATTTTCCAGATCCTCGGTGCGGGCGGGGATGAGCCGGGTGACCGTGCCCGGGATCTTGACGGCGCCGTAATACTTGAGCACCGAGACCCGCTTGTTGCCCTCCTGCACATAGAACCGGTTCATGTACTCAAAGGCGATGATGGGGGTATGGATGCCCTCTTCCAAGTGCGCGTCACACAGGTTCGACCACTTGGCAGCAAACTCGGTGTCCGGCTCCAGCAGAGGCATAAAGTCATACGAAAAGGCAGTGTGCCGTCCGCTGGTCTTGGTGCCCACAAGGCTGTCTGACGGGATCTCCACCAGACCCAGCGGCTCCTGCGCCACGATATCCACGCCCTTGAGCACATCGTCCAGAACAGCCAGATAGGGCGACTGGCCGCGGGCTATGCGGGCACGATAGGCGCGCTGCCCTGCGCGCAGTGCACTTTTATAATCTTCCAGCATAAGAACTCCTTTTTTCTATAAGCGAAGCGCGGTGCCGCAGTCCCCCTGCCGCACCGGAACACCCCCAGTATACCACAAAAACAGAAATAAGGCAGTATTTTAGGGCTAAAACTGTTGATTTTCCCGGTGGTTTCAGGTACGATAAGAATGCTATTCAAAACCGACAGGAGTTTACTATCATGCAGACCGTTTCTCTGCCCGTGCTCAAGGCGGGCGAATACGCCGGCGGCGTCTGGTATTACGAGCCCCACACCTACCAAAGCTACCGTTATGTCCTTGGCCGGGTGGGCAAGCACCCGCTGGTGTGCATCGGCATCAACCCCAGCACCGCCCAGCCCGGCGCGCTGGACCCCACCTTAAAAAGCGTGGAGCGTCTGGCTGCTGCCAACGGCTTTGACAGCTGGATCATGTTCAACGTCTACCCCCAGCGCGCCACCGACCCCAACGATATGGACAAGACCCCCGACCGCGCCCTGTGCGATGAAAACCTGCGCTGGCTGCAGGCCGTGCTGGCACAAACCGAGCCTACCATGTGGGCGGCATGGGGCACCCTGATCGAAAAGCGGGACTACCTGCCCGGCCTGATGCGGGAGATGGTAGCCCTGACGCGGGAGCGGGAGATCCCGTGGGTCACCTTTGGCAAGCGCAGCAAAAAGGGGCACCCGCACCACCCGCTGTACCTGCGCAAGGATTCCACCCCGGAGCCCTTTGATGTGGAAAACTATCTGGACACCTGCTTCTGATGTCCGACCCGACAGGAGGAGAGCTGCTTTGACCGCAGAACAGTATAAGCCCATCTATCACTGGTTCAGCGCCCATCCGGCCGTAAAGCGTCTGGTCGTTTTTCTGGACCGGTGGCTGCCGCTGGTGCCCTTTGTGTGCTATCCGGTGCTGCTGTGCCTGCTGAACGTCCGGCTCTCGCGGCTGTTCCTCACCCAGAAGCAGGCCGCGTTGGACTTTATGGTACTCATCGCCCGCTCCGTCTTTGTGCCGGGGCTGGTGTTCTGGGGCGGCACGCTGCTGCGCAGTCGGCTGCACTTCCCCCGCCCCTACGAGCAGCCCGGCTTTACCCCGCTGGTAGCAAAGGAGAGCCGTGGGCACTCCATGCCCTCCCGCCACGCGCTGAGCGCCGCCGTGCTGGCGGCGGTGTGGCTGTATTTCTACCCCGCTGCGGGCTGCGTGATGGTGGGCATTGCCCTGCTCATCTGCTGCCTGCGGGTGCTCACCGGGGTGCATCATGTGCGGGACGTGGTGTGCGGCTTTGCACTGGGCTTTGCGCTGGGCGCCGCCGGGATGTGGCTGCTGTAAGGCCATTCCTACACGCTGGAACGGTCATTTTTGCCCGCAGCGCAAAAAAGTTGAAACTTTTTTCAGATTTTCCTTGACAGAATGCGATGGGTATGGTATTATTTCTCTCGCAGCCTGTGCCGACACAGAACTGCCGCCATAATGGAACCCATTGGGATAACAACGTGCGCCCGTAGCTCAGGTGGATAGAGCAACTGCCTTCTAAGCAGTGGGCCGGGGGTTCGAGTCCCTTCGGGCGCATTGATGTGGTGCCCATAGCGTAGTCGGTTAACGCGCCAGATTGTGGATCTGGAGACCGTGGGTTCGAGTCCCACTGGGCACCCCACTAAAAAGTCCGCTGCAATGCAGCGGACTTTTTCTTTTGTGGGGAGTCAGTGGGACTCGAACAGGGCGGCGACGGCGCGTCAGCGACGGCGTAAGCAATCAGCCCAGTGGGCTGTTGCTTAGCCCGCGGGTTCCAACCTCTAGGAATGTCTATCGCAGCAACAACGCCCTTTACTCCTTCACCCATCTTATAAATAAAACTCAAACGACTCAAGGCCGCAGCCCAGAACACCTTTCTGTGTTCCACGCTGCGGCCTTTTCGTATTTCTCAGCTTCCCAACTGCTTCAGGATATTGGCGACCTCATCGTTGGAGTAGCCCTCCTTCAGCAGTTCGCTGCGGATGGCCGTGTCGCTCCTGCCCTGCCGGTAGAGGCGGGCTGCGCTGTAAGGTACGATGGTGCCGCCTCCGGACGACAGCACTGACCCGCTGCCCGAGCCTCCCGAACTGCCCGCACTCTTTGCCCCGGCGTTTGCCGTAGCCTGCTGGGCGCTCTGGGCTGCCTTGGACTGCTTGAGCGCCCATTCGCCCTTGGCGATATTCAGCTTTTCGCTGGTCACATTGTTGTTGAACTCCTGCTGGCGCAGGGTGTCCTGATACTGCCGCTCCGCCTGCTCGTTCTTGTACTTCTGCTGGGCAAGGCTGTCCTGCCGCTGGGTCTCCTGCATCTGCTGGTCCCACGCAGCGTCAGCACGCTCAGCCGCGTAGGCGCGGTCTTTGGCATACATATTATACCCGGTGTTGGCCAGCGTACCCATCAGCGAGCCGATGCCGGTGGTTCCGGTGATGGCCAGCTGCACCGCGTCGCCGATAACGCCCAGAATGCTCAGCACATTATTGAACGTCTGCTGGCGCTTAGCGATGGCCTGCTGCTCCTGATTGGAATAGTAGCCGTACAGGGTGTCCAGCCGGCCCAGATAGTCCTGATAGCGACCATAGTCCTGCTCGTAGGCAGCATTGTAGGCGCTGCCCTTCCGGTCGAGCTGACTGTAATAGTCCGACAGCTCCGCGTTATACTGCGCCTGTGCGTTCTGCTCCTGCGTGTTGAGCTGGTCGATTCGGGTCACGACATCGTCGCCCTCACTGTTGTAGGTGTCCAACGCCAGCCGGTAGAGGGACGGCAGGGCGTCGTTCAGCGCGCCCATCTGCTGCTGGTACGCCTGCTGGGCCACACTGGCCGCATAGCTGGAGCCGTAGCCGCCGGTGAGGGCCGCAGCCTGTGCGGCGGCGTCCGCGCTGGCGTTGCGGGCGTTCTGGGTGTACTGCTGGGCATACTGGCGGTAGAGCGGGTCCTGTGCATAGCTGTACTGGAAGCTGTTCCGCTCCAGCAGCTGGCCGATGAGGTCTTCGATGCGGCCCTGATAGGTGCTCTCATACTTGCCCGGACGGTTCTGCTGCCAGTTTTTCAGGTCCGCTGCTGCGTTGGTGACGCTCTGGCCGGGGGTGTACACCGCATTTGTCAGTGCATTCTCCACCTCTTTGCGGCTGTTCAGTCCCGCCGTGCTGTAGGAGGACTGGACTGCAGGCTGGGCAGTCACATCTTCCAGCAGCTGCTGTTCTTTCTTTTTCTCGGTGCTCATAAATTCTCCTTTCTCACTGGATGCTGTTCAGTCGGGCGCGCAGCGGCTCCGACATATTTTCCACGTCCAGATTGCAGAGCACATATTGTAATTGCTCCTGCATCTGGTATAAGTAGTTACGGATGGCGCGGGCATCCTCCGCGTCCATGTTCTCGCTCAGATGGGGCAGTCCGATCTTCGAAAGTCCCGTGACACTTGCCATGTTCAGTTCACCTCCTGTGCCAGAATGCCGCCCTTCGCGGCGGCGCTCGTCCGGGTCAGGCTGCGCAGGGTGAGCTGACCTCTGCCCTTCAGCCGGAACCGCAGGCTCCCGCACCGCCTCGGCATAAACGGAACATCGAAGCAGCGCCGCCCGTCGGCGGTCAGCTGGGCCAGTGTCTCCCACGCTCCGCTGTCGTAACTCACAGCCACCTCGATGCGGCTCTTCACCTCGGCCTCGAGCCGGAGCGTCAGCCGGGAGAGATACAGCTCTTCCGGGCTGTCCAGCCCGATGTTCCCGCTGACGAGCTCGAAGCTCACGCCGTCCTCGATGCCGCCCGCCTGCTGCCAGTTCTCCTCCCGGTCTGCATCTGCGGCCCAGATGGCCTTTCCGTCCCAGAGATAGAGCTGCCCGCCGCTTCCGGCCATCTCGTAGGAGCAGACATCTTCCTCCTGCCAGAGCCCCCGTTCGGTGTCGTAGACCAGCAGCCGCACGGCCTGGGCTTCGCCGCTGCCCCGCACGAGGTGCAGATAATACCGCCCGTCCAGCGCGCCGCCCAGCGCCGACTTCACGTTCCGCAGCCGGGCCGGGTCGAGGGCCGTCGAGACTTTGGTGGGGATGCTGCCGTCCCAGGCCATCACGCCGTCGGGCGAGAGATAATAAAGCGTCTCGTTGATGACGCAGAGGCTCCGGGCAGCGCCCTTTGCCACGCCCCGGCAGCGCAGGCTGCTGAGCTGGAAATCCGAGGGCTTGGAGCCGTAAAGCTTGTGAAGGGTGTTTTCCTTGAAGAAAAGCGCGTATCCCATACAGGTAGCCGCGCCGGTAAATGCCCCGTCACTGCCCACGGTCACGGCATAGCTGTCGGCGGCAATGCCCCGGTAGGAAAACCAGTTGGTGGGGTCGCCCAGCTTGCAGGCGTAGATGACGTTCTCCTTGTTGGAGCATCCCCACACCCGGTTGTCGCACTCGGTCAGGTAGTCCATGTCCGGCACCCGGCGTTCCAGCTCCACCACCTCTGCCGAGACGAACTCCCGGCTGACGCTGCCGTCCAGACTCACCCATCTTACCGCTGCGCCGGTGCGGGTCAAACGGCCATAGAACCACTCGCCGCCCGGGTCGGCCTTGACGCGCAGAGCATCTGTGCCGGCGTCGTAGACGATGCGGTCGCCGTCCAGCTCGTTCCACTGTCCGGCCTGTTCTGCTGCAGAGCCGGTGAGGGTCACGGTGTCCTCTGCCGCAAAGTCTGTCCCCACCCCCTTTGCCGAGATGCGGCAGTAGTCCAGCACCACCGCCGACCAGTTGCCGGACGCCTCACTATATACTTCCAGCGTGCTCTCGCTGCTCCATGGCTTTTCCGGGTCTTCCACCCGCAGGAAAAGCTGGCCGTCCGTCGGCTTGTCGGGTTCAGCAGGGCCGCAGCCACTCACCTCGTAGACCTTGCCCTCCGCGTCGCAGGGTGCAAACTCTACACTGGTGTTTTTGCCCGACCACACCGCGCCCAGAGCGCTCACCTTCCGGCTGGCAGTGTCAAAAGCCAGCTTGTCCGGGAAGATCAGGATCTTCGTTCCGATGCCCACCAGCGTTTTCTTGCCGTTCTCCACGGCGTCTTTCAGGGTCACTTCCATCTCATCAGCGTCATCCGGCGTGTAGACGAGGTCTCTGCCGCAGACGGTCAACAGGCCGTTCAGGTGATACATCCCGTTCAGGTCTGCTTCCTCCCGCAGCTTCCGCCGGGGCAGACGGGTGCTCAGGGCCGGGAAATTCCGGGCCGAAAAGTTGATGCCCGCGCTGTACTCTGCCTCGGTGCAGCTGTACGTCTCGTTCAGCCCGCCGAACACCCGCAGCATGTTCCGGGTGTTTTTCAGGCCGTTCCGGTTCGAAAGTATCATCTTTCTCCCTCCTTACCAGCGCCAACTGCAGCCCCGGGCGGGCAGATTCTTCCGCCGCAGCCACGCGGCCAGTTCGGCTAAGATGCTGTTGTACTGAGCCTGCTCACCGGCGTACCGGTCGTTCTCGCCCAGCGCGGCGTCCGTCATGGCACACAGATAGTGCGGGTACAGGCTGTCGAAGGGCGGCGGCACCAGCAGCACGTCGTCATCCCGCAGACCGTTGTCCCACGCAATGTCCGCGCCCACGCCCTCCCGGCTGTCGGCGCTGCTGGGCCGGAAAAATTTCTCCCGCAGCATCCCGTCCACCTCGCACAGCCAGCGCTGCCGGGTGCGGGCCGCGACACGGCTGCCCGGGCGCAGCTCTTCGGCTCGCTCCATCGCTTCTCCTACCGTCATAAAAAGCCTCCTTTCGCTTTTTCCAAAAAGGCCCGGCAGAAGCGGCCTTCTCCGCCGTTTCTGCCGGGCCGCGTTGTCTTATTTTACTGGGCCGCAGTCTCTGCCGCAGCGATGCGGGCGGCGGTGTACTCGTCCTGCTGCTGGCTGTGTTCCAGCACCTCGGCCACCTCAGGCGGCACTTCCACCTCCACGCCCCGGCGGATCTTGTAGTTCACGCCGTTGACGCTCACGAACAGATCGCCCTTGTACCGGCTGTTGTCCTTGAACAGCCGGATGCGGACGTTCTTCTTTTCTGCCATAGCTTCTCCTTTCCGGCTGGCTCAGTTTGCCGCCGCAGTGGTGGAATAGCTGGACACGCTCTCGATGCGCACCATGTACTGCTCCACCAGACGCTCGGCGGCGCGCATACCCTTCCAGCCCACAGAGGCGCGCTGGTTCAGCGGATCGTCGCCGTAGCCCAGCTGCTTGACGATGTGCTCCAGGCCGCCGCCTTCCAGCTCGGTGACGCCGTAGGCGTGGGCGCCCAGCACGAGGGTGCCGAAGACGGCCAGACCCTCCGGACAGGTAGCGTCCTTCCAGATCTTCGCCTCGCTGGTCTCGATGAAGCGGATGTTGCCCAGCTTGCCGATCTCGCCGCGGTACATGGTGTCGGGGTCGGCGTACTTGTGGGCCTCGATGAACTCCTTGCAGGTCTTGAGGTCGTAGGCGGCGTAGGGATGGATGATGGCGATGTAGCTGTCGCCGATGGGGTCAGCGTTCATCGCGCCCAGCTGTGCCGCGGCCTGGAAGAACAGCTTCGGGGTCAGGGTGCAGCTCTTGTCCAGCGCCTTGCGGCTGGTGACGGCAGTCTCGGTGCCGTCTGCGGAAAGCTTCGGCGCATAGATGACGTTGGTGCCGCCGGCCAGCACATCGCGGGTGATGCTGTCCATGGTGCGGCCCGCCTGGCTTGCCAGAACGCGGGTGGCCTGTACCACATTGTTGTCGATGGCCGTCATCTGCAGCACATCGGTGAGCGGAGTCCAGCCGCCGTACTGGTGCAGGTCGCTGGTGATGGTGGTCACATTCAGGGTCTGGCCGTTGGGAGTCACGCCCTCGGTCAGCGGGGTATCGGCCTTGGGCAGGCTGTCGTACTTGCGGAACTCAATGGTCTTGCCGCCGTTCTGGGGCACAGGGTAGTAGTCCGCAAACTGGTCGTGCACCAGACGCGGCTCTGCCTGATCGATGAGACGCTTCTCGTAGAAGGTCTTCATCTCTTTCGACATGGTAGCGGTGGTGTTCAGGTTTTCCGCAAACAGCTGGATGTTGAAATTCTTGTTCATGCTCATATTCCTTTCTCTTGTAAAATAGTCACAATTCGATCTGTGCTCCGTGGAGCACACGGCGTTCCAGTGCTTCTCGCTGGGCGCGGGTCATGCTGGCTACATCCGGGCGGACGGTAGCCGCGCCGCCGGGCCGGATGCCGTTTTCGGTGGGCCGTGCGGCCCGCTGCTGAATGCGTTCCACCACGCCCTGCTCCACAGCCTGCGCTGCAGTGCGCAGGTTTTCGTCGTAGTGGGCCAGACGGTACGCATCCCGCACCCTCATGCCGGGCAGCTGCATCAGGCGGCGCATCTCCGGGCTGCGCAGCTCGTTCTGCAGGCCGGCGGTCTTGCGAAGGGCGGCAGCATCTACGTGCTGGACATGGGTGAGCCGGTCAAGATCATGGATCTGGCCAACCGCCTGATACGCTTCTACGGTTACGAGCCGGGCGTAAATATGCAGGTCAAGGTCACCGGTCTGCGCCCCGGCGAAAAGCTGTACGAGGAACTGCTCATGGACTCCGAGCAGGACAAGATGGCCAAAACCGCCCACAACAAAATCTTCATCGCGCCGCCCATGCAGATCGATCTGGAAAAATTCTACACCGACCTGCAGCGGCTCAAGGACTCTGCCCGGCACAACAGCGACGAGGTCGTCGACGTTCTGCAGGAGATGGTCCCGACCTACCACCCCAACCGCCGCGTGCGCGCCGACCACACCGTTGTGGCCGCCACCGGCAACACCGCGCTTTTCTCCCGGGAGGAGATTGCACAGAAGCTCCGGGAGACAGAGCATCCCGCCGAGGAGGGCTGATTTATGTACGAGCGTTACGGCAAGCGCCTGCTGGACATTATCCTTTCGCTGGCAGCCACGATCATTCTTGCAATTCCGATGGGGCTGGTCGCGCTGTGGATCAAGCTCGATTCCCCGGGGCCGGTCTTTTTCAAGCAGCGCCGCGTCGGCAAGGGCAAAACGCACTTTAACATCCTGAAGTTCCGCACGATGCGCGGCGACACCCCACACGACGTTCCCACGCACCTTTTGAAAGATGCGGACAGCTACATTACCGGGAGCGGTGCCTTCCTGCGCAAGACGAGCCTGGACGAGCTGCCGCAGATCTACAACATACTGGCAGGGCAGATGAGCGTCATCGGCCCGCGCCCTGCACTGTACAACCAGTACGACCTGATCGAGGCGCGCGACAAGGTCCGCGCCAACGACATCCGCCCGGGCCTGACCGGCTTAGCGCAGGTCAACGGGCGCGACGAGCTGCCGATTGACGTCAAAGCCCGCTACGACGGTGAGTACGCCGCCCATGTGACATTCTGGAATGATGTAAAGATTTTCTTCCGCAGCATCACCTATGTGTTCGAGCGCCGCGGCGTCGTCGAGGGCGGCACCGGTGCCATGAACCAGACAAAAAAGGAAAAATCGTCAAAATGACGGACGTTGTACCTGCCAGGAAAACACCGGCAGGTACATTTTTTGTGCTGATTTAAAAAATGTACAAGAAAATCTTGCGATTTTCGTGAAAATATGTTGCAAAAGCCAAGCGGATTGTGTAAAATATACATTATGAAGTTTTGGTT
>ERZ779840.2032-NODE-2032-length-18017-cov-11.476840_pt1 | contig 18017 bp, 14 predicted proteins | sample MGYA00511561_ERZ779840 | MGnify/ENA primary metagenome ERZ779840 (study PRJEB29588, sample SAMEA2162036) | human gut metagenome | biome: human gut; feature: human-associated habitat; material: faeces | place: Denmark | collected 2008/2010 ...
AACCAATTCTTCGTTCATACGCTATATTCTGGTTGTTTGACTTTTTCTTCAGATAACTTTTTGCCTGTGCCGGCTCCATCCCCTTGATCTCCCGGTATATACTGCGATAGCAGGATACCGTCGGCTCCATCCATGACTGACGGCTGTATTCACTCCGCAGCAGCAGAAACAGATTCAGCAGAAGTCCTGCCACCACAAACACAACTACCGCCCGCTGTTTCCACAATTTTTTATGTTCTCTCCACATGCCTGCCCCACCTCGCTTTCAAATGTTATACCTGATATACTGATGCACATACATTGTGTTAATAAACTAGGCATGAAATAATCAAATTTTCTTTAAGATTACTTTAAAACCATTCCATCTTCAATTCTTATTACCCGGCTGCAACGCTCAGCCACACTATTATCATGCGTAACGATCACTACCGTTCTTCCTTCCTCATTAATCCGTTTAAATACCTTCATAATCTCATCTGTGGTTTTGGAATCTAACGCCCCTGTTGGTTCATCCGCTAACAGGAAAGACGGGTCGTTCACAATCGCTCTGGCAATCGCCACACGCTGCTTCTGTCCACCGGAAAGCTGTTTTACCGGTTTATGGCAATGCTCCTTCATTCCTACCGCTTCCAATGCTGATATTACCCGGTTCAGCTTTTCCTTTTTTCTCATTTTCTTTTTGGAGAAATCCAAGGGTATAAGTACATTATCCTGCACGGTATAATCCTCGATCAACGCAAAGTCCTGCATAATCATTCCAATCTTTTCATTGCGAAGATGTGCCATTTTAATCTCATTCATTTTTCCCACAGGTGTTCCATCCAATATGTACTCTCCTTTATCATAGCGGTCAATAAATCCCAAAATATGCAAAAGTGTTGATTTTCCTGCTCCGCTGGTTCCCACAATGGCAATCATTTCTCCATCCTTTATTTCTGCAGACACTCCATGAAGTGCTTCAAATTCATTACTTTTTCCCTTATTATATATTTTAACAATATTTTTTAATTGAACCATACGCTCCTCCTTTTTGTCAGCCGGTAATTCCACTTTCTGTCAATACATCCTTCCCTGATTTTTTTCCAATTTCCTGACGAATCGTAATATCTCCAAACAACCAAAACACTCCCAGAATCAAAAGACATCCTGCAAACTCCCATAGTGAGAAAATGACCACCATTTCCCTAAGCTGACCACAAAGAAGCAGGACTGCCAATGCCGCCCATGCCACAACCAAAGACCATGTTTCTAAAATAAAAATTGAAGTTTTTTGCAGACGCATGCACTCTTTCCATGTCAGACCATTCAAATAAAACACACCATATTTATAAAGACTTTGACGCACCAAAATCGAAGTACAACTGACAATTGTAAGTACAGCCAAAAACATTAATGCTATAATAATTGGAAGCATATTTTTAACCTGCTCCAATATGTATGCATAACTTTCCTTTCGAAGCTGATCATGTTTTATATATGATGTAATTTGTCCATTCTTTGCAAAATATTTATCTATTTTTTCTGCAAATTTTCCGTTAGATGGCTGATCCCATGAGATAAATGTCAGACCGCTCATCATCAATGGCAGCCCCTGTGCATATTTCATCTTATAATTATAAATATCCTTATGAATCAAAAACATATATGGAAGCTGATGATATTCTCCGGAATAATTCCAAAAACATCTCCGTACATCTGTCATATCCATATTGTCATCATTTGTTCCCAAAAGTTGAGCTCCATCCTTAACAATTCCAATAATCTTTACCCGGATCGGATGTTCTTCACATCGATCCATTTTCTGATCATCCTCACTGACCGTTAATACATCTCCCACATGATATGTCCCGTTTCGTCCATCCTTCTGCGCAATTACTGCCTCAATCTGTGTTGTTTTTTCGTCCTTTTCCTGAAACCATCTACCCGCATCCATGACAGGTGTATGACATTTCCAAAGATCCGTGTCATATGCTGTTGTTTTAATGCTGACATTTTTGCCTTTTGTAACCGCCTCAAATGCTACATCATAACAACCGCTGACCTTCCGAACACCCTTCAGGCATTTCTCGGCTGTATCTGCATCCATAACTGCCGCACCGTTGGGTTCGTTCAGTCCAAAAAAACGGACAGATACTCCATTTCCTGCCACCAGTCCTGATATTTCATCATATATTCGAAAACGGGAATGAACTGCCGATATCATGCAGACTACCAAAACATAAATAATAATGCTCTGCACCACTAACAAAACAAATGTCAAAGGATTTTCCCAAAGCTCCCTGCATGCGTACTTTATATTTCTCATCGTCTGCCACCTCCCACCTTGATTCTGTGATCCGCCAGAAACGTATACAGAATCATTGCCAGTAAAATTACCAGTGAAACCGAAAAATATGTTTGAAACAACATTTTATATACTGCCCCGGGATAATGACTGTTCATATAATAATAGTATTTTTTCATTACCGGCAAAACGCTTTGAAACCCCAGTACTGTCAGAAAATAAACCGGCAGCATAAGCGTCAGACACTCTGCCACATAAACCAGAACTGCCCGTATTACGGTCATACCACATACTTGAAAAACAATAATAGACTTTCTTCTGGTCATCAAAATATAACGATAGATTAGTGCAAAGTTTAATCCTGAACACACAATAATAAGAACACAGATTGCAATAATCGTATTGTACAGATAAATCTGATCCAGATTAAGTGTATGGATCTGTGGGACAGAAAACAATCCGTTTAATTCTGTGTTGCACAAACGTGTCAGTTCGTCCTTTTCCTGATTTGTCAAAGCATGCTTAAAATCAATCTGAATGCCGCCTTCAAGTATCGTATCACCCGGCACAGATGTAATTGGTATATATGGTGCATCCACCCCGGTACTTCCCCAGCCGATCACCTTATATTTTTCGTTTTCCAATATGATCCACTTTTCATCCTTGGAAAGCATACTCTCCATAAAAGGATTATTCCCCCTATTAATATGATGCACATCAAAGGCAACCGCAACTTTTTCTCCTGCATCAAATTCTTTATCCGAATAAATTCTGCCGGAATGAATAATTCCATTATTTTTTACATTACGAATCCAATCCTCGCTTAATACAAATTTCCCATTGTCAACAGAAAAGAAACAATCCATCGGATATCCATCTACCACTATCGTGACCGACATACATTTAATATCATTCTGCAGATCCAACGACATATCTTTTGCCATATCCTTTAGCAATTCTACCGTTCCTGTCTGCTGAATGGAATTCTTTTTTTGATACCTGCAGGTTCCAAGATCCCCATGAATATCAATTTTTTCCAGTTCATAATCCGGTTCAAGAATCAATGTTTTTATTCCTTTCAGATCACTCTGCTTTTCCATCATAAAATTCTGATACATGGCATATGCAAAATGAATCATAAAACAAGCCCCTGCCACTGTAACAATAATCAGGAGAAACATATAAAAATCATTTTTTATCAATCCTTTAATATTTTTAAATACATATTTCATACAATCCCCCTTAATAACCGTTCTCATATTTCTCCAGTTTTCAAATTTTATATATAATATGTATATAAATATATCTCTCCGGTCAATGCATCTGCATATATTCTCATGGACTGTTCGTTATTCATATTTATGCCATCCAACTGCCAGAATGGAAATATAATACTTTCTTTTTTATTTTTTCCGATATCAAAATGTATTGGACAATATACAAACTCCACTGTATCTATTTTAAGCCTTAAATGCTGTGCCATTTTTTTATTCAAAATTTGTAATATCCCGTCTAACCCTATAATTTTTCTGTCCTCCATGAGAACATTCAGTAACATTATGGTCTGACATTTTCTTATTGAAATATTCTTGTACCATTTTAGCCGCATCCTTCACCGTGGTATCTCTGTCAAACAGCTTATAACTTTGATCTTCCAAGGTTTGTACTGCCCCACCGGTTACGATATTATCCGAATATACTCCCAGAGCATCCAGCGAAGCCTTCGATTTTTTCTGTAGAAATCTCGTAATACTGCCGTCACTCATAGAGTAAATTCCACCTCCCAATATCTGCACAGCATATTGATTGGTATTGACAAAAAATCCATTTCCGGATTTACATTTTGAAATCTGATCCATTACCGTTGGCCACTCTTCATCCTGTTTTTTCTCCCCAAGCTGACCACTGCAATCCTTCAGTTCCTTTTTCAGATCCACATTGTCATATCCCATTTCCTTTAAGCATCCCTTAATCAGACTTACGCCTTCGTCAGCGCTGATATCGCTTTCTATATCTTCGCTAAAAACAGAAACGGTATCTGTTTCGGGAAACTCTCCATATTTACAATCTGACAGATCAAGTTTTGAATACGATTTATTTTGTGTTTCTTTCACTTCTGCCGCATATTTTTTTCCGTACTCCTGCATTGCAATCCGTCCGGATTCTAAATTCCCTTTATATCCGGATATTGAAAAACCCTCTTCTGTTATGATTTTTTCCTTTTTTTCGAAACGATTCTTTGACTTCTCACTCTGATCAACTGTATTACATCCACTTAAAATGATACAGAATAACAACAAAAAAGTTATCGTCTTTGTATATCTCATAAATACTCTCCAATATATTTACCCGAGATTATGATTATAATCCCGGACTTTCAATCTCTTATTTTTATTATTTTGTTTTAAATCTGTCTAATTTTTTGCAAATAACCTAATCGCAAAATTTCTCACCCATTTCATCCCTCTATTTTTTCTTTTGATACATTATAAGTATTGTATCATAAAATGTTTTTTCATAACCAAAATATGGGATGAATGGTAAAAATTCAGGGATGAATAGTGATTTTTTCAGTTTACCCCCCTTAATTTATTACATTCCCCATGTCTTATTCTACTTTTCCTGTGTTTTCTTTTTCTTCTGATTTTTCAGGAAACCGATAGGTTCCGTTTTCCAGTTCTTTCAATGGGATAGCATATGGTTCATAGTCATCATCCGACCAAAATACTGTCACATAGAGATAATCTTTTGTAGAATAATCCGAACTAACTGCAACCTGAGGTTTTTCTAAATTATTAACTGTTTTGGTTTTCCGATCATAACGATACCAATCAGAAACATCCCGCTTTTTGTCATATTTCTTGTAAAACACGCTGTGTTCTGTTACCGCTATTCCTCTATATCCGCTGTCATGTTCTTTTTCTCCACTTTCCGGCGAACTGTAAAGGCATATTGCATTTTCTTTATCACCTCTAAATTTTACAGCCTTAAAGTTTCCATAATAATCCTGTTCCATGTACCAGTTTCCTGAAAAGTCAAAGTAATGATCTCCATCACAAGAAACTGCCGTTTTCTTTTCACCATCCATAAGTCCAATACGAATTTGCATCACATGTACATTTTTGTTTAAATAATTAAACTGCTTTTTTTCAGGCATTTTGTTTAACTTTTTTCCATCAAATCTCCTATCATAATATATACAATATAACAATACATCTTTACTTCCCAGACTCATTAAAGAAATATACGGACGAGCATATTTTCCAAATATATTTCCCCGCTCATCTCTAGTAAGATAGACTTTCCGAAAACTCCAGTCATTCATATTGATAATGTAAATTCCGGCTTTTGTCCGAAAACTATCATACTCTACATACTTTCCCTTTTTGCTGTAATATCCTATCTCCTCGAAAGAAACCACCATATATAAATCATTGCACTGCATACTATAAATTGATATACATGTATTCACCTTATCATCAATTTCCGCCACCTTTTTTTGATTTCCTCCGGTAAGATCCTGCTGCCAGATCTCCCACGGCTTGTTTTCACTCACGGGATTCCCCGGTATGTAATACAATTTATTTCCATACGGAATAAATGACTCTATATTATTGAAATCTGCCTCGCAATCTGTCTTCTCCAATGAGCCCTCCTGTTTTCCAGTCTCATGTTCACAATTCGTTTTGGTACAAACAATGGATCTTTCTCCTGTCATTGCATCCAGATAATATAAAAAGTCATTCTGGGACTTATAATACATTCCACGACTCCCATATGCACTTCCCAACATATACGATGATATTTCATTAAAAGCAGCTTCATTTTTATTCTTCTGAACAGACTTCTCGGGCAGGTTCTGAGTCACAATACTCCCCAGCAGAAAAAGCAGACAAATACTCCCTGTTAAAACTATAATTAACTTTACTTTTAAGCCTTTTTTCATCAAATCCTCCCAATATGAAAAACTTTTAATATAATAAATAATACAGAGAAGGGGAATTCCCCTTCTCCCACTATAAAAATATATGTTATCTTCTGCTACCTTCAATTCCTAATATTACATTCCCCATGCCTTGATCTGCTTTTCCACATCATCCCGGTACTGCTTCATCCGCTTGGTGGAAAGCTTCTTCACAAGACTGTCATACTCTTTATCAAAATCCTCTGCCTGCCAGATGTCCTCTCCTTTTCGCATTGCGTCAATATAAATTTCCAGATCCTTCTCATAATCACCAACGTCCGGCTGGAATCCGATCAGTGGCGATTCGATTACATTGTATGACTGAAAATATTTCTTTCGGTTCTCCGGTTTACCGGATTCTCCATCTGTATCTAACGGCGTTGCGGCGATCTGATTTCCAAAGTCCATTTTCATGGAAGAAAACTTCGACCACAGATCCTGCGAATAACCACAGACCACACCATCCTTTACCTGATAGTTTCCCTTCTGCACGCCATACAGCATCAGATCAGCAATCTTCCGATCAGTATATGCCAGCTCCAGAAACTTTTCCGCCTGCTCCTTACAGTTTGATCCGGCTGCCACACCGGTGGACAGATTCACTTTCGAAAATACCGTCTGTTTCGGTCGGACTACTTCACATGAATTTTTCCGAATCTCCTCACTGCATGGTCCATAGCCGATCGCCACCAGCCAATCCCCACTTTGCATGGCACTCTGCACCCACACCATGGCATCATCCTCTGCCAGACTGCTCACACAGTTGTCCTTTGACAACCAGCCCTTCTGATACCACGCATGGAATCTTTCATAGACAGAACGGATCTTTTTATTTTCATACCATAACTCCGGTTCCTTCGTCCGGTGATCCAGTGCCAGTCCCAGACAATAATCTCTGTCCCCGAAACCGGCCAGGTTCCCATCCCCCAAACTATTTGATAAGACGACCGGATACTTTGCCTTCACATCTGCTCCGCTCACGATCTTTTCTGCCTTCTCCAGCGTATCCGCTTCTTGTAGATCCTGTTTTCCTTTCAGCTTTTTGTTGTATGCAATATAAAGTCCCTCATAATCCAGCATGGAGCTTGGTACGGAATAGATCTCCCGGTTGACCTCCACCTGTTTCCACTCCGTCTCACTGAACTGGCTTTTAAGTTTCTTCCCATCATTATCAAGAAAACCAGACAGTGGCTCATAGTATCCGGACTTTAATGCATCTGCCGAACTATTGTTATAAACCATTGTTTTAGGTACCTGCAGGATGTCAACCTGTGGATACATCTGCGCTATCTTATCCGGATCATTTTCCGAAATACCGGTAAATTCCACTTTAAAATCATACCCTTTTTTCTTTAGATAACGGTTGATCTCGTTCACCGCCTCCTCCGATGGAAACTGGCTGTCATTGACACCCCAGATTACCGTATCCCCCGGATCATTATTTTCTTTATCCTGCGTTTCCTGCGTTTTCTTTTCTCCTGATTTTTCAGGAAACTGATAGGTTCCATTTTCCAGTTCTCTCACCGGAATAGCAAATGGTTCATAGTCATCATCTGACCAGTATATCGTCACATAGAGATAATCCTTTGTAGAATAATTGGGTACTACGTCAGCCTCCGGTTTTTCTAAACACTCCTTTTTTCCTGTCTTCCGGTCATAACGATACCAGTCAACGGAACTCTGCTTTTTGTCATACACCATATAAAACACACTGCGGTCCGTCACTGCTACACCTTTATATCCGCTGTCATATTCCTTTTCTCCATTTTCCGGTGAATTATAAATAATTATACTGTTTCCATCACCGCCTCTGAATTTTTTTGCCATAAAATTTCCATAATAATCCTGTTCCATATACCAGTTTCCAGAAAATCTAAAATCATGACTGCCATCATAAGAATCTGATATTTCTGTTTTACCATTGGAAAGATGGATATCCACCTGCATGAGATGTAGATTGTTTTTCATGTATTTCACCTGTCGTTTTTCCGGCAATTTACTGAACTTTTTCCCATCAAATTTTTTATCGTAATATAAACAATATAATGATACATCTTCACTTCCAAGACTCATCAAAGAAATATACGGGCGGGCATATTTTCCGAATGCATTATACTTTTCATCCCGGGTAAGATAGACCCGCTGAAAGCTCCAGTCGTTCATATTGATAATATAAATCCCGGCTTTTGTGCGAAAATTATCATACTCTATAATCTTTCCACTTTTGTCATAATATCCGATCTCCTCAAATGAAACCACCATGTACATTCCATCACACTGCACGTTGCCGATTATCAAAGATGTATTCACCTTATCATCAATTTCTGCTACCTTTTTCTGATTTCCTCCGGTAAGATCCTGCTGCCAGATCTCCCACGGTGCATTTTCACCTAATGGATCAATCGGTATGTAATACAGCTTATCCCCACACGGAACATATGACGATACATTGGAAAAATCTGCCTCACATTCCGTCTGCTCCATTGAGCCCTCTGCCTTTCCTGCCTCATGCTCACAATTTGTTTTGGTGCAGACAATAGATTTTTCTCCGGTTGCCGCATCCAGATAATACAAAAAGTCATTCTGAGACTCATAATACGAACCACAGCTTCCATAAGCACTTCCCAACACATATGACGATATTCCGTCAAAAACAGCCTCTTTTTTTGATTTTGTCTTTTGATCAGACTTTTCCGGCAAATTCTGTACTACGATACTTCCCAAGAAAAATACCAGACATAAAATCCCGGCTAGTATTAAAATTATCTTTACTTTTAACCCCTTTTCCATCAAATCCCCCCAATATAAATAAATTCAATATAAGATAACACAGAGAAGGGGCGTCCCCCTTCTCCCATCATAAAATATATGTGTTATTTTCTGGTTCATACCAGTTGGATCGACATACATTTGGTGTAACGCTTGCAATCATCGCAACAAATGCACATAACTTAATCACTAAATTTCTCATCTGTTTTCATCTCTTTATTTTTTTCTTTTGATGCATCATAAATATGGTATCATGAAATGTATTTTCATAACCAAAATATGGGATGAATGGTAAAAATTCAGGGACGAATAGCAAAACTTTTTCATATTATGCATTTCGTCCTACGTTTTTTACCATTCATCCCATTTTATCGTTAAGAATCCTTAATCATTGATAGAAACTGCTTTCGTGTATTTCCCCATTTTCTCCCAGAATCGAAGTAATACGTTTTCTTAATTCATCTTCCTCCCCCTTTTGGCTCTTAACCACAACTCTGGTCGGAAATTCCTTTTTGACATTTGGAACCAGCTCAAAAAACCGATCAAAAGGAACACTCAGCCGGACAGACATTACGTTTTCATCCGCAAACCATTCCACATCCATTGTCCGATTCTCTAACACCGCCTCATATTTGGTCGTTTTCTTCACGGGCTCCAGCTGCCAGTCTATTGTCAGATCCAGCTTATCCCCTTTTTCAAAATCTGTCACCGATCCCCCTCTGTAGCTTCCCTCACTTAAATTTTGAGAAACACAGGTCTGGGAAAGAACCGTCTCCTGACAGGACGGATATGTATATAACGTAAACGGTACCTCATAATATCCGTCCTTTTTCATCTGCTTATACAATTCGGGGCTGTGATTCCGTAAATACTGCACATACTGAGGATTTAATCTTTCTTCCGCAGCTTTTACTTTGCCATTGTTACATAAATATATTTCCTGTGATTTTTCAACCTCCGGCAACTCTGCAATCTCTTTCCGAAATTTACTGCACTCTTCCCCGGAAAGCTTTGTGTCATTCAGCCATACATAAAATGTCCGCTTCACTCCCTTTTTATAATGCCTCTTATTTGCCTTTAAGAAATTTCCCGTTCCTGTTTTTGACGCTTCCGGTTCAGAAGTTTCTTCGACATTATCCACAGCTTTTTGATCCTGCTGTGAATCGTCCTTTGATGCCTGCTGGCTGGAAACATCTTTATTATTTTCCTTATAAGACAATTTCTGATCACAGCCACAAAGCACTCCCGTCAGACAAAATACCATAGACAACGCCAATATTTTTTTTATATTTTTCATCATACACAACACTCCTCTCCGATGAATTTCATCACTACAATTTCCACTGGAATTTTATATTTTATTCTTTTCTAAGAACATCGAGCATGCCTTTCTTCAACTGGGATTCCATGCTGCAAATACCTGTCACAAACGCCGCCACAAGAATACAGCCGCTGATCATCAGTTGCAAAATAACCGGGTACTGCAGATTCTGTAATTGGATATTTACTAATTTATCCAAAATTCCCGGCAAAAGAAAAAACAGGTACAGCCCCGAACCGATCAGCCCCAATAGGGTATAACCAATACATTGCCCCAATATGATAAGATATAATCTCCCTCTCCACATTCCCAATGTCTGCAATACTGCGTAGTCCTTTTTTTGCATCTGAGCATCCATCACAAAAGTATTTGCCATGTTTATGAAGCTGATCATTATCATAATGACCAATGCCCCGAACAGAATTTTTTCCAGCATGTTTGTTGTATCCTGCATGGCCAGATATTCGGTTGCCTGGTCTCCCACCGTCACCGGCAGGTCATCCTGATGCTCAATGAGCCACGCCCGTGTTTCCTGCTCTTTTCCCTTTTCTACATTAAAATAAATCAACGTATAAAGTGGTGCATATTTTTGTAAATACACTTTTTCCGGCACAAAAAGCATTGGCATCGTAACGCCCTCGTCGTTATCCGCATCCTTTAATATTCCTCTTTGGGCAATGTCCGTTTTTTCGCCTTTGTTGTTGATAAAACTTGCCGGCATTTTGGAAAACACGTTTCCGCTGACTTTTTTGCCGTTCACATCTGCCTGTCGGTAATCACATAATATTCCCTGTTCTTTTTCCACCAATTCTGCATAATCCGGCAGTTTCCCTTCGGTTGGCGAAAAATATTTCCGATAGAATTCTTGGCTCATGCTGCAAACCTCCACCTTCATTTCGTCCTCACCAAACCAGTATGTACAGCTTTCTTTCATTTTTGTATTGAGGTTTATCCCATCATTTTTAAAATTTTCTATGGAATCATAAATCATATCATTCCACGAAACATACGGTATTTGTTTCAATAACGATCCGGCATCCACCTGATCATCTCCGACTAACGTAAATTCACTCCGATAACTTTCCTTTTGGTCGCGGATCCTTTGCCCGATCACCTGAAAACAGATCATATATGTCATTGCAAATATCCCGACTAATGCCAATGAAACCATAATAGAAACCGTACGAACTCTGTGATTTTTCAACATATGCCCGGCAATTTTCCATTCCTGCCATCCCTTAATCTTATCGTACCAATTCCATCGTAATACCGCCGACCGGCTTTGTACTGCTTCTCCCTTCAGCATGTCCATAACACCGCTTCGAAGAGACACCAGAACCGGAAGGATCGTGGATAAAAGCAAAACACCATATACAATTCCTATAGTCCATATCCATTCTTTTGGTTGAAATGCCACAGTAAAATTTTTCAACTGATTTATCCGGACCGTCTGTGCGAAATAAACAATCCACCGTTTCCCCGCCTCCGAAAGCAGCAGGGCGATCAGGCAGGATGGGATAAAGAGCATCGTACTTTTGACCAGATAATACACCATAAAAATCTTCGGCGAGAATCCGCACACCCGCAAAAACCCGTTTTCCTTTTTGGTCATATCCAGCTCAATAAAGATCGCACTCATTAACATCATGGCTGCGATCAGGGTGACCACCAAAGGAATGACAACAACCAGCCGCTTTGCCAGAATGACCCCCTCCGCCGTGGATTCCCCATTCAATGCATCCAGATAATAATTGTTTAATTCCACGGTGTAATTTCCCGTATAAGCCAGCCCGTGCTTTTTCATATACTGCGTATCATAAACCTGCGTTTTATAATCATATCCCAGTCCACTGACCCACTGATAAATGCTTTTTCTCGTATGATCAGTCAGTGTTACATACGCTTCCTTCGGGTTTTCAATGCTCTTTTGCCAGCCCGCAATGTAACATGCACCCCCTTTTTTTCCTGCAACCATGGAATCGATCACCCCAACCACACGGAATGTCTTTTTGGAATCTTGGAATGCAATCGTAATTTCATGGGAAATTCTTTTTTGGGAAAATCCCTGATAAAATAATACGCCATCTCTTTTCATATTGGAGGATACTACTACCTCGTCCTCTCGAACGGGCAACCGTCCACATAAAAGCTTCTTTTCACTTAATTCATATGCCTCCGGATCCATGACATACCATTTAAATTTTTGATTTTTCTCAACCGAAGAAATATCGCTGTTTTCAATCCCAACCTTTTGCGGCTTTGACATAAAACCTATTTTATCAATTTGGGAAGCATTTCCAAAAGCAGGCTCCACATCCTTTAACAGATCCACAAAATGAACATGATAACTGCCGTTACTCTCCTTTGCATCCTGAATTGTCATATTGATATATATATCAAACAGACAAAATACCTGCAAAATAAGGAACATTGCTAAAACAAGTACAACAATAATGGGCACATTTTTCTTATTTTTGTACCGGATTTGCTCCCAGACCATTTTCATTAAAAATTTTTTCACTTCTATTTCCTCATATTTATAATAAACTGGGGTTTAAACTACCCCAGTTTATCGTTTTAATTATTATTTTTTAGTTTCTTCTATTCTTCAAATTTTCCATCCCTCATACAATAGCAGTCAGAACACATTGAAGCAATTTCCTTGTCATGTGTCACCAACAGTAAGCTACTTCCTTTTTTCTTACTATAACGCAGTAATAATTTCATTACATCAACTGCAGTTTTGGAATCCAGATTTCCCGTTGGTTCATCTGCTAAAATAATACTCGGTTCATGAATAATTGCACGGGCAATAGACACCCTCTGTTGCTGTCCTCCCGACAATTCCCATGGATACTTTGATAATTTATCCGAAATTTCCAGCTGTTCAGCCAGGTTTACAATTTTTTCCTTTTGAAATGACATATGATTCAAATGCAAAGGAAGACAGATATTATCATAGACGCTCAGAGAAGGGATCAAATAAAAAAACTGAAATACAAACCCTAATTTTTCCCGGCGGTACTGCGCTCTTTTTGATTCCTTTACCGGCATCTCCTCTCCATCGATCCGGACAATGCCCTCGCTGGGTACATCCATACCCCCGAGAATATTCAGCAAGGTTGATTTTCCGCTTCCGGATTTTCCTACAATTGCAATCTGGTCACCATTCTCAATCTGCATGGAAATATTCTTTAATGCTTTTACGCTGCTTTCCCCTGCCCCGTATGTTTTAGAGACATTAATTAATTCGATCATTTCTTATACCTCAATTAAAATAAAAGGTAAATTTTGCAGAATCTGTTGAAGTTGATATTGCGGCCGGAATACGATGTGCAACTCGAACTGAGATTCCCGGACTGATTGCTGTATCTGAATTAATCGAACATGAGACCGAATCCTTATACACATCCTTTTTATCTGCCATATCCGTCCATTTTCCTGCTAAAACAGCCTGCGGCTTCATCTTGTAGTAAGCTACAGTCCCATATCCTGGATGATTACAAATACTCATTTTTTTACCTAATGTTTGTTTGGCACTTCCCCCAAATGCCCCCCAACTTTGAGTAACTGTTGCGGGTCCGGAAATATACCTCAAGCCACTATTTAAACTAATTAAATTATAATTTTCCCTCTCTTCTGCTGTAGCTTTTGTCAAATTTTTATTGCCAAAACTAACACAACACAATGTACAAATCATAATAATACTACCAATTCTTTTTAATCGTCTCATAATATATCTCCCTTCATTTTAACATTTTTATATTTCAAAATATATCAATTACTTCTGTTACTTATTTTACTTTCAGACATGACAAACTAAGTCTTAGTTAGAATAATTATCAAAGAACTCTCTGAGTCCTTCCGGTTCCTCTGGTTCATACCAGTTGGATCGACATACATTTGGTGTAACACTTGCAATCATCGCAACAAATGCACATAACTTAATCACTAAATTTCTCATCTGTTTTCATCTCTTTATTTTTTTCTTTTGATGCATCATAAATATGGTATCATGAAATGTATTTTCATAACCAAAATATGGGATGAATGGTAAAAATTCAGGGACGAATAGCAAAACTTTTTCATATTATGCATTTCGTCCTACGTTTTTTACCATTCGTCCCATTTTATCGTTACACTTTTTTTATTATGTTATAATCTCCGCGAAGGCAAAAGCGAGCATAGAGATCAAATAAAAAGACGAGGAAGAACTTATAATGTATATATCAGATAAACTCAGCCACCACATATGCGATAAACTTCTTGAACAAGAAATCATACAAGCCAATACCTATCCTTACTATCAATATTCCTTTGATTATGTTCTTGATCTTATCTTATTTCATTGTAGTCTGTTGATAATTGGATTTTTTTTGCATGCACCTTTTTTATCCCTGCTGTATATTCTGACATTGTCACCTTTGAAAATGTTTTCCGGAGGTGCCCATGCTGATACACGGATTTCCTGTTCCGTCATTTCTTACACAATATTCTTAACAGGAATCCTCATTACGAAATACCACCTATTTTCCCTGTATCCCAATTTTTCTATATTTATATTTGTGACAATATCCTTTACAATCTTTCTATTGTCCCCGGTTGAGTGCGAAAATAAAAAGATTTCTCCTAACCAGAAAAGAACTTATAAAAAACGGTGTGGTTCTATTCTCTGTGTTCAGATTTTCTCTTTTTTATATTTTATAAAGAAAAATCATACAGATTGTTTCTCTTTAATGACATTTTGCGTTATAATTATACTGATAAACCAAATAATTGGAATGATAATAAATTCCACACACCGAAAAGGAGAGAAAAATGCTTCATTTAAACATCGGTATCTGCGATGATGATAAATTATATATAAAAGAGATCACCAAATTGCTGGATCGCTATATGATCCAGTATGATATTGATATTTCCTATGATACTTTTACCTCTCCTTTGGTGCTTTTGAACCGGATTTCCACAACACCCGGCTGTTATGATATTTTATTTCTCGATGTGGAAATGGCAGAAATGAATGGTCTGGAGCTTTCCGAAAAAATCCGCTCCATCCGCCGCAATATATATACGGTTTTTATAAGCAATTATCCAAAATATATGCAGGACAGTTTCCGGGTTCATCCATTTTATTATCTGGTGAAACCCCTTTCTGCCGAAACCTTTACCAATATTATGAATGACATTTTATCGGCTATCCAATCAGAACATAAGCTTGTCACTCTGCTGCAGACAGACCGCTCCGAAGAAACAGTTGATCTTAGTGATATTCTTTGTATTGAGGTTGCTGATGGCAAAAAAGAACTGCTGGACTTTCACCTTTTTGACCATATCCTTCATGGGAAAGGAAAAATATCCGCCTGGCAGGAAAAACTGGAACCATATGATTTTTTCCCATGCCATCGAAAATATCTGGTCAACCTCGCACATATTCATTATTTTGAAAAAAATCATGTAATACTGGATAACGGTTTTTCAATTCCCATCAGCCGCGGAAATGAAAAAATGCTAAAAGATCGATATAACAATAACATTGTTCGACTGAAAAAATTATGAAATGAGGATTGTTTTTATGCTGCAATTACTGATCCATATTTTTACCTATGGTTTTGATCTGTTTATTCTGCTTAAATTCCTTCAGAATATCCTTAAAAACCGCCGGGAAAATATTCCTGTCATTTTCTTTTATGGTACAGGCGTTTTAATGGAGATTATTTTATTTATAAACGAGTATCTGATGGTTTATGTGCCGGACAGACCTGCCAAATATATTACAAATATTGTGAGCTTTCTGACAACCTTTTTGCTGACATTATTTTTCTCCTCCAGCCTGATCTCAAAGATATTTACGACACTTTCCTTTCAGCTTTTGGTTGTCGTTGGAGAATATATTTTTACTATGCTCATGTATCTGGTACAGCCGGAAATCTTTCAGCATGTCACACCGGCACTCAATACTCCTATGAACCTTGGTTCAAAGGTTATTTTATTCTTTTTGACATTGATCGTCTCCATGATATTCGGAAAAAGCTTTCGCGATATTCATAAAGGATACCAGCTGCTTATTTTTACGACCCCTGCTGCGTCTATAATCATTATGCTTTTTACCCCTCTTGTAAATATCGTAAACGGAAATGACCATGCCTTTTACCTTAGTATTTACATCTGTCTTTCTGCACTGAATGTGGTAAATTATATCCTGCTCAATTACACCCACCATCAGACAGCAGAACTCTTCCGGCTCCGTCATATGGAGCAGCTGGCCGATTATCAGCAGGAAAAATATATGCAGTTAAGCAGTGCCTATAAATCCAATCGCAGCCTGATCCATGACACCAAAAAGCATTATTTTATCATTGGAAAATATCTGGAAAATAAAGAATATGACAAACTCGCGGCTTATCTGGAAATTGCTATGAATGATCTGGAAAATACATATGCCGAGATCAATACCGGCAATCTTGTCATTGATTCTTTCATTAGCAGTTACAAAAATATCTGCCATGAGAATCAGATTGCTTTTTTTGAAGAATTAAGTATTGATCCAAACCGCATCCCGATCAACAATTATGATCTGTGCATTGTTCTTGGAAATCTACTGGACAATGCTGTAAACGCCTGCCGCCAAAATACCTGTGAAAAAAATCAGATCAAGCTTATCATCACAAGCAACAGTAATGATCTGTTTTATATTCACATTCAAAATACTTATAACCATTCTATTTCACAAAAAAGACCGTTTACAGACGACGATTTTTCTGTTCCTTCGGAGCATGGATACGGTCTGAAAAATATCGAAAAAATTGCAGACGAAAACCATGCCGTCTGCAATATCACGCAAGGAGAGTTCTTTTCTGTTGACCTTGTTTTTCCTGTGATCGATGAGCGTCAGAGAGTAATGATAAAACGGTGATCACGATTCCTCCTCAAATCTTCTCTTCAAATTCTCTGTAATATTTTGCACCTCAATATCACTGGCAGTAATTACCCTGGCTTCTACTCCATCCACTGTACCCGCTGCCGTTCCATCCTCTTCCATTTCGACTTTATACTTTGCTCCGCTCACCTCCATCTGTATTTCATTTTTCTTCATCTTGCCATTTGTCACTCTGATATCTCCTACATTTTCGACTCCTTTAATATCAAAAATGTCATACATAACATCCATTTTTTTGGAAACAGCCACTTCTTTCTCTACATCTACAACATAAATGCACATTCTCTGAATTCCGGAACCCTCCATGGTTACAAAAGCTGCCTCACATTTTCCATCCCCATCAATATCACCATACATCGCATCTCCATAAACATCTTGCTTCAACAGTCCGTCTTTCTTATGGAAAATCTTATAATCGCAGACCGTCTGCCCTTTATCATCAGACTGATCTTTTACCATTTCGACCTGATACCCCGTGTGTTTAGAAAACGGATTATCCACTGTATGATCCGAACACCCGCAAAGCATTAGAACCATTATTACAGATTCCATCAAAACTCTTTTCACATACAACTTTTTTCTACCATCAAATTTTTTCATATACATTACCCCTTGCTTTCCGGACTCAATAAATAATAGTAAAAGCATCATAAGTCTATTGTTATCAACCCATTTTAACTTTATAACTCAAACTTCGCACACGAAAAAACTTAATCCGCCCATAATGTTTCTTATGTTT